>Ga0210073_1000018_pt1 | contig 31714 bp, 34 predicted proteins | sample Browns_ThreeSqC__2_FD_184853 | JGI IMG/M metagenome (GOLD analysis project Ga0210073, IMG submission 184853) | Wetland microbial communities from San Francisco Bay, California, USA, that impact long-term carbon sequestration - Browns_ThreeSqC_D2... | ecosystem: Environmental > Aquatic > Marine >...
CCAGTTACGCCATCAGCGCGCGCCTAGCCGAGCCCTCGAGCCGATAGCCGATCGCGGTCGAGCCTCACCAGGATCCGGCGACACGCCGCCTCCACACGGTCCACGGGAATGGTGGCAACCGGCCCGCCTTCCCCCGGCAGGACTTCCTGCACCGTGCTCAGGGGCCGGAAGCGGGCCATGGCGTCGGCGTCGGCCGAATACATCGCGACGATCGGCCGATCCAGGGCGGCAGCCAGGTGGACGATCGAGGTATCAACCGTGACCACCAGATCCGCCAATTCCACCACACCCGCCACGTCAAGCAGGCTGCCCGGAGGGAGCGCGCGGATTTCGACGCCGGACTGGCAGACCTGCTCGATCAAGGGCTGCGCCTCCGGCACTCGATCCGGCGGCACGTTGAGAAAGAAGACCGTAGGACGAAGGGTGGCGAGCCGGGAGAGCAGCGCTCGCCAGTGCTCGACGGGCCACTCCCTTCCCGGGCCCCGTCCAGAGCTGTTGTTGACCAGAACGGTCCATCGTGAGCGGTCGCCCAGGAGCGCGGCAGCGCGGGCCCGCGACTCCGCAGGAATGCCGATACTGGGGCGAGGCGAGTCGGGCACCTGCAAGCCGAGCAGCGTGAGCGGCTGGACCGAGAGACTGGCGAGATGCTCGCCTTCCGGGGGCCAGGGCAGCGCGAGGTCGAAGGGATTCCGGTCGGGACCGGCATAGCCCACGGTCACCCTGGCGGGTCGGAGCATGGCCAGTCTGGCGCTGTTCCGACTCCAGTGGTGCTTGGGGTCGATCCACACATCAAACCGCCGTCGCCAGACCCCCCATGCAAATCGGATCAGACCGGGAGGCGTGGTACCGAAAGGGAGGACCCGGTCGACGGCCGGATGGTGCTCGGCGATGGCCCGGCCCCGGGTACCCACAATCACCGTGAGATGGGACGCAGGAAGTTGCCGCTTGATGGCGTCGAACAGTGGGGTCGTCAGGATGAAGTCGCCGGCAGGTCCCGGGCGAAACACGGCGAAACGGGCCGCCGGTGGAATCCTGACTGACGTCATCCTCCCACCGTGCCCGTCCCGGTCATGAAGCCTGGGGTGCAGGCCCGGTGCCGCCCTTCACCTCCTGGAGCAGGCTCATCATGCGGTGCATATAGGTATGCTCGCGGAGGACCCGCTCCCGACCGGCGGCCGCCACCCGCTCGCGAAAGCCGTTGTCCTCCAGGGCCTGTTGAACCGCGTGCCGAAGCTCGTCGGCGTGCTGATACACCAGCACCTCGCGGCCAGGCTCGAGGTAGCGCGGGAGATCGGCGCGGAAGTCCACCACCTGGGCCGACCCGATGGCGGCCAGCTCGAAGACTCGCTCGTTGCAGGACCTGGCGTCGCGAACGGGGTCGGGATCGATGGAGTGGTGGATGTTGACCGCCACCGTCGCCCCGGCATACGCCCGGACGTAGTTCTCCGCCGTCTCCAGCTCTCCCCGGCAGTAATCCTTGAGGCCGGTCTTCCTCCAGCCATAGCCCCACACCGCCAGGCCGAACTCCACCAGGGTCGAGAGCAGCTGTTCCCGGCGCGGGGTTGCGTTGCCCACGAACACCACGTTGGCCCGATAGGGCGCCCGCGCGCGCATCGGCCGGTGAAATGAGGGATCGCAGGCGAGCGGCAGCAGTTGAACCGGAACCCCGATCCCATCCAGCGCCGAGGCCAGGTCGGTGCCGGACACCGCGACCCGATCGTAGGATCGCCCGACCTCCCGGATCGCCGCGAGCGAACGGAGGTCGCCAGTGTGCCAGATCACCCACGGCACCCCGGCCCTGCGCTTCAGGGCCTGGACCTGAGCGGCGTCGAGGTCCTCCCCGCCGATCACCAGCACCAGATCAGGGGTCTGCTGGTCCAGGGCCTGAGCCACACGGTCGGAGAGGTCGTGACCGCGCAGGCGGCTCATGATCCCGCGTCGAGCGGGATCCAGGCTGACCACGGTGCAGCCAAGCCGCTCCAGAGCTCGGCGGCGGAGCACGTTGTGCGCGTGCAGGACCTCGTCGAATCGGGTCACCAGCAGGACTCGTGTTTCTTGGAACGGAGAATTCATGAGGGATGGGAGGCCGATTACTGGATGGCCGGGGCGATCTCGTCTTTGAACTGCAGCTCGTAGAGGCGCCGGTACAGCCGCCCCTCGGCGAGCAGGTCGGTGTGGGAGCCACGCTCGGTGATCTCGCCCCCCTCCAGCACCACGATCTGATCGGCGTGTCGGACGGTGGCCAGTCGGTGCGCGATGACCAGCACGGTGCGATCCTGCATCAACCGATCGATCGCCTGTTGGACCAGCCGCTCGGATTCGGTATCCAGCGCGCTGGTGGCTTCGTCCAGCACCAGGATCGGCGGGTCTTTGAGCAGCGCGCGAGCGATGGCCACCCGTTGGCGCTGCCCCCCCGAGAGCCGGGTGCCCCGTTCGCCCAGGAGGGTGTCGTAGCCCTGCGGCAGCGCGCCGATGAACTCGTGGGCATTGGCCGCCCTGGCCGCCCGTTCCACTTCGGCCCGCGTCGCCTCCGGCCTGGCGTAGGCGATGTTGGCGTGGACCGTGTCGTTGAGCAGCACCGTATCCTGCCCTACGACCCCGATCAGGTCGCGAACCGACCCGCGATCGAGCGAGGTGGTCGGCACGCCGTCGAGCAGAATGCTCCCCCGCGTGGGGTCGTAGAAACGGGGCAGCAAGTCGGCCATCGTGGTTTTCCCGGCGCCCGACGGCCCCACCAGGGCCACGACCTGGCCCCGGGCGATCCGGAGCGAGACGTCCCGCAGCACCTCGGCGTGGCTCTCATACTGGAAGGTGACGTGGTCGTAGACGATGTCCCGCTCGAACCGGGCTCGCGGCAGTCCGGGGGGATCCAGGTCGAGCGCCGGCCGGTCGAGCACTTCGAAGACTCGGTCCGCGCTGGCCCGGGCTCCAGCCATGGACGCGGGGAATTGGGTGATGGCCTTGAGGGGAGACATCATCCTCAGCGCCGCGACCAGGAAGACGATGATGGACTGGCCACTCAGCGCCGGTCCGCCGAGGGCTCCGGTTCTTCCAGCCCAGATGACGAGCATCAACATCACCCCGCCGAAGACCTCGGTCACCGGGCCGGTCAAGGAAGCAAATCGCTCGGCCCGGATCGCCCGCTTGCGATACCGCTGGGACTGATCCATGAAGCGAGCCGACTCCCGCTCCTCTCCGCGGTAAGCGCGGATCAGTTTTACCGCCGCCAGCCGCTCGGTCACCGTGGCGGTGAGCTCTCCTCCCTGCTCGGCCCGGTCTCGGGAATGCCGCCGCAGCCGACGAACCACCAGCTGGATGATGAGCAGGAGGACCGGGGCGCAGGCGAGGATCAGGAGAGTCAGCCGCCAGCTCAAGGTGGTGAGAATCACCAGTGTGGTGAGGATCACCACCAGGTACTGGAACAGCGAGCTGGCCGCGGTCACGGCACCCTTGCAGGCCTCGACGTCGGTGGTCAGACGCGACACCAGCTGTCCCGCCCGGGTCCGCTGGAAGAACTGGAGATCGACCCGGAGCAGGTGATCGAAGATCTGAGTCCTGAGGTCCCGCACCAGCCCCTCCTGGATCCGGACCGAGAGCTGGCGCGAGGCGTAGCCCATCGCGTTCTTGATCAGGAGGCCGCACACCAGCACCGCCACCACACGGACCGTGGCCTGGGTGGGGGTGGTACCGGCGAGGAGCGGGTTCATCAGCCGGTCCATCAGCGCCTCGAGCTTATTGGAGCCGGTGGCCAGCACACCCGCGGTCCCGAAGAGGTATTTGAGGAGCGGGATCAGAACGAGGAGCGTGAACCCATCGAGCACCGACGCCAGGAACGTCGTGGTGAGACCAAGAATGAACAGCGCGCGGTACGGGAGGACGTAGCGGAGGAGCCGGAACTCGGTGCTCGGCCTGGACATCAGCGGCCCTGGTGGGGGGTCAGCAGGGCGATGGGCAACACCATCTCCTCCGGTGCCACGCCGCCATGAAGGAAGGCCCCACGGTAGCGGGCCTGATACTCACGGAGCTTGGTGGGGTAGACGAAGAAGCGGTCGCCGGTGGCCAGGAGCAGCCGGGCATCGGCGCCGCGCTCCGGGAGTCCATAACTCGCCAGGTCATCCACGACGATGGCCGCCTCGGGATCCTCGACCCGGAGGTCGTCGCCGAACTTGTAGCGCAGGTTGAGGGTGGCGTCGCGTTTCGCGAAGACCGTGGCAGGCGTATGACAGTGGATCCAGCCGTGATCGGTGGTGACCAGCACCGGGACACCGCGGGTGTCCGCCGCACGGAGCGCGCCCCAGAGCGGGGAGCGCTCGAACCAGGTCCGGGTCAGGCTCCGCAGGGCCGGCGCGTCCCGCGCCACTTCGAAGAGGGTCGAATTCTCGGTGCGCCCGTGGGTGAGCTGGTCGATGAAGTTGAACACCAGCGCCGTGATCCCCGGCTGGGCCAGGTGGGTGGGCAGCCGGCGCAGGAGCGCCTCGCCGTCCTGGGAGGTGAAGACCTTCTCATAGCGGACCGGCACGTCTCGCCCGGTCAGCCGCTTCATCTGCCGCTGCAGCAGCTCGCCCTCATGGGCGTTGAGCGAGGTCTCGTCGGTGTCCTTCCACCATTCGGGATAGAGCCGGGCCAGCTCAGCGGGGAGAAGCCCGCTGAAGATGGCGTTCCGCGCGAAGGGGGTGGCGGTCGGGAGAATCGAGAGGTAGTGCACCGTCTCGATGTCGAACCGGGTCCCGATGATCGGCCGGAGCACCTCCCACTGATCGAGACGGAGACAATCCACCACCACCAGCAGCGCCTTTCCATGACGCTCGAGCACCGGCGCCAGAAACTCCGAGCCGATGTCGATGCTCAGCGGCGGGCGAGCGGCCCGGTCGCTCCGCAGCCACCGGGGATATTCCTGGGTCACGAAGCGGGCGAAATCAGCGCGCAGGCTCCCCTGAAGCGTGCGAAGCGCGTCCTGCAGTCCCGGCTCATCGGCCTGACCCAGCCGCACCTCCCATTCGGCCAGCTCGGCCACCAGCGCAATCCACTCGCGCCACCCCATTCCGGTGCGCCGTCCGGCCTCCAACTCGCGGAACCGGGTCGCGAAATCCCGGGAAAGGCGTTGCTGCCGGATCCGGTCTCCCTCCAGCAGCCGGGTGACCACCGAGAGAATCTGCCGGGGGCTGGCGGGCTTGATGAGATAGTCGGTGATCTCGGCCCCGATCGCGTCCTTCAGGGTCTCCGGCTCCTCGCTCTTGGTCACCATGACGACCGGCAGGGTCTGATCGATGGCCCGGATGGCCCGGAACAGATCGAGTCCCCGCCGGCCCGGCATCTGCTCGTCGAGCAGGACCACCCCATAGGGCTGGCGCTGGAGCAGCACCAAGGCATCGTCGCCGTGCGCGGCACGTTCGACCATGAACCCCTGTTGCTCCAGGAACAGGACGTGCGAGGTGAGACTCTCCACCTCATCGTCGACCCAGAGAATGCTTCGCGGGCGCGCCATGTGGTGAAGCTTACCGGAGGCGGGGGTGCCGAGCAACGCGCTGGCGGCGGCTGCACCCACATTCTACATTCCGCCCATCCGATCCGATTCGTCCATTCGCGCGATCATCCATGACCGGTTGGGATCCTGCCAGCACCGAGTTGCTCTCCCTCATGCCACGGACCGCCCGCGGACCGCGGCGGGACGGAGTGTTCGCGCTCTGGCTCATCGTACGCGCGGCCCTCGATCTGCTGCTCGAGCCGCCGCTTTCCGAACGAGTCCACCGGAAGCGGATCACGGCATTGGAGGCGCGCCTTTCCAGCTTGAGCCTCCCCGCCCCGCTCCGTCGAGCCCTGACCGCCGCGCTGCTTCACTTGCGGGACGCGCGGCCCGAGACTGCGGCCCCGGTACTGGCCCACCTGGTCGCACCGGCGAGGGAAACCGTGGGGGCCGAGGTCTCCGAGGCGCTGGCCCTGGCGGCCCGAGCCGCCCGACCAGGCGGAAGGTAGGCCGTGCGTTCCCGCCCGCCACGCCGCCCGCCCCATCTCCCGACCTCGGGCAGTCCTGAACGGGCCGAGCGACCCTCCGTGCAGGTCCTGGTCGGGCGTATCGACGCCGAGGATCCCGAGGCTCGCCACCCCGATACGATTCCCACCGGGTTCCCATCCCTGGATCCGGTGCTGGGCGGCGGGCTCCGCAAACAGGACCTCGTGATCCTGACCGGCGACATCGGAAGCGGCAAGTCCGCGTTGGGGCTGGCCATGGCGATGCGGAGCGCGATGCGCGGCAATCCCACCGTGGTGCTTTCCGGCGAGATGTCTGAGGATCGGATCATGGAGCGGGCTCTGGCGATCGAGGCCCGGTTATCGGTCGACCAGTTGCGCTCCGGCGAGATGAGCGAGGAGGCCAGGGCGGCGGTAGGCGCGGCCGCGGTTCGCCTCCGTGGACTCCCGATCATGATCCGGCCGTTGGCAGGGAAGGCGTTCGAAGAGGTCACGGACGTGCTCCAGGCGGTGCCGCGACCGGTGCTGGTTGTCGTGGATTACCTCCAGCTGGTCGCCTCTCCCCGCTCCGGAGCGACGGCCCAGGAGGAGCTGGCCCTGGTGGCACGCGCGCTCAAGGCTACCGCCATCGATCGCGACGTGGTGATTCTGGCCCTGGCCCAGCTCCCCCAGCACCACGCCCGCCGGCGCGATCCCCGGCCTCGACTCGACGACCTGGGCGGCGGTGGCGCCGTGAAACAGCACGCCGACCTCGTGCTCGCCCTGTATCGCGAAGAGATGTATCAGCCGGGCCAGGGGATGGAGGGAGCCACGGAGCTGATCGTGGCCAAGAACCGGAATGGGCCTACGGGGTTCGTGGATCTCTACTTCTATCGGCACTGGTTGCGGTTCGAAGACATGATGGACCCGGAGCAGTAGGGCCGGGCCGACCTACCTCGCTTCCGTACCAGACTCGCCGCACGCCACCCGTTTCTTCAGACTATCCGCGCCAACGCTCTGACGATCGCGAAGCCCCTGCATGATCAAGGGAGCCAGCTGTTCCGCCAGCAGCTGGTTGGCCAGGCCGTTGGGGTGCGCATCGAACGGGTTCACCGTGAGCTGACCCAGGTCGTGACCCAGAAAGGCCTCGCGCACCGCCACCGCCGGGAGGTTGGCCGCGAGCAACCGGCAGACGAAGTGGTCGTACCGATCCCTCAAGGCCGGATCAGTCGCCGGTGCGATGTCGAAGGGGACCAATAGGGGGACCGGAACCACGCGGGCTTCTCCCATCAGTCGCTCCACATCGGCCACGTGCTTGGTCACCAGCTCCGGATCCCGATAGGGGTCTTCGGTTGCCTGGCCGGCAAGGAACGGGAGATGCCGGAGCCGGATATAGATCTCCTGGACCAGATAGGAATTGAGGAATAGCAGGCGGAGTGGATGCAGGCGGCCCAGCATCGAGCCCGGGTCGGTCAACGGTCCTCGCGGAGTGACCCGTCGCAGGTAGTCGATGTCGTTGAAGACGTAGAGCAGGATCAGCACATCCGGGTGAAACTGGAGCACATACTCCATGAAGGGAAACTCGGTGAGGGTGTTGCGATCTCCCTCGCTGGCGTTGATCGAGCGCCACCGCTCGCCGGTCAGGTCGGTGAGGCGCCGCGCCAGGCGTTCTCCCACTCGGTCGTTGATATCTGGAATCCCCCACCCGAAGGCGTAGCTGTCTCCGATTACCGCGATTCTTCGAGTGCCGTCGGCGGTCGTGCTTGGCGGCTCGACGTCCCGGAAACCGGCGCGGTTCAGCTGCACATGGCGCCGTCCCCAGACTTTGCTGCGATAGGTGGGAAAACCCTGCGGGGCCGGGGCCACGAATGCCGTGACCCGTGCCACCCCTTCGAGCACGATCCCTGTGGCGGCGACGCTTCCCAACAGGAGTGCGACATCCCGAAGCCGGGGTGAGAACCGGCGACTGGCCAGCGCGGCGCTCACCAGAAGCAAGACCAGGACGATCCATTCGAGCGCCGCACTGAGGCCGGTGGACGAGCCGAACAGGTTGGCCTCAAAGAGGCGACCAGATTGCACCGGGTCCGCGAGCGCGGCGCAGAGATAGGCCAGCGACCAGATCGGGAAGGCCCAGTCGAGCAGCGTCACGGCCGGTGAGGGGTCGGCGGGTCCGGGGCGGAGGGCGCGTCCGGCGCAGATCGCGAGGAGGACCGCCAGGCCGAGCCAGACGGCCACAAACGAGGGCGACCATCGGCCCAGGACCGACCGGTTTTCGGCCGAGGTATAGAGACTGAGCGCGATCAGGAGGAACCCGCTCCCGGCGACTCGAAGAACCAGCGTCTTGGCGCGCCGCGTCATGGCATTCGGTCTCTCCAAGCCGTCCGCTGAAGCACCAGCCTCTACGAGGGTAAGCAAGGCGTGGGCCCAGCCAACATAAACGGGCCCCGAACACCCTGGCCACGAGTCGAGGCCAGCAGATCGCGTTGCCGGTCCCCTGGCCGGCGGCTAGTTTTCCTTCAGTAAGGACCCCTCCGGGATCGGTACCAATGGCAGGCCACAGCAAGTGGAAACAGATCAAACGGAAGAAGGCGGTCGCCGACAGCAAGCGCGCCTCCTCCTGGACCAAGGCCATCCGCGAAATCACCGTGGCAGCCCGGGCCGGTGGCGGAGACCCTGGCGGTAATCCGCGGCTTCGGACCGCGATCGACGCCGCCCGGGCCGTGAACATGCCTAACGAGAACATCGAGCGCGCCGTCAAGAAGGGCACCGGCGAGCTCGAGGGCGCCGCGCTGGAAGAGATCGTCTACGAGGGCTATGGGCCGGGCGGCGCCGCCATCCTGATCGAGGCCACTACCGACAACCCCAACCGGACCGTGGCGGAGGTCCGGCATGCCTTCAGCCGCCAGGGAGGGAACCTGGGGGCGAGCAACTCGGTGGCCTGGATGTTCGACCGTAAGGGCCAGATCGTGATCGATGCCTCCGCGCTCGACGAAGACCGGGCGCTCGAGCTGGCCCTGGAGGCTGGCGCCGAGGACTTCTCCCGGGACGGGGATCAATACCTGGTCTCCACCACACCGGCCACATTCCACGCGGTGCAGGACGCGCTCAAGGCCAAGGGCATGCCGATCGAATCGGCCGAACTGGCCCAGGTGCCCAAGAGCACCGTCAAGATCGAGGGCAAAGCGGCGGAGCACATGCTCAAGCTGATGGAAACCCTGGAGGAACTCGACGACGTCTCCAAGGTCTTTTCCAACTTCGACATCGATGTGAGCCAGATGGCGGAGGTCTCGACCTGACGGGGAGGGCACCGTGAGAGTGCTGGGGATCGACCCCGGCACCGCGGTGGTGGGATTCGGCGTGGTGGAAGCGGGGACGGCCGGCGTGCCGGGCCGGCTGATCGAATGCGGGGCCCTGCGCACCCCCGCGCGCGAAGCGCTGGCCGTGCGGCTTCACGCCATCTATCAAGGCATCCACGAGCTGATTACCAGACACCGGCCGGACGTGATCGCCGTTGAGAGCGTCTTCTACGGCACTAACGTTCGCACGACGGTGGCCCTCGCCCATGCCCGGGGGGTGATTCTCCTCGCCGCCCAGCAGTCGGCTCTCCCCATCGCCGAGTACACCCCTGCCACCATCAAGCAGACCGTGGTGGGCCGGGGGGCGGCCCGGAAGCCCCAGGTGGGGTACATGGTCGCCCAGCTCCTCCGGCTCAAGACCCCTCCCACGCCGAGCGATGCGGCCGATGGCGTGGCCGTGGCTTTGACCCATCTCCTGCGCCGCTCCCGAATCCCCCTCGGGGTCACACGATGATCGCTTCAATCACGGGGACCCTGGCCGATCGCGTTGGGGAGACCGTGGTGATCCACACCGATGGCGGTGTGGGCTACAGCGTCACCGTCCCCCACGGTGTGGCCGAGCGGCTTCCCGCGCGGGGTGCCCGACTCAGCCTTTATACCGAGCTGGTGGTCCGCGAGGACGGGTGGGCACTCTACGGCTTCGACCGGGTCGAGGAGCGCACTATCTTCCAGCGGCTGCTGGGTGCCAGTGGATTCGGCCCCAAGCTGGCCCTGGCCCTGCTCTCCGATCTGGGCGCCGAGCGGACGGTCCGGAGCATCCGCCGCCGTGACGTGGCCGCCCTGAGCTCGGTGAGCGGGATCGGGAAGAAGAAGGCCGAGCGGCTGGTCGTCGAGCTGGTCGATCGTTTCCTGGATCTGGAAGCCCTGGTCGTGACCGACCGGTCCTTCCCCGCGGAGACGCCGGGCGGGGACGCAGTGCGGGCCCTGGAGCGGCTGGGCTACTCCACATCTCAATCGGAGCGCACCGTGCGGGACCTCTTGGCCAAAGGCGCGCCGGATGAGCCAGCGGAGCTGATTCGCCGAGCTCTCCAGACGCTGGCCACGCGTCGGGGAGAACCCTGAATGGCTCGTATGACCGAAACGGCAGAGTGGCTGTGTACCCGCTGCGGCAGCAGCAATCGACGCCTGGTCAAGCCAGGGGTACCCGAGGCCGCCGATCGCTGCGTGCATTGTCACGTCCCTCACCGCATCACCCGGTCCGACCGGCCGGTCCGTTGGGAGGCGAAGCTCGAGTGACCCCCCCTTCGCCCCTTCGGACGCACTCACTTATTCTCCAGCCATGACGCCCCTGGAGATCACCACCCCCGAGCCGCTCCCGGAAGAGCGCAGCACCGAAGCGGCGCTCCGCCCCTCGCGGCTTGACGAGTTCGTGGGCCAGGTCAACCTCAAGGCCTCGCTCCAGATCGCGATCGAAGCCGCCAAGGCCCGGGGCGATACCCTGGATCACATGCTCTTCTTCGGTCCCCCCGGACTGGGGAAGACCACGCTGGCCACCCTGCTCGCCCGGGAGATGGGGGTCCAGCTTCGCGCCACCTCGGGGCCGGTCCTGGAAAAGCCGGGCGACCTGGTGAGCATCCTCACCACGCTCGGCAAGGGAGACATCCTCTTCATCGATGAGATCCACCGGCTCCGCCCGGTCATGGAGGAGTTTCTCTACCCGGCCATGGAGGACTACCGGGTCGAAGTGCGGATCGCCGAAGGTCCTCATGCCCAGACCATTCCGATGACGCTGGAGCAGTTCACCCTGGTGGGGGCGACCACCCGCTTCGGCCTGCTCACTCCGCCGATGCGGGCCCGCTTCGGCATCGTCGAGCGACTGGATTTCTATCCAATCGAGGACCTGGCCATCATCGTCCAGCGCTCCGCGGCGGTGCTTTCGGTGCCGGCGGACGCGGAGGGCGTACTCGAGATCGCGCGCCGGAGTCGAGGCACGCCTCGCATCGCCAACCGGTTGCTGCGGCGAGTCCGCGATTACGCCCAGGTCAAGGCGGGTGGACGGATCAGCGGGGTGGTGGCCCGCGAGGCCCTGGCGCGGCTTAACGTGGACGAGTTCGGGCTGGACGACATGGACGCCCGCATTCTCACCACGATCATCGAGAAGTTCGGCGGGGGACCGGTGGGCCTCAACACGGTGGCCGTGGCCGTGGGGGAAGACAGCGGGACCCTCGAGGACGTTTACGAACCCTTCCTGATCCAGCAAGGTTTCCTGGAGCGGACGCCCCGCGGCCGCACCGCCACTCCCCTCGCCTACCGCCGGTTCGGCATCACGCCGCCTCCCGGTCAGGCCTCTCTCTTTGGGCACTGAGCCGCTTCCCGCCGCCGCGTACCGCGCCGCCGACTTCGATTACGAACTCCCGACCGACCTGATCGCCCAGACTCCGCTGGCGGAGCGGTCGGCGAGCCGGCTGGTGGTGGTGCGCCGGTCGGCCTCGGCCCGGAGCGCCCTCGAGGACCGGTGGTTCCGCGAGCTGCCGGATCTGATCCCGGCCGGCGATCTCCTGGTCCTCAACACCACCCGGGTCCGGCACGCTCGACTTCGCGGCACCCGGAGCTCGGGGGCGCCTGCCGAAATCCTGTTGATTCATCCCGCCACCGGGGATCAGTGGGTGGCGATCGGCCAGCCGGGGAGCGCGCTCCGTCCCGGCAAGCGCATCGCGTTGGGAGAAGGAGTCTCGGTCGAGACGGTCGCGATCCTGGATGGAGGAGAACGCCTGGTTCGGTTCCTCGGAGCTACAGCCGAGGAGGCGATCCGGCGCTGGGGCACCCTCCCCCTGCCGCCTTACATCGCCCGGGAGGCAACGACCGAGGACAACATTCGCTATCAGACCGTGTACGCCGAACACGAGGGAAGCGTGGCAGCGCCGACCGCAGGCCTCCACTTTACGCCCGCGCTGCTCGACGCGCTCGCCGCCCGAGGAGTCTCGCTTGCCCGGCTCGACCTGGAGGTAGGGCCCGGGACCTTCCGCCCGATCGAGACCGAAGACCTCACGGCGCATCGCATGCATCCCGAGCGGTTCACCATTCCGGCCGAAGCGGCGGCCAGTATCGCGCGGACGCGCGCGGCAGGGGGCCGGATCTGGGCGGTGGGGACCACGGTGGTCCGGGCGCTGGAATCGGCCGCCCGGGAAGGCGGGCTGGTGCATGCCGGCCAGGGCGAGACTCGGCTGATGATTGCTCCCGGATTTCGATTCCGGGTGGTGGACCATTTGATCACCAACTTCCATCTTCCCCGCTCGACCCTGCTCTGCCTGGTCTGCGCCTTCGGCGGCTACGAGACCATGATGGCGGCGTACCGGCACGCGGTGGGACAGCGGTATCGGTTTTATTCGTATGGAGATGCGATGGTGGTGGTGTAGCTGGGAGCTAGGAGCTGGGAGCTGGAGATCAACTGCCCTTAGCTCCTAGCCCCTAGCCCCTAGCTCCCAGCAGATTACCCCGCCCAATGTTCCAATTCCTCCTCCACGCCACTCAGGGCCCCGCCCGCGCCGGCACGCTCCGCCTCCCGCACGGCGAGGTACAGACGCCGGCGTTCATGCCGGTAGGTACCCATGGCGCGGTCCGCGGACTCCATCCGGATGAGGTCCGGCGGGCCGGGGCGGAGATCATCCTGGGCAACACCTACCATCTCCATCTGCGCCCAGGCGAAGACGTGGTTCGGGCGCTGGGTGGGCTCCACCGCTTCATCGGCTGGTCCCGGCCGTTGCTGACCGACTCGGGCGGCTTCCAGGTGTTTTCCCTCGAGACCCTCCGAAAGATCGAAGAGGAGGGCGTCGAGTTCCGGAGCCACATCGACGGCGTGCTGCATCACCTCACCCCGGAATCGGTGATGGAGATTCAGTGGGCGCTGGGTGCCGACGTGGCCATGGCATTCGATCACGTAGTGCCGGGGCAGGCCGATCATGGGCTGGCCCGGGAGGGGATGGAGCGGACCCTACGCTGGCTGGCGCGGTGCCGGCGCCGACACGAGGAGCTTCGGTCGGCGAGCGAATCCGAGTCCGGGGATTGGCAAACCCTGTGGCCCATCATCCAGGGCGGGACCCATGCCGACTTGCGCCAAGCCTCCGCCCTGGGCACGCTGGACCAAGGGCCCTGGAGCGGGATCGCCATCGGGGGGCTCTCGGTCGGCGAGGAAAAGCCGGTGATGCACCGCGTCTTGGAGGACCTGGTCCCGGTCCTGCCGACCGATATCCCCCGTTATCTTATGGGGGTGGGATTTCCCGACGATTTGCTGGAAGGAATCGCCCGGGGTGTTGACTTGTTCGACTGTGTGGCCGCCACCCGAAACGGTCGCCACGGAAGCGCCTGGACGAGCGATGGGAAGCTCAACCTGCGGGCCGCGGCGCACCGGACGTCGGAGGAGCCGCTGGATCCCGGCTGTGACTGCGAGACCTGTCTCCAGTTCAGCCGGGCCTACCTGCGCCACCTGTTCGTGGCGGAGGAGATGCTTGGCTTGCGGCTCGTGTCGATTCACAATATCCGCTTCCTGATCCGGCTCGCCGAGCAGGCTCGCGCCACCCTCCTGGAGGGTCGGTTCGACGGCTGGCGTGCCGATTGGCTGCAGCGTTATCACGCACGAGGAGAACCGTGACTCCACATCTGCTGGCCCTGATGTCTCCCCCCGCGAGCGCCGGCGGCGGCGCCGGGGTCATCTTCGTCCAGTTCGCCCTGATCGGACTGGTGTTCTACCTCCTGCTGATCCGTCCTCAGCAGCAGGCCCGGAAGAAGCACGAGCAGATCCTGGCCGGTCTCAAGAAGGGGGACGAGATCACCACCAGCGGCGGCATCATCGGCAGGGTGAAGGAGGTCAAGGACGAGCGCATCACGATCGAGAGCGGGAGCGCCACGCTGATCGTGGAACGGTCCCGGATCATTCGGGTGGGAGACAGCGTGGCGCCGGGAACTCCTCAATGACGGTGCACCGGCTTCACCTGCTCGGCTCGCCGGTGCTCCGGGAACGGAGCGCCGAGGTACCGGCGGTGGACGACGCCACACGGCAGCTGATCGCGGATCTCTTCGAGACCATGGTGGCGGCCAAGGGCGTGGGCCTGGCGGCCAATCAGATCGGCGTCGCGCGGCGGGTAGCCGTAGTCGAAGCGGACGGCCGCCGGCACGTCCTGGTGAACCCGGTGATCCTAGAGGCCGAGGGGCGGGAGACGGCGGAGGAAGGATGCCTTTCGATCCCGGAGCTCTACGCCGACGTGACGCGCCCCTTCCGGGTGGTGGCCGAGGCCCTGAACGAACTGGGGCAGCCGGTCCGGATCGAAGCGGAGGGATTGCCCGCCCGCGCGATCCAGCACGAGATCGACCACTTGGACGGGATTCTATTCATCGACCACCTGGGCCCGATGAAGCGCCGGATGCTCTTGAATCGCTGGAAGCGTGAGCACCCGCCCGAAGAGGGGTTCATCCGAGAGATCAAGCCGGCGTCTGCCGGCTCCGGCTGATGCGGATCGTGTTCTTCGGGACCCCCCGCTTCGCGGTCCCCTCGTTGCGGGCTCTCCTGGAGGAGGGCTTCGACATCGTCGGTGTGGTGACCCAACCCGATCGGCCTCAGGGGCGCTCCCGTTCACGCGCGGTGGCTTCGCCGGTGAAAGTGGCGGCGGAGGCGGAGGGGCTTCCGCTGCTCCAGCCCGAGCGCCCAATCGGCGACGTCTTCATCAAGGGACTCGAGCACCTCCGGCCCGACATCGGAGTCGTCGTCGCCTATGGGCACATCCTCCGCCCCGAGGTCCTGGCCATCCCTCCTGATGGGATAATCAACGTCCACGCTTCCCTGCTGCCCAGCTACCGTGGCCCCGCCCCCATTCAATGGGCCATCCTCAACGGGGACGAAACCACCGGCGTCAGCATCATGCAGCTCGAGGAAGGGATGGACACCGGGCCGGTGCTGCACCGGATCGAGACCGAGATCGCCGCCGACGAAACCGGTGGCGAGCTGGCCGAACGGTTGGCGGAGCTGGGGGCGGCGGCGCTGGTCGAGGCGCTCACCCTGATCGCGTCGGGAGCGAGCCGGCCGGAGCGGCAGGACGACATCAAGGCCACCTACGCCCCCAAGATCGACCACGCGGTGACGCGGCTCAGCTGGACCAATGACGCCGCTCACCTGGCCCGCGCCATCCGCGCCTTCGATCCGGAGCCGGGCGGGTGGAGCATGCTCGACGGCAGCGAGATCAAGCTGTTCGGGGCGCGGGCCGTGAGCGGGAGCAACACCCAGACGCCTGGCACCGTCCTGCGCGCGAGCCCCTGCCTCGAAATCGCCGCCGGTGTGGGCGCGGTCGAGGTGCAGGAGGTTCAGCCGGCCGGGAAGAAGCGGATGTCGGCCGGCGCCTGGGCGCGCGGCCGCGGGGTGTCGGTGGGCCAACGGTTCGCATGAGGCCGCTGCCGCGCCTGCATGCGATCACCACAGAGGCGGTGTTGGCCAGAACGGACCTGGGCGTTCGCGCGGCGGCCCTGGCTGCGGCAGGACCGGCAGTGGCGCTGCATGCCAGGGGGCACTCGCTGAGCGGAGCGGCACTGGTTGGCGTGGTGACGCGATTCCTGTCGCTGGCGGGCCCGCCCGAGGCCTCGGTGTTCGTCAACGGGCGGGCCGATGTGGCCCGGGCCCTCGGCGCCCAGGGGCTCCACCTGGGAGCAACCGACTACTCGGTGCCGGACGCGCGTCGAGTACTCGGTGCCGAATGGCAGGGTTGGGTCGGCCGCTCGGTCCATAGCGTAGAGGCCGCCGTGCAGGCCAAGGAAGAAGCCGCCGACTACGTGATCGCCGGGAACGTGTTCGAAACCAGATCACATCCCGGGCGTCCGGCGCAGGGGCTCGAGTTCGTGACCAGGGTCGCCAGCGTGGGACTACCAGTGATTGCGATCGGGGGCATCACCGCCCAGCGCGCGCCGCTGGTTCGCGAGGCCGGCGCCTATGGCGTGGCCGCGGTGACGGCGCTGTGGGAAGCTGGTGATTGCGCCGCGGCGGCGGTGGACTTGTTGCGATCGTGGACCGAGGCAGAACCGTGAGCGCGCTCCATATCCAGGTAAACGGGGAGGCCCGAGAAATACCTGCCCCGGCTACGGTGGAGGATCTCCTGCACCGTCTGGGCCTGGACCCCCGGACCGTGGTCGTCGAGCTGAACCGCCAGATCGTCCGCCGTCCGCGGCTGGCGGAGACCTCGCTCGCCGAGGGCGACGCCATCGAGCTGGTGCACTTCGTAGGAGGAGGATGAAGTAATTGTCGATTGATGATTGCCGATTGATGATTGAATCGGCACTCGGCACTCGGCAATCGCTAATCGGCACTCGACCATCGGCAATCGAGAATATCTCTCATGACAGCAACCGCACAGGCTCCGGTGTCAATCGATAGCCCTTTGGAGATCGGTGGGCGGAGCTTCCGCTCCCGGCTCCTGGTGGGCACCGGCAAGTACCAGAGCAACGAGCTGATGCTTCGGGCCCTCGAGGCCTCGGGCGCGGAGGTGGTCACGGTGGCGGTGCGCCGGGTGGACCTGGACCGTCGCAAGGAAGAGGGGATGCTCTTCCACCTCGACCCCACGCGGTTCTTCCTGCTGGCCAACACCGCCGGCTGCTACTCCGCCGAAGAGGCCGTACGATACGCCCGGCTGGGCCGCGAGGCCGGGTTCAACGATTTCGTGAAGCTCGAAGTGATCGGAGACCGGGAGACCCTGCTCCCCGACGTGGACGGCCTCCTCACCGCGACCCGCACGCTGGTCGCGGAGGGATTCAAGGTGATGGCCTACACCAATGAAGACCTGGTGACCGCTCTGCGGTTGGAGGACGCCGGATGCGTCGCGGTCATGCCCCTGGCCTCGCCGATCGGGAGCGGACTCGGCCTGCTCAATCCCTATCACATCCGCACCATCAAGCGCCGGCTCCAGGTCCCGGTCATCGTGGATGCCGGTGTCGGTACCGCGTCGGATGCCTGCCTGACCATGGAACAAGGGGTCGACGGGATTCTCATGAATACCGCCCTGGCCGAGGCGACCGACCCGGTGGCCATGGCGGCGGCGATGCGCCACGCGGTCGAGGCCGGCCGTCTCGCCTACCTTGCCGGACGCATGCCTCGCCGCGAAGTGGCGGTGCCGTCCAGTCCGGTCCGCGGAATGCTCGCCCCGGAGTGACCGTTCGAGCGGTGGCCTCGGACCCTACACCGGCGCGCCGGGCCGCCTGGCAAATCCTCGAGCGAGTTCGACGGGGAGCGACTTTCGAGGCAGCCCTGGACCCGGTCTTGGCCTCCCTCGAAGAGCGGGACCGGCGGTTGGCCCATGAGTTGGCGGCCGGCGTGTTGCGGCGCCAGCGCGAACTCGACGGGCGCCTCGAGCCCCTGGTGCCGAGCGGGCTCAAGGCGGTGAAACGCGAGACCCTCCAGATTCTCCGGCTGGGAGCCTACCAGCTTACCGCGCTCGACCGGATACCCGCCCATGCCGCGGTCAGCACCAGCGTCGACCTGGCCCGCGAGGTCTCGGGAAAGAGCGCGGCGAGGTTCGTCAATGCGGTTCTTCGGCGATTGCACAGCGGCAGCGTTCCGGCCCCGGCGCCTCCGGGTGATCCGATCGCCGCGCTGGCTCAACGGTATTCCCATCCCACCTGGTTGGTCGTGCGCTGGGCCGCACGATACGGCATGGCGGGAGCCACCCGTTTGCTGGAGTGGAACAACCAGGTTCCCCCGCTGGTGCTCCAGGCGGCACGCGAGGACCTGGCCCACGTACGGCAGCGGCTGACGGCTCGTGGTATCGCCGCGGATCCAGCACCCTTCGAGGCTGGCCTGGTCGCCGGGCATACCCGGCCGACCGAACTGCCAGGCTACGAGGAAGGAGCGTTTCAGGTCCAGGACGCCGCGCAGGCGTTGGTGCTTCGCTACGCTGCCCTTCCCGCCGAGGCCGTCGTGTACGATGCCTGTGCCGCGCCAGGCGGAAAGGCGATCGGATTGGGGAGAGTGGTGAGGACGGTGGTGGCCGCCGACCGCAACTGGACCCGAATCAACCGGATGACGAGAAACTTCCGCCGGGCCGGATCCGGCCACGAGTATTCGATCGCAGCCGACGCGGCCTCGCCCCCGCTCCGCCAGGTGGACGCCGTGCTGCTCGACGCCCCCTGCCTTGCCACCGGGAGCCTGGCTCGCCACCCCGAGGCACGATGGCGGATCCGGCCTTCCGCCCTGGCCAGTCTGGTCCGGAGTCAGGCGCTCCTGCTGGACCGACTGGCGCCGGTGGTTCGCCCCGGCGGTTTGCTCGTCTATGCGACGTGCTCGCTGGAGCCGGAGGAGAACGAGGAGCAGGCGGAGCACTTCCTCGCCACCCATCCCGACTTCCACCGGGAGCCGGGTCAGGCAGTGCCCGCGGCGTTGCTTTCCCCGGCAGGCGATCTGGTTATTCTCCCTCAGCGCCACGGCATGGATGGCGCCTATGCCACCCGACTTCGGAGAGCGGCCTGAATGCGGCCTCGCCGCCACCTTGCTCCATCGTTCTTATCGACCATCGCCGGCCGTCGGCTGGTCCGCCAGGCCGGCGTGGTGGCGTTGGCGTTCCTGGCCGGCTACCTGCTGACGGTTTTCTGGCTCTTCCCTGCTCCGCTCTTCTCCTCCGACCATGCGGTGCCGCGGGTCGTGGAGCGCGACATCGCCGACGCCAAGGAGCGCCTGGAGCGCCAGGGCTTCCGCGCCAAGGTGGCCGGCGAAGAAGCGGACCCCAAGGCCGCTCGGGGAACCGTCCTCTGGCAGGACCCGGCTCCCGGCACCGTGCTCCCCAAAGGCACCGTGGTACAGCTCACCACCAGCACCGGACCGGCGCCGGTCGCCATCGCTGATGTGGTGGGAATGGACCAATCCCTGGCCCGTCGCGTCATCGAATCGTCCGGGCTCACCATTGGCGGCGTCGACTCGATCCCCGCCAGCGACGAGCGCGGCGTCGTCATCGCGACCCGGCCCGGGGCCGGCATCGCGCGGGACGCGGGAACCGCTGTGGTATTGGTCGTGAGCAGTGGCCCCGCCGAGATCAACGTACCGGACGTGATCGGCTTGACTCAGAAGGCCGCGGCAGAGCGGATCACCCAGGCGGGACTCCGTCCGGGGAGCGTGGTCTCCCGCCCAGTGGCCGGCAAGCTCCCCGGCACCGTGATCGATCAGCGCCCTGCACCGGGTACCCTGAGTGCGCGCGATGGACGGGTGGACCTCATTCTGGCCAGGAAGCCGACTCAATGACGCTCCGCATCGCTCCCAGCGTGCTCAGCGCCGATCTCGGGCGGTTGCGCGAACAGGTGGAAGCCGCCGTAGCCGGGGGCGCCGAATGGATTCACGTGGACGTGATGGATGGACGGTTCGTGCCCAATCTGACCTTCGGGGCGCCGTTGATTCGCAGCCTGCGCAAGATCACCGAGGTCCCGCTCGACGTACACTTGATGGTGATCGAGCCCGAGCGCTACATCGCCGAATACGCCGATGCCGGGACCAACGTCTTCACCTTCCACCCCGAGGCAACCGTCCATGCCCACCGCCATCTCCAGGAGATCCGGCACCGGGGCATGCTGGCGGGACTCGCCCTCAACCCCTCGACGCCGCTCTCCGCGGTCGAGGAGATCGTGGGGAATCTCGACCTGCTGCTCATCATGACGGTGAATCCAGGATTCGGGGGGCAGAGTTATCTCCCCGCGTCGACCGACAAGATCCGGCGAGCCCGGGACCTGCTCGATCGCCGGCGCTCCCCGGCCGCGCTCGAGGTGGACGGCGGTATCACCCACGAGACGATTCGCGACGCCTGGAGGGCCGGGGCGGATACCTTCGTCGCGGGTAATGCGGTGTTCGGCGCCAAGGATCCTGCCGGGGCCGTGCGGGCCCTGCTCAAACAGTGCACGGAGCAGGTATGAGCGAAGCAACCAGACTTCGCCGGCAGCTCATGCTGGTGGCGGCGGTCCTCCTGGGGCTCATCGTCGGCGCCGCCGCGCTGGTACGCTTTGGGCCCGAGGTCCAGGCCGTGGAGGTCGGGGCCAAGGCGCCCGACTTCAAGGTCTACGATCTGGTCCAGGGAGACTCGGTGTCGATCCGGCAGCGGTATCGCAACACCGTCACCCTGGTGAACATCTGGGCCACCTGGTGCCAGCCCTGCCGGGTGGAGATGCCCGCCATGCAGCAGTTGTACGATTCGCTCGGCGGCAAGGGATTCAAGATCGCCGCGATCAGCATCGACGAAGGAAGCCCGGAGGGCGTCCGCAAGTTCGCGAAGGACCTGGGGCTGTCCTTCGATATCCTCCAGGACCGTTCGACCAAGATCCAGGGGGCCTATCAGACCACGGGGGTGCCCGAGAGCTTCCTGCTCAACCGGGACGGGGTCATCATCAAGCGGGTGATCGGCGCCCACGACTGGAACTCGGAGGTCAATCGCGCGCTGGTGGAGCGCCTCCTGGCCGAGCCGGGGAGCGGAACGCCGTGACGAAGCGCTCCGGGGCACAGATCATCCTCGCCATCGAGACCTCCTGCGACGAGACCTCCGCCGCGGTACTGGTCGAGGACGGCGGCCGCCCGGCGCTCCGCAGCGTGGTGATTCTGTCCCAGGACGTCCACGCCGTCTTCGGCGGCGTGGTGCCGGAGCTGGCGAGTCGGGCGCACCTGCGCACCCTGGGGTCGGTGGTGGATCGCGCGCTGGATCAGGCGGGAGCCAGCCTGGAGGAGCTGACCGGAGTCGCGGTGACCGCGGGTCCCGGCCTGGTCGGGGCGCTGCTGGTCGGGGTGATGTATGGGAAGACGCTGGCGTGGAGCCGGAATCTCCCGCTGATCGGCGTCCATCACATGGAGGGCCATCTGTTCGCCCCCGCGCTCGAAGACCCCGAGTACCGCCCACCGTTCGTCGGTCTCCTCGTGAGCGGGGGACACACCATGCTGCTGGACGTGCGCGGATGGGGAGACTATCGGCTGCTGGGGCAGACCCGGGACGATGCGGCCGGCGAGGCGTTCGACAAGGTCGCCACGATCCTTGGCCTGGGGTATCCCGGCGGACCGGTGATCGAACGGCAGGCCGCCCTGGGACGACCCGATCGCTACGAGTTCCCCCGGCCGATGCTCCAGGAGCTGGATCGTGACGGTCCCGCGCAATACGAGTTTTCCTTCAGCGGCCTCAAGACGGCCGTGCTCCGGGCCGCGAGATCCTCTCCGGACCTGGAGCACGATCGGGCCGACCTGGCCCGCGGATTCCAGGATGCGGTGCTGGACGTGCTGGTCGCCAAGACGGCCCATGCGGTCGAGGCGCTGGGATACCAGCAAGCCATGATCGGCGGCGGCGTGGCCTGCAACCGGGCTCTCGCGGCACGACTCCGGGAACGGCTGGGCGCATCGGTACGGGTCGCCATCGCCTCGAATCGCCTGAACACCGACAATGCCGCCATGATCGGAGCCGCCGGCCTCTGGCGGCTCGGACGCGGCGAACGAAGCGGCTGGGACCTGGAACCGGCCGCCGACCTCCCGATGCCCGGCCTGGCGAGGCCGACCCCACACCGCCCGCGCGAACGGCGTTCGGCGGACGTCACCTGAACGATCCATGACCATCTATCCGCTCATCATCAAGCTCGGATTCATCGAGATCACCGGCTACGGGATCATGATGATGGTGGGATTCCTCACCGGCGGCTGGCTGATCCAGCTGGAGTTGCAGCGCCGGGGGTTGAACGAGGAGTACGCCGCCGACATCACCCTGGCCGCCGCCATCGGTGGCATCCTCGGCGCCAAGCTCTGGTACGCGGCCCTCACCCACGACCTCGGGACGCTCCTCTCACGAAGCGGCCTGGTCTGGTATGGAGGATTCCTGGGCGGGACTGCGGCGGTCCTGCTGAATGGCTGGCGGCGCCGGGTCCCCATGCGGTGGACCATGCAGCTCGTCGCCCCGTCACTGGCCGCGGCCTATGCCCTCGGCCGGGTGGGGTGCTTCATGGTCAACGACGATTACGGACGCCCAACCTCGGTTCCCTGGGCGATGAAGTTTCCGCAGGGCTCCCCGGCCTCCACCGCTCAGAACCTGGCGATTCAATTCGGGATCCCGATTCCTCCGGGGGTGGACCCGGCCACCGTGATGGCGGTCCATCCTACCCAGCTCTACGAAGTGGCAGCGATGCTGGTGGCCTTCGCGCTCCTGTGGACCTGGCGGACCCGACCCCACGGAACTGGCTGGCTGTTCGGGGCGTACCTGGCGATGGCGGGGGTGGAGCGATTCCTGGTCGAAATCCTCAGGGCCAAGGACGACCGGTTCCTGGGACCCTTCACGATTGCGCAGGTCACGAGCGTGGGGTTGGTACTGGTGGGAGTTACCCTGCTGATCAAGTTCGACCCGGGGCCCGAACTATCTCCGGGACCCTACCTTCTCCCTCCGCCGGAGACGCCCGGGAAGAAGCAGCGCGCGGTCAACTCCGGGCGCGCGGGGCCGTAATCCGACTCTTCAGCCGCTCGATTTCCGCTCTCAACTCGGCCAGGTCGGCATCCATCCGCTCCAGCGAGCGGAGCAGATCGAGGTCTACGTCGACCGGAGCGATACGCTCAGCGGACCGCGCGACCAGCGCGCTCTGCTCGGGCACCAGAACCGGCGTCACCGGCAGACGACGCGGCTCGATCACGAAGGTCCAGGCCAGGGCGCCGAGGAGGAGGAGCAGCAGCACACCCTGAAGCGCCAGGGACTCCACCGTGGGATAGATCCCGAGAGCCGGCACTCGCGGCGCCCACTCGAGGATTGTAGTAGAGAGGAGACCGCCCTCCTGCAGCTCGGCCACACCCTTCCCGGCGAACACGAAGGCCATGTAATAGAGGAAGCCGCTGGTGATCGCAAAGAAGGGACGAAGCGGAATCCGCATCCCGAAGCGGTTGATCGCCTGATAGACTGCCAAAAGGACCAGCGTCCCGAGCGCGATCCCGCCGACGATGGGAGCCACGGCGGAGACCGGCCCCGCCGTCACGAACAGCGCCTTGTAGAACAGCACCGTCTCGAACCCTTCCCGATAGACCGCGAGGAAAGCGGCAGAGGCCAGCGCCAGCGAGGATCCGCTGGTGAGCGCGTCCTGGACCTTCCCCCGAACGAACCGATTCCATTTGGCCACTTCCATCTTGGAGAGCAGCCAGTAGCTCACATAGAAGAGCATTCCGGTGGCCAGCAGCATGGTGAGCCCCTCGAGGGCCTCACGGCGGGCCGGGGTGACCTGAAAGAGGGTCTCGAGCAGCAGAGCGGTGAGCAGGCTCACTCCGATCGCGGCGACGACCCCGATGTGCACATCGCGCCGGCGGTGAGCCGCCCCGGTCTTGAGGAGCACCGCCATCAGCGCTCCGATGATCAGAATCGCCTCCAGCCCTTCCCGAAGCAGGATCACGAACGACTGCACGAAGAGGCTGGTCCCCGACAGCTTATCGGCGACCACCCGCTCGGCGTTTTCGAGCCCGGCTCCCAGTCCGGAGCGGAGCACGGTGAGCTCGTTCATCGTGGCCCCACCCGCTGCCCGGGTGCGGAAGGTGGCGAAGCCCGCTTCGAGGTCACTGGTGAGCGCCGAGTTCTTCGCCCGCACCATCGGCTCCACCCGCTCGAAGGTCAGATACGCGTCGAAGGCGGTGGTGCTCGCCCCCTGGAAATCGCCGGCCCGCGCCCGGTCCATCGCCCGGTCAAGCTGCGTGCGCACCGAGGCGAAGACCCGGGCCACATCGGAGTCGGATGGAGCCGGCGCCTGGAGCCCACGAACGGCCGCGAGGCGCCCACCTGCCTGGGCCGCAGGCGCGTCCGGCGACAGCCCCAGCGCCTCGATCACCTGCCGATCGGATAGCACGGCAGTGGTCGCGAAGCTCTGGAGTGATGCGGGAACGGTGCCGCTCGCAGCGGGAAGTCTCAGCAACGAAGCGTACGCGGCCACGGCCCAGCGGTCATCGGCCGATAGCGACGCCTCATAGGCCGGCATCGCGGTGCCGGCGACGCCCAGAGTCACCCGCCGGTAGAAGTCGAGGGGAGACCGGTCCCGAAGCGTCAACGGATCGCTGAGGACGGAGGGAGGGGGTGTGAGCTTGGCGCCGGCGGAACCGTCTCCGCGCCCCAGGGCGCCGTGGCAGCCGGCGCAGTCGGCCTGATAGACCTTCGCCCCCTGGGCAAGCGCCGGCGCCTGACTGGGAATTTCTTCCAGGGGCGCTCCCAACTCGCGCTCGAGCCAGGTACTGAGCGTCTGCACTCGCCGAGTGAGACTGTCGGGCGGGGCCTGTTGCTCGACCAGCCGCACCATCGAATCCACTGCGGCACCAGCCGTAGGACCGAGCGCGGGTCCCAGCACGGTGGCGGTCCGCCGGGCTTCGGTCAGGAAGAGGTTGGCTTCGGCAATCTCCTCCTTCGAAACCACCCGCCCCTCCTGGAAGCCAAGGCGGTACTCCTGCGAGGCTACCGCGACAATGGACGCAAGCCGGCGGGCCTGAGCCACCTTCTCGTCGGGTCGCGTCGGGGAGGTGGCGCCGACCTGAAGGAGAAGACCGGGAACCAGAGCAGCTAAGATGAGAGGCATTCTCAAGTAGTCTTGGCGATGACCAGAAGAAACTAGACTGCCACAGTAGGAATGGAAAGGAGGGTGTAGCCGCCTGCCCGCCTTTACCGCCTTATCCGCCCTGTCCGCCTTGTCCGTCTTGCCGGCCCTGAACGCCTGATCACAACCGCCACCGCTCCTGCCGTGCTCTGCGCGTGGGAAAGCGAGAGGTGCACTTCCAGCGGCCCGTGGCGCCGTGCCAGGGTGGCTGCACGGCCGAGGAGGGACATTCGAGGCCGGCCACCGGGATCCCGGGTGACTTCGAGGTCGTGCCAGCTCACCGACGCCGCACCGGGGAGGGGCTGAAGCGCCTTGAAGACCGCCTCCTTGGCGGCGATCCGGGCAGCGAGATGAGGAGTAGGCCGAGCCATGCCCTGCACGTAGGCGATCTCGGAATCGGTCAGCAGCTTTTCCATGGCCCGCGCCCCATGGCGCGCGAGCAGCCGGTCGACCCGTGGGATGTCCACGAGATCGATCCCGATCCCAATGATGCCGCTCGCGGGGATGCTCAGAAGATCTCCCACCACCAGGTCACCAGTGGCCGCAGCCAATCCGGGGCCGCCAGGAATCCACCGATCACCAGGCCCAGATAGATCGCAGCGCCAAACAGCAGCGAACCCACGACGAGGACCGGCCACCAGGGACGGCGCCAGGATCGAATCCGCTCGATCTCGGAGCTCCATCCCGCCTGTTCTCGTTTGATCCCCTCTTCAAGCGAGATCCACGCTGCCTCCAATCGTCGAGCGGCGGTGGTCAGGGCGTGCTCCCATCCTTCGGTAGCGGCGCCATCCGCGGCGGCCCCCTCCTGCCGGAGGGCATCGAGCGCGGCCAGAAGCGGCCCGGCCCCGGCGCCGAGGCGCACCAGAATGGCGCGAGCCTCGGCTGGGGCCACGGCGACGGCACGTCTCCGCCGGCGCGCCAGTCTCGCCTCGATGGCCGCCGCCCGGAGTCTCGAATCGATTCCCCGCACCAGGCTCTCCGCGGCGGCCGCGACGGCTCGATCCCACGCCGCTGACCATCCATCGGGACCGAGCGCCGCTATCCGCTGGCGAGGTTCCGCTGCCGCCCGGGCCCGACCGGCCAGGTCGAAGATGTCGGTGACCAGTTGATACCGGATGGGGTCGAGCTCGGCCCAACACGACGCGTCGTGCGACGCGTGCGTCGCCAGCCGGCCGAGCGAGGGACCCAGCTCGGGGACCGAGACGGCGATCGGCTCCACGGTCACCGCAGCCGCCACCCCGGCGCCGCGCCGCGAAGCTCCTGGACCGTCAGGATGGCTCGCTGGCCGGTGCGAGACTCATATCGCGCCACGAATTCGGGCAGAGACTCGGGCAGGAAGAGGATGCGGGGCAGCTTGGTCGCCTCCACGGCAGCCTCGATGGCCGGTCCGGTGCCTTCGATCTCCAGCAGGGTATCCATCCGGGGATACCACTCGAGGCGCGCCACGGCCCCCGCGATATCGAAGAATCGGACGAAACGATCGATGGCCAGGATCACCTTGTATCCCAGCGCCTGGAACAGGTCGATCACGGGCGCCGCTCCCGTCACCTCGAATTCCAGCTCCTGGCGCAGCTTGTAGCCCTCGGCGGAGCGCTGAGTCGGGCCCTTCCAGGCAACCAGGGCCCGCGGCGTGGCGCCGGTTTCCGAGGGGCGCAGCAGGCGGACCCGAAGGACCTCGTCGCGCGAGGTCAGCTCTCCATCGCGATCGAACTTGCGGTCTTCCATCAAACCGCTGAATCCGGCCACCGCACCGGCCTCGAGTAGCGCCTCGACGAGGGCGTCGGGATCGTGCACCAGGGCCTTGAGCTCGAGCTCGTCGGCTCTCATGCGAGGATCGCCTGCACGACTGCCTCGGTCGCCGCAAGGTCCTCGAACGCGGCGTGAGCGCCGGCGGCGGTCAACTCGGCCAGCGCGTAACTCCCGGTGGCGACAGCTACCGCCCGGGCCCCAACTCCCCGACCGCAGGTCACGTCAGCGGGGGTATCGCCGACGATGACGATCTCCTGGCCTCTGGGCTCGCGTCCGAAGAACGGTCGGGCGCGCCTCGCGGCGATGGCGGGCAGGCGGGGGCGATCGGCGGAATCGGAGCCAAAGGCGCCAACCGTAAAGCGGGAGGGATCGAGCCCGGCGGCCCGGAGCTTGAGCGCCGCGCCGGCGGAGAGGTTTCCGGTCAGCACCCCCAGGAGGACGCCGGCCTCCCCTTCCAATCGTTCGAGCAGCGGAGCGACCCCGGGCAACACGCGAACCGCGGGGGCCCCCGGTCGGAGCTCCCGCTCCAGGAGGGCGACGTAGCTATTGCACAGCTCTTCGATGCGCTGATCCAGGGCCGGTTCGGGGACCCCGGCCAGAGTCAGAATCTCGGCCACGATCTGGGGATCGGTTTTTCCGTCGAAGCGTACCCGCCGAAAGACTTCCAGGTCGCCCACCAGATGGGCCATGGCCGCAGTCAGCGCGCGTCGCCCGGCGCCCTGCGTCAACAGAAGAGTCCCGTCGATATCGAACAGGACCAATTTACGCTTCACTTTGCCTCCGGGACGCGGCGCACCGCGACCAGACGTTCGCGCAGATACCCGGCGCGGGTGCCGGGCACCCAGGGTTCGACGACGAATCCGCCGCACGACAGGGCGGCATGGACCAGGGTATCGCGAGGCCCGGCCAGGGCCACGTGGGAAACTCGTCCGTTCTCGCTGAAGAAAAGAAGGTCGCTGGGCCGAAGCTTCGCGGGCTCCACCGCCACTCCAGCGGAGACCTGGTCTCCGGTATCGCGCGGCAACTCGGTGCCTCGAGCGGCAAACACCGTCTGCACCAGCCCCGAACAGTCCACGCCCCAGGGCGTGACGCCACCCCAGAGATACGGCGTTCCCGCGAACATCCTGGTGGCCCACTGGAACGCCGGCTCCCCTCTGGCGGCGGCGCGCGCGTCTGCGACGGGGACCACGCGCCCCGCTATCAGTCGGCCGCTCTGGCCGTCGGGCAAATGGATCTCCTTCCCGCGAAGCTCCACCCGGGCTCGCACCGGAATCCGCCAAACTGCGCCGTCGCCCCGGATCACCGCCCCGTCGCTCCAGCCCTGGGCCCGCCGCTGCCAGCTCTCAGCTTCTGCGCGGGAGACCTCGAGGAGATAGCCCCGATGAACCCATCCTTCGTATCGGTCGAAGTCGGCGCGAATCCGCCGCCAGTCTCCCTTCGATTCCAGGATCGATCCGGTTTCGCCGAGGACCAGCTGGCTCAGCTGTTCCGCACGGACCCCCGGGGCCGCCCCCAGGGGAGCCAGGGCGGCACGGGCGATCACTGCGTCTGGAATGGGCATGAAGCTGAAAGGCGGGACTGGGGCAGAAGCAACGCGGCGCCAGAGACCCTAGTTGGAGGCCGGCGGCGACTTGTCCGACTTCCCGGCCGCCGCCGCCACCTTGGCCTCGCAGGCCTGACAACGGATGACGCCGCGGAAGGTACAGACCAGGCAGATGAAGGTCCCGCAATCCACGCAGGGGTAGCCTTCCGACGCCCGCTCCTCGCGCCCGCAGGCGCGGCAATTCATCGCATCGTGTTCCTTGAGTTCCGTCATGGTCACCGTCCTAGAGCGTGATCGCGTACCGCTTGATCTTATTGATCAGCGTCGCCCGCGATATGCCCAGCTCCTGGGCCGAACGGGTGCGGTTGCCGGCATGATGCCGCAGCGTCCGTTCGATGTGTTCCCGTTCCAATTCGTCCATGGTACGCGGGGTGTGCCGGCGGTCACCGAGCCCGGCCCGGTTCCGGAATTCCCCGGGGAGATGCTCGACTCCCACCACCGCCTGTCCCCGAGCGAGGATCAGGGCTCGCTCCAGAACGCCTCGCGCCTCCCTGATGTTGCCGGGCCAGGGATAGCCCAGCAACCGCTCGAGGCATTCGGGAGCAAGTGAGGCCGGTCCGCCCGGTACTTCCAGCTGCAGCTCGCTCAGGAGTCGGAGCACCAGCGTCAGGCGATCCTCGGCGGTCCGCTCCTTGAGCGAGGAGAGAGCAATCGGCATCACGTCGAGGCGATACTGGAGGTCTTCCCGGAACCGGCCAGCCTCGACCTCGGCGGTGAGGTCGCGGCTCGTGGTGGCGATCAACCGCACTTCCACCTTCACGTCCTGGCTGCCTCCCAGCCGCCGGATGGTTCTGGTCTCCAGCACCCGGAGCACCTTGGGCTGCAGCTCGAGGGGAAGATCCCCGATCTCCTGAAGCACCAGGGTGCCTCCCTCGGCGGCTTCGAACAGACCCAGGCGCCGATGAGTGGCGTCGGGATGGGCGCCGCGTTCCTGCCCGAAGAGGGCGGCATCGAGCCCGGCCACCGACTGCCCGGTGCAGCGGATACGGAAGAACCCGGCCCGGCTACGGGGGCTCAGGCGATGGATCTGCGCGGCAACCCAGGCCTTGCCGATGCCCAACTCGCCCCGGATCAACACGGTGGTCCGGTCACTCTGGGCGAAGAGCGCGATCTGGCGGGCCAGCTCCCGCATGGGACCGGACTGGCCCAGCACGTCCAGCCCTTCGCTGGGGAGGACCTCCCTGGCCAGCCGGCTGGCCAGTCGCCCCAGCTTGACCTTCTCCACGACCCGGGCGGCGGCGGCGAGGAGCAAGGCCACGTCCGGCGGGCGAGTGAGCACGTGCTCGACGCCGAGTGCCACGGCGCGCTTGGTCAAATCGGGGTCGGCGCCGGCCTGGAGGGCGATGGCGGCCGCGCTTCGCTCGCGCAATCCCTCGAAAAGCTCGAGGCCGGCGGCCGACTCCAGCTCGGCCACCACCACGTCGGGGTGCAGCCGGTCGTAGGTTGCCAGGCCCTCTTCGGGGGTGAGCTCGCGCGAGACCTCGTACCCCGCGCCCTCGAACTGCCCTCCGATGGCGCGGAGTACGCCGGCGTCGCGGTCGATCAGTAGGACCGAATCAGGCATCGGCGAATCTCAAGAATGGCGGGAGCCTCAGCGCGACAACTCGAACCAGAAGCGAGCGCCTCCCTCGGGCCGGTTCTGTGCCCGGATCTCACCTCCATGCGCCCGGATTATACCATGAGAAATGGAGAGTCCAAGACCGGTCCCCTCGCCCACCCCCCTGGTCGTGAAGAACGGCTCGAACAGTCGTGGCATCACCTCGGGCGGAATCCCGGGTCCGGTATCGATCACCTCGCAGCCCACGACATGCGAGGTGGACCAGGTGCGCACCCGACCGACCCGCCGTAAGGCCCCCTCCATCGCGTGGGCGGCGTTGGTCAACAGGTTGGCGAGAACGTGCCGCAACTGCTCCGGGTCCGCGCTGATCGGCGGAAGGCCGGCTTCGAGTGCCAGCTCCCACTGAATCCCGGGCTCGACCTGACCCACGGCCTCGCTCACCAGGACGTTGAGGTCGGTCTCATGACGCCTCAGCGGGCGTTGACGGGCGAAGGTCAGCAGGTCGCCCACGATGCGCGCCGCGCGTACCGCCTCGCGCCGGATCATCTGGGCCACTCGCCCGCCTTCCTCACCAGTGCCGGGATCGAGAGCCATCGCTTGAGCCAGGGCCGCGATTCCTGCCAGGGGGTTGTTGAGCTCATGCGCGGCGCCTGACACCAGTTGTCCCAGCGCCGCCATGCGTTCGGTCTGCTCCAGCCGGTCGCGCAACTCACGTTCTTCCGTGATGTCCCGGGCGATGGTCAGCACCGACCGACCGCCCCGGGCCTCGGCCACCGGCACGGAGATCGCCGCAGCTTCGCGCAGCGTACCGTCCTCCCGCTGAAAATGCATGGTGTATTGGCGTGACTCGCCCAGGAGGCAGGCGTCGAGCTGGGCCCGGACCAGGTCGCGCTCGCGGGGCGACAGGAACTCTTCGAGCAGCCGGCCCGGGGCGGGCTGAGTGACGCCGGCCAGCCCCATCGCCGCCTGATTCACGGCCTGGAACCGGTGATCGCCGTCAGTGGTGAAGATGGCGACCGGCGCCGCGGCAAAAAGGGCCCGGAAGCGGGCCTCGGAGCGCTCGAGCGCCTCCTGGGTCAGCCGCTCGGGGGTCACGTCATCGATTGCCGCGACTATCCCACCGTCGGCACGCGGGGTCGCGGTGAGCACCAGCACCCGGCCGTCCCGGCTCTGGAGCAGGCGACTGACGCGCTCCTTCCCCGTGACGGCCAGCCACAGGGGATCCTGTTCCGGTCCCGGCCACTCGGCGAAGAGCGCGCGGAGGTCGTAGCCGGGAAGCGCGGTCACCGGTACCCCGGCCAGGCCGGCGACGAAGCGATTGGCTCGAACGACTCGCCCCGTAACCTCGACCAGCGCGAGGCCGCTGCCGGTGCCATCGAAGGTGGATTGCCACTCGCGCTTGACCCGGCTGACCATGTCCAGCAGGCTGCTCTTCCCAATCGCCAGCGCCGCCTGATCGGCAAAGGCGGTGGCGAGGCGGCGCTCCTCGGGTCCGTAGGTGCGGGGCCGGTCGTGACAGAACATCAGCGCCCCCATCGCCTCACCGCCGAAGAGCAGGGGGAGCAGGGCCATGGACACGAACCCTTCGGTCGCGGCCTCCTCAGCCAGAGGAAAATCGAGCTCGGCGGGAGCGTCGAGGATGAACCGGGGGCCCGGCTGCAGGATCGCCCGCACGCTCCCCTCGTCTCCGAAGATGCGTTCGGCGGCATCGCTGAAGCGGCTGGAGAGCCCGATGGCAACGGCGCTGCGGGCGCGGCGCCGTCCCGCCTCGAACAGAAAGACCCCGGCGCGCTCGGCCCGGAAGACCCGGATCCCCTCAGCCCCCACCAGCTCCATGGTGCGGGTGGCGTCCTCCGCTTCGGTGAGGGCGTGGGCGATCCGGCCCAGGGCTTCGATCTGCTCGAAGCGGCGTACGAACTTATCCGTTGCCTGGCGAAGCGCGATGGAGGGGTGTATCCCCGCCTTCCGCGCCACGTTCACGGC
>Ga0210073_1000019_pt1 | contig 31434 bp, 24 predicted proteins | sample Browns_ThreeSqC__2_FD_184853 | JGI IMG/M metagenome (GOLD analysis project Ga0210073, IMG submission 184853) | Wetland microbial communities from San Francisco Bay, California, USA, that impact long-term carbon sequestration - Browns_ThreeSqC_D2... | ecosystem: Environmental > Aquatic > Marine >...
GGGACTGGTCTGGCTCGTCGCGTATCCGCTGGCGCTGGTCCTGCTCGAGAGCGTGCGCGGGCCCGGCGGCTGGACCCTCGAGTACTTCCGGCAATTCCTCGGGCGATACGGGGACTGGCAGGCCCTCTGGGGCAGTCTCTGGATCTCGCTGGCGAGCGTGCTCCTCTCCGCCGCAATCGGGATCCCGTTGGCGCTGTTGTTCTGGCGTTACGAGTTCCCGGGGCGCCGGGTGTTGGGCGTGCTGGTCGCCCTGCCGGCGGTATTGCCGCCGCTGGTCGGCGTGATCGCTTTTCTGTTTCTCTACGGCGAGACCGGGTTCGTCGCGCGCCTGGTGCAGGCGCTCTTCCGGCTGGAGCAGGCGCCGTGGCGCCTGGAGGGGGCGATGGCCATCCTCCTGGTTCACGGCTACTCGATGTACGTCTACTTCTATCTGCTGGTGCGGGCCGGCCTCGCGGCTCTCGATCCCGCGATGCTCGAGGCGGCCGAGTCTCTCGGCGCCGGCCGGGTTCGTACCCTGCGCCACGTGATCCTCCCGCTGCTGCGCCCCTCGCTGGCGGGCGCGTCGTTGCTCACCTTCATGACTGCCCTGGCCTCCTTCAGCGCCCCATATATCTTCGGCGGCGGATTCCGGGTGATGACCACGCAGATCGTGTCCTCGCGACTCAACGGCGACTACGGGACTGCGATGGTCGAAACCGTCGCCCTCACGGCCGTCGCCCTGGTGGGTCTCTGGATCATCGGCCGGACCGGGGAGACCACGGCGGCAGCCAGCGGGATGAAGGGGGCCGGTGGTGGCATCCGGCTTCAAACGACCGGCCCGACACGAGTGGCCGTGACCGTGATCAGCTGGCTGCTGGTCCTGGGGCTGCTGCTTCCCCATCTCACCCTGCTGCTGCTCTCGTTCGTGCCGATCGGGACCTGGACCGTAGAGACCTTCCCGCCGGTCTATCGCCTGGTCAACTATCTCGCGCTGGTGAGGGATCCGGAGCGACTGCGCCCGCTGCTCAACAGCCTCTGGATGGCGACCGCGGCGACCGTAGTCGCGGTTGGGGCCGCGGTGGTGGCGGGTCCCCTGGTGACCCGGCGGAGATCACGGGGTGGGACGGCCCTCGAGGGGTTGCTCGGGCTTCCGTGGGTGGTGCCGGGAACCGTCTTCGCCATCGCGCTCGCAACCGCCTTCAGCGTGCACGAGCCCTGGCTGGGCCGGGTGATCCTAATCGGGACTCCCTGGCTGCTTCCTCTGGCGTACCTGGTTCGCAACCTCCCGATCACCAGCCGGGCGATCCTGGCCGGCTTCCGGGGGCTCGATCCCACCCTGGACGAAGCGGCGGCCAGCCTGGGCGCTGGCCGCTGGCGGACTCTGCGCGAGGTCACGCTGCCGCTGCTTCGGCCGGCGCTCAGCGCTGGGGCTGCGCTCGCATTCGTTACCGCTTTGGGCGACTTTGTGACCTCCATCGTCCTCTACACTTATGACACACGCCCGCTCTCGCTTGAAATCCTCTCCAGCCTGCGCCAGGGCGACGTTGGAGTGGCCGCAGCGTACGGCGTGCTGCTGATGGTGCTGAGCGCCCTGGCCTTCGCGGCGGGTCGAGACCGCCGGACCGTGGAGACATGAGCGTCCCGGTCGGCCAGGAGTCCCCGTCGCAGCTGCGTCAGCTCTCCGTGCTGATCGCGGTCAATTTCGTCGACATGATCGGCCTCATGATGGTGGTGCCGCTCCTCCCCTTCGCGGCCACCGATCTGGGCGCATCGCCGGAGACGATCGGGCGGATGATCGCCGCCTTTTCGGTCGCCCAGCTGCTCTCGGCGCCGATCTGGGGCCGGGTATCGGACCACTATGGGCGCCGCCCGGCGCTGCTGATCGGGCTCACCGCCTCGACCATCGCCTATGTGGTCTTCGGGCTGGCCACCACGGTCTGGCTGCTCTTTCTCTCACGGATCGTGCAGGGAGCGGGAGGTGGGACCACCGGAGTGGCTCAGGCCTACGTGGCGGACACCATCCGCCCGGCCGATCGCGCCAAGGCCCTGGGATGGCTCTCGGCGGCGACCTCCGCCGGCGTCGTGGTAGGCCCCACCATCGGATCGCTCGCGTCGCATCTCCGTCCGGAGGCCCCGGGCCTCCTGGCCGCGACGCTTTGTGCGCTCAACGCGTTCTTCGCCTGGAGGTGGCTGCCCGAGTCGAAGGCCGAGACGCCCGCCCACGACGCGAAGCGGAAACCGGTCTGGCATGCAGCGTGGATGGTGCTTCGGCATCCCCGGGGACCGGTGCCCCGATTCATCTGGATCTATGCGGTCGGCATGCTGGCCTTTACCTCGCTCACCGCGGTCCTGGCCCTCTTTCTCAAGGACGAGCACGGCGTGAGCGCCAAGACCATCGGGTACTTTTTCGCCTATGTCGGCATCCTGAGCGTGGTCATGCGCTCTCTCCTGCTGGGTCCGATCGTGGATCGGATCGGGGAGGTGCGGGCCATGCGGCTGGGCGCCGCGCTCCTGGTGGTCGGCCTCTCGAGTTATCCGCTGGCAGCCAATATCCGCCAGCTGGCGGCGGTGATTCCCCTGGTGCCGATCGGGACCGCGCTGCTGTTTCCGGCCACCACCTCGTTGATGTCCCACTTTTCTTCCAGGGCCGAGTTGGGAACTACCATGGGCGTGGCGCAGACCTACGCCGGGATCAGCCGCGTGCTGGCTCCCCTGATTGCCACCACGCTCTATCAGCGGCTGGGGCATGGCACGCCGTTCTTCGTGGCCGCGGTGATCGTCGCTCTGGTCAGCCTCCTTTCGTTCAGCGTCACGCACCCTGCCGCGGAAGCCGAGCTGGCTCAGGCCGAGGAGTCGCCCTGAAGCCCGCCACGGTGTCCGGTCTCACGCCGGCGCACTTCACCGATGCCACCTGGGACGACGTGGCGGTCTGGTACGAGGATCTGGCCACCCGCCCGCTCGCCGCGGCCAACGCGGAGGCGTGGCTGGCGGACTGGTCGCTCCTGGAATCGGCGGTCACCGAGGCGGCATCACTCGCGATGATCGCGTATACGGGGGACACCACCGATCCGGCCAAGGAGGCGACCCAGCTCCGGTTCTTCATGGAGATCCTCCCACGCATGGAGGAGCAGGGGGTCCGCCTGGCCGATCGGCTGCTGAACCTGGGCTATCGGCGGCCCGGTCTCGAGATCCTGCTGCGAAAGCTGGAGACCCAGCGGGAGATCTTCCGCGCCGCCAACGTCCCCCTGATGAGCGAGAGCGAGGAGCTCTGTACCCGCTACCAGAAGATCACCGGGTCGATCACGGTGGACTGGGATGGGCAGGAGAAGACCATCCCCGAGCTGCAGCCGCTGCTCAAGAGCCCCGATCGGGCGATCCGGGAGCGGGCCTATCGCGCGATGAGCAAGACCTACGTCGACCGGCACGAGGAGTTGGCGGGGATCTACGACGAGCTGTTCGATCTGCGGACCCGGATCGCGTCCAACGCCGGCCAGCCCGATTACCAGGCCTACGCCTTTCGCTCGAAGTTCCGCTTCGACTACACGCCGGAAGAGTGCGCCCGTTTTCATCGCGCCATCGAGGCCGTGGTGGTGCCCGCGGTGAGGCGTCTTTTCGAGCGGCGGCAGCGGCGTCTCGGGGTGGCAACCCTGCGGCCATGGGACCTGGGCGCCGATCTGGCCAACCGCCCGCCGGTGCGTCCCTTCGGGGCCGCCGAGGAGTTGATCGAGGTCTCCGGCCGGATCTTCGAACGGGTCTCCCCAACCTTCGGGCGCGAATTCCGCTTGATGGCCTCAGAGGGATTGCTGGACCTGGGAACCCGCAAGGGAAAGGCGCCGGGGGGGTACTGCGAGACGCTCCACTATCGGGGTCGTCCGTTCATCTTCATGAACGCGGCCGGCGTGGTGGACGACGTTTCCACCCTCCTGCACGAGGCGGGACATGCCTTTCATGCCTTCGCGGCTCACCGGCAGCCGCTCCTCTGGCAGCGCCATCCCGGTCTCGAGATGTGTGAGCTGGCCTCGATGTCGATGGAGCTGCTGGCGGCGCCCTATCTCGGAAAGGATGAAGGCGGCTTCTTCACGCGGGAGGACCTGGCGCGAGCCCGGGTGGAGCATCTCGAGGACCTCCTGATCAGCCTGGCCCACATCGCTTCGGTGGACGCCTTCCAGAGCTGGATTTACACCAGCGGACAAGGAAGCGATGCCCGGGCCCGGGACCAGGCCTGGCTCACCATCCGGAACCGCTTCGAGCCGGACCTCGACTGGAGTGGCCTGGAACGTGATCGCACGGCACGCTGGTACCGGCAGCTCCACATCTTCCTGTATCCGTTCTACTACATCGAGTACGGCATCGCCCAACTGGGGGCGCTCCAGGTCTGGCGCAACAGCCTGGTCCACCCGGACCACGCCGTCGAGCGATATCGCGAGGCCCTGGCGCTGGGAGACACCCGCTCGCTGCCCGAACTCTACGCCGCTGCGGGAGCCGAACTGGTCTTCGAGGGGAAGCTGTTGGAGGAGCTGGTGGCCCTGGTGGAGCGGCACCTGGAGGCCTGGGAGGCGGACTGACCCCAGTTGCGCTCCGGCCGCCGGGAGGCAAAATTGCGCCCCGCGCGGGGGTCCCCCGCCTTCAACACTAACTTCGTGGAGACTGCATGGCGAAAGAGGAAGGGATCGAGATGGAAGGCGTGGTGACCGAAGTCCTGCCGGACCGCAATTACCGGGTCCTGCTGGAGAATGGGCACTCGATCCTGGCCTACGCCGCCGGCAAGATGAGCAAGTTCAAGATCCGGGTTCTCGAGGGGGACCGCGTTACGGTGGTACTGTCGCCGTACGACCTGACCCGGGGACGGGTGATCTACCGGCACAAGTAAGCCGGTTCTCCTATACGACGAGCGGGCCGCCTTCTTCGGGCGGCCCGCTGTCGTTCCGGTCGGTTGGACGACCCTGTTCAGCTCGCGGCGGCGGTCAGTCTCACCACGTTTTCAGCCGCGGGTCCCTTCTGACCCTCAACGATGTCGAACTCCACCTTGTCACCCTCGGCCAGGCTGCGAAAGCCGTCAGCCTTGATCGCGGTGTGGTGAACGAAGCAGTCCTTCTGCCCGTTCTCCGGGGTGATGAAGCCGTACCCCTTGGCGTCGTTGAACCACTTGACCGTGCCGATGGTGCGTGCCATGTACCTCGCTCCGTATTTGAATTGCCATCGTCGGGGTCGGGTAATGCCCGCACCAACCGACTCCACCAATGAGGGCGGGCCCATCCCGCCTCACGGTAAAAAAAACGCCCGGACTGCCTGCGCCCGGGATCTCGTCGTCCAGAAGGAATTCCGACTGGTTCTGCCCCGGCTCCGCCCTGCAACTGCCCAAATTCGGCCGGGGACAATAATGCATTTCCCCCATGGGCTGTCAAGGGGGCTCGGGGCAAATCCGGGGAATCCCCTCAGGAGGGAACCCCCCCATCCCCTAGGGCTTCCACCACTGCAGGGCGGCCTTGGCCCATTCCCCGCTGCGGTGGCCGAATCCCCGGCCGGTGGCCCGGTTCAAGCTCTGCGGGAACTCCGGGGCCGAAGGATAGCGGAGCTCGACTTCGCTCCGGAGCGCCCGTTGCAGCGCCTTTTCGAGGTCGGGAGTCACGTCCGGCCGCCGTTCGCTGAGTGACGGAATCTTGTTGTTGGTCTGCCGGGCCAGAATCTGCTCCAGCGTATTCCCCGGAAATGGTGGCTCCCCCAGCAGCGCGAAATAGGCCACGGCGGCGAGGCTGTAGATATCGGTGCGCTGGTCAACCCGCTCGCCCAGCAACTGCTCGGGGCTGGCGAATTGCGGGGTGCCGCTCTGGCTGGTGGCGCCGCCGAAGCGGCTTTGGCCCCGAAGCGCCAGGGCCAGGCCGAAGTCGGTGATTCGCAGCCGGCCGTCGGGCTCGGTCAACATGTTCTCGGGCTTGATGTCCCTGTGGACCAGCCCGGCGCCGTGGGCCTGGGTGAGGGCGGAGAGCGCCTCGCGGAGCAGGCGCAGCGTTCGATCAAGGGGAATCGGTCCCTCCCGGGCCACCATCTGCGCAAGGCTGGGCCCGGTCACCAGCTCCATGATATACCAGATCAGCCCGGATCGGCCGCCGATGTCGTAGATCCTCACGATGTTCGGATGGTTGAGCCGCGCGGCCAGCTGCGCCTCTCGGCGAAACCGCTCGACCACGGCAGGATCCGCCGTCAATTGCGGATGCAACACCTTGAGCGCCACCTCCCGCTCGAGCGAAAGATCGCGCACCCGGTACACGCGTCCGTACCCGCCCGAGCCCAGCCTGCCGAGCAGCTCATAGTCGTCGCCCAGCGCCCGGCGCAGACGTTTCTCCCAGCTCCGTCCCTCCTCGCTCTCGGTGGCACCAGATCGGACGCTTACCGCCACCGCCGGCTGATCGAAGGTCCCCGCGTCCGAGGCGAAGTCTTCCATCATTTCCGCCGCGGTCTGGTAGCGATCATCGGCCGCCGCCTGCAGCGCCCTCATCACCACGCGCTCCAGCCCCTTCGGGCAATTGGGGCGCAGGGCCGACGGGGGACCGATCGTCCCGGGATCCAGGGTCGGCTCCAGCCCGGTGATGGCGTAGTACAGCACCGCCCCCGCGCAGAACACATCGCTGGCCGGGTCACCCGAGCTGCCTTGGCGAGTCTCCGGCGACATGAAGACCTGGCCGGTGGGGAACTGAAAGGGGGGGATGCTGGGCAGGGTCCAGCTCGAGTATCTCAACTCGGTCACGGTGCCGCGGCCGGCCAGACTCAGCAGGGTCGAGGCCGGCACGATTCGGCGCAGGATGATTCCGTGGCTGTGCGCGTGCTCGAGACCGCCCAGGAGATCCCGCGCCAGGGCGTGCACGGTGGGAATCGGCCGAGGCCCGCGCTGGACCGCTTCCTGGAGACTTTCGCCTTCGATCCAATTCCCGACCCGGTACGCCAGGTCCCCGATCACGCCTACGTCGTACACGTGGCGGATGGCGGGATGGTCCAGCTGGCCCAACGCCTCCGCCTCGGCCCGGAACCAGGCCCGGGTCTGCTCGTCGGAATAGAGATTGACCCGGAGGCTGACCCGGCGCTTCAGAATCTTGTCCCGGGCAATCAGCAACACGCGCTCCCGGTTGGCCGCCACCAGGCTTTCGATGACGTAGCGATGGCCGAGGGCGGTATCGACCCGCTCGTAGTAGGCGGGTGGGATGGGCGTGCTCATGCGGCTACCGGTGCGTGATCTGGAGGCACCGGGTTCACGGCGCCGTCGGGCTGCGGTCCGACCGGCGACGCTCGACGCGGAGCCGCTTCCCGCAGGTGGCGGCGCTACAGAAGCGCCGGCTGTGATTGGGGGAATAGTCGGCGAAGAACAGGGTACAGCCCTCGCCGTCGCATCGCCGCACCCGGGTGGCCGACTCCGAGAGTGTGAGAGCCACCGAATTGGCGATCGCCTCCAGGGCGCTGGCGTGCCGGCCCGGCGTGAATTGGGTACGCCAGGTGCCTTTCACACGCAGCAGCTGCTGATGACCTCCGGCCCGGGCCAGGATCTCGTTGATCGCCTGAATGACCGAGGAGCGTGGCTGGCGATCCTCGGACAGGGCGGTGGCGAGGTGGGCCAGCTGAGTCCGGAACCCACGGACCTCATCGAGGCTCACCTGGTCGGTATCCGACACCAGCTTGCTGGCCTTGGTCCAGCGATGGTAGGCCGGAAGATCGGGAAGCAGGTCGCGGGCGTCGGGTGGGGTCGCGGCGGTGTTGATGAAGTCGAGCCAGATCGCGTCGCCGAGCAGCGTGAATTCCGGATCCGACACGGGTCTCTCTCAGATCTCTTCGGCCACTTCGACCGCGTTGCGGCCGCCCCGCTTGGCCTTGTAGAGCGCCGAATCCGCGGCGGCGAGGAGGCTCGCCAGGGTGATCCCGTGCCGGGGTGCTTCGGCAATCCCAAGGCTGAGGGAGGGAGAGCCGAACTCGGGGTTGCTCCGTTCCAGCTCCCCGACCCGCCGCTGGACCCTGGCCACGAAGGCCTTGGCCTCCTCCGGAGTGGTCATCGGCAGGATGACCAGAAATTCGTCTCCTCCCAGGCGGCCGACCGCGTCGAGGGTCCGGCACTGCTGGCGGAGCAGCTCGGCCACCAGGATCAGCAAGCGGTCGCCGGCGGCGTGACCCAGGGTGTCGTTCACCGACTTGAAGTGGTCCACGTCGATCAGGACGATGCTGGTCCGAAGCTGGTGTCGCTGAGCCCGCGAGATCTCCGCCTCCAGCCGCTCTTCCATGGCTCGACGGTTGTAGAGGCCGGTAAGCTCGTCGGTGGTGGCAGCGCTCTGGAGCTGCTCGACCAGCTGGGAGTTCTTGAGCGCGATCGCCGCCGCGAAGGCGAGGGTTCCGGCCAGCTCATGCTCGGCGTGCCCGTAGGTCCGCTCGTGCAGGCGGGGACCCAGCGCCAGCACCGCCAGGCGCTCGGTGCCGGCATCGAGGGTCACCACCAGCTGCGTGCTGGGGGGCAGCAACCCGGCCATCGCGGGATCCTCCGCGCTGGCCGCCGGAGTGCCCGGTGGGAGTGCCCGATCCAGCGCCTTGAGGTCGATCGGCGGCAGCGACATCGCGCCCTTGAGCGAACGAAAGACCTTGGGGGTATAGACGTCGCCGTTCGCGCGATAGAGCGAGGACCACCAGGCGAAGAAGACCTCGGTCATGAAATCGAGGACCAGGTTCTCGGTCTCTTCGGTCGAGTGCACAGAGGAGAGCAGGCGGGCCACTTGGCGCAGGGCCCGGAGCTGAAAGGCGGCGTCCTCCAGTGCCGACTGCCGCTCCCGGAGCACCCCGTGCAACTCGAGCATGATGGAGAGCCCGAGGACCAGCGGAAGCGACACCGATCGGAGCTGGTTGGCCACCTCCGGATCCGCCAGGATCTGGACCTCGGTCTGGCCGCTGGCCATTCGGCTCACCTCGACGGCCTGGCTGACCCAGTCCGGCGCGGGAGCGAGGGGAACGATTTCAGTGGGAGACTTGACGGTGAGCCAGATCCGTTCGGTCTGAAACCTCCGAACCAGGATCTCACGGCACCGCTGGAACAGCTCGCTGTCGGTCCGAGAATGTCGACACGCCGCAGCAAAGGCGCTGGGCAGCGTGGCGAGTGCCGACCGCATTGAGGGGGAGTCCATGCCGGTGGCCCAATATAGTGAGGACCGGAGGGGCCGGGAAAGCGAGTGAGCCCTCGATCTGCTCTCTGTTACTCGAGGCCCAGCTCCCGGCTCAGGGCGACGGTAAGCTCCCTGAGCTCCTCCAGCATTTCCTTGCGGGGCCACTCCTCGTGCTGCTCCAGGACCCGTGCCACTTCGCCATACCACCACACCGCCTGCGGCGCACTGCATTCGGTGAGGCCAGAGAGATACTCCCTGCCCAGCCGGCGGACGTCGGCCAGATTGGAGCCGCAGGAGTGGATCTCCTCGGCGGCAATGAGGTCCAGGGCCCTCGGCTCGGCTTCCTGGAGCCGCACCAGGTAATCACGGCGCCTCGCCTCCCAGGGTCGGCCGACGCCGCGGTCGTCCGACTTGTGCTCCAGCACCTCCGCGATGGTCGCCGCGACCGCAGGGCCGAACTTCTCGTGGACCTTCTTTTCCATCGCCGGTTCACTGCGGGGATCGATGCCTGCCAGAACGTGCTGGAGGATCCCGGCCAGGATGGTCACCTCGTCACAGTCGTACCGGCTCAAGATCAGCGCCACGTTCGAGGCCTGGGCCAGGAGGCCGGACCCGCGCCCACTCGCATGCTTGCCCGCGAAGGCCAAGGCGTGGTTGATCTGGTCGGAGTAGCCGCGAGTGGACATGATGGACTAGTGAGCGCTCTCTTAGGGGATGCCCAGCATCTTATGAGTCTGAAGGCTGAGGCGCCAAGCGGGATGACGGAGACAATATTCGAGGGCCAATCGCGTGTTGGCCAGCCGATCGTTGCCGTCCATGGGCTGAAGCGAGAAGTGGGTGAAGTCGAGCCCCAGATAACGCTCGGGGTCAGCGCCCTCCTGCGGAAATACCAGCTTCAGCTCGTCTCCCGAGCGGACAACGAGCTCGGCCCGCGCCTTCGGGCTCACGCAGACCCAGTCGACCCCTGCCGGCACCGGCAGGGTCCCGTTGGTCTCAATGGCGACTTCGAAGCCGGCCCCGTGCAGCGCGTCGATTAAGGCGGTATCCATCTGGAGCAGCGGCTCGCCTCCGGTGCAGACCACGTAGGGCGAAGAACGCGACGTGTCCCAATTGGCCGGCCACCGCGCCGCCACCGCGGCGGCCAGGGCCTCGCCCGTCTCGAACCTGCCACCGCCCTCCCCGTTGACGCCGAAGAAGTCAGTATCACAGAACTGGCACACCGCCTCCGCTCGGCCGGACTCGAGGCCGTTCCAGAGATTGCAGCCGGCGAACCGCAGGAAGACCGCGGGACGTCCGGTCCGGGCCCCCTCGCCTTGGAGGGTGTAGAAGATGGACTTGACGGAGTAGAACATGCGGTAGGGCGGACCGAGCCCTCAGCCCCGTTGCCGGAGGGTCGCGTAGCGGGCGGGATCCTCGATGCCGTTCTCCCGAAACCCCTTGAGGCGGAGCTGGCAGGCGTCGCATTGACCGCAGGCGGCTCCATCGGCCTCCGGTTCGTAACAGGTGAGGGTCAGGGCGTAGTCCACTCCAAGTGCGAGCCCTCGGGCGATAATCTCCCGCTTGGTGAGGTCGATCAGCGGGGTGTGGATCTTGAGACGGCGCCCGCCCTCCACCGAGGCTCTGGTCGCCAGATTGGCCATCTTCTCAAAGGCAGCGACGTACTCCGGACGACAATCGGGATAGCCGCTGTAGTCTACCGCGTTGACCCCGATGAAGATGTCGTTGGCTTCGAGGACCTCGGCCCAACCCAACGCGAAGGCCAGGAAGATGGTATTCCGGGCCGGAACGTAGGTGATCGGAATCCCCTCGGCCATGGCCTCGGGCGAGCGCCCCTTGGGGACCTCGAGGTCACTGGTGAGGGCGGAGCCGCCCATGGCACGGAGGTCGATTTCGGTCACGATGTGGCGGGCCGCTCCCTGGGCCCGTGATACCCTGGCGGCCGCGCCCAGCTCCGCCTGATGTCGCTGGCCATAGCGGAAGCTCAGCGTATAGGGGATGAATCCCTCTGCCCTGGCGATCGCGAGGATGGTGGCCGAGTCGAGGCCGCCAGAGAGAAGGACGACTGCGCGCGGAGAAGCCATGCGGGAACAATAAGCGGAAGTGCCTCGCCGCGGGTCAGGCTAGGAGCCGAGCAGACTGGCGAGGGCCGGCCCAAGATCCGGGTGGGAAAATCGGAACCCGCTGGCCTCGAGTCGCCCGGGCAGCACCCGCTGGCCAGCCAGGAGGAGCTGTTGCCCCATCTCCCCCAGAAACAGGCGGATCGCCAGGGCCGGAACCGGGAGCGCTGTCGGCCGTCTCAGCACTCGACCTATGGTCTCCGTGAAGACGGTGTTGGTGACGGGATGGGGTGCAGTCAGATTGACTCCCCCCGCCAGGGAGACTTCGGTCAAGCAGTGATGGATGGCGCGCAGCGTGTCATCCATTGCGATCCAGCTCATCCATTGGCGCCCATTGCCGAGGCGCCCACCCAGCCCCAGTCGGAAGGGAAGAAGCATGGTGGGGAGCGCACCGCCGGCCAGGCTCAAAACCATGCCGATCCGGGCCAGCACCACGCGGGTTCCCGCTGCTCGAGCCGGTTCCGTGGCCGCTTCCCAGGCTTTCGCCACGTCCGCCAGGAAGCCGGTGCCGGGCTTGCTTTCCTCGCGCAGGATCTCATCACCGCGGTCGCCGTAGTACCCAACCGCCGAGGCCGACACCAGCACCAGCGGGGGGCGATCCATCCGGGCGAAGGTCCCGGCCAGAAGCTCGGTCGTCCTGGTCCGGCTTTCAAGGATCCTGCGCTTGTAGGCCTCGGTCCAGGGCCAATGGGCGAGGCTCTCGCCGCCCAGATTGATGACCGCGTCGACGCCTTCGAGGTGACCCGGGTCGAGCCTGCCTTGTGCGGGATCCCAGCCGATCTCGGTAGGGCCGGGTGGGTGCCGGACCAGACGGGTCGCGTGAAACCCGCCCGCGGTGAGAAGCGGGATGAGCGCGGACCCCAGGAGACCGCTGGACCCGCTGACCACCACGGAACGTGGCCCGGCTGGCGGATGGGCTTGAACCATACGACACTAGACTAACCGTTCGGGGATCGCGTGCGCTAATCGAGCCTGCGGTTCGCCCCGCGCGAGTGCCGGGCCCACCTTGCCCAGGGGAGAACGGAGACCCCATTTTGTCCAGTGTTATGTCTCAGCCTGCCGACCCGGTCCGCGAATACCTGCGCCAGCAGGGTGCCCCCTACCACGTCATCGCCAACGGCCTCCGTGGCCTGGTCGAGAACTGGGAGCGTATCGGGGCCGCGGTGGAGGCGGGATACAATCTGCTGCTCGACGACTACCTGAACGACATGGATGGCCGCCAACTGCTGGAGAACGCGCTGAGCGTCGCCCCGGCAGAGGTGCGCGACGCCTTTCTCGATCGAGTCCAGGCGGCCGACCAGCGGATCCGCGCCCTGGTGGTGCCTGCCAATCGGTGCCTCTGGGGACAGATCGTGGCGGAGGAGGAGGGGTGGCGCGACAACAAGCAGTGGTGGTACTTCACCCGTCCGCGGAATGCCGGGCCCCAGCTCCTGGAGGAGTTGAGAGGACAGGGGCTTACGGAGTAGCAGACCCTCCACCCGGTACCTGGTGCAGTCGCTCGACCGCCCGCCGTACCAGTAACAGCTCCGAGATGTTGTCCAGCGTAAACAGGCCCACCAGCCTGCCGCTCACGTCCTGGACGGGCAGGGCGGGGAGACCGCTGGTCCGCAGGTGATCCAGCGCGGTCGGGAAGTCCATCGCTGCCGGCAATGCAGCGATCGGGGTCACCATCGACTCCGCTACCGTCGATTGGGGCCCCAGCTGGGACAGGCCACGAATCAGCCGCTCGCGGGTCAGCATCCCTTCCAGATGACCGAGATTGTCGACCACGGGGAATTCCCGCTGATCGGTGGTGAGAAGCAGGTCCACGGCGTCCTGGAGTCGCGCGTGCACCGGCAACTGGCGAAACGCGGTCACCATGACTCGATCGACGGTGAGCCCCCGGGCCAGCGAACGTGCCTCGACCGCCGCCGCCTCGGCGCCGGCACCGGCGAAGACGAAGAGCGCGATGAGAATCAGGATGGGACTCAGGTAGAGTCCGACGATGCCGAACCCTACCGCCAGCCCCTGGCCGATCCGGGCCGCGATCCGGGTGGCGCGAGACAGTCCCAGGCGACTGGCCAGGGCCGCCCGCAGCACGCGCCCACCATCCATGGGAAACGCGGGGATCAGGTTGAACAGGAGAAGCCCGATGTTCACGTTCATCAGCTGGTTGGCGAACGGAGCGTTCTCCTCCACCTGGAAGGGACGCAGCGGGGGACTCCCGCCGGTGGTGACCGTAATCAGGAGCCAGAGAACCGCGGCGATGGCGATGGTGACGGCCGGCCCCGCCAGCGCGATCAGCAGCTCCTGGCGCGGCTCCTCGGGGAGGCGTTCGAGCCGGGCCACTCCGCCGATCGGGAGCACGATCACGTCGGGGGTTCGCACGCCGAAGCGGCGGGCCATCGTGATGTGGCCGAACTCGTGGAGGATGACGCAGCCGAAGAGAGCCAGCGTGAATAGCGTGGTACCGAGCGCTCCCGCGGTCCCGCCCTCGCGATAACCCTCGACCGCGAAGAAGCCGAGCAGCAGCAGGAAGGTGACATGGACCTTGACGTCGGTCCCCCCGATTCGCCCGATTCGGAACGACCAGCTCATCTCAACGCTTCCCCTTCCGGAGCCTGGCACCCTCCGCCATCACCTTTTCGATGTCCGCCGCGGCGCGGGGCGCCCCTGCCGAGAGCAGCTCGTGGCCGCTCGCCGTGACCAGCACGTCATCCTCGATTCGAATGCCCAGCCCCTCGGCGGCCAGATAAACCCCCGGCTCGACCGTGAGGACCATGCCCGGCGCGAGGGGTGCGTTGTGAGGTCCCACGTCGTGCACGTCCATCCCCAGCCAGTGGGAAAGGCCGTGAATAAAGTACTCGTCGCAGGTCTTCGGGGCGCAGAGGTCGCCGGAGTGGTGCTTGAGGTACCCCTGGGCGATGCGATGCAGCTGGAGGAGCGTGATCCCCGGGCGCACCGAGTCGATCGCGATCTGCTGGCTTCCCAACACCAGGTCGTAGAGGGCGCGCTGCCGGGGGGTGAACTTGCCGGAGACCGGCCAGGTCCTCGTCACGTCCGCCGTGTAGTAGCCGTATTCGGCCCCGATGTCGGTCACTACCAGGTCGCCGCTCTGGGTCTTCCGGTGGTTGGTGACGTAATGGAGGGTGGTGCTGTTGGGGCCCGACCCGACGATGCTGGGGAAGCCCAACCGGTCGGCCCCGCCCCGGCGGAACACCGCCTCGATCCCGGCCTGGATCTCGTACTCCCAGGCGCCCGGCGCCGTCGAGCGCATGACCTCGACCTGCGCGTCCGTGGTGAGGGTGATCGCCCGGCGCAGTCTCGCTATCTCGTCGGCGTCCTTGACCACCCGGACCCGCCCCAACACGGGCCGCAGGTCCACGACCGTGTCGGCGCCGGACTGCCGCATCAGTCGTTCTACGGTCGGGTCGGAGGTCACCTTGGGGATCAGCTTGAGCCAGAGCCGCCGGTACTGAGCGACCATCTCGGGGATCTGCTCATCCGCGAGAGTCGCCGGGCGAACATCCTGGATCCCGCTCAGCGCGGCCGCCTCCGGGCCGGGGCCCAGACGCGCGCCGTTCCACTGTTCGGTGGCCGGGTCTCGCGGCGGGAGATAGAGGATCACCTGGCCGTGGCCGGTGGAATCCGCCACGAGCACGAGCCAGGACCCAGGCTCTTCCAATCCGGTCAGCCGGAAGAAGTCGTTGTCCTGGCGGTAGCTGCCCTGAGGGTAGTCTCCGTTGGACTCCTCATCCAGCACCGGGGCCGAGGGAAGGACGGCGATCCCGCTGCCCAGTTGGGCCAGCAGCGCCTCACGTCTGGTTTCCAGCAAGGCGACCGGGACCGGCCCCGGGAGCGCGCCCGATTGGGCCGCGAGCGGGGCACCGGAGAACGCCAGAGCGGCACTCAGCAGCGCCGGCAAGGAGACCTTCAGGATACCAACCACCATTCGTCCTCTCCCGACGGGTGAACGGAGAAACATGACCTGGCTGTATGCTAGCGGGAACCGGCCGTCCCCGCTTACCCCAAACCCCTGACAGCGTTAGACTTTGCCCCCTGACCCTTCCGCCGGGGTAGTGCATGACGATGACCCAGACGATGACGCAGTGGACCACCAAAGACTCGGAGAAGCTGTACAACATGCAGGGTTGGGGGCTGGGATTCTTCCGCGTGAACGCGGAGGGCCGGGTCACCGTGCATCCCGACGCCAATCCCAAGCGCGGGCTCGATCTCTACCAGCTTGCCATGGACCTTCGGGCCCAGGGCGTCGGCCTCCCGCTGCTGCTTCGATTTTCCGATATCCTCCGCGCCCGGATCCAGACGCTCGCGACCCAGTTCAACAACGCGATCAAGGAATTCGCCTATACCGGGACCTACACGACCGTCTATCCGGTGAAGGTGAACCAGCAGCGCCATGTCATCGAAGAGATCGTGGAGTTCGGGGCGCCCTTCGGCGTGGGCCTCGAGTGCGGGAGCAAGGCGGAGCTTCAGGCGGTGCTGGGGCTTTCCGAGAGCACCAGCCATATCATCGTCTGCAACGGGTACAAGGACGAGGAGTACATGCGGCTGGCCCTGATGGGGCAGCGCCTTGGCCACCGGGTCTTCGTGGTCCTGGAGCAACTGGGCGAACTGGAGACCCTGCTCAAGGTGGCGGATGAGTTGGCGGTGGTGCCGACGGTGGGGGTCAGGATCAAGCTGGCCAGTGAGGGGACCGGGCGCTGGGCCAAGAGTGCCGGCGAGAAATCCAAGTTCGGCCTCAGCGCCTCGGAGCTTACCCGGTTGCTGGAACGCCTGACTTCCGCGGGCAGGTCCGAGACCCTCAAGCTGATCCACTTCCACCTGGGCAGCCAGATCAGCGACATCAAGTACATCAAGGCGGCGCTGGAGGAGATCGGACGGTTCTACCTCGAGATCCGGGCCATGGGGTTCGATCTCACTCATATCGATATCGGTGGCGGGCTGGGGGTGGACTACGACGGCTCCCGCTCGACCCGCCCGGCCAGCGTCAACTACTCGATACGCGAATACGCCGAGGACGTGATCTACACGCTGGGCACGCTCTGCAAGTCGAAGGGCGTCCCCATGCCCCACCTGATCTCGGAATCGGGACGGGCCCTGACCGCCCACCATGCCCTGTTGCTGGTCAACGTCACCGACGTGGAGTCCCTCACCGAGCCGGCCCCGCCTTCGCTCAACGGGGAAGTCCACCCGCTCCTGGTCGAGATGAAGGACAACCTGGAGTCGCTCACCATCGACCGGCTCCAGGAGGCCCATCACGACGCCACCTTCGGCAAGCAACGGGCGCAGGAGTTGTTCGCGAGCGGGGTCTTTTCGCTCAGAGACCGGGCCAACGCCGAGCAGTTTCATCTGTGCATCATGAACGGAATCGCCAGGCTGATCGGTGAAGACAAAGTCGCCTATCCCGAGATCTGGTCCGACATCGAGTCCACCCTGGTCGACCGCTATTTCTGCAACTTTTCTCTGTTCCAGTCGCTGCCCGACAACTGGGCGATCGATCAGTTGTTCCCGATCGTGCCCATCCACCGGCTGGACGAGCAGCCGACCCGGCGGGGAACCCTCCAGGACATCACCTGCGACTCGGACGGGGTGATCGACCGCTTCTGCGGGGGGCGAAAAGGGAAGGCCTCCCTCGAGCTGCACGCGGTCCGGGAGGATGAGCCGTACATTCTCGGCATCTTCCTGACCGGGGCCTATCAGGAAATCCTGGGCGATCTCCACAACCTCTTCGGTGACACCAACGCGGTCCACGTCCGGCTCCGCGACGAGGGCTACGAGATCACCGACCTGGTCCACGGCGACACCGTGACCGAGGTCCTGAACTACGTGCAGTTCCAGGCCTCCAACCTGCTTGCGACGTTCCGGCGCAAGGTCAGCAGCGCCAAGGATCTCTCCCGGGCGGAGGCCAACACCTTTATTGCCGACTACGTCGCTGGGCTGGAGGGGTATACGTATCTGGAGGGGGAAGACATACCCGGAGTCTAGCCTCACCCCCTGTACCCCCTCTCCACAGTGTGGAGAGGGGGGAGGGGGGTGAGACTATCTCTTCGCCATCGGCACGAAGGGCCGCTCATCGTACCCGGTATAGATCTGCCGCGGCCGGGCGATCTTGGTGTCCTTGTCCCGCAGCATCTCCTCCCACTGCGCGATCCATCCCGGTAGCCTGCCCAGAGCAAAGAGCACCGTGAAGTAATCGGTCGGATAGCCCATCGCCTGGTAGATGATTCCCGAGTAGAAATCCACGTTGGGGTAGAGCTTCCGCTTGATGAAGTACTCGTCCTCGAGCGCGATCTTCTCAAGCTCGAGCGCGATCTCCAGCTTGGGATTGAGCCCGGTCTGCTGGAACACGTCGTACGCCACCTTCTTGATCAGCTTGGCCCGGGGGTCGTAGGACTTGTAGACCCGGTGCCCGAACCCCATCAGCCGGCCGTGCCCCTGCTTCACCTGCTCGATGAAGGACGGGATGTTCTTCTTGTCCCCGATCTCGGCCAGCATCCGGAGCACTGCCTCGTTGGCGCCGCCGTGGAGCGGGCCGTAGAGCGCCGCGATCCCGGCGGAGACCGCCGAGAAGGGGTCTACCTGGGAGGAACCGACCGCGCGGACTGCACTGGTCGAGCAGTTCTGCTCGTGATCGGCGTGAAGGATGAGCAGGATCTCCAGCGCCCGCTGCAGCACCGGATTGGGCTGGTGCTTGCCGCCGATGCTGAAGGTCATGTTGACGAAATTCGCGATGTAGCCCAGGTCGTTCCGCGGGAACTCGTAGGGGAGCCCGCGAGAGTGGCGAAAGGCAAAGGCCGCCAGGGTGGGTACCTTGGCCACGAGCCTGATCCGCTGGAGATAGCGACAGGTCGGGTCCTCCAGGTCCTTCGCGTCGGGATAGAAGGTCGAGAGCGCGCCCACCGCGCCCAACAGCATGCCCATCGGGTGGGCGTCGTAGCGGAAGCCCTCGAGGAACTTGATGACGTTGGTGTGGACGTAGGTGTGGTAGCGGACCTGGTCTTCCCACTTGTCGAGCTGGGCCTTGTTGGGCAGCTCCCCTTCGCAGAGCAGGTAGGCCACCTCCAGGAAGCTGGCCTGCTCGGCCAGCTGCTCGATCGGGTAGCCCCGGTAACGGAGAATTCCCTTATCGCCGTCGATGAAGGTGATGGCGCTGCGGCAGGCCGCCGTATTGAGAAAGGCCGGGTCGTAGGCCATGAGGCCGAAATCGTCATCGGCCACCTTGATCTGACGCAGGTCCATCGCCTTGATGGTCCCGTCTTCGATGGGCAGCTCGTACGCCTTGCCAGTCCGGTTGTCGGTGATGGTCAGGGTATCCTTGGGCACACGCCGTTCCTCGGCTGAAGAATCGGTAATAGTGGGAGAGAGAAGATAGCGCGCGACCGGGCCTGAGCGAAGAGGGCAAAAGTGACCGCCGCCGGGGACTCGGCAGGGGTCCCGGCGGCGGTCGGAAAAACGGTCGAGCGTTGACCCGGCCGGCTAGCGGCGATCGGGCTTCGGCAGACGGACGGCGCAGGTGGTGAGAAATCCACCCCGGATGTTGTACACCGTGGTCACCTCGAGCGAGCGCGGGGCCAGGACGGCGAAGAGATCCTCGGCGATCTTGCCGGTGGCGTGCTCCTGGAAGATGCCCACGTTCCGATAGCTGGTGACGTAATACTTGAGGCTCTTAAGCTCGATGCACTTATCGCCGGGGACGTAGCGGATGGTCAACTTGGCGAAGTCGGGGAGACCGCTATAGGGACAGACCGCGGTGAACTCCTCGGTCTCGGTCACGATCTCCTGTTCCGGTCCGGTGTACTCGAAGGTCTCGAGCACCGCGACATCCACGGTCTCGGGTCCCACGAAGGGCAAGGTCCTGCCTTCGGCGATCGGCATGCTGTTCCTCTACTGTGGACGGCCCGCCAGGTGACTCTTCGTCTAATTAACCCATTCCGGGAGCTTCCCGGCTAGGCCTCCGGTGACTCCCGGACCATCCCCTTCTCGAGCCAGAGGAAGTGATCGTCCAGCACATGGCGTGCAGTCGTGTAGGTCACGTCGTCGTCGTTGTGCCGGATGGCGCCGAACCTCTCCTCGACCCGTCGGCGGGCTTGGCGGGAGAAGACGTCGGCCAACTCCCGGGGGCCGGTCTCCCGGGGGTTCTTCTTGAGCATCATCTGAGCCCGCGCGCAGGACGCGGAGATCGCCAGCAGTTCGGCGCCGATATCGACCAGGCGCCCCAGGACCGCCTGCTTCTTCTCGAGCTTGGGACCGAAGCGGACCATGCAGTGGAACAGGGTCCGCGCCAGGTGGCGGGAGTTCCGTTCCACGAATCGCATGTGAGTCGCAAGGCGGCCGAACTCTCCGTAGCCGAACCAGCCTCGGGGCCCGATCCAGAGCCGGGGATACCAGAGCAGGTAGAACCCGGCCGAGCGGAAGAGCGCTTTGGCCTTCTGACCCGCGGTCGCCTTCGGGTCGATCAGGTCGCCTGCGACCTTGAGATGAGTGTCCACCGCCTCCCGGGCGATGAACAGGCGCATGATCTCGCTCGACCCCTCGAAGATCAGGTTGATCCGGAAGTCCCGCATGATCCGCTCGACCGGATCCGGCTTTTCGCCACGGGCCCGCAGGCTGTCGGCGGTTTCATAGCCCCGGCCACCCTTGATCTGCATGGTGTCGTCCACGATCCGCCAGCCGACCTCCGAGTTCCACATCTTCGCCATCGCGGCCTCGAGCCGGATGTCTCGGCCACCCTTGTCCGCCATCAGGGAGGCGAGATCGGAGACTGCCTCCATGGCGAAGATGTCCGCCGCCATCCGCCCGATCTTCTGGGCGATGGCGTCGTGGCGCCCCACCGCCTGGCCCCATTGGACCCGGGTGCTGGCCCATTGGCGGACGATCTCCAAGCACCGCTTGGACCCGGCCACGCAGGAGGCGGGCAGAGTCAGTCGCCCGGTGTTGAGGGTGATCAGCGCCAGCTTGAGTCCCCGGCCCTCGCCCCAGAGGAGGTTCTCCACCGGGACCTTCACGTCGGTGAACCGGATGACCCCGTTCTCGATCCCCTTGAGCCCCAGGAAGTGGAGCCGCTGTACCACCTCGACGCCCGGCCACTTGGTCTCCACGATGAAGGCCGAGATCTTCTTGGGCCCGGTCCGCGCCATCACCACCATCAGCTCGGCGATGGTGCCGTTGGTGCACCAGAGCTTCTCCCCGTTCAGGATGTAGTGCTTGCGGTCCTCGGAGAGGGTGGCCGTGGTGCTCAGGCCGGCCGGGTCGGAGCCCACGTTGGATTCGGTCAGGGCGAAGGCGGAGATGGCCCCCTTGGCGAGGCGGGGCAGATACCGCTGCTTCTGCTCCTTGGTGCCGAACAGTTTGAGCGGCGTCGGCACGCCGATTGATTGGGCCGCCGAGAGGAGCGCCGTAAGGCTGCCGTCCTGGCTGGTTACCAGGCCGATGGCGTGGGTGTAGCTGTACTGGCTCAGCCCCAGCCCGCCGTATTCCGCCGGAATCTTGATTCCGAAGGCGCCGAGGTCCTTGAGCCCCTGGATCACCTCGGGCGGAATCTTGCCTTCTCGATCGATCCGGTCGCTGTCGACCTGCTCCCGCATGAACTTCTCGAGCTTCTCCATGAACGGACGGGCCCGCTCGAGGTCGGCCGGATTGGGCTCGGGGTAGGGATGCACCAGGTCGAGCTGGAAGTTCCCTTCGAACAGCTCGCGGACGAAACTGGGCGCCTGCCATTCCTTCTCGCGGGCCGCTTCGGCGACTTCCCGCGCTTCTTTCTCGGTGGCCAGAGGGGCCGTCGTGCCGGACTGCGAGGGCCGCGGCGTCGCGACGTTGGTCATGGGGTCGTAGAGGTTGGAGGAGCATAAGCGACGGCGCCGTTCGCCTGGGCGCTGCGGGCCCGGAGCCCGCTCAAGACCAGGTCGATGACGTGCTGCCGCCGCCGGGCGAGAAAATCGGGAGCGTCGGCGTCGAGGCCGAGCGCGCGAACGATGGTGGAGCGATGGATCAGGGGAAACCAGCTCAGCGCGATGATGCTGAGCAGGAACTGGGCGGCCTCACCAGCCAGCTCGGCCTTGAGCCCCAGCTCCTGCACGAAGGCGGTCAGGGCCTCCTGCGCCACCCCGATATGGTGGCCCGCTTCGCCGGAGAGGTCCCCATCGCTCAAGGCCTCCCACTCGATGAGGCGCACGAAGTTCGGGCGAGCGGCGAGGAAGTCGACGTACTCGCCCACCGCGCCGGCCAGGACCACGTCGGTCGGCTGACCGCTGGCCAAGGCTCGCTCCCTCCCGACCCGGACCGCTTCCCGCACCTCGGCGAAGCAGCGCTCCAGCACGGCGCGATAGAGGTCCTGCTTCGAGCCGAAGAAGTACGAGGGGGTCCCGCGCGACAGGCCGGCGGCGGCGCCGACGTCGCTCAGGCTGGTGTTGGCGAAGCCCCGCTCGGCGAAGAGGCGCTCGGCGGCATCCAGGATGTGCTCCCGGCTGCGAAGTGCGTCGCGTTCGCGGATGAAGGTACCAGTCATATGGTCGCTTGCTTGATATCCAGCAAGTTAAGCTTCGGCACCAATTCCGGCAAGAGCGGGCGGGTACCAGGTCCCCCAACCCCCTAAACCAACACCGCCGGCCGGTCTCACCCTGACAACCGGTCGGCAGTGGGCCGCAGTACCAACTGACTAGCGCCCGTTACGCGGTCTTACGAACCACTTCTGGTGCCGGCGGCGGTTGCACGACGGGCGCGGTGGGGACGGTGCCTGCCGCCGACACCGGTGCCGCGTTGGGGAAGACCTTGTGAAACAGGGGCCGGTAGTGCTCCCAGCGCTCCAGAACCGACTTGGCGCGAGGGCTCCCGGTGCGCTCCAGGTGCTGCTTGATCAGATCCAGCACGACCGCCTCGTCCTCGTCCTCGAAGGGGACCAGCGAGATCATGTCCCGGTTGAGTCGAGTCGGGAACGTGCCCGCTTCGTCCAGCACGTACGCCACGCCATTGGACATCCCGGCGCCGAAATTCCGTCCCACCCCGCCCAGGCTCACCACGATCCCGCCCGTCATGTACTCGCAGCAGTGGTTGCCCGCGCCCTCGATCACCGCGATCGCGCCCGAGTTCCGCACCGCGAAGCGGCTGCCGGCCTCTCCCGCGGCAAACAGCTTCCCGCCGGTGGCGCCGTAGAGGACCGTGTTGCCCACGATGGTGTTCTCGTGGGTCGAATGGGCGTAGGCCGCCTGCCGGAAGGGTCGGATACTGATCTCGCCGCCTGAGAGTCCCTTGCCCACGTAGTCGTTGGCCTCGCCTTCGAGGTCGAGGTGCATCCCGGTGATGGCAAACGCGCCGAAGCTCTGCCCTGCGCTCCCCCGGAATCGGAGATGGATCTGTCCGGGGGAAAGTCCCCGGTCCCCATGCGCCTCCGCGATCACGCCGGCGATGCGCGCACCCACCGCGAGATGGTGATTCCGGATGTCGTAGGTGCCCGAGAAGGGATGGCCGGTGGTCAGGTACCCCCGCAGATCCTCCAGGATCTCCCCATCCAGCGAGTGGAGTCCCGGCCGGTCGTTCCGATCCACCGTGCGGCGGACCGGCTCGTCGTCGTCGCGCGCCGGAGCCAGCAACAGGGAAAGGTCCAGCATCTGGGCACGGGGGACCTCGGGACGCTCTACCCGCTTGAGCAGGTCGGTGCGCCCGATGATCTCGTCCAGCGTGCGGAAGCCTATGCGGGCCAGGATCTCCCGAACCTCTTCCGCCACGAAGGTGAAGTACTGCACGACCTGATCCGGGGTACCCTTGAACTTGGCCCGCAGGTCGGGTCGCTGGGTGGCGATGCCGGTGGGGCAGGTGTTGAGGTGGCACTGGCGCGCCATGGCGCAGCCCACCGCCACTACCGCCGCCGTTCCGAACCCGTAAGACTCGGCACCCAGCAGCGCGGCGATGACCACGTCGCGGCCGGTCTTGAACCCGCCGTCCACCCGGACCTCGATCCGGTGGCGGAGGCCGTTCTGAACCAGCGTCTGCTGCGCCTCGGCGAGGCCCAACTCCCAGGGCGACCCCGCGTGCTTGATCGAAGAGAGCGGGGAGGCGCCCGTCCCGCCGTTGTGTCCGGCGATGAGCACGTAGTCCGCGTAGGCCTTGGCCACACCGGCGGCCACGGTGCCGACCCCGGCCTCCGCCACCAGCTTGACCCCAATCCGGGCCTTCGGGTTCACCGTCTTCAGATCCAGGATCAACTGCGCCAGATCCTCGATCGAGTAGATGTCGTGATGCGGAGGCGGCGAGATCAGCGCGATCCCGGGCACCGCATGGCGCAGCCGGGCGATCAGCTCGGTCACCTTGTGTGCCGGCAGCTGGCCCCCCTCACCGGGCTTGGCCCCCTGGACGATCTTGATCTCCAGTTCTTCCGCCCGGGTCAGGTACTCGGTGGTCACCCCGAACCGCGCCGAGGCCACCTGTTTGATTCGATTGTCGACCCGATCTCCGTTGGCCAGCGGGAGATAGTTGAGCGGGTCCTCGCCCCCTTCACCCGAGTTGGACCGGGCCCCGATCCGGTTCATCCCGATCGAAATCGTCGCGTGGGCTTCGGGTGAGAGCGCGCCCAGCGACATCGCCGCCGACACGAACCGCCGGCGAATAGACTCGACCGGCTCCACGTCTTCGAGCGGGACCGGGATCCCCTCGCGAATCGCCAACAGGTCCCGAGGTCCCGCCGGCAGGCGGGCTTCCTGCTTGGCGGCGAAGGCCATGTACGACTCGCGGGTGCCGTCCTTGATGGCCTTCTGGAGCGCCTGCACCTGGGTGGGCGCCCATCCGTGGTCCTCTCCATCCTTCCGGAATCGGATCCGGCCGTAGTCGGGAAGGGAGACCGCATCCTCGGCGGCTGGATACGCGACGCGGTGGCGGGCCAGGGCGTCCTCGGCGATCTCCTCAAAGCCGATTCCACCCAGTGGTGAGACGGTCCCCCGGAACGCGCGCTCGACCACCTCCGAGCCCAGGCCCAGGGCCTCGAAGATCTGGGCGCCACAGTACGACGCGAGGGACGAGATCCCCATCTTCGACATGATCTTGAGCAGGCCCTTTTCGGCGCCGGCGCGGAATTTCAGCCGCGCCTCTTCCGGCGTGGGCCGATGGGCCTCGCGCTCGCGCTTGCCCGGTTCCGCCTCTCCGAAGTAGGCCGCCACCGATTGGAGGGCGAGCCAGGGATGCACCGACTCCGCCCCGTATCCGATCAGCGCCGCAAGGTGATGGATGTCCCAGGCATCGCCGGCTTCGGCCACCAGGCCGAGGCGGAGACGCAATCCGGTATCCAGGAGGTGACGCCGGATCGCGCCGATCGCGAGCAGCATGGGGATCGCGACCCGGTCCCGATCGGCTCCCTTGTCGCTCACCACCAGCACCCGGGCGCCGCGACGGGCGGCGCGCTCGGCCTCATGGCACAGGCGGTCGAGCGCCGGGCGGAACCCCTCCACTCCGGTGTGTGCGTCCCAAAGGGCGTTGATGGTCACACACGAGAAGCCGGGGACGTTGCGGAGCGCGGCCATCTCCTCCTCGAGGAGGATGGGATGATCGATCCGGATCAGTTTGGCCTGCTCGGGCCCTTCGACCAGGAAGGAGCCGTTCCGCCCCACGTGCATGGCGAGTGACATCACCACCGATTCCCGCAGGGAGTCGATGGGGGGATTGGTCACCTGGGCGAACCGCTGCCGGAAGAAGGCGTACAGAGTCTGGGGCAGCCGCGAGAGCGGCGGAATCGGCGTGTCATCCCCCATGCTCCAGACCGCGTCCTGGCCGCCGCTCCCCATTGCATCCAGGACAAAGCGGAGATCCTCGTTGCCATACCCGAAGGCGATCTGCTTGGGCGCAAGATCCCTGGCCGATGGGGCCGGAACCGGTGCGGTGGGCTCGACTGGACCCAGCAACCGGCGGGTCTTGGCGATCCAGCGTCCATAGGGCTGCTGACCAGCCACCTCGCGCTTGACGTCCAGGTTGCGGAGGATCTTTCCCCGAGTGGTATCTACCGCGATCAGCTCGCAGGGGCCCAGGCGTCCGGTCTCCGCCACCTCGCGGGGATCCAGATCGACCATCCCCACTTCCGATCCGGCGATGACCAGCCCCGACCGGGTCACCTTGAAGCGGCAGGGCCGAAGGCCGTTTCGGTCCGTGGCCGCGGCCGCAATCACACCATCAGAGAAGGCGACCGCAGCCGGGCCGTCCCACGGCTCGATCAGGGAAGCGTGGAAGTCGTAGAAGTCGCGGATTGCGGGCTCCACGTCCGGATACCGCTCCCAGGCCTGCGGGACCAGCATCATCATGGTGTGGAGCATGCTCCGGCCCGACCGGACCAGGAGCTCCATCGCGTTGTCGAAGTTGGCCGAGTCGCTCCCTTCGGCCCACAGCACCGGCCGGAGGCGATCCACCTGCTCGCCCCAGACCGGGGAACTCATCTCCGCTTCCCGGGCGGTCATCGCGTTCCGATTGCCCCACAGGGTGTTGATCTCCCCGTTGTGGGCGATCATCCGGAAGGGCTGGGCCAGCGGCCAGCTGGGCAGCGTGTTGGTGCTGTAACGCTGGTGGAAGACCGCGATCGCGGTCTCGAATTCGGGATACTTGAAGTCGGGATAGAAGGCGGGCAGCTGGGTGCCGACCAGCAGTGCCTTGTACACCACAGTTCGGCAGGACAACGAGCAGACGAACAGCTCCACCCCCGCCTCGGTGGCCTGGCGTTCGATGTCCCGGCGGGCCAGGAAGAGGGCGCGCTCCCAGGTCTCGTCGTCCTGCACGTTCACAGGTCGCCCGACGAACGCCTGGCGGATGGTGGGGCAACTCTGCCGGGCCAGGGGTCCCAGTGCAGCCGGCTCGATGGGGACGTCCCGCCAGCCAAGGAACGGGATCCCGTCCCGATCCAGGACTTCTTCGATAATCCGGACTGCCCTGGCGGCGGCGTCGGCGCCCTGTGGCAGAAAGAAACTGCCCACGCCGAACGGTTGGCCGGGCTGAAGCCGGAGGCCGATCCGGTAGGATTCGCGATAAAACAGGCGATTGGGGATCTGGGTCAGCAGGCCTGCCCCGTCCCCCGAGTTGTCGGTGGAGGCGGCGCCCCGGTGGGCCACGCGGGCCACGGCCTCGAGGGCCGTCCGGAGCACCTCGTGCGACCGCTGCCCGGATGCCTGGGCGACGAACCCGACGCCACAGGCGTCGTGTTCGCGGTAGGGATCGTTCCCGGCCGAATGTCGGTGGGGGTCCACCGACTGCGCTGCATCCGCCATGTTACTCCTTTGCCTTCCCGTCAACAGAAAGGCCCGCTCACCTTTCGGGGAGCGGGCCAAGTTAGGCGCGAATCACGCGCGCTACGCCGGCCGAGCGCTCCCCGTGGAGCGGACGGTATTAATCAGAACCAGCGTAACGACTCGACGCACGGTGCTCATGGTGCATAAAAATACGGGGTCGTTCGTTCTCGTCAAGTCGTCTCCCGGATCGAGAAGGGAGCGGGCGGTCGCATTTTGAGAGGACCGCGGAGATCCCCGCCTCCCTTGACATGTTTCTGGGTGCCAGGTAAACTGATTGACCCGCCCAATTGGGTGCATATTTTTTCTGCATACGGCGGGGTCACTGCCAGGCAATCGAGGGAATCCCATGTCGTTGTCGCTGCTGCTCGTCCTTAGCCTGATTATCGGCCTCGTTCTGCTTCTGCAGATCGAGAACGGGAAACGCGGCGTCGACGGGCCTGGAACCTGAGACAGTAGAAAGCTCGAAATACCCGACGCCGCGGATCCCAGGATCCGCGGCGCTTTTTTTCTCACCCAAGTGGAGAGGACGGAGTTTCAAGGTATGGCCCGGAACATCATCATCTTCGACACCACGCTGCGCGACGGCGAGCAGGCCCCCGGCAACACCATGACCCCGGAGGAGAAGCTCCGACTGGCCCGCCAGCTCGATGCGCTGGGTGTCGACGTGCTCGAGAGCGGGTTCCCGGCCGCTTCAGAGGGGGACTACCGCTCGGTCCGGGAGATCGCCCAGGAGATCCGCCGACCGGTGATCGCGGCACTGGCCCGCTGTCACGAGAAGGACATCGACCTGGCAGGGGAGGCGATCAGCGGCGCCGAACGGGGCCGCCTCCACATCTTCATCTCGACCTCCGATCTCCACCTCAAGCACAAGCTCAAGATTTCTCGCGAGGAGTGCCTGGCCCTGACCCGCTCGGCGGTTCGCCGGGCCCGGCGGTATACGGACGACGTCGAGTTCTCCGCCGAGGACGCGAGCCGGACCGATCTCGACTACCTCTGCGCCGTGGTCGAGGCGGCTATCGCGGAGGGAGCCACCACGGTCAACCTGCCGGACACCGTCGGCTACGCGGTCCCGGCTGAGTACGCCACCATGTTCCGCGCGGTCCGCGAGCGGGTGCCCGGGGCGGACCGCGTGATCTGGAGCGCCCATTGTCACGACGACCTCGGGCTGGCCACCGCCAATTCGCTCGCGGCGATCGAGGCCGGGGCGGGACAGGTCGAGTGTACCGTCAATGGCATCGGGGAACGCGCTGGCAACGCCTCGTTGGAGGAGATCGTCATGGCCGGCCGAGTCCGGCCGCAGGCGCTCCAGTTCCGCTGCGGGATCAACACCCAGGAAATCTTCCGAACCAGCCAGCTTCTCTCCTATCTCACCGGCGTATTTCCTCCGCCCAACAAGGCGATCGTGGGGCGCAACGCCTTTGCGCACGAGGCCGGGATCCATCAGCACGGGATGATGCAGAACGGGCTCACCTACGAAATCATCCGTCCCGAGACGGTGGGCATTCCGGGCTCGACTCTGGTGCTGGGTAAGCATTCGGGGAGGCACGCCCTCGAGCGCCGGTATCGGGAGCTGGGATACGAGCTGGAGGAAGCGATGCTGGAGGAGATCTATCGGGACTTCGTGGCCCTGGCCGATCGGAAGCGCGAGATCCTCGACGAGGACCTCCTGGCGCTCCTGCACGACAGCTTCCACGACGCGCCCGAGGAGTATCACCTGGCCTTTCTGCGGGTGGTCTGCGGAAGCGCCAACGCGCAGGCCGAGGTCCGCCTCAAGGGGCCCTGGGCGGGCGAGCGGAGTGCCACGGGTAGCGGCGACGGCCCGATCGCGGCGGCGTTCAGCGCCATCAGCGAGATCGTCGGCCGGCCGATCGAGGTGGCCAACCTGTCCCTCCGGTCGGTGACGCCCGGGCGGGACAGCGTAGGCCAGGTCTTCCTCCAGGTCCGGATTGGCGGGAAGTCGCTGACCGGCCACAGCGCGTCGACCGACATCGTGGAGGCCAGCGCACGGGCCCTGGTCCATGCGCTCAACAAGGCCCATCACGCCGATCGGCTCGAGGCTTCGGCGTTGAATTCGACCTATCTGTGGGGTGTGTAATGGCGGCGCGTCCATGACCGACCAGCTGACCGGCGCCCAGATTCTCTGTCGCGTCCTCCAGGAACTGGGGGTCGAGTATCTCTTCGGCTACCCGGGCGGGGCGATCATGCCCTTCTATCACGCCTTGCCCGAGTATCCGTCGCTGCGACACATCCTCGTCCGACACGAACAGGCGGCAGCCCATGCCGCCGACGGGTACGGGCGGGCCACGGGGCGCGCGGGGGTGTGCGTCGCGACTTCAGGCCCCGGGGCCACCAACCTGGTCACCGGGCTGGCCACCGCGCACATGGATAGTGCCCCGGTCGTGGCCATCACCGGTCAGGTGCCTCGCGGCATGATCGGCCGGGATGCCTTTCAGGAAACGGATATCATCGGGATCACGCTTCCCATTACCAAGCACAGCTGCCTGGTCGAAGACGTTTCCGAGCTGGCGGACCGTCTGAGGGAGGCATTCGCCATCGCGACCGAGGGCCGTCCGGGCCCGGTACTGGTCGACATTCCCAAGGACGTGCAGAACCAGAAGGGGAATTGGTCGGAGCGCCCGGCTCCCGAGGCGCGGTCCGCGACTCGGCGGGTGGAGATCATCAACGACTTTGCCTCCGCGGCCGCTCTGATCGCCGCGGCACAGCGGCCGTTGCTGATGGTGGGGCACGGCGTGATCCTGGCCGATGCCTATTCCGAGGTGAACGCGCTGGCCGTGAAGACCGGGATGCCGGTTATCACCACACTCCTCGGAATCAGCGCCTTCCCCGAAGCGCACGAGCTCCATCTTGGCATGCCGGGCATGCATGGCGAGGTCCACGTGAATCGGGCCATTCAGCATGCCGATCTGATCGTGGGCATCGGACTCAGGTTCGACGATCGGGTGACGGGGAATACGTCGGGCTTCGCGCCCCGCGCCCGGATCGTACACCTCGATCTGGATCCCGCCGAAATCGGAAAGAACGTCCCGGTGGCCGTGGGTCTGGTGGGAGACGCCAAGAGCCTGACCAGCCGGCTGGTCGATGCGGTCGCCGCTCGGGATTGCCTGGCCTGGCGCGCCGAAATCGAACGCTACCGCCGGGATCGGAACGAGGCCTACCGGGGGGACCTCTCGCCGGAGTCGATCCTTCGGGCCATCGACGATGTCACCGGCGGAAGCGCCACGATCGTTTCCGACGTGGGCCAACACCAGATGTGGGTCGCCAAGCTCTACCCTTACCAGCAACCCAATTCTCATATCACGTCCGGCGGCCTAGGCACCATGGGGTTCGCGGTACCGGCCGCCATGGGGGTGCAACTGGCCCGGCCGGGAACGCCGGTGTGGGCGGTTTCGGGCGATGGCGGCTTCCAGATGAACATGCAGGAGATCGCCACCATGGTGCAGGAGAAGATTCCGGTGAAGATGGCGATCTTCAACAATGGATACCTGGGCATGGTGCGGCAGTGGCAACAGTTCTTCCACGGCCGGCGCTATTCGGCCACGCCGATCTGGAGTCCCGACTACGTGCGGCTGGCGGAGGCGTACGGCATCGCCGGCTACCGGGTGGAAACCTCCCGTCAGACCGAAGAAGCCATCGCCCGGGCCAACGCCGATCCAGGTCCGGCAGTGGTCGAATTCATGATCGAGCAGGAAGCCAACGTGTACCCGATGATCCCGCCGGGGGGCTCACTCTCAGAGCCGATCGAGGCCGAGCCGGCACCGGCCGGCTGACCGACGCGGTATGGCTCACGTGCTGTCCGTCCTGTTGGATCAGGACCTGCTCACGCTGAACCGGGCGATGGGTGTCATTCGCCGGCGAAACCTCCGCGTGGAGAGCCTTGCCGTGGGGCCCTCAGGGGTGCCCGGCGCGGCCACGCTGACGCTGGTCGTTTCGGCGGACGCCGGATTGGCCGACCGCCTGGTGCGGCAGCTGCGCAAGATGTCCGGAACCCGCCGGGTAGCCGCGTTCAGGAGCGACGAGGGGGTGGTTCGGGAACTGGCCCTGCTTCGGGTGCACTCTCCGGCGGGCCGGCATGCCGAGGTCGCGGAGGTGATTGCGCTGTTCGGCGGGAGTGTGGTGGAGGAGGGAGAAGACGAGTTGCTGGTTCAGGTCGCCGGGTCCAACGCCTTCGTCCTGTCGTTCATTCGGGCGCTGGAGCCGTTCGGTATCGCGGACCTGGTACGGAGTGGAGCCGTTGCACTGGAGCGCGGCGGAGTCGCCGCTTTTCTCTAAGCCGAGGTAGGACATCATGAGTCAGGGTGGCGTGCGCGTCTATTACGAGAAGGATACCGACCTCAACCGGCTCAAGGGTCGGACCATTGCGATCATCGGCTACGGCAGCCAGGGCCACGCCCACGCGCTCAACCTGCGCGAGAGTGGCGCCAAGGTCATCGTCGGACTCCGGCCCGGCGGCGGTTCGTGGCGCAAGGCCCAGGGGTCGGGCCTGGACGTGCGGCCGGTCGCCGATGCCGCCCTGGCGGCGGATGTGATCATGATGCTGGTGCCCGATCAGGACGGCCGACTGGTTTACGATGGCCAGATCGCCGGCAACCTGACCCCCGGCAAGACCCTGATGTTCGCCCATGGGTTCAACATCCACTTCAAGGAGATCGTTCCGCCGGCCGGCGTGGACGTGAGCATGATCGCGCCCAAGTCTCCTGGGCATCTGGTGCGGAGCGAGTTCGAGGCCGGGCGTGGAGTGCCCGCCCTGGTCGCCATTCATCAGGACGCGAGCGGGCAGGCCCTGGCCAACGCCCTGGCCTACGCCGCGGGAATCGGGTGCGCCCGTGCCGGCGTGCTCGAAACCAGCTTCCGCGAGGAGACCGAGACCGATCTGTTCGGCGAGCAGGCCGTGCTCTGCGGCGGGGTCAGCGCCCTGATCAAGGCGGGGTTCGAGACCCT
>Ga0210073_1000020_pt1 | contig 31392 bp, 27 predicted proteins | sample Browns_ThreeSqC__2_FD_184853 | JGI IMG/M metagenome (GOLD analysis project Ga0210073, IMG submission 184853) | Wetland microbial communities from San Francisco Bay, California, USA, that impact long-term carbon sequestration - Browns_ThreeSqC_D2... | ecosystem: Environmental > Aquatic > Marine >...
GAAAGACACAGATATAAGTCGTGAATATTCTGCGTTTTCCGTGCGCTTTAGTAGCTACAGTGACTTAAATAGCGAGCTCACACCTTAAGCAGCGCCCATCCATAAAAAAACTCACCGCGGGGACGCAAAGAACACAAAGTCGTCACTTTTTTCGTAAAGAATTTCTCTGCGTTCTTTGCGTCTCTGCGGTGAAATCGGCGTTTATTGACGAACGCCAAGTAGTCCCGGGGCAACCGGTTTTTTTCTACGCCGCCAGCGGCGGGGTGCGCTTGAGCACCTCAAGGGCGTCGTGGCGCAGATGATTTCTGGCCATCTCCTCACGCAGCAGGCCTTCATCGAAGACCCCCTTGTCGAGGCATTCCCGCACCAGACCAAAAAAGAACTGCTCCTGCTTGAGATCGGGATGTGACTTGTAGTGCCCCGTAAAGCGATAGTCACCGAACAGTGCACGACGGGAACGGCGAATCCAGTGTCTCGGAGGGAACAGCCGGAAAGTGTCGGCCGGACGGAAATCCACCGGCAGCCCGGTCTTCCAGGGCTGGGTCCTGCGTTTGGTGTTGTGCAGCATCCGGGTCTTTTCCGTGAGGTGGTCGAAGTCGTTCCACTCGTTTTCGAACAGACCGATGGTGTCCGGATCCTCGTATTTGAGACAGACCCATTTCATGTAATCGCGCTTGAACTCGAACATCTCGTTGAACTGCTGCTCGACCTTCCAGTGCGTGAGTCTGGCGTTGTCGAGCAGCATGACACTGGTCGCGAGGCAGCCGTGCTTTCCCTTGTTGCCGGACTTGGGTCGGCACATGATGGCATGGCCCTGCATGTCCCTCGAGAGCAGCTCCCAGACATCGGCCGCAGCAAATACATCGGGATCGATGACGACGGAGCGTCCCTGATAGCCCATCAGTTCCGGCGGCATGAAACGCGTCGGGGTGAAGGACTGCAGATCATCGCTGACCCAGGGACGCTTGTCACCGTCGCGCAGAAACAGTTCGCCTTCGCGGGCACTCATGAACGGGAAATCCTTGTAGTTCATGATCCTGACGTCGAACTGGTCGTTATGGGAGGAATTCCGCCGCAAGGCGTATTGTGCGACCAGCGCACCGAGCCACTGCTTGTGATTGGCCTGAATAAAAACGCAATATTGCATAGCCGCGACACCTCTCGCTACCCACCGCCCGGAGCTGTCGTCGGGTGGGGACTTGTTCATTGAAGCTTTGGATTCTACCACGGGAGCGCCGCGCTGCTGTATTGAGGCAGGTCAATTCCGGGGACGACGTCACCGCAGGGAGGCGGCCGTGGTAGCATCTGTCTGTCCAGAGTGCACACGGCGTGTGATGCCATATCGCAGCCGCGAACCAGGCGCTCCTACCACAATGGCTGACCGCACCCACTGATATGGCCCGACTTTTCCTGGGAAATTCGCTGCAAAAGGCGGTGAAGCGGTTGCCATTGCTGCAGCAAATATTGTGGGCGGTCGAGGCAGCGGCCTTCGGGATCCTTCTTGGCATCAGCAAGCTGCTGTCGCCGGAACGCGCTTCCGCCCTGGGCCGCCGGATATTCCGCGCCTTCGGACCTCACATGGACAAGACGCGCATCTTCCGGCGCAATCTTACCCTCGCCTTCCCGGAAAAATCCGCAGGCGAGATCGAGGCGTTGATCCGGGAAATCTGGGGCAACGTCGGGGCGGTACTGGCCGAATACCCGCACCTCCCGACCTATGCCGCGGCGAACCAGCCGGAACGGCTCGAAATTGTCATCAACAGCGACAGTCCCGTTTTTCAACATTCCGGCAATGCGGCGGTCTTCGTCAGCGCTCACCTGGCAAACTGGGAAATACCCGCCGCTGCAGTGAGACGACTGGGAATTCCGGCCAGCGGGCTGTTCACGCCGTTGCAAAATCCCTGGCTGGACCGCAGTTTGCACAATGTCCGCGCACGCCTGGGTGTCGGTCTGTTACCGCGGGACGGAGGGATACGGGCGCTCGTCCGTGAACTCGGCAGAGGCACCTCCATCGGGATGTTGGTCGATCAGCGAGTCGACTCGGGCGAGCCGGTGCCGTTCTTCGGACTGGAGATGAACACCTCGACCACCCCGGCGCGGCTGGCGCTGCGCTACCACTGCGATCTCATTCCCATCCGGGTCCAGCGACTCGGCAACGCCCGCTTCCGCGTGAGTTTCGAGAAACCGATCAGGCCATCCGCGGGCATCACGGACGAACACCTGAAAATTCTCGATATGACCCGTCAACTCAACGAATTATTCGAGGCCTGGATCCGCGAACAACCCCAGGACTGGCTGTGCTCGAAGCGCCGCTGGCCCAAGGATGCGAAACGCCCCTGATCTTGAAGGATGTCCAATGCGGGCAATCTGCCTATAATGCCGGCTACATGGCCAGAAATACTGGAATTTCGCGATGCTGAACACCCTGCGAAAATCACTGCGACCCCTGAAGGGCAGGACCCAGCCGCGCTGCATCGCCGAGATCGAGGGTTTCGGCTACCAGGCAGAAGCCGAAACAGAAGAAATTAGCGAATTCCCTCCGAGTTTCTTCGTGGTGGGCGCGCCGCGCTGCGGCACCACGGCGGTCAGCAAGGCCCTGGCGGGCAATCCCCACATCAGCTTTTCCAAGCCCAAGGAGCCGCATTACTTTCTCGAAGACCGCCCCGGCATGGGTCCGGAGAATCTGCGCCAGCAGTACCTCTCACGGTACCACCACGATCTGACGGCTGATCACCAGGCCATCGGCGACGGCTCGGTATCCTACCTCTACGAACCGGAGGCGATCCGGCGGGTTCTGGCCTTCGATCCGCGCGCGAAATTCATCGTGCTGGTAAGGAATCCGGTGGAAATGATGCGCTCCTATCACAGCCGCATGCTCTTTCAGCTCGATGAGGATGAAGTGGATTTCGCCAGCGCATGGGGCCTGCAGGCCAGCCGGGCGGCGGGGCAGCGGATTCCGAAACGCTGCCGTGATGCACGACTGCTGCAATACGGCAACCTCGGCAAGCTGGGCATGCATCTCGAACGTCTGTTCGAGGTCGCCGGGCGCGAGCGCTGTCATGTCATCGTGTTCGATGATTTCATTCACGACCCGCGCGCCGTTTACCTGCGCGCTCTCGAATTCATCGGGGTCGACGACGACGGCCAGGTCAGATTCAAGCGCAAGCGCGGAACCAGCGGCTTCAAGTCCCGGTGGCTGCAGCAATTCGTGATGAATCCACCGCCCTGGGCCTTTCGCCTGCTGGCCATCAGCGATGCGAGGATGCTGAAGCGCCTCAAGGGCCTGCGCAAGCGCATCAAAACCCTGAACTCCCGCGACAGCGAACAGCGCCAGATTCTGACGGAGGAGATGCGCGCAACGCTGCGCGACTATTTCGCCGAGGATGTCGCGAAATTATCCGGACTTCTGTCGCGCGACTTCAGCCACTGGCGCTAAGGATTTCCTGTTGCACGCTCCCCTCCCAGCCTCGGTACCGGCCACCCGGTCGCATTGCACTTGATGGACGGTTGGGGCAGAATCGCGGCGTCTTCAATGCTGGAACGGCTTCCTGCCGGCATACCACGTATAGTCCTACAGCTCCACCGGAAAGCCCCATGATCACAGTTCGCGATGGTGTCAAGAAATGGTCCATTCTGGCGCCTACGGCGCTGTTGCCACGGCCGTGGCGCGTCGTGCTGCGTGAACGACTGCTGTCCCGCCTGGAACTTGCCATCGCCAACCGCGCCGGACTGATCATCATCGGGCATCCCAAGAGTGGCAATACCTGGCTCAAGGTTATGATTGCCCGGCTCTACCAGGTTCGCTATGGTCTCGAACCTTCGGAGCTGATCGGTTCCGACGAACTGGCGCTACGCAATCCGGCCATACCGCGACTGGCCGCCACCAACGGGTATTACAGCTACGAGGGCAGCGTCGGCAGAGTGCTGGCGGCCGGGGCAGCGGATGCGCCGTTGCGCCACAAGCCGGTCATGTTTCTGGCGCGCAACCCGATCGATATTGCGGTGTCCTGGTTTTTCCAGTTCACCCGGCGCCAGTCCGCCCATAAACAGGAACTGATCAACCACTTCATCAAGCATCCAATTGACCGACGCACGATATCGATGTGGGATTTCGTGCGGCACAGCGATATCGGCCTGCCTTTCCTGATCGATTACCTGAACACCTGGGAGCGCAATCTGGAAGAACTCGAACACTCCCTGCTGGTGCGCTACGAGGACCTGCGCACCGAACCCGCCGCCACTCTGAAAAGGATAACCGAACTGATGGGTGAATCGTTCAGCGATGCAGAAATCGGGGAAGCGGTCAGTTTCGGTTCCTTCGACAACCTGCGCAAGCTTGAAAGCAGCGGTTTTTTCCGTCGCGGCGGCATGACGCTGCGCAATGCCGGCGACCCGAACAGCTTCAAGGTGCGACGCGGCAAGGTAGGAGGCTACGCCGAATATTTCACTACGGAACAGATGGCCGAACTTGAAGAGTTGATGATGTCACGCCTGTCGCCGACCTTCGGTTACCTGCCGTCCGGCAGCAGCTTTGCAAAGAGCAGCGCCAACACCTGAACGATAAGCAGCGACCCGCGACACCCGGTCATGATGCTTTTCTGACCCCGACCCCGAGATGCAGTCCGATACCACACCCTCAGATAACACCTCCATGACCGGCAAGGCCGCGCCCAGCGTCTGGGTCGTACTGGGTGACAAGCCGGGTGACAACGCCCAGGTCAGGGCCATCGAACAGGTCCTGCCCTGGGTGTGCGTAGACAAGCATATCCAGGTGCTCGATCCCTTCGTCCTGGGAAAACCAAAGGTCGGTCCGACGCTCTATCATATCGACCGCGAGCGCTCGGACCCGCTACCCCCCCCGTGGCCCGACCTTATCCTGACCAGCGGTCGCCGGCCAGCCAACGTGGCGTTGTGGATTCGTGAACAATCCGGAGGACATACCCGCATCGTGCTGGTAGGCAAACCCTCGACCAGAGCGGATGATTATGACCTGGTCATCTACAGTGCCGAGAACCAGTTCCCGCCGCTGGCCAACCTGCAGGCGATTTCGCTGCCATTGATGCGAATTGACAAGGATCAGATCGCTCAGGCCGCCGCTGAGTGGGAATCGCGTTTCAGGGAGCTACCCCGGCCGTTGATCGCCTTTCTGATCGGCGGGCCAACCGGTCCGTTTGTATTCACGCCCTCGGCCACCCGTCACCTGCTGGACTACATCGAGCGGATCGTCCGGGACACCGGCGGAACGCCGTATATCACCACCAGCCGGCGCACGCCGCCGGACGTCGTCGCGGCACTGCAGGCGGGCCTGCCGTCCGGAGCTCGTCTCTTCGCCTGGTCTGCGGATGCCGCCGATAATCCCTACCGGGGCCTGCTGGGACTTGCCGGGGGTTTCGTCGTCACCGGTGACAGCATTTCCATGATGGTGGAGGTCATCCGCCTGCACAAGCCGCTGGCCATCTTCCCGCTGCCGGTGAGTTCACTGGGCGCGCTCGACCAGTCAAGGCGGGCGCTCACCCGCTGGTTGTTCAGGCCGGAAAATGGCAACCTTGCCGGCAGGGTGCGCCGTGAGCTCGCAGGGATGCTTTATAAACTGGGCATCGTCACCCAGACACGTGATTTCACCGCCTTTCACGACATGCTGGTCAGCAAAGGGCTGGCCACTTATGCGGGTGACACGCTGCCGCGCAAACCCGACGGGCAAGTGCCTGATGACCTCGGTATCGCCGTGCAGCGCATCATGGCGCTCATGGCCACGACCTGAGCGGCACAGCCGAATTCAGGAGTCAGTAATCCCGCATGGCGTGCTGCTGTTCAACCACCGGGGAATGAAGCACGAGATCCATGTCACGCCAGCTGACCACATTGACATAGCTGCGTTTGCCGTGAATGTCTTCCAGCACGATGCGGGTACGTTTACCGGAAATATACAGAATAGCCCTGACCTGAATCAGCTGACCCGAGAGATTGCTGTACCAATAGCCCGGAATTGGCCGTTGTTGCAGAAACATGCTGCACCTCCTCCGCCAGGGTGTTACCCCCTTTGGCGTCACCTTATTGTTATCACCCTGCCCGCTGCAACGGTACAGGTGTGCATGCGTTACACAATTATATAGCGGATTGCCCGCCGGCAATCAACAAGCAGATATCAGCCGCACTTGGAATCGCCGCAGTTCAGACAGGTGAGACAGCCATCCATCTGAATCACAGCCCGGGTCTGGCACTTGCCGCACAGCTGGGAGCCCTTGGGGAAATCGCCGGCATCCTTGGACTCGGCAGTCTCCAGCGCCGATTCATACTGGGCGCGCTTCTCCGCCATCAGTTTTTTCTGGTGCTCGTCCAGGCTGTCATCCTTCAGCAGCCCGATCATGCGCATATGGCATTCGATGGCATCCCCGATCTCGGCCACCAGTGAGGGCATGTACTTGCCGCCTTTCTTGAAATAGCCGCCGCGCGGATCAAATACCGAACGCAGCTCCTCGACCAGGAAGGTGACGTCCCCTCCCTTGCGGAACACGGCCGAAACAATGCGCGTCAGGGCCACGATCCACTGGAAGTGGTCCATGTTTTTCGAATTGATGAATATCTCGAAGGGCCGACGCAGTTCGTGTTCCGTACCGGCATTGAGGATAATGTCATTGATGGTGACATAAAGGGCATGTTCCGAGAGCGGCGTCTTGACCTTGTAAGTCGAACCGATCAGCATCTCCGGACGTTTAAGCTTCTCGTGCAGCTGTACGACCTTGTCCTGTGGCAACGCGGCAGGTTTAGGTTCATTGGCGGCAGCCGCGGCCTTCACGGCCTCCTGCGGCTCGTCTTTCCTGACGCCGTAACTGACGATTTTTTTCTCGATTCTGGTTGCCATGGGCGGCTCCTGCGTGTCTGGTTGCATGCTGTTGATCAGAATTTCCCGTAGTACCCTTCCTTGAGGGCATCGTAGAGATTGGCGGCGGTATGGATTTCACCGTCATACTCCACCTCTTCATTACCCTTGAGGCTCACCACCGTGCCGTCTTCCAGCGTGAATTCATAGGTGGTCTTTTCCAGATCCTTTTCCTTGACCAGCACGCCCTGGAAAGCCTCCGGGTTGAAGCGGAATGTCGTGCAGCCCTTCAACTCCATCTGGTAGGCATACAGGTAGATATCCTTGAAATCCTCGAAAGGATAGTCCGTCGGTACATTGGCCGTCTTGGAAATCGAGGAATCCACCCACTTCTGCGCCGCCGCCTGGATGTCGACATGCTGCTTCGGCGAGACGTTGTCGGCGGCGATGAAATAATCCGGCAGCGCATCATCCTCCCCTTCCATGCTGGCGCTGGCCTGCGGATTGACCAGTTCCCGGTAAGCCAGCAGCTCGAACGAGAACACATCCACTTTTTCCTTGCTCTTCTTGCCCTCGCGGATCACGTTGCGGAAATAATGATGTGCGAAGCTCGGCTCGATGCCATTGCTGGCATTGTTGGCCAGTGACAGCGATATGGTTCCGGTCGGCGCGATGGAACTGTGATGAGTGAACCGGGCGCCATTTTCCGCCAGCTCCGCCACCAGTTCGGGCGCCACTTCGGCCAGTCGCTGCATGTAGCGGCTGTACTTCGCGTGCAGCACCCTGCCCTTGATCCTGTCACCGGGCAGGTAGCCATCGCGGCGCATCTCGGGGCGCTTGCGCAGCATCTCTCCGGTAACCTCGAAGTCCTCGTCCATGATCGGCGCCTGGCCTTTCTCCCTGGCCAGGTCGAGCGCCACCTGCCAGCCGGTCAGCGCCAGCTCGCGGCTGACGCGTTCGGTGAACTGCACCGAGTCCTCCTCGCCGTATTTCATGCACAGCATCGTCACCGTGGAGCCGAGACCCAGGAAGCCCATGCCGTGGCGGCGCTTGCGCGTGATCTCCCTGCGCTGTTCCTCAAGCGGCAGCCCGTTGATCTCGACGACGTTGTCCAGCATGCGGGTGAAAACGGCCACCACCTTGCGGAATTCCTTCCAGTCGAATTCCGCCTTGTCCGTGAACGGAGCGCGCACGAACTTGGTCAGGTTGATCGAACCCAGCAGGCAGGCGCCGTAGGGCGGCAGCGGCTGCTCGCCACAGGGATTGGTGGCGCGGATGTTCTCGCAGAACCAGTTATTGTTCATCTCATTGACCTTGTCGATCAGGATGAAACCCGGTTCGGCAAAATCATAGGTCGAACTCATGATCATGTTCCAGAGGCGACGCGCCGGTACGGTCTTGTAAACCTTGCAGGCCACCAGCCCGGCATTGTTGGTGATGTAATCGCGCTGGACTGGCCACTCCCGCCAGATAACCCGCCGTGAATCGTTCAGATCGATGCCGCCATCCAGTTCCTGGCGATTGATCGGAAACGCGAGCTGCCAGTCGGCGTCGTTCCTGACGGCGTCCATGAACTCCTGGCTGACCAGCAAGGACAGGTTGAACTGGCGCAGGCGGCCGTCCTCGCGCTTGGCGCGGATGAAGTCCATCACATCCGGGTGGCCGACATCGAAGGTCGCCATTTGTGCGCCGCGCCGGCCGCCGGCGGATGACACGGTGAAGCACATCTTGTCGTAGATATCCATGAAGGACAGCGGGCCTGAAGTATAGGCGCCGGCGCCGGAAACATAGGCACCCCGGGGACGCAGCGTGGAAAACTCATAGCCGATGCCACAACCGGCCTTCAGCGTCAGCCCGGCCTCATGCACTTTCTCCAGAATATCGTTCATGGAATCGGCGATGGTGCCGGACACGGTGCAGTTGATGGTGGAAGTCGCTGGCTTGTGTTCCTGGGCGCCGGCATTGGAGATGATGCGTCCGGCCGGAATCGCGCCATGCCGCAGGGCCCAGAGGAACTCCCGGTACCAGATCTCGCGCAGTTCCGGCGTGGTCTCGACATCGGCCAGTGAGCGGGCCACGCGCTGGTAGGTATCATCGATGGTCAGATCGACCGGCGTACCGTCTTTTGCCTGCAGTCGGTATTTTTTCTCCCAGATATCCTGAGAAGCCTGTTGCATGGGTATCCGGGCAGCGCTGGCAGGTACCGCTTTAAGATGTGCAGTGGTGGTCATGCGTTTGATCCCCTCCTCCTGAGTATAATTTCTTGTTGGTCAAACATGTCTGGCTGGTCCCTGCAAGGCCCGGACACCGCGTCCCGGACATTCAGCTATAAACACAAGATGTTGTGTGCAGGGCCTGAAGATTATGCGTGCAGGAAGAGGCTGTCAAGCCTGATTTGAAATGGGTATAATGTTTATTAAAAACATTATGTTAACAATTTTTTCAGGATGTCAATACGGACATTCCACAACTCGGCAGGCGTAACAGTTAAACACTATATATTGTGTTTCTAATATTATTCCGGAAAGCCCGAATGCCGGTGTGTAAAGGCCCTGCGGCTCACGGGGGCATGGATTCCATTCCCCCGTGATGATGGCGCTGCGCGGGGGTGCTGGTGGCCGGTCCTTCCGGCGCCGGTTGCCCGTGATGATCATGCATGGGCGGCGCCAGGACCAGGGTATAAAGGCCAAACAGCATGACCGTGACCCCGGCAAGGGTGCGCAGTATACGCCCCTGCAATACGCGCGTCAGCGTACCGATGGCGAAACCCATGGCTATCATCAGGGGCAAGGTGCCCAGACCAAACACCAGCATGACCAGCCCGCCGTAAAGCACGCTGCCGCTCGCGAGCGCCAGCGCCAGCACAGCATAGACCATGCCGCAGGGCAGCCAGCCCCAGACCAGCCCCAGCATGAATGCCTGGCCACTGCCCTGCACCGGGATAAAGCGCCGCCCCATGGGTTCGACGTGTTTCCAGAGATGCGCACCGGCTTTTTCCAGCACCAGCAAGGCACGCCACCATCCGGCCAGGTAGAAACCGAACAGGATCATGAAAACGCCGCCAACGACCCTGCCGACCGGGAAAGACCCGAAGATTTTCAGGGCACCGACCTGCTGCCCCAGCAAACCCAGCAGCAACCCGGCAAGGCCATAGCTGATGATGCGTCCGCCGTTATAGGCGAGCAGGGCCGAGAGAAAGCGCCAGCGCGAGGAGCGGATGCCTGGGGCGAGCCCGCTGCTCAGGGCACCCACAATGCCGCTGCACATGCCCACACAGTGCACTCCGCCCAGCAGGCCCACAAGAAACGCCGCCGGCAATGTCAGTTCCATATTCACGCGGGTCGTCTTGTTGAAAATCGCCGTAGAGGAAGAAAGGGCCTGGCTGCTACTGTCACCTGACTTACGGGATAATGCCTGTACAAAAACACAAATGGCCACGGAAGCACACGGAAAAACACGGAACTATAAAATCATTAGAAATCTTTCTGTGTGATTGCGTGTCAATTAAGCCCGGCTTTGGGTTTTACTAACGACACTTCGGTTCGGCTCCTGTAGTTATCAGAATCCTCGCAAATACCCTGGGGCACGTATCGGCTATGGCCCGATGTCTTCGTCCGTGTAGCGCGAGGACAGCACCACCGGCGCGGTCAGCGGCATCTGCATCCTGCCGGACAATCGCCAGTCATCCGCTTCCAGCTGGACATACCACTTGCCCCGCCCGAGTTCGTTGATGCCGGCTGAATACTGCCCCTCGCCGACCTGTTGCAGCAGAACATGCTGATCATGGTGAGGTTGAGTGGGATGCAGAAACGAAAGCTTCGCTTCGCGCGGTGGCGCATAGTCATGCGACTTGAGCGTGAGGGTTACGCGATTTCGAGCCATATCAATATCGAAGCGGGCCTCGAGCCCGTGGGTCTGCGCCGCCCGGTCACGCGCCAGATCGAGGTTGATGGCCTTGCCTCGCGTGTAATAATCATCGACGACCAGCCCGTCATTGGTGGTAATGGCGAAATAGAGCAAAAACATGCCGACGATCACCGCCGTCGCAGGAACTGCGATCAGCAGCCATACCCAGGGCTGTACGTACCAGGGTTTTTGCTGTGCAAGACTGTTGTTCTGCATAATGGTTAACCTGGATTTCAGACAGGGATCAGGGATGCTGGCACACGAGAACCAGCCCGGGTCGAAACAGGCATCTTCGAAGCGCAGGCTGTTTTCCGGTTATTCAGCGCCATCTCTACCACCTCGATAAAACAGGAACATCCCGAGTCGCCCGGCGAGGAATTCGGGTCATGGCCCCAGGAAACGCGCTTCTTCGTGTGTCTTGAGACCGGGATCGTCGGTCGCATCCAGTTTGAAGGTCACCTTGTTGCTGCGCTCGTGCAACTCGTCTTCCTCCACCCGCAGGCGCACCGGCAGTTCCAGTACCTCGCCCGCATCGACCCAGATCCGGCTGGTGTCGATGAACAACTCAATATCCTCTATACCCTCGACGCGCAGCTTAAAGGCATGCCCCTTGTCATCCATATTGATGATCTTGAGGATATAGACGTTTTCAATCCGCCCCTCATCGGTCTCCCGGTAGAGGCGATTGCGGTCCCGGATGACGTCCAGTCCCAGCGTGCTGCGCTGGCTGAGTGAATAGGCAAAGATGGACATGATCGTCAGCAGCAGCAGCGCATAGACCACGACACGCGGACGCAGGATATGCGAACTGCCGCCACGCATGGCATGTTCCGTGGTATAGGCGATCAGCCCCCTGGGATAGCCCATCTTGTCCATCACGTCATCGCAGGCATCGATGCAGGCCGAACAGGCAATGCATTCATACTGCAGCCCGTCCCGGATGTCGATGCCGGTTGGACAAACCTGAACGCACAGTGTGCAGTCGATGCAGTCGCCCAGCCCCTTTGACTTGTAGTCTGTGCTGCGCTTGCGCGAACCGCGCGGTTCGCCGCGTTCGGGGAGATAGGACACGATCAGCGTATCCTTGTCGAACATGGCGCTCTGGAAGCGTGCGTAGGGGCACATGTACTTGCACACCTGCTCGCGCATGAAACCGGCATTGCCGTAGGTGGCGAAGCCGTAAAAGATGACCCAGAAGGTCTCCCAGGGACCGAGATTGAAGGTCAGCAGACGCTGCCCCAGCTCGATAATGGGCGTGAAATATCCGACGAAGGTGAACCCGGTCCAGCCCGCGAACAGGAGCCACAGGATCTGCTTGGTCGCCTTGATACGGAACTTGCGCGCGCTCATGGGCATCGCATCCAGCTTCTGCTGTCTCATGCGATCGCCCTCGACCTTGCGCTCGATCCACAGGAACGCTTCTGTCCATACCGTCTGGGGACAGGCATACCCGCACCAGATACGCCCCGCCAGGGCCGTCACGAAGAACAGCGTCAGCCCGGCGATGATCAGCAGGAACGCGAGATAGATAAAATCCTGTGGCCACAACGTCAACGAGAAGATATGAAACTTGCGTGCCGGCAGATCCAGCAGGATCGCCTGGTGCCCGTCCCAGCGCAGCCACGGGGTGAGGTAGTAGATGCCGAGCAGACCCACGACACCGAGTGTCCGCAGCCTCGCGAACAGGCCGTGTACCTCGCGCGGATAGATTTTCTCGCGCTGGGCATAGAGGGACTGTTCGACCTGCTCGTCGGTACGACCTGCTGTAGAACGCCCTTTTGAATCAGGGGCTGTCATGGTACCGCCCTTAGAGTTCCGGGTTACCCCGGTTTTGCCGCATGCAGTTGGTAACTGCGAAATAGAGAGTGCCGAGACCGGAAACGGCGGTGATCAGCCAGAAAATAAAAAACCCGATGGTGTAAATCCCGAGCGGACTGACGTCGATCTCGGTGTCAAAGGGAAGCAGATCACGCGGATCGAAAGCGGAAAAGAATGCCCCGGTGGCCACGACAGCCACCAGAAATGACGGCCAGAGCACCGCGATGCACTTCTGTATCCTGGGTATTTTCTTTTCCGCCATGAATCGGTTCCAGTAATCCGGGTCACGCCGGCGGCAACGCCGGCCGGCGTGACGGCGACATACAAGGGAGAGCCCGGGGGACTACTCTTCCCCGGGCTGCTCTCCGGTGGACAGGCTGTAGACATAGGCGGCCAGCAGATGGACCTTGTCTGCGCCCAGAAAGTCCTTGTGCGCCGGCATCTTCCCGTTACGGCCCTTGGAGATGGTCTCAGTGATGATCTTTTCCGAGCCGCCATACAACCAGATATTGTCGGTCAGGTTGGGCGCGCCCACCATCTGGTTACCTTTACCATCGGCCCCGTGGCATGCCACGCAGAAGGTCTGGAATTTCTCCTTGCCGCGCGCCGCTGCCGCCTGGTCCACGTTGCGACCGCTCAGACTCAAAACATACTGCACCGTATCGGCAACGCCCTGGTCACCGCCGAGCGCATCCTGCCAGGCCGGCATCGAACCGTTACGCCCGTTGAGAATGGTCTGCTCGATCTGCTCGGGGGAACCACCATACAGCCAGTCATTATCACGCAAATTGGGGAAGCCGCGCGCGCCGCGGGCATCCGATCCGTGGCAGACGGAACAGTAATTGACGAACAGCCGCTCGCCCATTTTATGGGCCTCGGGATCAGCGGCCACCGCGATGATGGGCATCGCGCGGTACTTGGTGAACAGCGGTCCGTAACTCGCATCGGCCAGATCGACCTCGCGCTCATACTGGCCGACAGAGGACCAGCCCAGCAACCCGGGGAAACTCCCCAGCCCCGGATACAGCGCCAGGTAGCACAGCCCGAACACCATGGTGATGTAAAACATCTTCAGCCACCAGCTGGGCAGGGGATTGTTGAGTTCCTCGAGGTTCTCGTCCCAGACGTGACCCATGCTCTCGGCCTTGTCGCCCGCTTTCACACCCCCAGCGGAGAGCCAGCGTACCAGGAGATAGCAGGCGAGAATACCGCCAAGCGTCGGGATGATGATGTACCAGTTCCAGAAGCTGCTGGTGAAATCAGCCATGGGAATTCTCCTTGGTAATTTTTTCTGTAGACACAGGCTTGTCCTCGGTAAAGGGAAGATTCGCCGCCTCGTCGAAGTCCCGGGCGCGCTTGCTGCTCCAGGCCCACAGGACGATGCCTATAAACACGACCATGACTACGATGGTCCAGAGCGAATCAATCAGCGTGAAAATCATGCCTTCATCTCCGGGTCTTGATCGCCGTTCCCAAACCCTGCAGATAGGCAATCAGTGCGTCCTGCTCGGTCTTGCCTTCCAGTTCCTTCGGGGCATTGGCAATCTGTTCGTCGGTATAGGGCGAACCCAGCAGCCGCATGACCTCCATCTTCTTGACGATATCCTTGGCGTCGGCCGGAGTTTTCGACAACCACGGGTATCCGGGCATGATCGATTCGGGTACGACATCGCGCGGGTTGTTCAGGTGCACACGATGCCAATCGTCGCTGTAGCGGCCGCCGACGCGGGCAAGGTCCGGACCAGTACGCTTGGAACCCCACTGGAACGGGTGGTCGTAGACGTATTCACCGGCCACCGAATAGTGTCCGTAGCGCTCGGTCTCGGCCCGGAACGGGCGGATCATCTGCGAATGGCAGAGATAGCAGCCTTCCCGAACATAGACATCCCGTCCGGTCAACCGCAACGCCGAGTACGGCTCGAGGCCGGTCACCGGTTCGGTGGTGGTCTGCTGGAAGAACAGCGGCACGATCTCCACCAGTCCGCCGATGGAAACCACGGCCAGAATCAGCACGATCATCAGGCCGATGTTCTTTTCAATCTTGTCATGTCCTGTCGCCATCACGTGTCTCCTTTAATGTGCCGCGGCCGGCGCCGGAATGATGCCGACGGCGGGTTTGGCGCCCGCGATGGTCTTCCACAGGTTGACCGCCATGACCAGTGTGCCGAACAGGAAGAACCCACCACCCAGGAAACGCACGATGTAATAGGGATGCATGGCCTGGACGGTCTCCACGAAGCTGTAGGTCAGGGTGCCGTCGGCGTTGGTGGCGCGCCACATCAGACCCTGCATGATGCCGGCCACCCACATGGAGCTGATGTACAGCACAATGCCGATGGTTGAGGTCCAGAAATGCACCTCGACCATCTTCAGGCTGTAGAGCTCGCGGTCAAACAGGCGCGGAATGAGGTAGTACATGCTGCCCATGGAAATAAGCGCCACCCAGCCGAGCGCGCCGGAATGCACGTGGCCGATGGTCCAGTCGGTGTAATGCGACAGCGCATTCACCGTCTTGATGGACATCATCGGTCCCTCGAACGTGGACATGCCATAGAAGGATACCGAGACAATCAGCAGGCGCAGCACCGGGTCGGTGCGCAGTTTATCCCACGCCCCGGACAGGGTCATGATGCCGTTGATCATGCCGCCCCAGGAGGGCGCCAGCAGGATCAGCGACATCACCATACCGAGCGACTGGGCCCAGTCAGGCAGCGCGGTGTAATGCAGATGATGCGGTCCGGCCCAGATGTAGGTGAAGATGAGCGCCCAGAAGTGCACCACCGAGAGGCGATAGGAATACACCGGGCGTCCCGCCTGCTTGGGAATGAAGTAGTACATCATGCCGAGGAACCCGGCCGTCAGAAAGAACCCGACCGCATTGTGACCATACCACCACTGCACCATGGCGTCCTGCACCCCGGCATAGGCGGAATAGGACTTGAACAGCGTGACCGGCACCTCGGCGCTGTTGACGACATGCAGCAGCGCGATGGTAATGATATAGGCACCATAGAACCAGTTGGCGACGTAGATATGCTTCACCTTGCGCTTGGCGATGGTGCCGAAAAACACCACCGCGTAGACCACCCAGACGATGGTGATCAGGATATCGATCGGCCACTCCAGCTCGGCGTATTCCTTGCTGGTCGTAATACCGAGCGGCAGGGTGATGGCCGCGGAGAGGATGATCAGCTGCCAGCCCCAGAAGGTAAAGGCCGCCAGCTTATCGCTGATCAGGCGCACATGGCAGGTGCGCTGCACCACATAGTAGGAGGTGGCAAACAGGGCCGAGCCGCCAAAGGCAAAGATCACCGCGTTGGTGTGCAGTGGCCGCAGGCGGCCGAACGTCAACCAGGGAATATCGAAGTTCAATGCCGGCCACGCCAACTGGGCGGCGATGAATACACCTACCAGCATGCCGACGATCCCCCAGACGATGGTCATGATGGCGAATTGCCTGACGACCGTGTAGTTGTAGGTTTGCTGATCGGTCATGCCGACCTCCCTTACGTGTTTGCGGATGAGTTAATGGAAAGGTAAATAAAATCAGCGGGTAAATTGCGGCTCCAGCCCCATGCCCCAGAGGATGGCCGTCACGGCGAGCAGGGCGACGAACGCCACCAGCCCAAAGGCGAGCACGGCACTCGAGAACAGGAAGCCGCGCTCTTCCGATATGCCCATCATGACCGGAACGCCGCTGTAGAGCAGGTAGATGCTGTAGGCCAGCGCCGGAAGACCGAGCACCATGTTGAGCCAGAGTATGGGGTAGAGTTCCATGACCCCGATAAGAAACAGGGGTGTGGCGGTATAGGCCGCCAGCACCACGCACTGCGAGAGCATGGTCTTGGCGCCATAGGTACCGGACATCCAGTGGATCATCCAGCCAATGGTATAAACCCCGACCAGCATGGCCAGGTAGTACAACACGGCGATCAGGCCCGCGCTCTGCAGGGTGAGCTTGACCGGATCGCCGGCGCCGAGCTGCCAGCCGAATTGGGTAGTCCCGATGAAACCGGAGATGGCCGGGATGGCCGCGAGAATCAGAACATGGATGGCGTAGCACTTGCCTATGGTACATTCATCGTCGCGAATCGCTTCCCATTCGCGTTTCGGATTCACAAACAAACCCCATACATGTTTTAGTATCATTGGTATTTCCTCCCTCGCTGAGCACCAGCCGTGCGGTAGTTTCCTGCCTGTTGTCTGTTCAGTCAATCTACCTATAGGTGTTATATGGCGATGCACTGCCTGATCGTTTTCGAACGCGCCTAGACTACGATCAGCCCGGCAAGGCGAAACGCAGAATAGGGAGTTGCCCGGATGGACGGGACGACGTCCGGTTCACGAGCACCAGGTCAAAAATAACCGCGGCCACCAGCCGCTCCGACTGCATCGTTGTGCATGAACGACCCGCCGGATGGTGCGCCATCGCCTGCCAGGCAATGTCGGTTGGCGATTATTCTGCAATCCGCCAGGGCTCAATTTGATCTATATCAACTTATCCTGAATTAATGATGCTCTGCTCCCGCCAGCATCGGCCACGGGATGCGGAGACTTCGTCGCAGACACGGGAACCGGATGGTATGAATTTGACGGCTGTGAACGATCTCCTTCCACCACCGTTGCGTTATGCTATGGACCTGCCATTAACCGGCAGCAATGGCCGCACGCGCGGCAACTCGACACCGGAATCGATCGTGGCGCCCCCTCAACCCGTCACACCCCAGCCGTCTACGCCAGACGCCGCGGATACCGCGCGTTGCTGTTTCCATTGCGGCCTGCCGGTGCCGCCGGGCCTGGATCTGCGGGTCGAGATCCTGGGTCACGAGGAACCGATGTGCTGCTACGGCTGCCAGGCGGTGGCGCGTGCCATCGTCGCCGCGGGCCATGCCGATTACTACCGCTACCGCACCGGCAGCGCGCCCACCGGACGCGAACTGGTCCCGGATTTCATCGAACAAACCCGTGTGTACGATCACCCGGACGTCCAGAAAAGCTTCGTGCGGGTGGAGCACGGCAACCTCCGCGAGGCCGCGCTGATCATGGAAGGCATCACCTGCGCCGCCTGTATCTGGCTCAATGAGCGCCATATCGCGCAGCTGCCCGGGGTGGTCGAAGCGCAAATCAACTACGCGACCCATCGAGCGCAGATTCGCTGGGATGAGTCGCGCATCCGGCTCAGCGAGATCCTGCAGGCCATCCGCGCCATCGGCTACAGCGCCCATCCCTACGATCCGCTGCAACAGCAGGCGGCGCTCGAACGGGAACGGCGCACTCACCTGCGCCGCCTCGGCGTCGCGGGCGTGCTGGGTATGCAGGTGATGATGTTCTCCGTCACGCTCTATGTCGGCGCGTGGTCGGGCATGGAAACGGATTTTCGCATCTTCTTCCGCTGGATCGAACTGGGATTGACGCTCCCGGTGCTGCTCTATTCCGCCGCACCGTTCCTGCGCGGGGCGTGGCGCGACCTGCGCAATGCCAGCATCGGCATGGATGTCCCGGTCTCCCTCGGCATCCTCGTGGCCTTCGGGGGCAGCCTGCATGCCACCTGGACCGGACGCGGCGAGGTCTATTACGACTCGGTGACGATGTTTATCTTTTTCCTGCTGGTCAGCCGTTATTTCGAAATGATGGCGCGCCGCCACGGCGCCGATATGGCGGAGCGTCTCAATCAGGCCCTGCCGGCGATGGCGACACGGCTGGTGACCGACAATGGCAGGGAAACTCACGAGGTGGTGCCGGTCGCACAGCTCGAGCCCGGTAACCGGGTGCTGGTGAAGCCGGGGGAAGTCATACCGGCCGATGGTCGCATCGAAGACGGCAGTTCATCGGTGAACGAAGCGCTGCTGACCGGTGAAAGTACCCCGCTGCGCAAGGTGGCTGCTGACGAAGTCATCGGTGGCAGCATCAATATCGAGAGTCCGCTGCGACTGGTCGTCACGCGGGTCGGCGTGGAAACCGTGCTCGCGCAGATCATGCGCCTGCTGGAACGGGCGCAGAACGAGAAACCCGCCATCACCCGACTGGCGGACCGCACCGCCGCCTGGTTCGTCGGCGGGGTGTTGCTGCTGGCCGGCCTCGTCGGCCTGTACTGGTGGCAAGCGGCCCCCGAGTCCTGGTTGCCTGTCGTGGTCTCCGTGCTGGTCGTCACCTGCCCGTGCGCCCTGTCGCTCGCCACCCCCACCGCCATCAGCGCCGCTACCGGCGCCATGCTCTCCAGCGGCCTGTTGTCCGCACGCGGCAACCGCCTGGAGACCCTGGCACGCTGCACCCACGTGGTGTTCGACAAGACCGGCACGCTGACCCGGGGCGAACCGGCCGTCACCGCGATACACCCCCTGTCCGGACTCGACCGGGCGGAGGTGCTGGGTATCGCCGCCGCACTGGAGAGCCAGTCGGAGCATCCGCTCGGCAAGGCCCTGGCGAAGGCCACCGCCGGACAACCCCCGATGGTCCGGGACCTGACCAATCACCCTGGCGCCGGCGTCAGCGGCAACATCGACGGCACGCGGTATTTCATCGGCAACCGCGACTTCATCGCCCGGCACTGTGCGCAAGCGGTCGAACAGGAAAAAGGGGTCGGATCCCATTTTCCCGCCACCGGAATCACGATTCTGCTGGCCGATGCGGACAGAATCCACGCCCGGATCGTCCTGCACGACGAAACCCGGTCCGATGCGCGGGCAACGGTCGCAGCGCTGCGGCAAGCGGGGAAACAGGTCATACTGTTAAGCGGCGACAATCTGTCCTCGGTCAGGGAGGTCGCCAACGAGACAGGCATCGAGTCGTTCTGCGCCGGCATGAAACCACAGGACAAACTGGAACGGGTACAGGCCCTGCAACGCGAGGGCGCGATCGTGGCCATGGTCGGCGACGGCATCAACGACGCGCCGGTGCTGGCCGCGGCCGACATCTCCATCGCCATGCACAACGCTGCCTATATCAGTCGCGCCAGCGCCGATATGGTCCTGCTCTCCGATCAGCTCGGCACCCTGGCCGAGGGCCTGCGTATCGCCCGCCAGGCCATGCGCATCGTTCGCCAGAACCTGGCCTGGGCTCTCCTCTATAACCTCATCGCCCTGCCCGCGGCGGCGCTCGGTTATGTCGCACCCTGGATGGCGGCCGTCGGCATGTCCTCGAGTTCCCTGCTGGTGGTGCTGAATGCCCTGCGCCTGACTCGCGGCAGAGGCCGGCGCCGCCAGCCCCGGACCGGCGAGCCGTCAAGCCGAACCGTCTGAGGAATCCACGCAATGGAAATCATCTTCCTGCTAATCCCCCTGTCGCTGGTCCTGGTCGGCGGGATCGTCTGGGCGTTTTTCTGGGCGGTGCGTTCCGGCCAGTTCGACGACCTGGAAGGACCGGCTCACCGGATACTCATGGATGATGACGATATCCATGGCAACCGACCGTCCGACGAGAAAGACGGGGAAGGGGCGGAAAAAGTGAACCGTGAAAAGTGAAGGGTGAGTGGTGAAATGGGAGATCTCATCGACGCAGAACTTCAAGACCACCCCACCGGCAAAGAGTTGGTCGAAGACGCAAAACAGAGCACCATGGATAAAGCGCACGGTCGCAGCGGACCGCATGCTGGTATTCTGATCCAGGCCCCTGAGGCATTTGCAGCGTGACAGATGACAGGTTATTTCCCGCCACCATCATGCCCGACAAGGACTGGTGGCATGCCCTGTGGCCGTACCCTGAAGCCGTACTGCATACCGTCGGCATGGATTCCGGCATGGAGGTCGTCGACCTGTGCTGCGGAGACGGGCACTTCACCCGACCCATGTGCCAGGTGGTTTATCCTGGCAAGACCCGGGCACTGGATCTGGACGCCAAACTACTCGCCGAGGCCGGGCAATTCTGCCAGGACTGTCCGAATTTTATTCCGGTACGGGCCGATGCGCTGGAACTGTGTCGATATATCAGCGAGCCGGTCGATTTCATCTTCATCGCTAACACGTTTCACGGCGTGCCCGATAAAACCGCCTTGTCAAAGGCGGTCTACGCCGCGCTCAAGCCGGGTGGACGTTTTGCAGTCATTAACTGGCATCGCCTGCCGCGTGAGGAAACCCCGGTGCTTGGCCAGCCCCGGGGTCCGGATATGGCGCTGAGGATGGAACCCGAAGACGTTCGGGCCCTGGTTGAAGCTGCCGGCTTTAAACTCGAAAAGGTGGTCGAAGTGAAGCCGTATCACTACGGTGCCGTGTTCATGAAGCAACCAGAGACTTGGCGAGTCGGGGAGCAATAATTGAGCACTTGCGACAGGAATGGCGCAGAGCAATCTCAGCTGGAGCAGATCCAGGCCCTTTATACGGAACTCGCCGAAACCCCCGATAAAGATTTTGGATGGGGAAAGGGAAAAGAGAACGCCCGATCACTCGGATATGCGGACGAATGGCTGCGCAGACTTCCGGATGTTGTGTGGGAATCGGCAGCAGCTGTGGGCAATCCCTTTTCGGTGAGTCCCATCGAGAAGGGTATGACCGTCGTCGATCTCGGCTGCGGGGCGGGAGCAGACGCGTGTGTTGCGGCCTTGCTGGCAGGCGATGAGGGCCGCGTCATCGGAATTGACTGCACACCAGCCATGATCACCAAGGCGCGCAGCAATGCAAAGGCATGCGGATTCACGAATCTAGAGTTCTACGAAGCCGATATGACGTGCTTTCCATTCGCTGAGGCATGTGCCGATATTGTTATCTCCAACGGGGCCATTAACTTATCCGCCGACAAGCAACGTGTGCTTGCCGAGGCCTATCGTATTTTACGACCAGGTGGTCGACTGCAGATCGCGGACATGGTCAAAGATCCATCTGCTTCGGAAGGAAGCTGCTGTTCCGGCGAAGGATCCTGGGCCGATTGCGTATCGGGGACAGTTGCCCCCGACACGTTCATGACGCTCATGGAGCACGCGGGTTTTTCTGATATCAGATTGATCGCTTACACCGGCTATCGGACAGCACGTCACACCTTGGGTGCGCTGTTTTGTGGGGAAAAAATAACAAGATAACGGAAACATAATTCCGCCTCGAGCTTGTATAGCAAAAACACTTGTCCTGATTCGCAAGATGTTATCAAGAGTTACCATTCGACGTCCGGTCATCGCATCAAAGTGTTCGCCAGCCAGTACAGCCTCGTATGATTCGTAGTAGCCGACGAACTTAACCGGCCGCCTGCGCGGCTCCCCCGATCAGTGCGCGCAGCTCCGGTACGCAGGAGCCGCAGTTGGTCCCGGCCTGCAGACGCTCACCGATCTGCTCGGGCGTCCTCAGGCCGAAATCACGGATCGCCGTGCACAGGGTGTTCACGCCCACGCCGAAACAGGAACAGACGATGCGCCCGGCATCTTCCTGCCCGGTCGCCGGCGTGCCCGCCAGCACGCGCATGCGCTCGCGGCCGTCGATCGAATCACGCGCGAACAGCTCGATCAGCCAGTCACGCGGCGGCAGATGGTGATCCGGACCGATGAATACGCAGCTGTCGAGCCGGCCGGCAACGAAACGGGCGCCACGGTAGGATTGCTGTGCCGAGTCGAACATCTCGCTCCACTGGGCGCCGTCCGCGTCGGCTTGCAGCATGCCGCGTGCACAGACAGCCCAGTCGCCGGCCAGTTCCTCGCCCGCCAGTTCGTAGTGCCACAGACCCTGACGGCGGCTGCGCACCCAGTAGGACGCGGACCCGGTGTCCACGGCGTGCCGGGACAGGATGAAGCCATACCAGGCGGGGCGGTAGGGCGCCACCTGAACCGCGGTATGCTTGAACTCCGGCTGTCCCGACTGCGGGTCCTGGAACGGATTCACCACACTGTCCACTCGTGCCGCACTGGCGAACTGATCGTTCCAGTGAATGGGTGCGAACACGCTGCCGCGGCGCTGCGTCTTCGCGACCCGGGCACGCAGCAGCACCTCACCCCACCGACTGGTCACCTGCACCAGTTCACCATCCGCGATACCTCGCAGTTGCGCATCAAACGGATGCAGTTCCGCGTAGGGCTCCACCACATGGCCGGAAAGCCGCGGCGACTTCCCGGTGCGTGTCATGGTGTGCCACTGATCCCGCACCCGCCCGGTATTGAGTACCAGCGGATACTCGCTCGAGGTGCCCATGCCGGGCGGGCGCGGCGTGACGGCGATGAAACGCGCGCGGCGCCCTGGCGTGAAGAACCCGCCATCGCCGAACAGGCGGGTGCGACCGCTGGTCTCACCCGGAGTTACGGGCCACTGCACGGGCGTCAGTTCGTCATACTCCACCGCGGAAAGCGCGGCGAGTCCTGACAGGTCGAAATCCCTGTCACCGTTATTTTCGAAGGCCGAGAGTTGTGCATGCTCGATGAACACTTCGTGGGCACTGAGATAGTCGAAACCGGCGTACCCCATACGTTGCGCGAAGGCGCTCAGAATCCACCAGTCGGGCCTGGCTTCTCCGGGGGCATCGAGGAACACCCGCTGCCGCGAGATGCAGCGCTCGGAATTGGTCACCGTGCCTTCTTTCTCGCCCCAGGCAAGCGCCGGAAGCAGGACATCCGCATGGACTGACGTGTCGGTTTGCGCCATGCAGTCGGAGACCACCAGAAACTCGCACGCCTCCAGAGCCCGCCGCACCTGGTTCGCATCGGGCATACTGACAGCCGGGTTGGTCGCCACGATCCACAGCGCCTTGACCTCGCCCCGCTCCACGGCCCGGAAGAGGTCCACCGCTTTCAGGCCGGGACCACTGGCCATGCGCGCGGCGTTCCAGAAACGGCCTACCCGATCAAGGTGCCGGGGATTATCGAGCTCCATGTGCGCCGCCAGCTGGTTGGCCAGCGCGCCCACCTCGCGCCCCCCCATGGCGTTGGGCTGCCCGGTAACGGAGAAAGGGCCCATCCCCGGCCGGCCGATACGCCCCGTCAACAGATGGCAGTTGATGACGGCATTGACCTTGTCCGTGCCGCTGGAGGATTGGTTGATGCCTTGCGAGTAGACGGTCACGGTCCGTTCGGTGCGCGCGAACAACCGGAAGAACTCCTCGACATCGGACACGTCCAGTCCGCAATGCTGCGCCACCGCCGCCGGCGCAGGCGCATACCAGGACGCCAGTTCCAGCGCCTCGCGCATGCCTTCGGTGTGCTCGGCCACGAAGCGCGCATCGCCATGGCCCTGCTGGTACAGCCACGCGAGCAGGCCGCTGAACAGGATCGCATCCGTGCCGGGCTTGAGCGCCAGGTGCAGGTCGGCCATGTCACAGGTCGCCGTGCGCCGCGGATCGATCACCACCACCCGCATATGCGGCCGCGCCTTTTTGGCCGCATACGCACGCTGATACAGCACCGGGTGACACCAGGCCGTGTTCGATCCCGCGAGGACGAGCAGGTCTGCCTGTTCCCAGTCCTCGTAACAGCCGGGGACCGTATCCGACCCGAAGGCGCGCTTGTGACCCGCCACGGACGAGGCCATGCACAGGCGCGAGTTGGTGTCGATGTTGGCGGAACCGATGAAGCCCTTCATCAGCTTGTTGGCGACGTAATAGTCTTCCGTCAGCAATTGCCCGGAGACGTAGAAGGCGACCGCATCCGGACCATGTTGTTCGATGATTGCGGCAAACCGCTGTGCAACGGTATCCAGGGCCTGATCCCAGCCCATCCGTCGCCCTGCGACCACGGGGTGCAGCAGGCGCCCCTCCAGATCGAGCGTCTCGCCCAGCGCGGAACCCTTGGAACACAGTCGTCCGAGATTCGCGGGGTGGGACTTGTCGCCCCGCAGCTTGAGCGCCCCGCCGGGTTCCTGCACGACCTCGATCCCGCAGCCGACGCCGCAGTACGGGCACGTGGTCCTGGTTAGCGTCGATGCCATGGGCTCTGCTCGCGATCCCGGATGGCAGGGTCCAGCCGGTATCCGGGCCGATCCGTCCCGAGACGGCGCCCCTTGTATTGAATGGACATCAGGCCACCGCTTCCTCGTCGTTAAAGGTAAGGTAGACCACGCCATTCTCGACTTTCACCGGATAGCGGTGCGCGCAACCCTCGTCCGGTCCCTGGGCCTCACCGCTGGCCAGGTCGATCTTCCAGTTATGCAGCGGGCAGGTGACGGTGCCGCCATGCACGATACCCTGCGACAGTGGCCCGCCCTTGTGCGGACAGCGGTCTCTGAGTGCAAACACCTGGTCCGTGGCGGTGCGGAATATTGCAATATCCAGGCTGTCGGTCCTGAGCACCCGCGCGCCCAGGCGGGGGATGTCTTCGAGTCTGGCGATTTCGGTCCATATGGTCATGATTCAAATCTCTGCGGCAGGTGTTGGTGTCGATGACTGAAGACTGTCAGCTGACGGCCCTCAGCTGTAGCGGGGTAAATTCGTGTGCATCAGCGCCCCGGGCGCGCTCGGCCCAGGGATCGACCTGGGCAAATTGCTGCGAGCGCCTGAAACGCGCATACAGGGCCTTGCGGTTTTCCGCATCGTCGACGACGCGCTGCTTGATCGAGTTAAGGCCGACCCGTTCGACCCAGGGCGCGGTGCGCTCGAGGTAGTGCGCCTCTTCCCGGTACAACTGGGTGAAGGCGCCGCAGTACTCGAGCACCTCCGCCTCGGTAGCGACCTTGCACAGCAGGTCGGTGACGCGCACCTTGATGCCGCCGTTGCCGCCGACGTGCAGCTCATAGCCGGAATCCACGCACACCACGCCGAAGTCCTTGATGGTCGCCTCGGCGCAGTTGCGCGGACAACCCGAAACCGCCAGCTTGTACTTGTGCGGCATCCAGGAACCCCAGGTAAGCTCTTCGAGCTTGACGCCGAGACCGGTCGAGTCCTGGGTGCCGAAACGGCACCACTGGGCGCCGACGCAGGTCTTGACGGTACGCATCGCTTTGCCGTAGGCATGCCCCGAAATCAGCCCGGCGGCATTGAGGTCGGCCCATACCGCGGGCAAGTCCTCCTTTTTGAGCCCGAACAGGTCGATGCGCTGGCCGCCGGTGACTTTCATCTCCGGAACCCGGAACTTCTCCGCGACATCGGCGATGGCGCGCAGTTCGGCCGGCTTGCACAGGCCGCCGAACATCCGCGGCACCACGGAATAGCTGCCATCCTTCTGGATGTTGCCGTGGGCACGCTCGTTGATGTAACGCGACTGCGCGTCATCGACGTACTCTCCCGGCCAGGCCGCCAGCAGGTAGTAATTGAGTGCGGGCCGGCAGACGGGGCAGCCGTCGGGCGTTTTCCAGTTGAGGAATTCGAACACGGTGCGCATGTCCTTTAACCGCTCGTGCCGGATCGCATGGATCACGTCGTCGTGACTGTGCCCGGCGCAGCCGCACAACGGCTTCTTGCTCGGGGCGGCGGAGTAACCCTCGCCCACGGTGTGCGCCAGCAGCGCCTCCACCAGTCCGGTGCAGGAGCCGCACGAGCTCGAGGCCTTGGTATGGGCGCGCACCTCTTCCAGCGTGAACAGCCCCTTCTTCACGATCGCATCCGTGATCTCGCCCTTGCACACCCCGTTACAGCCGCAGACCTCGGCGGAATCGGGCAGTGCCAGCACCTTGCTGTCCCCGTGTCCCGCGTCGCCCAGGTCGTGCTGTCCGAAAAGCACCGTGTTGCGGAAGGCCGAAATGTCCGTGCCCTCGCGCAGCAGCTGGAAGTACCAGCTGCCGTCCATGGTATCGCCGTACATCACTGCGCCCTTCACCCGGCTGTCGCGGATGACGAGCTTCTTGTAGATACCCTGGCCCGGGTCCTGCAGCACCAGGGTCTCGTCACCCTCGCCCTCGGTGAATTCCCCGGCCGAGAACAGGTCGATGCCGGTTACCTTGAGCTTGGTGGAAGTGACCGAACCCTCGTAGCGGGCGATGCCCATGTGCGCCAGGTGATTCGCGCAGACCCTGGCCTGCTCGAACAGCGGCGCCACCAGACCGTAACAGGTGCCCCGGTGCTGCACGCATTCGCCCACCGCATAGATGCGCGGATCGAAGGTCTGCAGGGTGTCGTTGACCAGCACGCCGCGCTCGCAATGAATGCCGGCCCCCTGCGCCAGCGCGATATTCGGGCGGATACCCACCGCCATCACCACCAGGTCGGCGGCGACTTCCAGGCCATCGGCGAATTGCACCGCGGTCACGCGCTCGTCGCCGAGGATGGCGGCAGTCTGCGCCTCCATGAGGAACTTCAGACCCCGCTCCTCGAGCGCGGCCTTGAGCAGAGCCGCCGCGGGCTTGTCGAGCTGGCGCTCCATCAGCGAGTCGAGCAGATGCACGACCGTCACTTCCATGCCGTTCTTCAGCAGACCGTTGGCCGCCTCCAGACCGAGCAGTCCGCCGCCGATCACCACCGCCTTCCCGTAGCTGCGGGCCGCCGCCAGCATGGTCTCGACATCGGCGATGTCGCGAAAACCGATAACCCCCTGCTTGTCCGACCCCGGCAAGGGGATGATGAAGGGATTGGAGCCGGTTGCGAGCAGCAGGCGATCGTATGGCCTGGTGACGCCGGCCGCGGTCCTGACCTCGTGTCTTACCCGGTCGATCGCGACGACGGGGTCTCCCGTCACCAGCTCGATCCCGTGCCCGGCATACCACTCGCGCGTGTTGAGCACGATGTCGTCGATGGTCTTCTCACCGGCAAGCACCGGCGAGAGCATGATGCGGTTGTAGTTGGGGTGCGGCTCGGCGCCGAATACCGTGATGTCATAGAGCTCAGGGTCTATCTTCAGCAGCTCCTCCAGTGCCCGCATCCCGGCCATGCCGTTGCCCACCAACACAAGTTTCTGTTTCATTTCGTCTGCCTCTTGACGGTTAGGTGGCGCGTGGGAGTCCCGTACTCCTCGCCGCCCTGCCATTTCAGATTGCGGTTTCCACAAAGTCAGGCGCCCTGACCTGGCCGGTTGCATCCGCGCTGCAACCCCTACCCGGAAACCGACTGATCGCGAAGCCCTCTATATAGTCCCGGAAGCCGGCGGGATCGAAGCGACGCCCGTCCATGAAGAGGTCGGGGCCCATCGCAAGCGGTTCCTCGCCTTGCATCAGCGTCCAGCCGCTCTCATGCAGGCCCTCGATCTTGTAATCCGATTCCGGGCAGGGAAGGTGCAGAGCGTCAGCCGCGGCGCGGAACACATCCGGACGGTAGACTGCGTTTGCGATGGTTTCGGGCTTGATCGTTTCGTTCAGCTGTCCCCAGCGAACCATCTGCGACAGGAACCACAGGGCGTGCGAACGCCAGGGGAAGTTGGCCGCGTAGCGATGAAAGACGTTGTAATCCGGCGCCGCTCGCGGCTGCTCGTCGGAGGAAAACTGCAGGGTGCCGGTGAGCGACTTCTCCAGAATATCCACGGGTGCGTTGACATAACGCCCCTGGCTGAGCAAGTCGCAGGTTTCACGCCGGTTCGCCGGATCGTCGATCCAGACGCAAGCCTCGAGCAGGGCGGTAACAACGGCCTGGTGGGTATTCGGATTGCTTTGCGCCCACATCCGGGTGACCGCGAAAACTTTTTCCGGATGGTTGTTCCAGATGTCATGGCTGGTGATCAGGGTCCGGCCGAGACCCTGGGAAACCGCGTGGGTGTTCCAGGGCTCCCCCACGCAGTAGCCCGCGATCAGTCCGGCCCGCAGGTAATGCCCGACCTGTGGTGGCGGGACGATGGTCAGGCGCACGTCTGCGTCCGGATCGATGCCCGCATCGGCCATCCAGTAGCGCAGCAGGTAGTTGTGGGATGACTCGGGATAGACCACTCCGAAGGTCAATTTCGGACGGTTTGCCGCGCGGTCCTGCTCGATGACCTGCCTGAGTGCCTGCGCCGATCCGCGCGCCGTGTCGAGGTCGTCCGCACCGGTGGCGAGCATGCGGCCGTAGAGTTCCTTGGAGACGGTAATCGCGTTGCCGTTGAGATCCAGGCTCAACGCCGTAACCATCGGCTGGCAATGGCGATTGTCCACGGCGCTGGCGAGTGGCATCGCCGCCAGCATCTGGGCGCCATCCAGCATGCCGGTACACACCTTGTCGCGGATGTTGGCCCAGGAGGACTCGCGTGAAAGCTCGACGGAAAGACCGTGCCGTGCGAAAAAGCCCTTCTCCCTGGCGACAACCAGGGGGGCGCAGTCCGTCAGCGGAATGAAGCCCAGCGCAAGCCGCGGTTTCTCAATGTGCCGGGCAGGCGTCTCCACCGTGGAGACCTTGCGCGAAGGCAGGTAGTAGACCTTGGCGCGGGCAGCCGATGCCGCCGCATCGGCCTCTTTTTCCAGGGACTTCGCCGGATTCCGGTGGCGCTCGTGCAGGAACCTCACCACCTCGGCGCGATAGTGGTTGTAGGCGGGATCCTCGGCGAGGACCAGCCGGTCGCGCGGGCGATCCAGATTCACCTCGAGGATCTCCCCTACACTGGCCGAAGGGCCGTTGGTCATCATGACGATGCGGTCCGACAGCAGGACCGCCTCGTCCACATCATGAGTAATCATGATCACGGTGTTGTTGAGCCGGCCGTGGATTTCCATCAGGGAATCCTGCATGTGTGTCCGGGTGAGAGAGTCGAGCGCGCCGAACGGCTCGTCCATCAGCAGGACCTTCGGCTCCATGGCGAGCGCGCGGGCGATACCGACGCGCTGCTTCATGCCGCCCGAGATCTCGTCCGGTTTACGGTCCAGCGCGTGCGACATGTGCACCAGTTCGAGGTTATGACGCGTCCATTCGTCGCGCTCGTGGCGGGACTTCGTCTTCCTGAAAACCTGGTTGACCGCCAGACGCACGTTGTCGTAGACGGAAAGCCAGGGGAGCAGCGAGTGATTCTGGAACACCACGGCCCGATCGGGGCCCGGCTCGGTCACTTCCCTGCCCTCCAGCACCACGCCGCCCCCGGTCGCCTGCAACAGGCCGGCGACGATGTTGAGCACCGTCGACTTGCCGCAACCGGAATGGCCGATCAGGGTGATGAACTCGCCCTGCTGTACCGCCAGGTTGACGCCGTTGAGGACATTCAGCGGTCCCTTGTCCGTGGGAAAGGTGATACTGACGTGGTCGATATTCAGATAGGCATTCATGATGAGGTCTCCTGGCGCCTGATCAACGCGGCACCGTGTGCTTGTCCCAGCTCACCGCGCGCTGCAGCATCAGCATGGCGCGGTCGAGTATGAAACCGATCAATCCGATCACCAGTACGGCGACCATGATCCGGGCCAGCGAGTTGGAGCTGCCGTTCTGAAATTCATCCCATACGAACTTTCCGAGCCCCGGGTTCTGCGCCAGCATCTCGGCGGCGATCAGCACCATCCAGCCGATGCTGAGCGACAGCCGCAGTCCGGTAAAGATCATCGGGATCGCCGAGGGCAGCACGATCTTCACGGTCTTGGTGAACCAGTTAAGACGCAGCACGCGGCTCACGTTGAGCAGATCCTTGCTCACGCTGGATACACCGACCGTGGTGTTGATAACCGTCGGCCACAGGCAGCACAGGGTCACCGTAATGGCCGATGTCAAAAACGATTTGTCGAACAACGGATCACTGGTCACGTAAAGCGCCGACACCACCATGGTGACCAGCGGCAGCCAGGCCAGGGGCGAGACCGGCCTCAACACCTGGATGATGGGATTGAGCGCCTGGTACAGGGTTGGACTCATGCCGCATACGATGCCGATCGGGATGGCGATGATCGAACCCAGCAGAAAACCGGTGGCAACCGTCTTGAGACTGGTAAGGATCTGATCAAGAAAGGTCGGCACGCCCGTGTAGCTGCGGGCCTCGATCCTGTCAAGTTCATCCTGCGGCTTGCCGGCGGCTATCGCCTTGTCCAGGCGTTTCTGCATGCGCTCGTTAAATTCCGACTCCCGGGCGCGCTCTTCCCGGTGTTCTTTATAAAGACTCACGGCCTGCTCCCAGACCTTCGCCGGACCCGGCAGCTGTCCCAGGGAGGTTTCCACGTGACTCGCGCCGATGGACCAAAGCATCAGGAACACCATGAATGCGACTCCGGGAATGACCACGCTCCTGGCGAACCTGCCGAACTGCGCGTTCACCGGGTTGCCGGCGAAAAATCCCAGGATGCGATCCCGGACACCCGGATATAAAGTTGTTGGTGATGACGATGTCATAACAGGGTTCTCCTTGCCTGCAGTCGATTCAGATCTGATCCTTGCCCTTCAGGCCGATCGGAAACTGCTCCAGGTACGCGTTGGGTTTGGTGCCGTCGAAGATGATCCCGTCGATGAACTCCGCCTGTGGCGGACGGAATCCCGTTTCGGTCGCAAAGTCCGGGAAATCTTCGGGCTTCATTTTGCCTTCGGCGATCAGCGCTTCGGCCGCCTTGCGGTAGATGTCCGGCCGATAGACTTTTCTGGCCGTCTCGGCGTACCAGGCGTCGGGCTTCTGCTCGGGGATCTGGCCCCAGCGGCGCATCTGCGTCAGATACCAGACCGCATCCGAGTAGTACGGGTAGGTGGCGTGGTAGCGGAAGAACACGTTGAAATCCGGCACCGAACGCTTGTCGCCCTTTTCGTATTCAAAGGTGCCGGTCATGGAGTTGGCGATCACATCGTAATCGGCGCCGACATAGTTGGGTCTCGACAGGATCTTTACCGCCTCCGGGCGATTGGCGTTGTTGTTGTCGTCGAGCCACTTGCCCGCGCGAATCAGCGCCTTGACGATGCGTACCGTCGTGTTGGGGTACTTTTCGGTAAACTCCTCGGTCAACCCGAACACTTTCTCCGGATTATCTTTCCAGATCTCGTAGTCGGTGATCACGGGCACGCCGATACCCTTGAACACCGCCTGCTGGTTCCAGGGCTCGCCAACGCAATAGCCGTAGATGGTTCCGGCCTCGAGGGTAGCGGGCATTTGCGGAGGCGGGGTGACGGACAGCAGAGCGTCCGCATTGATGGTGCCGGTGATATCGCCCCTGCGCGGTGCG
>Ga0210073_1000022_pt1 | contig 30625 bp, 32 predicted proteins | sample Browns_ThreeSqC__2_FD_184853 | JGI IMG/M metagenome (GOLD analysis project Ga0210073, IMG submission 184853) | Wetland microbial communities from San Francisco Bay, California, USA, that impact long-term carbon sequestration - Browns_ThreeSqC_D2... | ecosystem: Environmental > Aquatic > Marine >...
GCCTCAGTCCTCAGTCCTCAGTCCTCAGTCCTCAGTCCTCAGTCCTCAGTCCTCAGTCCTCAGTCCTCAGTCCTCAGTCCTCAGTCCTCAGTCCTCAGTCTTAGGCGAGGGCTGGGCCCGAGGAGGAGTTGTTTGGTGTGGGGGCCTTGCGGCGGAGCAGCGCAGCAGAGATCAAGGTGATGACAAGGCCAACGGGCAAAGGTTCCATGAAGGTGTAAGCCATGTTGATGAGGGGGTTTTGGTAGAGCTGCTGGGTGTGCAGGATAGCGGCGACCTGCGCCGCGGTGGTAGCGGAGTCGAGGCCGGCGGACTGCACATTGTGGACTTCTGCCGCGAAGTAGCTGTCCATGAAGTGAGGGATGAAGTTGAAGTAGAGTACTTCCCACATGACCACGTAGCAGACGGTGGTGATGAGGGTGATGAGCATGCCACAGGCGAAGGCGCGGCCGAAGGAGATTTGGCCGAGGAGGATGTTGTCGCGGTAGCTGCGGATGCCGAAGTAGATGAGCAGGAACGAGGCCACCATGATGGTGTAGCCGAGGGCCATGCTGTGGCCGAAACCGGTCTTGTCAGCAAAGAGCAGCGAGCCGCCCATGAGGACGGAGACGATGAAGCCAGAGATGAGGCCGAAGGTGAGGACAGTTTTCTTCACGTGTGGCTCCTGGGGGTGGGTGAGAATGGAGTCACGATGCGGCGTAGCACGGCGGATGTCGTCATCCTTTTGGATGATTTTAGAACCGTGGAGCGCAAGTAGTGCTTTGGGGTGACGCGATCAGGCCAGCAGGCCAAGTTCTTTGCCGCGCTGCACGGCTTGGGTGCGGCGCACCGCTCCGAGCTTGGAGAAGGCACGGGAGCAGTGGGTCTTTACAGTGTTCTCGGAGACGAAGAGCTCAGTGGCGATCTCGCGATTGCTGAGGCCGCGGGCGATTAGGGTGAGGATTTCAAGCTCGCGGGCGGTGATACCGAGGCTCTGCTGCTGGGCTGTATTTGGAGCGAAGGCCGGAGCTCGCTCGGCGCCCTGGCTGGAGGGAGAGACGAGGATTTCTCTCACCATGACCGTTTCCCGTTTGCGCGTGATGCGGAGCCCGAGCCAGATGCCCAAGGTGGCGAAGAGGATGGCGACGAGGGCGCTATAGAGATCGACCGAGTGCTCGATGATGACGAAGCGGTATTCCGTGTATTGGAGGGTGGCGATGAGGAGGCCGCCCACAAGACCGAAGATGAGGACGTGGCGCTTCATGGACGGATGAGGGGCGGGCTAGAAAGCGACATGGAAGTCATGGTGGCCCACCCATGGGCCCAAGGGTCGCATTTTCTCAGGCGCGACACGCGCGCATGACGCGATGACAGGCTTGCGGCGTTGCCGCGGTGGCGTTCCAAGGCCCCTGCAACCGCTTGCTAGGCGTCATGCATTCTTATCTCGATGCGCCTTCGAGAACTCCTTCCCATATCTCTTCAAAGCCTTCCGGTACGCGTCTGCTGTTACGTACACCTCGTCCGGCGATCGTGGCATCTCCGCGTCCGGCGACCATGGCCTTGCCCTGATCGCCCGCGCGATGTTCTCCACGGGAGGCCCTGGCACCTTGAGCGCGAGTGCTGTCGCCGTTGCCTCGAATCCATCCGACACAACCCGAACGTAGCCGGCTCGAGTGAGGCGTGCGAGCGCGAACTCCAGCTCGCCGCGACTGACGATCGCCTTGTTGAGCGCATCGGCAATCCAAATGACTCTCCATAGTGGAGCCGTCGCAGCGCCCTCCGTGGCGTAGAGCACCGCCGCCAGGACCCATGCGTCGTACCACTCGAATTCGGCCGGGGCGCTCGTCATGACGCCTAACGAGATACGGTTGACCTGCGGCCCCCCTTGGGCAGCCGAGTTGTGAACATAGCTGGTTGGCGCCGTCAGCTTCAAACCGTTGTCGGGTCGTGCCCGACTTGAATCGCCACCTTGCAGTTGGGGTCAGACACTAGCGCAGCTGCCTGGCCGGCGCCAAGAGACCCGCTAGAGTAAGCGCAATACCGAGTAGCGCCAGAAGCCACCGCATTGCGAGCGGGCTCCGGATCGACGCAAACCACCCTGTGTTGCGGACGATGAGGTAGAGGTGGCGAGGCCAGCCAAGCGCGGCGGCGACAAACAGCAGGCCGCACGAAACGAATACGGCTCTGTGCCAGTCCACCCCCATGAACCGATCGAGGGCCAGAGATAGGGTGACTATGAAAATGAGGATCACGAAGTACCCTACCAGGAAGGCAGGGTATGAAATCTCGAAGCGCTCGTCGTCGTCAATTTTCGCCACTGCCGGGGTCTTGTAGTCTCTTTCTAACTTGGCTTGGAATACAAGCCGGAGAGCACGCCTGGCATTTGTTAATTACCCCGCTATCCAACTGCGACTTGCGACTTGCGACTTGCGACCAGGTGACCTGTGACTTCGCCCAGCTCCCAGCTCCCAGCTCCCAGCTCCTAACTCCCGACCCTCACGGCACCAACCACCCCGCGACCTCCTTCATCGCCTCGGCACCCTGTTCGGGATCGGGGAGGTGGGGCACTGGCCAGACCAGGTCGATCCGGGCCAGCCGCTTGATGGCATCGGCATTGGAACCGGTGGACGAATCCGGTGTCGCGGGGGTGGTGAGGATCACGCCGATCACCGGGACCTTCTCTGCCTGAAGCACCCGGAGCGTGAGCAGGGTGTGGTTGATGGTGCCGACCCGGTCGCTGGCGACGACCAGCACTCGGGCTTCGAGCCCGTGCGCCAGGTCGAGGATGTTGTCGTGCCAGGTCAGGGGCGCCAGCAGCCCGCCGGCGCCTTCCACCAGTGTCAGGTCATAGGACTTGGCGTAGCCCTTGATCCGTTCGATCAAGGGGGCCAGGTCGATAATGACTCCCTCCATTTCCGCAGCGACCGCCGCCGACACCGGCTCGCGCAGTCGAACCAGCGCCGCGGTCGGGTCCGGCTGTCCGGTGGCCGCCGCCAGCATCACGCCGTCTTCGGTGGGGGAGACCGTGGGTCCGCATCCGGTCTCGATCGGCTTGATGGCGACCACCCGCTGGCCCGCGGCACCCAGGGCCCGCGCGATGGCGCAAGTGATCCAGGTCTTGCCCACCCCGGTGTCGGTTCCGGTGACCAGCGTAATCGGGGGATGCTCGGGCTCGGCTCGCTCTTCGGCCCGGCGGGAGGGTCGAGGGCTGGGGCGCGGAGGTCGCGGGGAGGTCATGCCGGGGCGAGATCGATGAACCGAGCGGGTTTCAGTTCGCTCAGCGCGGGGTGGATCGCGCGCCCGGGAGGAGTGTCCTCAGGGCCGAGCATCCTTGGGGGGGTGCATCAACAGAATCTGCTGCACCGCGCGGAGCTTGGCGTCATAGTCCATCGCCGCCAGGTCGAAGACTTCGTCGTCGGCCCCGGTCAGGGCATTCATCGCTCCTCCTGCGCCACCTTCGCCAAGGCGGAATTCTGTCACTCCGATCCGGCGGACTTCGGTGATCCTGGCGATCGGCGCCCGGCCGAGGGTATCGGCCTGGCGGAAGACCAATTGGTCGCCGTCCAGCCGGACCAGTGCGATGTCCCAGATGTAATTGCCATCGTCCATCGTCAGTTGCCAACGATCCGGGCTGGATCTGGGGGTCTGCGCGGCCACGCCGACGGCGAGCAGCGTCAGCCCCGCAATGAACTGCAGTGATCGAGTCATGGCGTTCGTGCCTCCGCCCGGGTGTCGCTCGGGGCCTTGAGTTTCCCTCGGCCCCCCGGCACGTTTGGAGCCACCGAGGGCGTAGCTCAACAGGTAGAGCAAGAGACTTTTAATCTCTAGGTAGTGGGTTCGAGTCCCACCGCCCTCATCGTGGCCCGGTCAGTCGCCGGCTTCCCTTCCCAACGCCTGCAGCACCTCGCGGTCGAACTGCGCCGACAGACACTCCCGCTGGGAATAGGGACCCGGCGTGTAGGCCCGGGACTCGACTCCCAGCTGGCTCAGCTCGCAGATGTGCCAGTCCTGCCGGTTGGTCATGTCCCAGAAATCCACGCCGTCGTCCGGATTGTAATCGGACGTTCCCAGCGAATCGGGGTGGAAGAGAAAACCGCACACGATCCGCGTCCGCCCCGCGTCCACCGGCCAGAGCGTGTGGAACATGACGTAGTCGGGGTGCAAGCTCAGCAACATGTTGGGGAAGATCGAGTAGTAGTAGACCCGGACCATCTCCTCCGCATCCAGATCCGCCACCGGCAACCCGCAGGCGCGGCCGGTCATGGACATGCTGCCGGTCCCCTCGTTCAGGACCATGTAGCCGCCCAGCAGGGCTCCCTCGAACAGGTCGTTCTCTCCGCTGGTGGGCGGCGTCAGCTTGGCCAGCGCCGGATGGACCGGCGAGCAGTGGTAGCACTCCGAGTAGTTCTGGACGATCAGTTTCCAATTGGCGGCCACCTCATAGACGATCTGCCGGTGCACCTTGAGCGCCGGGAGATTGTAGTGGCCCACCCGGCTATCGAGGCCGGCCAGGACCTCGCTGAGTGGCTCGGGGTGCGGGGCGAGATTGACGAAGAGAAAGCCTTCCCAGGTCTCCACGGCGACCCGGTGCAGCGGGTAGTCCGCCTTGTTGAACCCCACGATGTCCTGGGTGGAAGGCGCGCCCACCAGGCGGCCGTCGAGGCCGTAGGCCCAGGAGTGGTAGGGGCAGAGGATGGTGCCGGAGAAGCGGCCGTGAGTTTCCTCGCACAGGCGGGTCCCGCGGTGGCGGCAGACGTTGTAGAAGGCGCGCACCGCGCCGCCCTGATCGCGGACGACGATGATGCTTTCCTTCCCGATCATGGCGACCACATAATCGCCGGTGGCGGGAATCTGGTCTTCCCGGCCGATGCAGTTCCAGCGCCGGTAGAAGATCCGCTCCCGCTCTTCGGCGAAGATCTCCGGGGAGGTGTAGTACTCCCGCGGGAGGGTCTTCGCTCCCCGGATGTCGATCTCGCTCCGCTTCACGAACGTGGTCACGCGATCCTCAATTGATGACGGCGTGGAGGAAATGTGCCACCGCGTCTGAAGGTTGGGAAGTAGCGCAGCCCCTCATCCCAGCGCCTTTGCTTCGCGCGCGATCGCTCCCGGGAAGTTGGTGATGATCCCGCAGACTCCCCGCTGCCAGAGCCGGCGGGCCAAGCCGGCCTGATTCACGGTCCAGACGTGGACCGGACAGCCGAGTCGGCGTGCCACCCGGACAAAGCGGCGGGTCGGGACCGGGAGCCCGCGATGCCGCACCGGCACCGACAGAAGCCGATACGGCACCGTCCCCAGCGCGACGGCGAACAGAGTGCCGAAATACAGCCGCTTGATGTCCGCACCGGAGGCGCCGACCAGGAAGGGCCCCGACTGGAACACCTCGAGCGCCGCGGCATGTTCGGATGCCACCACGCAGCGTGCCGTCGCCTGATGTTGGAGAAGGGCCGCTCGAACTGCGTGCTGGGCCGCCGCTTCCTTGACCTCGATCAGGAACGGCGCCTCGGGGAAGCGATCGAGGACTTCGGCCAGCGTGGGGATCCTGACCCCGCGGCCCCGCCAGGGGTAAGTCGCTCCTCCGTCGGGGGAAAACCGCGCCCCGGCGTCGGCCTCCCGCGCCGCTGCTGCCGGGATCGTCGCGAGGAGGCCGCTCCGATCGGTGGTGCGGTCAAGTGCCGGGTCATGGAGCACCAGCGGCACACCATCGGCGCTGACCCGGACGTCCAGCTCCAGGGCGTGGGCCCCCTGGGCCAGCGCCAGCTCGAAGGCGGGCAGGGTATTCTCCGGCGCCTCCCCCGAGGCCCCGCGGTGGCCGATGACCGGACGGGCGGCGAGATCCAGCAGCGGGTTTATTACATTACCTCCAGGGTCTGTCTTCCAACCTGGCTGAGGTGACATGACCGAACCCTCCTCCCTGTCCTCCGTGACCGGCACTCGCCGTCCTTCGCGGCGGGCTCACTACCGCATCCAGTATCCCAGCGCAGCCCGGCCCCGGCTCCTCATCGATGGTCATACCTTCGAGGTGCTGGACATCTCCGAGGGCGGTCTGCGGTACCATCGCGGTCCCCATCCTTCACCCGGCATCGGTACCAGCTTCAGGGGCACGGTACGGGTCCGTCGCGGAGAGCTGATCCACACCCACGGGAGCGTGGTGCGGACGGGTGATGGGGAAGTGGCCGCGCGCCTGGTCGTCGGGATCCCGTTCCAGACGATCATGGAGGAGCAGCGGTACGTGTTTGAGCAATTCGCCGGAGTGGACGCCTAGGATTAGCGGCCTGGAATGGCGATGTCCTTTGTGCCCGGGAAGAGTCCCAGGCTGAGATCGGGCATAGGATAACCCGCCAGGCTGACTCGGACCGTCTGGATTCGACAATTGGCGACCAGGCTGGCCGCGAACCGCAGGACATAGACCCCCTGGCCGTCCGTGAAGGCCTCGTAAGGAGTGCCCAGTATCTGCAGGTGCACGTTCGCCAGCGGAGTTCCGCGGCGCTGTCCGTACACCCGGCCGGTCATCGTTGTCAGGTCGCTTCCCGGGTCACGAATCTCTTCCTCAGTTGGACACTTCCTGTTCTGCCCGAAGGTAGGACTCCAGGGCTCTCCGGCGCCGGAGGAGTCCCCGGTCGACAGCTTCTGGCCAAACAGCCGCCTTGCCTCGGAGACCAGGTCCCGCTTGGGCGCGCTTTCCTCTGCATTCGAGGGCGGCTTGACCTCGGTAGCGCCCGGAGCCGGTTGGGCCGAGGCCAATTCCCTCTTCTCCTGTTCAGCAGTCTTGGGCTGATCGGGCGAGGGGGGCTTGGCCGCCTCCTCGGTCTTGGGCGACACATCGCCCGGCGCCATGGCCTGGGGCCGATCGCTTTCGGCGCCCGGTGGTAGCGGCGCCGGTGGAACGAACATCTCGGGCGGTGGGGAAGGCGGACGGGGTGGCGGGGGTGGGACGTAGAACAGGACCGGCGCCTGGGTGTTCTTGGGCCGCTGGGCCGCCTGCTTCTGGGATTGGTGAGTGATTCCCAACACCATCAGGAACAGGAGCGCGTGCAGGGTCAGGCTGGCGGCCAGGCTTCCCGGCTGAATCGCCCGGGGGCGCTTCAGCTTTCCGAAGACCTCATAGTCCGTAGATTTCGGCTCCTGAGGCGAGTCCGCCGCTGAACGGCTAAAGAAATCACCCCACGAGCGAGCGAACGGAGACCGGGTCTGTTTTCCGTAAACCTGGTACGCCATGAATGAAGAACCCCTACGTCAATACGCTGGACACCCCTGAAAAATATCCCGGGACGGCGGGATTCGCCTCGTAACGGTCTTATGCCGCGTCCTGATGTGATTGTCGTTGGTCTCGGCGCCATGGGGAGTGCGGCCGCCTATCAGCTTACGCACCGCGGCCTCAGGGTGCTGGGCCTGGACCGATTCCATCCTCCTCATACCAACGGTTCCTCTCACGGGCTCTCACGCATCATCCGGGAGGCCTACTTTGAGCACCCACTCTACGTTCCCCTGGTCCAGCGCGCCTATCAGGCCTGGGCCGAGCTGGAGCAGCGGTCCGGCCGCCGGCTGCTGACCGTCACCGGAGGTTTGATGATCGGCCGGCCCGATGGCACCCTGGTGGCCGGGGCCAGGCGGAGCGCCGTTGACCACGCCCTTCCCTACGAGCAGCTGTCTGCAGAGCAGATTCGCCGGCGCTTCCCGGCGTTTCATCTCACCACCGGCGAGGTCGGGTTGTTGGAGCCTCGTGCCGGTGTGCTCGACCCTGAGGAGGGCATCCGGGCCTCGCTGGAGCAGGCTCGCCTGGCCGGCGCCGAACTCCGGTTCGGTGAGACGGTGACCGGCTGGGAAGTAAAGGACGGGATCGCCAGCGTCAGGACCGAGCGCGACACCTTTCAGGCCGGCCATCTCGTTCTGGCGGCCGGCTCGTGGATGGCCGGCTCGCTCCCGAAGACCAGGCTGGGTCTCGCGGTTGAGCGCCAGGTGCTGTACTGGTTCGCTCCGGTCCGCGAAGGAGGGCTCGGCCCCGCGGAGCTTCCCATCTTCATCTGGGAGTGGGCCCCCGACCGATTCATCTACGGATTCCCGGACCTGGGGGACGGCGTCAAGGTGGCCCGGCACCACGAGGGAGAGCCGGCCGATCCCGATCGGCCCCGCCGGGCCATGGCTGCTTCGGAAGAAGAGGGAGTGCGGAAGGTTCTCTCAGGCAGGTTGCCGGACGCCAACGGCCGACTCTTGCAGTCGGCGGTCTGCCTCTACACCAACTCGCCCGATGGCCACTTCACGCTCGGTCCCCACCCGGAATTTCCGCAGGTGCTCCTGGTGAGTCCCTGCTCCGGTCACGGATTCAAGTTCGCCAGTGTGATCGGCGAGATTGTCGCCGACTTGGTGACCGTGGGAAGGACCACGTTTGATCTGTCGCCGTTTCGGGTGGGGAGGGGAGGGGCAACGGATTGACGATTGTGGATTGTCGATTGTGGAGGAATTGCCGAGTGCCGAGTGCCGATTGTCGATTGAGCTCGGCTCTGCCAAATCGGCAATCGGCACTCATCAATCGGCAATCGCCCCCATTCCCCCATTCGTCAATCTTCAATCAGCACTGGAGGTTCCATGCCATACACTCGCGACCAGGTGCGGGACGCCGTGAATCGAGCCGGCGACGAGCACATGATGGCGTTGCGCGCCCACCACGAAGAGGCCTACCCCACCAGCCGGCCGACTCCGGGCGACGTGTGCCGCAACGAGGCCGAGCGTCTCAATGCGATGGGTCTGGGAGAGGCGAAGGAGTTCACCCTGGAGGAGACCCGGGTCGAGCGGGTCGGTGACGAGGTGAGGCTCAGTCACGTGTTGCGATACGCGCCGCTCAACCTGCGGCTGCTGACTGAGCCGTTCGTGAACTACCGGGAGTAGAGGACGGCTACTTCCACCGGAAGATCCGGAGTGCCACGGCGAAAGACACGATCGCCCAGACCACGATCACGGTCAGCTCCGGGATCAGGCCGAGCAGACCTACCCCCTCCAGCATGATGCCTCTGAATGCGTCAACCACAGCCGTGAGCGGCAGCGCCTTGATGAATGGTTGCGCGACGGCGGGAAACTTGTTGGAGGCGAAGAAGACCCCGGAAAAGATCCACTGCGGCATCATGACCAGGTTCATGAGGCCGGAGGCTCCCTCGATCGTGGTGGGCCGGGCCGCAATGAGGAGCCCCAGACCGCCGAAGGCCAGAGCGGCGAGCAGACAGGTCAGGACCAGGGCGAAGAGGGATCCCCTGAGCGGCACGTGGAAGGCCAGAATGCCGAAGCCGACCAGTAGCGTGACCTCGATGATGAGAAGGGTAAGGCGGGAGACGACGAACGAGGCGAGGTACTCCCACTTGGACATCGGGGTGGCGAGGAACCGTTTGAGCAGGCGCTTGCGCCGCGCGTCCACCACGCTGAACCCGATCCCCCACATTCCACTGCCCATCAGGTTCAGCCCGAGTAACCCCGGCAGGACGAAGTCGATGTAGCGAGACCCCGGCTCCCGCACGAAATCCTCGTGGGATTCCACCGGGTCCTTTCGGCCTGCCCCCCGTTGCAGCGCGTCGTCGACCAGGAAGCGCGCGGTCCGCGCGTCGGGCCTGGTGTCATCGAAGCGATAGGTCACCCGGCCCGGCCCCTCCGGCACCGCCACCAGGGCCAGTCGTCCGATCCGGAGTTCGCGGGCCGCGGCCGAATCGTCCAGGACTTCCACGATGAGCTCGTGGTTGGCCGCGAGCGCGGCGCGGACCTCCTCGGTGCCGGGGCGCCCGGCGGCGACCCCCACGTTCACGATCTCCGTCGGCCGATTGCGGAAGGCGATGCCGAGGCCGCTCGCGAGCAGCAGCGGGAACACGAACACCCAGAAGATGGCCTCGGGCTCGCGCCGGAACTCCCGGTAGCGGACCAGGGTGAGCTGGACCAGGGCCGCCCCGCTACGCATCGCGGAGATGCCTCCCGGTCAGGGCGACGAAGAGGTCCTCGAGGGTGGCGGTGTGGGTCCTGAGCTCGGCCAGCATGGCGCCACGGCGCTGCAGCTCGGCCAGCAGGGCGGGGACCACCCGGTGAATCTCCGCCGCCTGCAGACGGATCAGGCCGTCCTCGCGTTGCACCGCGAGCACGCCATCGAGGCGGCGGAGCGTCTCGTCTTCAATCTGCTGGTCTCCCGCCAACGCGAACTCCACTACGTGCTCGGCGCCCATCGATTCGATCAGCTCCCGGGGCGATCCGAGCGCGATCACCCTTCCGTGATCCACGATCGCGACCCGGTCGCAGAGGCGCTCGGCCTCGTCCATGTAGTGGGTGGTGATCACCACGGTGCGACCCGCGGCCTTGAACCCTGCGATCAGCTCCCAGAGCTGGCGGCGCGACTGGGGGTCCAGGCCGGTGGTCGGTTCGTCCAGAAAGAAGAGGTCGGGTTCTCCAACCAGGGCGCAGGCCAGCGCGAGCCGTTGCCGTTGTCCCCCGGACAGCTGGCCGACCCGCGCTCGGCGCTTCTCGGTGAGCTGCACCGCGTCGATCACCTCCTCGACCGGCCGGCCCTTCTGATAGAAGCTCCGGAAGAGCCGGACCGTCTCCTCGACGGTCAGCTTCTCCTGGAGTTGCGTTTCCTGGAGCGAGACGCCCAGCCGCTCGCGGAGCTCCTGAGCATGGGAATTCCACCGGCGGCCCAGGACCTCGACTTCACCGGCGTCCGGGTCGGTGAGCCCTTCGCAGATTTCTATGGTCGTGGTCTTCCCGGCTCCGTTGGGGCCCAGCAGCCCGAAGCACTCGCCGGTCTTGACCTCGAGGTCGAGATGGTCGACCGCCACCACGTCTCCGTAGGTCTTGCGGAGGCCTCTGATGGAAAGCGCGGTGGCCATCAGGGATCGAGAGAGCGGGTAGGAGTGAGGATCGGATCTGCTCCGGCGCCATCCCGGAGGGTGCGGAGATACCTGAGCAGCTCAACCGTCCGGCGGAACACCAGGACCTCCGGCCTCGCCAGGGCCCGCTCCCTCGGCTCCAGCTTGAGGTCGAGGTGAGGGCGGCGCTTGAGCTGCAAGGCGCGCTCCGGAGCCCCAATCAGGAGACGGAAGGCTTCCAGCTCGGCCACGCTGTCGGTCGTGGAAACGACGTGAGACCAACCCGGCGCGTAGAGGTTTTCAACGTCCATCAGGAGCATGATCGGTCGGGCCAAGGGAGGAAGGGATTTTGGTGGAGCAGGTCGCAAGTCACAAGTCACCAGCCGCAAGGAGCTAGGAGCTAGGAGCTAGGAGCTGGGAGTGGTCAGGGGGCGGGGGCGAAAGAAGTCCTGAGTGCTGAGTCCTGAGGGGTTCTGAGTTCCCCGACCGCTTCGACCGCTCTGCCCGCCTTGACCGCCCATGCCTGATGCCCGATGCCTAGTGCCTCCCCGCCCGTGACATCCGGATACATCTAACTACTTTCCATAGGTTTCGCACGAGGGCCCGGCTTCGAGGTGGGCCCTGGATAAGGGAGAAGCTTGCCAGCGATGTCCACTCAGCTTTGCGTCTGCGGGGCCCAGTACGACGCCGAGATCGACGCCGAGGTCAAGGCGCATGAACAGCGCCACCAGGCGTGGACCAACGGGATCGCTGTGCCGTCGCTGCCGAATGACCTGGTCGTCTCGCGGCTGGGCGATACCGAGATATTGATGGTCACGGCGGGAACCTCGGCCGATCAGCGGAAGCGGGCCGCGGCCGCCGCCGAGCGGGCGATGCAGGACACGCCGTTCCACACCCCGGCCTACACCTTGGACGACCCCGATCCCGATGTCCGGATCTTCATGGCTCGCCTGTCGGGCCGCTGTATCGGGTTGGCGGTGTTGCGGCCCCGGGCTCGCTGGGGATGGTGGTCGTGGGACGATTACGACGATGAGCTTCGGCCTTCGACCGCGGTGGCTCCGCTCACGACCTGGGCCGTGGATCTGATCTGGACCCTGCCTCGAGCGCAGCAGCGCGGGCTGGCCCAGAGTCTCCTGGAAGTGGCCTCCTCCATCGTCGATCAGCCGATCCCCTCGTTCGGCTGGCGTCGTCCCTTTACCCCATCCGGCGAGGCGTTCGTACGGCGGCTCTGTCCGGAAGGGTTCTGGATCCCGGCGTAAAGGGCTGGGAGTCGGGAGCCAGGAGCTCGGAGCCGAATAACGGTGAGGTCCAGGCCCCAAGCCCCAAGCTCCCAGCCCCGAGCTTACTTCCCAAACGGCAGACGATTCAGTGCCACTCGCCCGTTGCTGATCACGATCTCCACGTCCTGCAGCAGGCGAATGTCTTCCAGCGGGTTTCCTTCGACCACGATCAGATCGGCTTCGTATCCGGGCTGGATGCTTCCGGTGCGCCGCTCGATGCCCAGCAGTTCCGCGGCGGCTGACGTGGCCGAGCGAATGGCATCGAACGGCGACATTCCCATGTCCACGAAGTTCACGACCTCGGCGGAGATCCTGGTGAGGCTCTTCGGGCCATAGTCGGTATCCGCTCCGGTCGCGATGCGGACCCCCATCTTGTAGGCGTGCAGGAACATCTTCCGCGCCACCGGGATCATGCTCTTTCCCCGCAGCTCGAGCACCGGATCGTCGTAGTCGCCGCCCGGCTCGCTCAGGTCCACGATGGTCGAGTAGGTCGGTACCAGCCAGGTCCCCTTGCGCTTCATGAGCGCCAGCGTGCTATCCGAGAGGTAGGTCCCGTGCTCGATGCTCCGGGCGCCGGCCCGGACCGCGGCGCGGGCGCCCTCGTCGCCGTGGGCGTGCACCATGACCCCCAGGCCTCCGGCCGCCGCCGCTTCGACGATGACGCGGAGCTGCGCTTCGGTATAGACCTGCTTCCGCGGATCGGTGTTGGGGAGGCCCGCGCGCTCGGTCGCGCGGGTCTTGATCACGTCGACGCCGTGGCTGAGGTTGATCTGCACCAGCCGGCGCAGTTCCTCGTCGCTATTCACCCCGCCATAGAGCGACGCCAGGGCGGTATCCGCCAGGATGCTTTCGCCGAGGTCCGGCGTCACGAACACCCCCGCGGCCAGCACCTCCGGGCCCGCTAGCGCCCCACTCCTGACCAGCTCTCGCAGTCCCACGTCCTGAAAGGCCAGGGTGCTGGCGCTGCGTACCGTGGTCACTCCCGACTCCAATGCGCGGCGCGCGCTCGTCAGCGAGTTGATGTGGGTGTGCGCATCGATCAGACCGGGGAGCAGGTAGCGGCCCTGGAGGTCGATCACCGGCGCACCCGCCGGTAGCTGCGTCGTTCCAGTCTCGATCCGCGTGATGTTTCGGCCGGTAACCACCACGGTCGCGTTGGCGATCGGCCTGGGATGAATTGCATCGATCACGTTGGCGTGGGTGAGGACCAGGGTCGGACCTCCATCCTGCGCGATGCCGGGCCGTGCCGCCCACAGCGTCGCGGCGATGAAAGCTGGGACGAATGGAACGAATGGTGGGACGAATGATCGAAGCACGGTTTCCTCGTGGAGCATGTGAAACATGTGAAGCGTTTGAAACGCGTTTTCCTCGTGGATTCGTCGAAACACGAATTTCTGATGAATCGTAAGAGCGGCAAGCTACGGTACGCATCGCAGGACCTCAAGACGATGGTCGTTGTCTCACCGGATCTCCATCCCAGCATCCCATCGATATGGGGATGACCTGCCACAGGATTCCTTCAGCCCTGGAGAGTCTATGCGAACACCCCTTGTTGGCTTGCTTGCGGTGAGTCTCGCCCTTGGTGCCTCGGCTTGCAGCGACAGCAGTTCGGGTTCGACCGGGGGAGGAGGTACCAGCCAGGTCACCCGATGGGCCGGTCTGGTTCAGGGAAACGACGGAGTCGAAACGGGATCCCTGGGTATCGCGGTGCTGTCCGCCAACCCGAGCGTGGTAGGTGCGAGCAGCGGTCTTGCCCTCGCTCCAGGGGACATCACCGCGGCCGCGGTCTACTCGCAGGGCACCCCGGCTCAAAATACGGTGAACCTCAGCGGTACCTACACTCCCGGCACCAAGACTCTCAGCGTGTCAGGCGGCGGGTACACCTTCACCGGTACCTTTGACGGTCAGTCGCGGCTGAATGGCACCTTCACGGGCCCGACCACCGGCGGGACGTTTGAGACCCTGGAAGGCGCCGAGCTTGCAGAGGTCCTTTGCGGAACCTACACGGGCGACGACAGTGGCAGCTGGAGTTTCATCATTCGGGGGACCGCGTTGGTCGGTCAGGCTCAGTCCTCTTCGGAGGGATCGCCGCTTGAACTGGAGGGAGTGGTGAATAGGAACAACCTGACCTTCTATCTCGGGGGGACCCAGCAGCAGGTGGGTACTGGCACCCTGGCCACCCAGCCGGACCTGACGATCTCCGCTGACGGAACCTGGTCAAATCCAGCGACTCAGACCTCGGGAACCTGGGTCGCCAATCAGTGTCCTACGCAGTCGGGGTGACGATGAAGAGGCCATCATGGCCTGCCGGGCCCGGACGCACGCATTACATTGCCCTGCATGAGGGGCATTTACCGACATTCTGTCTGGGCGCTTCCCCTGGTCGTGATGGGGACAACGGGTCATACGCCCGTCCCGGATACCAGTTATCCGTTTGCCGTAGGTGAGGACCTCAAGTACTCCGCCGTCCTGGGCTACATCCCGATCGGGACGGCGGAGCTCTCGGTGCCCCGGACGGTGAAGGTACGGGACGCCGACACCTACGTCTTGAACCTGGTCGCTGAAGGAGGGCCTCCGGGATTCGCGGTGAAGTACCAGCTGACCTCCTGGGTGGGAACCCAGCAGTTCACCTCCCGCCGTTTCGACCGGATCATCACCCAGAACGGAACCACGGAGAAACACCGCTTCGAGATCCTGCCGGACTCGGGTCGCTATCGCGAGGTGGGATCCCCCGCCGAATACATGACCCCGCGGGATGCGCTCGACGAGCTGGCGTTGCTCTACTATCTGCGGTTCGCGCCGCTCAAGGTGGGGCAGACCATCACCCTTTCGCGCCATTTCCAGGCCAGCGTCAATCCGATCACCGTCTCGGTGAAGGGGCGGGAGTCCGTGGCCGTGGGCTCCGGTGGCAAACAACCCTGCCTCGCCACCGAAGTGACCTTTCTCGGACGCCTCACCCAGGTGTGGTTTACGGACGACACGCGCCGCATTCCGGTGCAGTTCACGGTTCCGCTTCCTTACGGAAACGTCACGCTGATGCTGCAGGCGCTTCCCCCGTCGAACTGAGGCAGGCGTGACTGCTCCGCTCCATGATTAGAGCGGTTCGAGCGGCAATTTCGTGTGCCGTCTCGTCATCCCCTTTCGTCCCCCCTACAGCCATGCAGTACCCGCGCGCAGGCGCCCGCCTGGCGCGTTCACGCAGGAGGACAACGATGTCTCGATATTTCTTCCGTTTGAAGACGACGGGCTGGATTGCGCTGACCGCCGTGGTCGCGGGCGGCGGCTCCGAATGCAGCAACACCATGAGTCCGAACCTTCCCTCGCACGACGTCACCATCGTGCTGGGCGCCTGGTCCATGGGGAGCAACGCCTTCTCGCCGAATCCATTCACCGTGAGTCTCGCGGCCGGCGGCCAAGTGGTCTGGGCCAACGGCGATTTCACCAGTGGTTCCAGCGGCACCACGCACACGGTGACTTCCGACAACGCGGTCTGGGACTCGGGAGACATCGCCCCCGCTAACACGTATTCCTTCACCTTTACAAGTGTCGGGACCTACAACTACCACTGCGTGCATCATCCTTCCATGGTGGGGACCATCACGGTCACCCCCTGACGGTTCCATCGCTGTCTTCACGATCGAGCGCTCCCTTTCGGCCTTTCTCGGGGGCGGAGCCTGCAGGTCTATCGCTCACCCGGGTCGGCCGGTACATTCGCGCGATCCCTAGCCAGGAGCAGTCCATGAAGACAGCGCTTCGGGCGCTGGCTCTCGTCGCGCTGGTCGCGGCGGGCGCCTGTACCAGCGAGTCCACGACCGGTGGGGGCGGCGGCACCACCACCACGTGGGTGGGCCTCGTGCAGGGTTCTGACGGGGTGGAGTCGGGTTCGCTCAGCGTGACCGCCCAGACGGCCAGCCCGGCCATGGGGCGCCCGGGTGGCGGGATCTCGCTCGCGGCGGGTGATGTGACGGCCACGGGAACCTACAAGCGGGTCACTCCGACTGCGGCCACCCTCGACCTTTCCGGCACCTACAATCCCGACGGGAATTCACTCGATTTGGCCGGCAGTGGCTACACCTTCACCGGCTCGTTCGACGGGCAGTCCCGGCTCGAGGGGAACTTCACCGGGCCTGGTGGTGACGGAAACTTCGTTACCGAAAAGGACACGGGCGCCGCCCAGGTGTACTGTGGGACTTTCAGTGGCGGCGACTCCGGCACCTGGAGCTTCGTGATCCAGGATGGGGAGGTGCATGGACAGGCCCAATCTTCCACGGGCGGAGGCGCGATCGCCCTCGATGGAATCGTATCCGGAAACAACATCACGATCTATTTTCCGGGAACCACGACGCCGCTCGCGACCGGAACCATAAGCGGAACCACCGCGAGTGGGACCTGGAATGACTCCGGGCCCTCCGGCACCTGGACCGGCAGCACCTCCTGTCAATGATGAGGTAAGAGCAGAGAGCGCGACCGCTGCGGTTCCGGCTGGATTTCCCGAGCCGGCCCGCGGCGGAACGCGGGCCGCCTCGGGGCGACCTCCTCAGCCTCTCCCAACGGTCCCCGGGTCTCACGGGAACCCTCTTTCACCGATACATTCCGCCTCCTCCCTTGCGAGGAGCAGTTCGATGAAGAAGGCGCTTCGCGCGCTGGCGCTCGTCGCGCTCACTATGGCGGGAGCCTGCACCGGCGACACCACCGGTGGAGGCGGCGCCGTCGGCACCACCTGGGTGGGGCTTGTGCTGGGCGCCGATGGTGTCGAATCGGGGTCCCTTACCGTGACGGCACAAACGATGAGTCCAGCCATACGGCATCTCGACGGCGGGATTGCGCTGGCCGAAGGCGATGTCTCGACCGCCGGGATCTATAAGCGGGTCACGCCCAGCGCGGCAACTGTCAACTTGAGCGGAACCTACAACCCCGGGACCGATCAGCTCTCGGTGAGCGGGACCGGATACACCTTCACCGGCGCCTTCGATGGCCAGTCCCGGTTGGAGGGCACTTTCACTGGCCCCACCGGGGACGGGAACTTCGTCACCGAAGTAAGCACCGGGACCGCGCAGACCTTCTGCGGGTCCTACTCCGGCGATGATCAGGGCACCTGGAGCTTCGTCGTGACCGGCGGCGAGGTGCATGGCCTGGCCCAATCGAGCACCAGTGGCTTGCCGCCGATTCCGCTGAACGGCATCGTGAGTGGCCAGCACATCACGATCTACGCCCCCGGGACCCAGACTGTTTTCGCGGAAGGGGACATCACCGGTACCTCAGCCGGCGGGACCTGGTCAGATCCCGATAGTGGGGACTCGGGGACCTGGGGCGGCAACACCGCTTGCGACTGAATCAAGCAACCGAGTAGACTGCGACCGCCGCGTGTCTCGGCTCATTGTTCGAGCCGGACCGCGGCGGACGTGTATCCGGAATCTGTGAGGGTGTCCATGGGAACCGTGCGGCGGACCTTGATGCTGGTGACCCTGTTCGGCGCCGGATGCGGATCGCCCAACGGGCCCGGCGGCACCAGCGGCGGCGGGACCACCATCTGGGAGGGTTTCGCCCTCGGAAATGACGGGGTCGAGTCCGGTTCGCTCAGCCTCACCGCGAGCACCGCAAACCCCAGGATCTCGGGGCCAGGCGGCGGAATCAGCCTGGCAACGACGGATATCGCAGCCAGCGGGACCTACAAGCGGAGCACCCCGACGGCGGCCACGGTGGTGCTGGACGGGGCATATAACCCCAATACCAATCAGATCGACGTGTCGGGGGGTGGGTACGAATTCGCCGGCGTCTTTGATGGAGATTCGCGGCTGAGCGGCAGCTTCACTGGGCCCGGTGGAGTCGGAGCCTTCCTTACCGAACAGACGGGTGCGACCGTCAGGGTGTTCTGTGGAACCTTTACCGGGGATGATTTCGGCACCTGGAATTTCGTCGTTACCAATCTGGAGGCCCACGGTTTTGCGCAGTCCGCTACCGCCGGACCGCCCCCCACCGCATTGAACGGCACCGTGGACGTCAGCGGCCACGTCATTTTCTACCTGCCGGGAGGCGTCATCCCGTTCGCCGCGGGAGACATCACCGGGACCATTGTCACCGGCGACTGGGCGATCCCCGGGACCAACAATTCCGGAACTTGGCGCGGCGACACGTCCTGCGACTAGGGCCTACGGGTAGGCCGGCGCGGGGGCGGACTGAGGCTCGGTTGTCCGGGCCCGAGGGCGGCGGAAGCGCTGCTGCAACGCGTCGAGGTAGGTGTAGAACACCGGGGTCACGTACAGCGTAACCAGCTGAGAGAAGGCCAGGCCTCCCACCACCGCCACACCCAGCGGACGCCGGGACTCCGCTCCCGCTCCGGTCCCCAACGCGATGGGCAGGGTCCCCATCAGCGCGGACATCGTGGTCATCATGATGGGCCGGAAGCGTACCCCGCAGGCCTCGAGAATCGCCTCCCGCGCGGACTTGCCTTCCTTGCGCTCGGCCTCGATCGCGAAGTCGATCATCATGATCGCGTTCTTCTTCACCAGCCCCACCAGCATGATGATCCCCACGAAGGCGTAGACGCTGAGGTCCATCTTGAACAGGATCAGGGCCAGCAGCGCTCCGAATCCGGCGAAGGGCAGGCCGGAAAGAATCGTGAGCGGATGCACGAAGCTCTCGTAGAGGATCCCCAGGACCAGGTAGATCACCAGGATGGCGATGAAGAGCAGGCTCAGCAGGCCGGCCTGGGCGGCCTGGAAGGCCTGCGCCGTTCCCGAGAAACCGGTCGTGATATTCGAGGGCAGTGTCTGGGCCGCGACGCTGCTCACCCGGCTCACCGCTTCGCCGAGGGCTACCCCCGTCTTGAGGTTGAAGGACAGGGTGACCGACGGAAGTTGCCCCGAATGGTTGACCGTGAGGGGCCCCACGCTCGGGGAAATCCGGGCCACCGCGCTGAGGGGCACCAGGTCACCGGCGGCGGCGTGGACATACAGGCTGCCCAGGGCGGGGAGGTCCCGCTGGTACTGGGGGAGCAGCTCCAGGATCACCCAGTACTGGTTGTTGGGGGTGTAGATGGTGGAGACCTGTCGGCCACCGTAGGCGTCATAGAGAGCGCTCTCGATCTGTTGTGCCGTGACGCCGAGCGAAGCCGCCCGGTCGCGATCGATGTCCACGACTACCTGCGGATTCTTGACCTGGAGGTCGCTGGTGACATCGGTGAGCTGGGGCATCTCGTGCAGCTTCTGCTCCATGATCGTCGCGTAGCGGTACAGCTCGTCGATATCGGTGCTCTGCAGCGTGAACTGATAGAGGCTCTTGGTAACCCGGCCGCCGATCGAGATCACCGGCAGATTCTGCAGAAAGGTCCGGATCCCGGGAACCGCGGCGAGCCGCTTGGTCATCTCCTGGGCCACTTCGTCTGCGGTGAGACTGCGCTGGTCGCGAGGCTTGAGGCGGATGAACAGGCGCCCCTGATTCATGGTCGGGGTGCGATAGCTGGCTCCCACCGCCGACATGAACCCCGCCACGTTGGAATCCTGCGCCACCAGGGCCGCCACCGCGACCTGGTGCTTGACGATCCCGTCGAAGGAAGTGCCCTCCACCGTCTCGGTGGTCCCGATCAGCTGTCCCTGGTCCTCACTGGGGAGAAATCCCTTGGGTGCGACGGCGCCCAGGTACAGGGTGCCGATCAGGATCAGGGCCGAGAACGCCAGTGCCGCGGGCCGATGCGCCATGACCCAGTCCAGGCTGCGCAGGTAACCGCTCAGTATCCGCTGGTAGATCCGTTCGGTCGCGTGAAAGAAGCGGCCATGGGTTTCCTCGTGGGCCGGCCGCAGGAACCGGCTGCTCAGCATCGGGGTCAGGGTCAGGGAGACGAAACCCGAGACCAGGATGGCGATGGCGATGGTGGCGGCGAATTCACGGAACAACCGCCCGATCAGGCCGCCCAGGAACATCACCGGGATGAACACCGCCACCAGCGAGAGGGTCATGGAAACGATCGTGAACCCGATCTCCCGCGCCCCGTCGAGCGCGGCCAGCCGCACCGGTTTTCCTTTTTCGGTGTGGCGGACGATGTTCTCCAGCATCACGATCGCGTCGTCCACCACGAAGCCGACCGAAAGGGTCAGCGCCATCAGAGACAGGTTATCCAGGCTGTATCCCAGGAGGTACATGACCGCGAAGGTCCCCACCAGCGAGAACGGCAACGCCAGACTGGGGATAATCGTGGCTGGGACGTTCCGTAGGAACAGGAAGATCACCATCACCACCAGGGCGATCGTCAGCATCAGGGTGAACTTGACGTCGCCCACGGACTCCTGGATCGAGAGCGACCGGTCGAACAGCACCTCGACCTGGACCGATCCGGGGAGCTGGCTCTTCAGCTGATTGACCAGCTTGCGCACCGCGCCCGCCACCTCGACCGTATTGGTTCCCGGCTGCCGCTGAACGGCGAGCACGATACCGCGATTGCCGTTGTACCAGGCCGCCACCTTGTTGTTCTGAACGTCATCCAGCACCTGGCCCAGTTCGCCCAGCCGCACCGGTGCCCCGTTCCGGTAGGCCACGATCAGGGGCCTGAACGCCGCCGCGTTCGGCAGCTGACCACTGGCCTGGACGGTGTAGGCCTTATCGGTGCCCCACAGGGTGCCGGTCGGGAGGTTGACGTTCCCGTTGGCTACCGCCTTGGCCACATCGTCGATGCCGATCTTGCGGGCGGCCAGGGCCTGCGGGTCGAGCTGGATCCGGACCGCATACTTCTGCGAGCCGTACACCTGCACCTGCGCCACTCCATCCACCATGGACATCCGTTGTGCCAGGTAGGTCTCCGCGTACTCGTCGAGTTGGGACAGCGGAAGCGTCGCGGACGTGAGCGCGAAGTAGATGATCGGAGACGCCGCGGGGTTCACCTTCTGGTAGGACGGCGGGAGCATGTCCTGCGGCAGCTGCCCCAGCGTCTGAGCGATGGCGGCCTGCACGTCCTGAGCGGCGCCGTCGATGTCCCGGCTGAGCGTGAACTGGAGCGCGATGTTGGTCGAGCCCACGCTGCTGGTCGAAGTCATCGCGTCGATGCCGGCGATGGTCGAGAACTGCTTCTCCAGCGGGGTCGCCACCGCGGCGGCCATGGTCTCGGGGCTCGCCCCGGGGAGCGTGGCGGAGACCGAGATGGTGGGGTAGTCCACGTTGGGCACGTCGCTGACCGGAAGCCGCCGATAGCCCAGGACGCCGAAGATCAGGATTCCGCTCATGACCAGCGTGGTCATGACCGGCCGTTCGATGAAGGGCCCCGCGATGTTCATGGCTCTCCCTGCGGTGTGGTCGCGGTGGCGCCGGCGCCGATGGAGGTCTTGAGTTCCACGGCGGCGCCATCGGTGAGGCGGATCTGGCCGTCGGTCACCACCCGCTCCCCGCCCTCGAGTCCGGCGCTCACCACGGCGCGGTCGGCCACGGTACGATCGACGGTCACGGGGCGGACTTTCGCCTTGTTATCCGGCGTCACCACGAAGACGAAGGTCCCCTGTTGACCGGTCACGATGGCTGTGGCGGGGACCGCGATCGCATCGGGCTGCACCCTGAGCTGTACCCGCACGTTGACGAACTCCCCGGGCCAGAGCGCACCGTCCTTGTTCTCGAAGATGCCCTTGAGAAGGATGGTGCCGGTCGCGCTGTCCACCGCGTTGTCCAGGAAGTTGACCCGTCCCTCGCGCTCCTGGGTACTGTCGGCGGCCGGCCGGACCCGCACCACCAGGGTGTTGATCGGATAGCGCCGCAGGCGGGGGAGCCCGTTGGCCGGGATCGCGAAGCGGACGAGGATGGGCCGCAATTGGTTAACCACCACCAGGGTCTCGGTGCTGGCCTTGATCAGGTTGCCCGGACGCACCAGGATGGCGCCGGCCCGCCCGCTGAACGGCGATCGGATAGTGGTGTAGCGGAGGTTGATTCGGGCTGACTCCACCGCCGCGCGATCCGCGTCCACCGTGGCCCGTAGCGCCAGGGCGGTCGCTTTGGCGTCCTCGTACTGCTGAGCGGTCACGTAATCCTTGTCGACCAGGGCCAGCATTCGCTGCGCGGTCTGGTCGGCGTTCTGTGACTGGGCCTCGTCGCGGGCCAGGACCGCCTGCGCCTGGGCCAGGGCCGACTCGAAGGGTCTGGGATCGATCCGGAAGAGGACCTGATTCTCCTCGACGTCCTGGCCCTCCTTGAACTCCGCCGAGAGCAGCACCCCGCCCACCTGAGACTGGATCGCGGCGGTCTTGAGCGGCTCTACCGTGCCGGTGGCGGTCATCTCCTCGGCAACCGGCCCCTTTTCGGCGGCGGCGACCGTCACCGGCACGGATGGCGGCGCCGCCGGGCGCCGCGGGGAACACGCGAACGTGGCGGCGGCGATCAGGGCCGTGCGAAGCCAGGGTGAGCGAACGGTCGAGCTCATTGCGGGGGAGTCGTCATGGTGGAATCGGCCAACCGCACAGCGCCGAAACCGGTGGCGCCCAGGCTGCCGATATCGTGAGCCAACTGGGCCAACGCGAGGAACCAGGTATAGCGCGATCCGATCTGCTGGGCTCGGCCATCCGCCAGGGCCGCCTCTGCCGCCAGCCGATCGATCAGCGTGCCGACCCCTTCCTTGTACCGCCCCAGCGCGACATCGGCCGATTGCTGTGCGCTGGCCAGCAGGTCGTCGGCGGTCCCTGCCCGGTAGGTGGCGGTCTGAAGCGCGTAGTAGGAACGGAACACCTCGAAGATCACCTGCTGCTCCATGCTTCGCACCCGCGCCCTCGAGGCCTCGGCCGCCGCCTCGGCGGCCTGCTGATTGTACTCGCGCGAGAAGCCGTTGAAGAGGGGGATCGTGAGCCCGAGGGTCACGCTGTAGTTGCTGCCGCCCCCCGACCGCCCAGCCAGGTACGTCACGCCACCGTTTCCGTTCACTTCCAGCGACGGCAGGCGAGCCCCGCGCGCCTGGGTCACTCGTGCGGCGGCGGCGCGAGCGTCGGCGCGCAGGGCGGCCAGGTCGGGCCGGTCCACGATCGCCCGCGCGATCAGGCTGTCCACGCTGTCGGCCACCAGGGCCACGTTGGGCATCCGGCGCAGGGAATCCACGTCGTAGGGCAGATTGGCGGGAAGTCCCATCGAGGCCGCCAGGGCGCCTCTCGCGGTGGCCAGCGTACCGCTCGTAGTCTGGGCGTCCAGCGTCGCTTGCGACAGTGCGGTCTTCGCCTGAAGCACGTCGGCGATGGTGGCGAGGCCGACTCGATGCCGCTCTTCCGCGGCCCCGAGCGTGACGCGCGCCTCCTCGACGGTGGTTAGCTGTGCCCCCAGGAGCGCCCGCGCGGCGACGTAGGTGTAGAAGGAGGCCTCGGCCTGGAGCACCACGTTCTGAATGGTGGCATTGTGACTCAAGTCGGCGGAGATCAGGGCCTCCCGAGCCTCGGAGATGCTGCCGGACCGGCCGCCGAAGTCGAGCAGCAGCCAGGAGAGCGTGACGCCGGCCCCGTACACCGTCTGTTTGACCGCGGCCCGTCCCTGCGTGGCGATGGTCTTCAGCGCGGTTCCGGTTCCGTCCAGGTCCAGGCTGGGAAACCAGGCGCCACGCGACGACCCGTAGGTGGCCGCGGCCGCCCGCGCACTGGCCCAGGCGACCTGGGTCTCGGGATTGTTGCGGAGCGCCAGGTCCACGACGTCCACCAGTTGAAGGGTCTGCGCCTTGGCCAGCAATTCGGGTGGAATGGTGGGAGCCATCGCGGTCCTGGCGGATTCGGCCGGCACGGCGAGGCTGGCCGGTGGCGACCAGGGAGTCGAAGGGGTCGGCGCCGTGGCCGGGCCCCCGCTCACGCCGGGCGGGGCAGGGGTGCAGGCGCACAGGCCAAGGACCAGGGCGGCCTTGGGAAGCAGGCGTGACACGATGGCAGGACTCTCAATTCCGCGCCCAAGCCGGGTGCGGCAGTTCGAGGTTCAGTATTGATTGAACATACTGAATGTAATTACCTTTGCAACCCGAGACGGTAATGAGGAACCCGCATGACTGACGGAACCCTGGAGTTCGCCGAAAAGACCGGCCTCTTCTTCGAGGACGACGGCTATCCGCGGATCGCAGGGCGCATTTTCGGGCTCCTGCTGATGAGCGAAGGCCCCCGCTCGCTCAACGATATTGCCGCCAGGCTTCGGGTTAGCAAGGCGAGCGTCAGCACCGACGCCCGATTGCTGGAGCGCTGGGACATCGTCGAGCGCGTCAGCCGTCCCGGGGACCGAAAGGTCTACTACCGCATCGTCCCCGACCTGCCGTATCGGATCATGGAGCACCGAGTGGAGCGCGTACGCCGGATGGGCCGCCTCATGAGGGAGGCCCGCGCCGCGGTTCCCCGTGGTGGCGTCCTCAAGGCCCGGCTCTCGGAGTTCGCCGCCGCCTACGACCAGGCCCTGGTGACCATGGAGAAAGCGCTTCGGCGAGTCTCGCAAGCGGTCTTCGCATCGAACGGTATGACCTCATCCCCCGAGTGAGACCCACCCATCCAGATTCAGGTTTCTCCTGATTCCCCCAGCGCCGCTCCCCGGTAGCTACGGCGAGCCGGTCGCGGATGTTGATCCGGGTTGTACCAATCGCAGCCCATCACCGATGTCGGTCGATAACTCTCCGAGCCCAGAGGCGCGGTCCTGACCTGTCGGGGAGTCCGGCGGTGCCATCCCACCACGGTGCCCTGGAACCCGGTGCCACCTCTCTGTCAAGCCGTTTGCACGCCCGACTCGCAAGGTGCGGGAAGTTCTGGACGAACGCGGGTGGGCCGGGGGGGCCACAGGGGTCCTCACCCCCGTCTATTGCGGCATCCCGATTGCAGATCCCTCCATCGCTTCGGTGTTGCCTGTCGGGCACCGAGGGAATACCTGAAGCCATTGCCTTGACCCGCGTCTCGCACCCCCTGGCGCGGATCGCTTCGTAGAGGGGTCGCCGCGCCAGTGGTTGTCCCCCAGGAGACGCTGTGCGGTTCTACGCGCCGGCTCGTTGGTTGACCAGCCTCACGATCATGCTCGGGACGGCATCGGGCCCCGCGCCGCGGCGCGCTGTTCCCGTTCCCGCCGCCACCGGCCGGATCGAAGGAACCGTGGTTCTTGCCCCCAGCCTTTCCGCGCGCAAGCCCAGGTTCCGGCCTTACGCCGACTACGGTCCCACCGCCGCGCCTCCCAAGGAGGTCCCGGACACCAACGAGCTCGTGAACGTCGTGGTGTACCTGGATTCGGTACCGGGTGGCGGTGAGTTGCCCCTTCCCTCAGGCACTCCCACGCTCGAGCAGCTGAACGAGCGCTTCGTTCCCCATGTGCTGCCGGTCCTCAAGGGCGCCACGGTGGAGTTTCCCAATCGAGACCCCGTGTTTCACAATGTGTTCTCGCTCTCCAGCACCCGGACCTTCGACCTGGGTCGGTTCCCCAGGGGGGAATCGAAGTCGATCCGTTTTTCCAAAGCCGGCCTGGTCCAGGTGTTCTGCCACATCCATTCCGACATGAACGCCGTGATCATGGTGCTCGATAATCCGCTCTTCGCCGTGCCCAATCTTCAGGGACACTACGTCATTGAGGGAGTTCCGCCCGGCGAGTACCGCGTCGTGGCGTGGCACGAACGGATCAAACCGATCACCGAGCGAGTCCGGGTGACGGCGGGACAGACCGCCACGCTGGACTTCACGATCCCCCTTCCGGCCCCGCCGAGCCAGCCGTGAACGGTCCTGCCACCGTCGAGGCGCCGACCAGGGGCCCCGTTGCCCGCGCGGCCAAGGCCCTGCGAGGCGCCACCCTCAACTTCAAGCTGGTGGTCTTCGGCGCCCTGCTCACCGCCCTGGTCGTAGGGTCCGCGTTCCTGCCGCTGAGCCTGGTGATCCGAAGCAACACGAAGAGGCTAGTGGCCTGGGAGCTGAGTCAGAACCTCCAGGCTCTGATCGGCCTCCAGAACCAGGCTCTACAGCAGCTGCTCTGGACCTCCTCGGTGATTACCGAGCATCCCACGCTGCGTGCGGCGATGGAGACCTACCGGATGGAGACGGTGATGAGCCAGGCCCCCAGGGCCGAGTTGCTGACCACGATCCAGCACGAAGTGGAGGGGATCGTCGCGGGGCTGGGGCGGGATCTGCTGGTGATCACCGATGACCACGGACGAGTACTGGCCGCGAGCGAACGACGGGGGATCCATCCGACCGTCGGCCAGGATCTCTCCTCCATGAAGATGGTGCGCCACGCGCTCGACGGTGGAGACTCCACCACTTCGAGTGTCGGCGTGGGGCGGTTTGGCGACGTCTACTTCGAGATCGGCAGCGTCCCCATCGTCCTGCGAGGAATACCGATCGGCGCCCTCCTCCTGGGCGACCGTCTGGACGACGCCTACGTCACCCAGCTCCGGCAGACCCTGGGCGGAGCGCTGGTGGTGGTGGCCAACAGCAGCAAGGTCATCGCGACCAGTTTCCCGACCGCATCGAATGACCCCCGGCCATTCCGTAACGCGGTGCCGAGCGATTCCGGCACTCGAGCGGCCATGGTCCAGCTGGGCGATTACGAGTACGTGACTGCACCCATGACGCTGGGGCGGGACGAGAGCGGAGACCGGGTCACCCTCTACCTGCTTCATCCGTTGAGCGAGACTCTGGGCCCGCTCAACCGTTCCCTCCTGCTGAGCTTCCTGGTCTTTGGCCTGCTGTCGGTCCTCCTGGCAGGGCTGGGCGCCGGCCTGGTCTCCCGGTCGCTGATGAAGCCATTCCGGAACTTCGTCGGATTCATGGAGTCGGTCGCCACGAGCGGGGACTACTCCCACCGCTTTGACGCGCGCGATGACGCCGTAGAGGTCCAGACCCTGAACGCTTCGTATGCCCGCCTGATCGATTCGCTCGCCCAGAAACACGCCCAGCTGGAGCAGCGCACGGTCGAGCTCTCTCAGGCCAACCTGTCATTGCGGGAAGAGATGCGGGAGCGGGGCCAGGCGGAAAACGCCTTGCGGCTGAGCGAGGAGCAGCTCCGTCAATCGCAGAGACTGGAGGCCGTGGGAACGCTGGCCGGCGGGGTCGCGCACGATTTCAACAATCTGCTGACCGTGATCGGGAGCTATACCGATCTGGTGATGGCCGAGCTGGACGACGGAAGCCCGCTCCTGGCCGACCTGGAGCAGGTACGGCAGGCGGCCGACCGGGCCTCGGGCCTCACCGCACAACTCCTCGCCTTCAGCCGCAAGCAGGTGATGCAACCCAAGGTCCTCGACTTGAGCGGGGTCGTCGGCGGAATCGAGAAAATGCTGCGCCGGGTGATCGGCGAGGACATCGAGCTCAGGACGATCAAGGAGCCGAGCCTGTTGAGCGTCAAGGCCGACCCGGGGCAGATCGGCCAGGTCCTGTTGAACCTCGCGGTCAATGCGCGGGACGCCATGCCGCAGGGCGGCACCCTCACGCTTCAGACCGCCAATGTCGAACTGAGAGAGAAGGATCCCGATCGCAACCCGATGATGGCTCCGGGGCGCTGGGTGATGCTGGCCTTGACCGACACCGGCACCGGCATGGATGAAGCCACCCGGGCCAGGATCTTCGAGCCCTTCTTCACGACCAAGGGCCCGGGCAAGGGCACCGGGCTCGGGCTCTCCACCGTCTACGGCATCGTCAAGCAGTCCGGTGGGTTCATCTGGGTGGAGAGCGAGCCGGGACGGGGGACCTCGTTCAAGGTCTATTTCCCGGCGGTCGACGAGGTCGAGGACGAGGTCGACTGGACGGACCAGCCCGCCCACGCAACGGGAGGCTCGGAGACCATCCTCCTGGTCGAGGATGAGCACCCGGTCCGGGCGCTGGTGCGCCGGTGCCTGGAACGAGATGGCTACCGGGTGCTGGAGGCCGAAGGACCGGCCGAAGCCCTGCGGCTCACCGCTCAGCACGACGGCATGATCCACCTGCTCCTGACCGACGTGGTGATGCCGCAGATGAGCGGGAGGCAGTTGGCCGAGCGGGTGGCGACGCTCCGCCCGAACACGCGGGTCCTCTACATGTCGGGCTACACCGACGATACCGTCGCCCAGCATGGCATCCTCGAAGAGGGCACCATGCTGATCCAGAAGCCGTTTACTCCCGAGAACCTCGCCATCAAAGTGCGCGAGGCTCTCGATGCGCCGCCTCGGGATGCCGAGCCGGTCGCGCCTCGGGTCTAGGAGGGACGATGTTCCGATACCTCCTGATCCCGGCGTTGCTTCTGCTGCCCGCCCCCGCGGCAGCTCAGGACTGGCTCTTTCTCGACGGCATCGCCGATGGGGAGTTCTGGGCCACCGATTCGGGCTCGGTCCTGCTGACCCGGAACGACGGCACTCCGGCGCCGTTCGGCCGCCTTCAGCTGTTCGCTGGGGTGAACCTCCGCTCCGACCTTCAGGTGCTGGCCCTCGGCGAATTGGAAGCGGGGAAGGGTGGGCAAGAAGGGCAGACCGAGGTCAGCTACGATCAGCTGGTGCTCCGGTATTCCCGCACCCCCGCCTTCACGGTCAACGTCGGCAAGTTCGCGACTCCGGTGGGCAGCTTCGCGAACCGCCGCTTCTCGCCGGTCAACCCGCTGATCGGCATGCCGGACGGCTATCCGGTGCTCTATCCATGGGGGATTCAGGTGGGCGGCTCGGGCGCCCGGGTCGACTACCGGCTGGCTCTGGTGAGTCTCCCATATACACACGAGAACTTCGTTCCCGATCCCAGCCCCGCCCCCCACCTCGTGGTTGGGGCGGGCATAACGCCGAGCACCGGCCTCCGCTTCGGCGCCTCGTTCAGCTACGGTCCCTATCTCAATCGGGACCTGAGCTCCGACCTTCCGCCAGGATCGTTCTGGGACGACTACGCACAGACGGTGGCCGCGGTGGATGCCAAGTTCAGCCGGGGTTACTTCGAGTTTCACGGCGAGGCAGCGATCCAATCCTACCAGGTGCCTACCTTGAACTCGGTCACCGGGTTCGGAAGCTATCTGGAATTCAAGTACACCTTCTCCCCACGCTTCTTCGCGGCCACTCGGCTCGAGTACAACAAGTACGGCTACATCGAGTTCGAGGACGAAGCGTGGAGCGGGGAGCTGCTGCCGATGTACAATGGCGAGTTCGGGGTCGGGTACCGACCCTGGGCCCACACCATCATCAAGCTGAGCTATCGTCGTGATGGATGGCCGGTCGAGGCGGACGAGAAGGCCGAGTTTCCCACGGGGAACGCCTTCGCGGTGCAGGTCTCCCAGTCGTTCGACGTGAAGAGCTGGTTCGCCAGGAAGCAATAGATCAGGGCTTGGCCGGCCGCCGCCCCGGGTAGGTCCTCGAGGCGGGCTTGGCTGAAGTCGAGGCCGGCTGGTCGGGGTGCAGGATGACCTCCACCGCGCCGCCGACCGTCACCCCCGCCGCCGCACGCAACTCCTCGTTTACCAGCAGAAAGAACCCCCGGGCGCGGGGCACCACCGCGGATTGGAAGAGCACGCCGTTCAGGCGGCCGGTCACCCGGTGCCCAAGCCGCCCTGGGGCCAGGCGCACGGCGGGCAGTTTCCAGCGAGCCATCGGGTCGAAGGGGACCAGCACGGCGTTCTCTTTGTGGCCCTCGAGCAGTACGCCGGTGAAATGCTCGCTCTTCATGGCTCCCTCCATTCGAACCCGGCCATAGCGTGTGGCGCGGGACGCCGGATGTCAAATTGGGAGCTGGGGTCAGGACTGAGGACTGAGGACTGAGGACTGAGTGGAGCTGGGCTGGGAGCCAGGCGCCGGGAGCCGGGAGTTCTTCACTCCTGGCTCCGAGCTCCTGGCTCCCCGCTCCCAGCGACCTCAATATCCGCTGTGTTGCGCCTGGGGATCGTCGGCCGGGTTGACGTAGGTCATCACGAAGGGTCCCATCGCGCTCACTTCCACGACGGTGGCGCCCTTGGCCTGGGCGTAGTGGTGCATCTTGGCCGGGATGGTGCCCTTGTCTCCCACGTTCATCGGCTTGGCCTTCTTCGCGTCGAAGGTGTCTCCCATGCCGTAGAGGAACGTGCCCGACTTGACCTCGACGGTCTCATCGGTGGGATGGAAGTGGGGCGAGATCTTGTATCCCGACGGCATCTTGAGTTGCACCACGAACGGGCCGGCCTTGCCGGGGTCGCCGCTGACGACCGCCATTTCCGCTCCCTTGGGGAAGACGGCTGGAGCGGGGCCCCAGTGAAGCATGGCCGGGGCCCCCTGTGACCAGGCCGGGCTGGCCAGGAGCAGGAGGGTACAGGAGAGGGTGAGTGTTCGCATGAGTTCCTCGCTGGGGTGATACGACCATTCAAGAATAGGGCGATGCCCTCGAAGCGGAAAGACCGATTTCATGGCCGGCCCGCGGCCCATGCCGCGGCGCCGAGGCACAAGGTGATGACCACCGAAAAGATCACCGGCGCCATGAAGAAGTAGCGCCAGCTGAGGAAGGTGACGGCCCCAGCATTGTCGCTTCGGGATATACCTAGGATGCCACTCCGGCCTCAGCGGTCGCATGAATCCCGATTAACAACGACGCCCCGCCGCCACCGGTTTCCCGCCGCGATCAGCGCGGCTCGACCCGGTTGGCCGTCGTTTCCCCGTTCCAGACTAACGCAGAAACC
>Ga0210073_1000023_pt1 | contig 29593 bp, 30 predicted proteins | sample Browns_ThreeSqC__2_FD_184853 | JGI IMG/M metagenome (GOLD analysis project Ga0210073, IMG submission 184853) | Wetland microbial communities from San Francisco Bay, California, USA, that impact long-term carbon sequestration - Browns_ThreeSqC_D2... | ecosystem: Environmental > Aquatic > Marine >...
TGGCGGCGCAGCGGCCCCAGCTGCGCGCCGACCTCGCGCTCGAGCAGCTCGGCGCGCTCCAGATTGCGCCGCACCTCCCGCAGCTTGAGCTCGGCGCGCTCACGGCGGCGCTTGTATGTGCCAAGGCCGGCGGCCTCCTCGATCTGGCTGCGCCGGTCCTCCGGCTTGCCCGCCAGGAACGACTCCACGCGTCCCTGTCCGATGATCGAGTGCAGCTCCTTGCCGAGGCCGACGCCGGCGGCGTCGGCGATGCCCTGCAGCAGCGCGTGCACGGCGGGCGCGGAGAAATCGGTTGCCGCGGCGATCGCCGCGGCCGCGATGGCGTTCAGCAGTGTGAGCGTGATCTCCAACAGCCTGCGCCTGCGAAAGGCCTGATCCATGCCCGACTCGACCTCCTCCCTTCCCTGCGCCTGCGGAGTCCACTCCGGCCCCGGCGGCCACGCGGTCGCGGTCGACCCCGACATCAAGACCGCCGTCCTCCATCGGCTCCGCCGCATCGAAGGCCAGGTGCGGGGGCTTCAGAAGATGGTCGAGGACGAACGGTACTGTGCCGACGTGCTGGCCCAGATGTCTTCGGTGCAGGAGGCGCTCAGGGCGACGGGCCGGAGCCTGCTCCGGAATCACCTGAAGCACTGTGCATCGACCACCATTCGCTCAGGAACCGATGCTGAGCAGGAGTCGTTGTACGACGAATTGACCGAATTGATGTTCCGGCACGCTAGGTAGGGCCGCAGAGAGTCATCGCCCGGAGAGCACGCGCGCTTCCCACTCGGCCGTGGTCGAGAGCGCTCGATCCATGTCTCCCGCCACGGTCCTTGCTGCCCCGAGAACGACCAGCCCTCCGAGAATCCCCGCGATTGGAAGCAGGAAGACCGCACGGTCGATTCCGAACCGGTCCGAGAGGGCTCCGACCAGTGGAAACGCGATCGAATCTCCCGCGAGGTGGATGAACAGCAGATAGGCCCCGACGACGGTGGCTCCGATCCGCGCCGGTACCACATCGAAGATCACCGCGGCGATCGGCCCGCTGTACCAGCTCAGAAAAAAGAACGCGGCGCAAAACACCGGCTGGAACAGGTCGAAGTCCCGGATCGTGAGCAGCCAAAGCGCCAGCGGACCCCCGATCAGGAATCCGGTGGCCACGGTTAGGACCCGTGCCATCGGCGTATACCGCCGGAGCCAGTCGGCCAGGCTGCCGCCGACCAGGGTGCCGGCGATGCCCATGAGCAGCCCCCAGCGGCCAAGGGTCCGCGTCGCCATCGCGACCGAGAGGCCCAGCTCCCGGGACATGAACGTGGGCGCCCAACCCACCAGTCCGTTCATTCCGAAGGAGATCAAGGCCCCGCCCAGGAATACGTAGACCAGAGTCGGCGTCCTGAGCACCGCGCGGCCCCCGCGTACCATTTCTTCTACCGCCGATTCCACGACGCCCGCGCCGAGCAGGCCGGGTTGACGGCGTGACTGTCGAACCCAGTACCAGATATTTAGCGCCAGCCCCAGCCCCGCGGTCAGAGAGAAGGCGGCGACATCGCGATCGGAGGCCGCGCCATACCGGCGATCGAGGAAGAACGCCACGATGGCCCCGACCACCGTGGCAAGCATGACGGGGAAGCAGGCTCGCACCAGCGCAGAGACACCCAGCTCCAGTTCGCGAAGATATTGCCGCACCGTGAGGGACGGTCGCGACTTGGTGGGATCCACCAGCCTCGCCGCCAGGAGCGCGATCAGCAGGCCCGGCAGCCCCACGGCGACGAAAGCCAGGCGCCAACCGTAAACCGCTTGCAGTTCTCCCCCCAGGACGAGGCCAAGCACGCCGCCCAGCGCGATCCCGGACATGTAGATCCCCATGGCGAGGGCCCGCCGAGGACCGGGGAAGAAGTCGGCCACGAGGGCCGCCGCCGCGGCCGCCGCCGCGGCGCCACCGATGCCCACGGCGGCACGGCAGAAGAACAGTTGCCAGAACCCCTGGACCAGCGCTCCCAGAATCGTGAACGTGCTCCATCCCGCCACCCCCCAGGCCAGCACGGCACGGCGCGAGCGCAGGTCGCTCAGGACTCCGAGGGGGAGCGCAGCGAGAGAGAACATCAGCACGTAGGCGGCGGCCAGCCACCCGGCGTCTGCGTCCCTCAACCCAAGATCCCGTTCGATGGCCTCGAACAGGGCGAAGATGACGTTGCGATTGACGAAGCTGAGGATGTTGATCGCCGTCAGCAGACCCAGGGCGTAGAGCGGATAGCTCAGGCTCCGCGCTCGCGGGCCAGGGCTAGCTGGCACCGCGGCCGCTGGAGGTAGCGTCCTGGGCGCGGCGATCCCGTTGCGGCAAGGCGGCCTGATACTCGTCGATCAGCCGCTGGAGCATCGCGGTCCGGCGGGCATGCAGCCGCTTGGGTGGGCGCGGCGCATGCCGGGCCCGGGCGTACGCGGTGAGAAGCGGGAGGGCAATGGAGTTATCGAGGTAGCAGACCACGGTGCCGGGCAGCATGTCCGGATCGATCTTGCCCCAGCTGACAGCCTCCGCGGGGGTGGCGCCGGAAAGACCGCCCGTGTCGGGACGGGCGTCGGTCAGCTGCAGGAAGTAGTCGTGGCCCCGCTCGTCGATTCCCAGGACTTCCTGGATCTGGGGCTCGGTCTGGAGCAGGAAGTTCTTGGGGCTGCCGCCTCCAACGATCAGGGCGGCGCTCTTCCCTCCCTGGCGCTTGGCGTCCAGCACGATGGCGGCAGTCTCGTTCACGTCCGCGCTGACGTCGAAGCGGAGCCGGCTCCCGGCGAGGGCCAGCTCGGCGACATTCATCCCGATCGAACTGTCGCCGGGGGAACTGGTATAGATCGGAACCTCGAGATCGTGAGCCGCGGAAAGCACCGATCGCCGGTGCAAGCCCAGCGCGCGCTCACGCTCCCGCAGGTAGCCCCCGAGCAGGTAGTGATACTCTGCGCTGCTCATCGGGCGCTCGAACTCGGGGCGACTCGAAACCTCGCGCACGAAGGCATCGGTGCTCAGCAGCACCCGGTAGTCGAAGAAGATGTCGTAGATCCTGACGACTCCCTCCTCGCGAAGCTCCACGTCATCGGCGTTGTGGCTGCCCTGGTGCATCGCGAGCCCGAGGCCGAAGTGCGCGTCGTGATACAGATTGGCGCCGGTCGAGATGATCCAGTCCACGAAGCCGGCCTCGATCAGGGGAATGATGCAGCTCATCCCCAGGCCGGCCGGGGTCATCGCTCCCGTGAGGCTCATCCCCACCGTCACATCGGGGGCCAGCATTCGCTCGGTGAACAGCCGGCAACCGTCTCGCAGGCGGCCTGCATTGAATGCGAGAAACGTCTGGTCGATCAGATCGGCCGCCGTCTCGGTCCCGGCAATCCCGGGAGGATTGATGCGCTTACCACGCAGATGCCCCGAGCCCCCTGAGCTCACAGGTTCCTCTCGGCGGCACGAGCCGCGATAATGATCCGCGCCGCCTCGGCCGGGCTGTCCGTCAGGTGGAACAGCTCGAGATCGCCGGAATCGATCTTGCCTTCCCCCACGACCCTGGCCTTGAGCCAGTCCACCATCCCACGCCAGTACTCCTTCCCGAACAGCACCACCGGGAAGGGCTTTACCTTGCCGGTCTGGATCAGGGTCAGCGCCTCGAACAACTCATCCATCGTCCCATAGCCGCCGGGGAACACCACGAAGGCCATGGAGTATTTCGCGAACATCATCTTCCGGACGAAGAAGAACCGGAAGTACATGCTCCGCCGCACGTACCGATTGGTGCCCTGCTCGTGGGGCAACTCGATATTGCAGCCGATGGAGAGGCCCTCCCCCTCGACGGCCCCCTTGTTGGCGGCTTCCATGATGCCGGGTCCGCCACCGGTAATGATCGGGAACCCGGCTTCCGCCAGGAGGCGGGCCGTCTCGACCGCATGAACATAGAACGGGTCGCTGGACTGGCTTCTGGCCGAGCCGAAGAAGGCCACGGCGTCGTTCACGTCTCCCAGCTTCTCGAAGCCTTCGACGAATTCCCCCATGATGCGAAGCACTCGCCAGGGGTCTGTCTTCCTCAGCGCATCGGGACGCTCGACAGGAGAAATGGCCTTCCCCAGCAACGCCTCGTCGGCAGTGGGGCCCGAAGGTCGCCGGCTGTGTTGGGGCGGGGTCTTATCGGGAGGTGTCACGGGCAAGCAGCTCCAGGGCGGCGCGATGGTCGTCCACAACGTTGTAGAAGTAGGGCGAGAGGCGAACATGCCCGGGTCGAGCGTCGCTAATGATACGCGCCTCCGCCAGCCGCCGCACGTCCTTCCCGGGATCGGGGCTCGGTATCGAGACGATGGCACTCCGATTCTGGGCCATCGGTGCGACGTGCGGCCGCAACCCCATCTCGGTCGCCCGTTCGATCAAATCGTTTCGCAGGGCGGCGGTGACTTCGAAAATCCGTTCCAGACCCAGCTCTTCGAGGACATCCAATCCCCCCAGCTGGGTGTAGACCGAGGCCATCGAGGGGGTTCCCGTCTCGAACCGCCTGGCATCGCTTCGACGCACGAGGCTCCTGGGCTCGAAGGCAAACGGATCCTGGTGCGCGAACCAACCGGTGACTCTGGGCTGCAACTCGCCGGTCCGCTCGGCGTCGGCGTAGAGGAAGGTGATCCCGCTTCCCCCCAGCAACCACTTGAGGCCGCCCCCACAGTAGAAATCGGCTCCCATCGCCTTGACGTCCACAGGAATCTGTCCCACGGCCTGATACCCATCGACCAGCAGGCGGGCCCCGCGGGCATGGCACAGTTCCGCCAGTGGTGCAATTTCCTGGATGGCTCCGGTCCGGAAGAAGACGTGGCTGGTCGCCACCAGGGCGGTCTTGCCGTCGATGGCCGAGTCGAGCGCTGCGAGGGGAACCTCGAGCCCGTCCGGTGACTCGACCACTGTGAGATCGACACCCTCCGATTTCCGGGCCAGCCACTGGTAGGCGACAGTGGGAAAATCCAAGCTGGTGGTCAGCACGCGAGGCTGCGGGCGGTAGTCCAGCGCCTCCGCCACAGCGGCGATGGCGGCCGAAATCGACGGGTGCAGCGAGATTTCCTCGGGAGCCGCTCCGATCAACCTGGCGTAACGGCCTCGCAGTTCATCCAGCGCGGGGAGCCAAACGTCGTACCAGGCGGCAGCGCCCCGCGCCTCCCAAAGCTCCAGATACTCGGACAGCCGCGATCGGGACTGGGTGGAAAGCGCGCCCAGCGAGCAGGTGTTGAGGTAGGTCTGTTGGCGAAAGATGGGAAAGCATTCCCGGAGCAAGCCGCCGGGCGATGGGGCAGCCACCATAGGAGGCAGAATATAGCCCCGGCCGTGGGGTGGGTATCTTAGGGGCATGCCCCAGTCTTCCTCCTGGGCCAGCCTCGGGCTACAACTGGTGCCCCGAGCAATCCTGAATCCCCGATTGGGGGTCGATCTCTGTCGGCTGCTTTGGTCGTTTCGCCGGCGAGGTTGGTGGCGTAACTTCCCGTTTCTTCCGCTCCCCGACCCGGAGTACATGCGCTGGCGGATGTATACCGCCTACGGGGACGAGCGTGCGGTGCCCTCGGTCGAAGAAGTCATCGGCTTCGCCCGGTGGCGACGCGAGACCATGCACCTCTGAGAACGACTCCCGAATCGCATGGCTGACTCCAGCCCGCGCCCCCACGTCGTGATCCTCGGTGCCGGTTTCGCCGGCCTCTATGCCGCCCGGGCCCTCAAGCATGCCCCGGTCCGGGTGACAGTCATTGACCGCCGGAACCACCATCTGTTTCAGCCGATGCTTTACCAGGTGGCTACCGCTGCGCTTTCCCCGGCCGATATCGCCTCACCCATTCGATCCATCCTGCGCGACCAGTCCAACACCGAGGTCTACCTGGCCAATGCGGTAGAAGTGGGCCTGGGGGACAGGGTTGTTGTCCTCGATGACGGTAGTCGTATCGAGTACGACTACCTGATGTTGGCCACTGGTGCCCGGCATTGCTACTTCGGGCGTGACCACTGGGAGGCTCTGGCCCCCGGTCTCAAGAGCCTGGAGGATGCCACCGAAATCCTGAAACGAGTGCTTCTGGCGTTCGAGGCGGCGGAGCGGGAGCCCGACCCGGTCAAACGCCGCGAATGTCTGACCTTCGTGGTCGTGGGAGGCGGTCCGACCGGGGTGGAGCTGGCGGGGGCGCTGGCGGAGATTCGCCGCTATGCGCTGCGCCGGGACTTCCGGCACATCGACTCGGCCGAGGCCACCGTCATGCTGCTGGAGGGAGGGCCCCGGATTCTGCCGACCTATCCACCCAGGCTGAGCGCCCGCGCCAAGCTCGAGCTGCGTCGCCTGGGGGTGGATGTTCGCGAGGAAAGCATGGTGACCGAAATCCGCGAGCGGTCGGTTCTCGCGGCAGGATGGACCATACCGACTCAGACGGTCATCTGGGCCGCCGGTAACATCGCGAGCCCCTTGACTCGCGCCCTGGGCGTGCCGCTGGACAGCCAGGGACGGGTGATCGTGGAACCGGATTGCACCGTGCCGGGCCACCCGGAGGTCTTCGTCCTCGGCGATGCCGCCGCCTTTCGCGACGGCAAGGGTGGCACCCTTCCGGGTATCAGTCCCGTGGCGATTCAGATGGGGCGCTACGCGGCCCGAACCATCCTCGGAGACCGGAAGGGAGAGAAGCGCTCCCCCTTCAACTATCACGACAAGGGTCAGCTGGCGGTCATCGGCCGTGGTCACGCTGTCGCCGACCTGGTCCGATTGAAATTCGGCGGCTTCCCGGCATGGTTGATCTGGATCTTCGTCCACATTTTCTTCCTGATCGGCTTCAGGAACCGGGTCATCGTACTCATCCAATGGGCGTGGTCATACGTCACCTACCAGCGGGGCGCCCGCTTGATCACCGGTAGCTTCTCTCCAGGACACCCGACCTAACCAATTCAGGCGAGCCCATCCCAATGCCCTCGCTCTACAGCGTGGCGATCTTCGTGCATGACATCGAGCGGGCGAAGGTCTTCTATCGCGACCATCTGGGGCTACCCATGACGAAGGAGGGCAGCTTTGGCGCCGAGTTCCTTGAGGGGCCTACCCACCTCGGGGTTCACCCGGCGATCCATCCGGACGCCACAGCCCTGGTCGGCCGTCATACCGGCATCACTCTCCACGTCGATGATCTCCTCGAGTACTGCGGCCGCCTGCACCAGCATGGGGTGCGATTCATCACCGAGCCGACCCAGCAAGCCTGGGGCATCATGGCCATGATCAGCGATCCCGAAGGCAACGTGTTTGCGCTCTGGGAAGACCGCCTACCCCCTGCCCCCGAGGACTGAATGCGCCAGCTGTACCTCACGATCTGTTCGGCCTGGACCTGGTTCGTCCTGGGCTCGACGATCGTGCTCTGGTGTCCGGCCCTGGCGCTGGTACGGCTGGTCACCGCGCCGTTTGACCGAGGCGTCTACTGGGCGGGGCTTCTCTTTCGCAAGATCGCGGTCGTGACGGTCGCGTTGAATCCGTTGTGGAAGGTGCGGGTGAGCGGGATCCGGATCACGGACCCGCGCCGGCCCTATGTCGTGGTCTCCAACCATGAGTCCCTGGTTGACATCTTGCTTATCAGCCACCTCCCATGGGAGATGAAGTGGCTTTCCAAGGCTGAGCTTTTCAGGATTCCATTTCTGGGCTGGGACATGTGGTTGGCGGGAGATATCCCGGTGGAGCGGGGGACCGCGCGGAGCGCGGTCCGCGCCCTTCAGCGATGCCGTAAAGTGCTCGCGCGCCGAGTCTCGGTGATCATTTTTCCCGAGGGGACGCGCTCCAGGACCGGGGAGTTATTGCCATTCAAGGACGGGGCCTTCCACCTGGCCATCGAGACCGGGATCCCGATCCTGCCGCTCGCGGTCTCCGGTACCGGCACCGCCCTGGCCAAACGGGACTGGCGTGTGGCGCCCGCGCTGGCGGAAGTTCGCGTGCTGCCTCCCATCGAAACCGCCGGGATGACCAAGGCTGACGTGGCGGCGTTGAGTGCGCGGGTGCGGAACCTGATCTCGGCCACGCGGTCCGAGATGCAGCAAGGCGTGACGCGCGGAGCGACCAGTTGAAGAGCTAGAGTCCCGTGGGGTGGTCGGAGAATTCCCAAGGTAGGGCAAAGCGGTCCGCGGCCCGCGCCGCGAGGGCTTGTACCCCAAGCGTCTCCGTGGCGTAGTGGCCGGCGTAGACCAGGTTGATCCCCCATTCCATTGCGTCGAAGTAGCTGTGGTGCGGTCCCTCGCCCGTGATGAAGGTGTCCAGCCCCGCGTCGCGTGCAGCCGCGACCATATCTCCCGCGGCCCCGCTGATCACACCCACCCGCTCAATAGTCGGCGGTCCTCCCGCAATGAAGGTGATCGCGTCGGAGCTCAGGCTAAGCGCCTTGGCCAGGGCAGTGACCAGCCCAGTCCTCGAACGAATCGGTGCCGGAGCTCGCCCCCAGGCACCGATCGGGGCACCTCGGTAGTCTCCGAATCGGCCCTCGACCTCGAGGCCGAGCCGGCGCGCCAGGAGCGCGTTGTTGCCAATCTCGGGATGGAGATCGAGTGGGATGTGCGCCGAGTAGAGAGCGATGTCGTGGCGAATGAGGGTGCTCGCGCGCTGGAACCGGCGACCCGTCAGCGGTTGAGCACCGTCCCAGAAGAGCCCGTGATGGACGACAAGAAGGCCCGGCTGGTCGCCCTTCGCTCGAGCTACCGCTTCAATTGTCGCCAGGGAGGCATCCACGGCAGCCACGATCCACGCGACGTCTCCCCGGTTCTCGACCTGGAGACCGTTGTGGGCGTTGGCGTGGTCGGGCACTTCCCGGATCGTGAGGAGTTCGTCGAGGAAGGAGGCAACCAGGGAGGTAGCAGCCTGAGTCACCGAATCCCGCCTGTGGTTACTGTATCATGACTGGGTTATGACAACGACGCGACACTGTAGTCATATCAAACACGAAGAAACGCAGTAGTCACATACCTGAAGCCCCGGTGTAACCACCAGTTTCCACAGACTTTGGCTGGTTTTCAACTATTGTGGGAATCTCGCGTTACGGCTGCCAACGCCAACTCGGCTCTTAGTCGGTCACCGCCGACCTTGGCCTGAAGCTCTGCGGAAGGCTCTCCGGTGGTCACGATTCCATTCACCTGTCCGCCTTCAGCGATGGCGATCCGGCGGGTCACGATATCTCCATTCACGAGGGCGGTAGCCTGCACCTCGACACGCTCGTCGGCCTGGACCGCTCCGGTCACCTCGCCACCGAGGACGGCCTCCTGGGTTATGAGGTTGCCCTCGATGATCCCCCCTTTGGCCAGAAGAACTTGGGTGGCTTTGATGGTGCCCTGGATGCGACCCTCCACCTTGATCACGCCCGCGGACTCGACGTCACCGACCACCGTGGTCCCGGCAGAGATGATCGAGAGCGATGCATTCTCGCCGCGGCGCGGCGTCTCATGCGCCTTGGGCGGGTTCGGGGTGGTGGAAAAGATGCCCATCTAGACTCCCTCCTTCACCATGGTCAGCGGATCGAGGCTGTGCCCGTCCCGGCGGATCTCGAAGTGCAGGTGAGGCGCGCTCGATCGACCGGTATTGCCCGAGAGACCGATTACCTCGCCAGCCGCAACCGAGCTGTGCGCCGTGACGGCGATCCGCGAAAGGTGCCCGTACATCGTCTGAAAGCCTTGGGGGTGCTGGAGCAGGACGAAGGACCCGTATTCGGGGTCCACCCCTGTCTGCAGCACACTGCCACCCCCCGCAGCCCTCACGAGGCTCCCCATTGGAACCGCGATATCGATGCCAGGGTGGGCCTCATCCCGGGTCCCGGTGCCGATCTGGCCCCGCGTGACGTAGCCGGGATCATCCAGCGGCCAGTGTCCGGGGACCGAGGGGCCGGCCTCGAACCGCGGACCGGCACCAGGCGCTCGAGCCCGAATTACCGGTGCCACTTGTAGAAGCGAGGCATGGCTCAGGGGATCCGGCACGATGTCGGCACCCATCATTCGCCGCACCTGGGCGTAGCGCGATTCGGCGGTGTCCAGAGCGGCAATGAACTCCCGGATCTTGGCGTTCTCCCCCTGCAGCGTGGTGATCTCGCGCTGAAGGCCCGGCACCCGTGAGGCAGTACGCACGATCGGCCCGTAGAACGCCAGAGTGAGAATCAGGCCTGCCCCGAGGAGTACCGCGAACGCGACCAGCAAACGGAAACCCCAGAGGGGAATCCGGATCGATTTCGAGTCGATGGCGCCATCCCGATGGATCAGGATGGTGACCGATTCGCCCGGCTTCATCCCTGATACGGCTCGCCCAGAATCAGCTCCAGCAAGCGGGCCAGGTCCTCATTCGAGTAGAAATTGACGGTGAGAAATCCCCGACCCCGGCGGCGAGGCGTGAGCCGGACGTCGGTTCCCAGTCGCTTGCGAAGGGCGTCCTCCACGCGACGGTGCTCGGGCAGAAGATTGCGAGCAATCGCTCGCCGAACCGCGGTGCCGTTGCGCCCCAGGCGGACCCGGGCTTCGATCTGGCGGACCGACCACTCCGAGGCCACTGCCGCGCGGGCCAACCGGAGCATGTCTCGCTCATCGGCCAGACTAAGCAGCGCCCGGGCATGGCCCTCCGTCAGCTTGTTGTCTTCTACGAGCGAACGAATTTCGGCCGGAAGCCGCAGCAGGCGCAGGGCATTGGCCACGGTGGAGCGGTCTTTCCCCACCAGCTGAGCCACCTCGGCCTGGGAAGCCTCGAACTCATCCATCAGCCGCTGATAGCTGGTCGCCGCCTCGATCGCATTCAGATCGTCACGCTGAAGATTCTCGACTAGAGCCAGGGTCAGCAGTGTTCGGTCGTCCGCGGGCTTGACCACCGCGGGGATTCGGGTCCATCCGAGCCGCTGTACGGCCCGCCACCGCCGTTCCCCGGCGATCAGCTCATAGCCCTCTCCGGCGGGCCGCACGATCACGGGCTGCAGCAAACCGGCCGATTGGATCGAGGCCGCCAACTGGGCCAGACCCGCCTCATCAAACCGAACCCGCGGCTGAAAGGGATTCCGTCGAATCGCCGATACGGCCAGTTCCTGAAGCGTGCCTTCCCGCTCTGCCTGCTCCCGCGTAGTGGGCCCAAGCAGGGCCTCGAGCCCGCGCCCAAGCCGACGCGTCTGGGTCATCGACTCACCTCAGGGAGAAGGGTCGTTTCGTCCACCGGCAGGGATTTCACGCGACGCACCAGCTCCTGCGCGACGGCCAGGTAGCTCTTGGCGCCAATCGACTGCACATCGTACAACAGGACCGGTTTGCCGAAGCTGGGCGCTTCGGCCAGGCGGACGTTCCTCGGCACGATGGTCGGGAAGACCTTGGCGCCGAAGTACTCCTTGGCGTCACTCGCCACCTGACGACTGAGGTTGATGCGCGAGTCGTACATCGTGAGGAGAACGCCGTCGATGGCCAGAGCGGGATTGAAATTCTGGGAAACGAGATTGATGGTATTGAGGAGCTGGGAGATTCCCTCGAGCGCGTAGTACTCACATTGGATGGGAATCAGCACACCGTCGCAGGCGGTCAGGACGTTGAGCGTGATGAGGCCGAGCGACGGCGGACAGTCGATGATCAGATAGTCGTAGTTGGCTCGCACCGCCTCCAGGGCGTGCCGGAGCACGCCCTCTCTCCCCGGCCGGTCCACCAGCTCCAGCTCGGCGCCGACCAGATCCTGAGTCGACGGCGCCACGTGGAGGTAGGGCAGGCTGGGGTGAGTGAGGATGACGTCCCCCATGCGCCGACCCTCGACCAGCACATCGTAGAGCGACAGGCGTATGGTATCGCGCGCCATCCCCACCCCGCTGGTAGCGTTCCCCTGAGGGTCCGCGTCGATCAGGAGGGTCCGCTGTTCGGCAATGGCCAGGGAGGCGGCGAGGTTGACCGCCGTCGTGGTCTTACCGACCCCACCCTTCTGGTTGGCGATAGCTACGATTCGACCCATCGTCTAAGTCATTGAAGGACAACAGCTTGACACAAAAATGCGAGAGCGCCATCTGCGGGTGCGACCCAATATCGTATGCAATGCGAATTTCAGCAATGTACTTGTTGCACGTGAAACATCACGCGGGTACCGCACGCTGGCCGCGCAGGACTTCGAAGATCAGGGAGTGAACGTCGGAAGGAGAGATTCCCGGAATCCTGGAGGCCTGCCCGACGGTGGTGGGCCGACGAACCGCCAGCTTCTCTCGGGCCTCATGGGAAAGCCCCTGGAGCTTGGCCAGGGGGAGATCCACTGGGATAGGGAGCTCCTCGAATCGCGCCAGACGGGCGGCCTGAGTGGCCTCTCGAGCCAAGTACCCCTCATACCGGAGCTCAATCTCGGCCCACTGGCAGAATTCCCGGTCCGCCTCGAGACCCGATAACCGAAGGAGATCGAGAAGGCGGGTGCCCGGGCGCCTCGCCAAGGCCGCCACCCGCATCGGCTCCTCGATCTCAACGGCCTCATTGGCCACTAACCACGGGTTGGCCTGGCTCGGGGTGATACTCCGTGACCGGGCATCTTCCAGGAGCCGCTCCTCGCTCTCCAGCCGCACCAACGCGACGCGTCGCTCTTCCTCAGCCAGCAAGCCGATTCGCTCAGCCAGCGGGAACAGCCTCCGTAACGCGTTGTCCTGGCGCAGCAACAAGCGAAACTCGGCCCTTGAGGTGAAAAGCCGATAAGGCTCATCCACCCCGCGGGTGACCAAATCGTCGATGAGCACCCCGATGAACGCCTCGAATCTGCCGAGGACTACGGGATCACCATCGAGGGCCCGCGCGGCGGCATTGAGCCCGGCGATGATGCCTTGCCCGGCGGCTTCCTCATAACCGGTGGTGCCGTTTATCTGGCCCGCCAGGAAGAGGCCCTCCAGTCCACGGACCTCCAGCGTCGGTAGCAGCTGCGTCGGCGGGAAGTAGTCGTACTCAATGGCATAGCCAGGCCGCGTCATGTGAACTGACTCGAGGCCCGGCACGGTCCGGAGGAAACGAAGCTGCACCTCGGGAGGAAGCGAGGTCGAGAGCCCGTTCACGTACATCTCCGTGGTCTCGAGCCCCTCGGGTTCGAGGAACACCTGGTGCCGCTCGGCTCGAGGGAACTTGACGATTTTGTCCTCGATGGAGGGGCAATAGCGCGGGCCTCTGCCAGTAATAGCGCCTCCGTAGAGCGCCGACTCCTTGAGATGGGACTGAATGATCTCCTTGGCCTCTGCACCGGCGTACGTGAGGTAGCACGGCAGTTGAGGCGGCCGCTCGGCCTTGGCGAAAAAGGAGAACCAATAGTCCTCTGGATCGCTGTCCTGGCGGACCAGACGATTGAGATCCGCAGTCCGGCCATCGATTCTCGGTGGCGTCCCCGTCTTGAAGCGTTCTATTGTAAGTCCTTGAGCACCAAGCGCTTCTGAGATACTTCCGACGGCAGACTCCCCCGCCCTGCCGGCATCAAATCGCGCCGACAGACCCATATGGATCTGGCCACGCAGGAAGGTGCCAGCGGTGAGAACGACGGCCGAAGCCTCGAACGCCCGACCTTCTCTCGTGACGACCTTGCGAACGACCGCGCCGTCGAATGTGAGGTCGGATACTGTGCCTTGAGCAAACTCGAGGTTCTCCAAGCGCTCGAGCAGGGTCCGAACCGCTCGGCGGTAGAGACCGCGGTCGCATTGCGCACGCGGTGACCACACCGCTGGTCCCTTGGAGCGATTGAGCATTCGAAACTGAAGGCAGGCGAGGTCGGTGGCGCGCCCCATCACCCCGCCAAGCGCATCCACTTCTCGAACGACTGTCCCCTTGGCAATCCCGCCGATGGCAGGGTTGCAGGACATCTGTCCTATGGTCTCGAGGTTCTGCGTGAGCAGCAGCGTCCTGGCGCCCATTCGGGCCGCCATTGCCGACGCCTCGATGCCGGCGTGGCCGCCGCCGATGACGATGACATCGTACCGTTGCATGCGAGGAATCTACTACCAGGCTGCGACCAGCGAACCGGGGGCTGATCGTGGGGATCGAGGGAGTGCTAGCCGGTCGCGATCCAGCGCGCCAGCTCCCGCAGGGAAGGCCGCTTGCCGTAGGCTAAAATGCCGATCCGATAGACGCGGGAGGACAGCCACGCCACCCCCAGCACTCCGAGCGCCGTCATCAGCATCGAGAGCAGGAGCTCGCCGAGAGGGAGGGGCGTGATCGAATAGCGAAGCGGCGTCGCGAATGGCGCCACAAAGGGCACCATTGTCAGCACCCGAGCGAGGGTTCCATCCGGCTCATTGAGAATGGGGAACATGCACATGAACCCGGCCACGATCCCCATGGTCACCGGCACGTTGGCCTGCTGAGTGTCCTGGTAGCTGCTGCACATGGCACCCACCGCGGCGTACAGCCCGGCGTAGAGGAAGAACCCCAGCACAAAGAAGGTCAGGAACACCAGCAACAGGTCGAGCCTGATACTGGGCACCGGCGCACTCGCCGCAACGTCAGGGGAGACGTGCATCAGTCCGAGAATGGGGCCCAGGCTGGTCGTGAGGCAGAATGCGGCCGCCGCCCAGAGCGTGAGCTGAAACAAGCCGACGGCACCGACGCCAACGATCTTGCCCAACATGAGCTGGAATGGAGCGAGGCTGGCCGCCAGCACCTCGACGACTCGGCTGGTCTTCTCCTCGAGGATCGAGCTCATGACCTGAATGCCATAGATCAGCAGCGCGAAGTAGAGCACGAAGGTCATCACATAGGCCAGAAAGAACGAGGCCTCGCCGCTTTCGCCAGTAAGGCGACCCGCGGTCACCTTGGACTTCTCGAGGCGGATCGGAGAGGAGGCCCGCCGCACTACCTCCGGGTCCAGGTTGGCTCGGCTCAGGCGCTCAGCCAGAACGGCGGCCTGAAGCGATCCCTGGAGCGCGTCCATGTCGGTCGGGCTACCCACATTCGAGCCGAGATACCTGAGCGTTCCTGAATCCAGGGCCTGGTCCGTCAGTACCACCACCCCATCGGGGTGCGTCTCTGTGGAGCGGGCGAGGCCGATAGATCGGACCAGAGAGTCCTGAACGGCTTCGACGCGAGTGGTTCGAACCCACTCGACCTCGTACTTGGATCGGGGAGACTCGTCGGTTCCGTAGTGGGCCGCCCGAAGCACCGAGTCCACCCGGGCACCCAGGCCGCCACTGGTCCCGTCGAGAATGACGATCCGCTTGGGTGCGGTCTGGCGTCCCGAGAGGTAAAGAGGCAGAAACAGGGTGAGCGAAATGAAGACGGGACCCAACAGGGTCGACAGGACGAAGGCCCGGGTTCGCACCCGCTCGATGAATTCCCGTCGAATTACCGCCAGCAGCTTACGCATGGGCGGGCTCTTCCGGAGCCGCCGAGTCGCGCCCGACTTTGGCCTCGAAGATCGACTGGAGGGAAGGTTCCACCAGCTCGAAGCGGCCCAGTCCCACGTCGGCCGCCACCAGGGCACGGAGTAGCGCGTCGCCGGTGGCTCCCGAGGCCAGCTCCACCTCGGCAGAAGCGCCGTAATCGTGGACTCGAGCAGCGAGGCTCCGATCCTGGAGAACCCGACCGGCGGCGGACGCGTTCCTCGTGAAGGTCAGGGCCACGTAGCGGGTGCCGAACTCACGTTTGATGTCGGACAGAGAACCGTCGAGCACTTTTCGGCCGCCGGCGATGATCGCGATCCGGTCGCACATTCGTTCAGCCTGCTCCATGATGTGGGTCGAGAAGAGCACTGTCCGGCCCTGCCGCGCGATCTCCACCACCGTGTCCCTCATCTCTCGGCTGCTGATCGGGTCGAGCCCGCTGAACGGCTCGTCGAGAATCAGCAGCTCCGGCTCATGCAGGAGGGCGCCGATGAACTGCACCTTCTGCTGCATCCCCTTGGACAGCTCCTCGATCTTGCGCCGTTCCCACTCGCTCAGACCCAACCGGCCTAGCCAGGCGCGGGATTGGCGGCGCGCCTGGGGCCGAGCGACGCCCTTGGTTTCGCCGAGGAAGACCAGGTGGTCCAGCACCCGCATCTTGCGATAGAGGCCACGCTCTTCAGGGAGATACCCGACCCGGGCGGAGAGGGATCGCTGATTGGTCGATTTGCCCAGCAGGGTGACGGTCCCTTCGTCCGCAGGCAGGATGCCCAGGATCATGCGGATCGTGGTCGTCTTACCCGCCCCGTTGCGGCCCAGCAGGCCATAGATCCCACCCGGAGGCACCTCGAGCGAGAGTCCCTCGACCGCCGTATGACCGGCGAAGCGCTTGGTAACCCCCTCGAGGGCGATGACTGGCACGCGGCAACACTAACGATCCCCGGGTGTGCGGCGCAAACCGAATCGCCCGCAGGAGGTGCGGGGGAGGGTGGGACGAACTGCGGCCCGATCAGTCCAGGCGGTATTCGCTGAGTCGGGTGATTCGAGCCACGGAGGCGCGCGGGATGACCAGATGGGGCACATCCCGGCGAACTCCAAATTTCAGGGTCTGGCGGAGGTAGTCGTCGCGACTGGCGGTTCCTGCTTCAGCGCGGTGGATCCCCACGTCGAGGAGATGCACCCCGGCCTCGTCCTCGGTGTCGAACCGACCCACGCAGGTCCGACCGTCGCTGACCTCGAGCACCACGGTCATTCCGTGGAGTGCATGATGGCCGGGGTGGAAGACGAGGCCGCTCACCACGACCTCAGACGGAGGAAGTGACGCAGTACTTGTCGAACACGGTCATCAGATCGGCGGCGATCGCCTGCGGGGGCCGGCCCTCGATCTGGTGACGGTGCACCATGTGGACCACCTCGCCGTCGCGGAACAAGGCCATGGATGGCGAACTGGGCTGGTACTCGCTGAAATACTGGCGGGCCCTGGCGGTGGCCTCGAGATCCTGACCCGCGAAGACAGTGACCGTCTGCTGGGGAACGTTGGCGTGCTTGAGGGCCAGTGCCAGGGCCGGGCGAGCGCTGCCGGCGGAACAGCCGCACACCGAGTTGACGAACACCAGGGTGGTGCCGCGCTGGTCACCCAGCACCGCGTCAACCTCGGCGCCGGAAAGGAGTTCCTTGGCCCCCATGCGTACCATTTCCTCGCGCATGGGCTGGACTAACGCAGGATTGTAAGGCATTGGGACTTATCTACCCTTTCGTGGTTCGAGCTATCATTCTGTGGAGACCGGTTCGGATCGGGACTCGAGAGCCGCCTTCAACGCGTGCCAGGGAAGCGTAGCGCACTTCACCCGCTCCGGGAACCCGCTTACGCCGTTGAAAGGGGCCAATTGGGGAGGGACCGACCCACCTGCACCCGTTTGCCCCGTCACCAGTCTTTGAAAGAGATCCATCAACTCGGCCGCCTCGGACTTCTTCCGGCCTTTTATCAGTGTCGTCATCAGGGACCCTGCGGCCATAGAGATCGCGCATCCCTTGCCGAGAAAACTCACGTCGGCCACCCGATCGCCGTCCAACTTCACGAAGACCGTGAACTGATCACCGCAGAGAGGATTGTACCCCTCGGCAGTACGGTCGGCATCTTCGAGCCGCCGAAAGTTCCGCGGCGCCCGATTGTGGTCGAGGATGATCTCTTGATAGAGGGCGCTGGTTCCGGTCATCGGCAGAACACCGATCGAACGGTGAACAGCCCAGCTACCAGGCGGTCCACCTCTTCCATGGTGTTATAGAGCGCGAAGGACGCTCGCGCCGTCGCAGGGACCCCCAGCCGGTGCATCAGAGGCTGAGCGCAGTGGTGCCCGGCCCGAATGGCGATCCCTTCCCGATCGAGAATGGTGCCGACATCGTGCGGGTGCACCCCCTCCAGCGCGAAGGAGATCACGCCGATCTTCTCGGGAGCCGTACCCAGAATCCGGAGTCCCGGCACCTCGGCCATCCGGCCAGTGGCGTAGTCCAGCAATGGCCGCTCGTAGGCACCGATCGCGGCGAAGCCGACCCGCTCCAGGTACTCGATGGCCGCGCCAAGGCCGATGATCTGGGTGATCGGGGGAGTTCCGGCCTCGAACCGGGCGGGAACCGGAGCGAAGCGGGTGTTCTCGAACGTCACCGAGGCGATCATCCCTCCCCCACCCTGCCAGGGTGGCATCTGCTCCAGAAGCGGAAGGCGCCCGTAGAGCAGGCCGACCCCGGTGGGGCCCAGCATCTTGTGCCCCGAGCAGACATAGAAGTCGCACCCCAGCTCCCGGACGTTGACCGAGAGATGAGGCACTGCCTGGGCGCCATCGACCACCAGCACGGCTCCGACCTCCCGTGCCATCGCCGCGATGGCGGCGATCGGGTTGACCGTGCCCGTGACGTTCGACGCGTGAGTCACCGCGATGACCCGGGTCCTGTCGGTGAGAATACGGCGCAGGGCGGCAAGATCGAGCGAGCCGTCTTCGGCAATGGGTGAGGCCCGAATGACCACGCCTACCTGGTCTCGGAGCAACTGCCAGGGGACGATGTTGGAGTGGTGCTCCATTTCGGTGAGCACGATCTCATCGCCGGGGCGCAAGAATTTCCGGCCGTAGGCCTGGGCCACCAGATTGAGGCCGGCGGTCGTGCCAGAGGTGAAAACGATCTCTTCGGGGTGGGCCGCGTGGAGGAAACCGGCGGCCTGCACCCGCACCCGCTCCATCGCCTCGGTTGCGAGCCGGCTCAGCTCGTGGACCGCTCGATGCACGTTGGCGTTGGCCGTCGTATCATGGACGGTCATGGCGTCGAGCACCGTCCGGGGCTTCTGACTGGTGGCGGCCGAATCGAGGTAGGTCAGCGGATGGCCGTGAACGCGCCGAGCCAGAATGGGAAAGTCCTCGCGAATCTGCCGGACGTCGAACGGCGCAGATTCCGCGGGGACCGATCCCGCATGCTCGAGGATCTTCGCGCCCATCGCAGCCCTACCGTGGCTCCACGTCGAGGCGAGACATGACCAGTCCTTCGAGGCGCTCGCGCAACTCCGGAAGCGGCAGCTGCTCCAGGATCTCCGCGGCAAAGGCATAGGTGAGAATCTTGCGCGCCGCCGGCTCCGGGAGTCCCCGGCTCCGCAGGTAGAACAAGCCCAACTCGTCCAGGCGGCCCACGGTGGCGCCATGGGTGCACTTCACGTCGTCGGCGAAGATCTCGAGCTGGGGCTTGGTGTCCACCTTGGCGTCGTCGGACAGCAGCAGATTCCGGTTGGTCTGCTTGCCGTCGGTCTGCTGAGCTTCGGGGGCCACGAACACCTTGCCGTTGAACACCGCGTGGGCCGACCCCGCGATGATCCCCTTGTAGACCTCGCGGCTGGCGCAACGGGGGTGCAGGTGCCGAATCGAGGTGTGATTGTCGACCAGCTGCCGGCCCCTGGCCATGTAGAGTCCGTCGAGCTGACACTCGGAGTCGCTCCCCTCCAGCGCCACATCCAGGTCGTTCCGCGCCAGCGCCCCGCCAAAGGTGATCGCGAAGGAATGCAACCGGCTTCCCTGCCCTTGATGAACCTGCGTGCTGCCGACGTGAAAGGCCCGCTCGCCGTCGAGCTGGAGCTTGATGTGCTCCGCCGCGGCCCCGGGGCGCAGCACCAGTTCGGTCACGGCGTTCGTGAAGCACTCCCCATCGTTCACCGAGGCGTAGGTCTCGATCACGCTGGCCCGGGCCCCGCGATCCAGAATCAGCAGGTTCCGGGGACTCACCACCCCAGCGCCGGCCGCGGCATCCGTGATGAAGAGCAGATGAATCGGGGCTTCCAGGTGGACGTTGGGTGGCAGGTACAAACAGGCACCGTCCTGAAACAGGGCCTGATTGAGCGCCGCGAAGGGGCGGCGTTCCACGCCGGCGAATCGGCCAAGGAAGCGCTCCAACGGGACCGAGTCCACGGCCAGGGCGCGGCTGAGGCTCCCCAGCTTGACCCCCTTGGGAAGACGACCGATCGAGGACCAAGCCGGCGCCAGTCGACCATTCAAGAAGACGATGCGGCTCCCGACTGGGGAACCCAGCAGAAAGGGATCGAGCTGTCCCGGGACGACTCGAAGCGGCGCGCCGGCGCGGCGGAACGCGCGCTGAGCGATGGGCGCCACGTTGGTGAAACGCCAGTCTTCATCCCGTGCCGTCGGGAAGCTGGTGGCCCGAAACGCCTCGATCCCCAAGCGCCGACGGTCGGTAACCCAGACCGGCTCCCCGTTCAGGGCAATCTTGGATTGCTCGAACGCCGCGAGATAGCTGGCGGACGCGGTGGACGGCCCAGGGACCGGCGATGCGGCGCGAACTCCCGGAGCCAGAGTCGAGGTCATGCCGGGGCGGCCTCTCCAGTCAGCCACTCGTACCCCTTGGCTTCGAGCTCGAGGGCCAGCTCCTTGCCGCCCGACTTCACGATCTGGCCGTCATAGAGGACGTGGACGAAGTCGGGAACGATGTAGTTGAGCAGGCGCTGATAGTGGGTCACGAGGATGGTCGCGTTGTCGGGTCGCCGGAGGCGGTTCACGCCCTCGGCCACGATGCGCAACGCGTCGATGTCGAGCCCCGAATCGGTCTCATCGAGAATGGCCAGCCTGGGCTCCAGGATCGCCATCTGGAGGATTTCGTTCCGCTTCTTTTCCCCACCCGAGAAGCCGGCGTTGACCTGACGGGACATGACCTCGGGGCCCCAATCCACCAGCTTGAGCTTCTGATCTACCAGCTCCAGAAACTCGATGGGATCCACTTCCTCCTGGCCGCGTGCCTTGCGGATCTCGTTGAGCGCCGCCCGGAGGAAATAGGCGTTGGTCACGCCAGGGATCTCGACCGGATACTGGAAGGCCAGGAAGAGGCCGGCCTGGGCCCGTACCTCGGGGTCCATATCGAGCAGATCTCGCCCGTCGTACAGCACAGAGCCCTCGGTGACTTCGAAGGCGGGGTGGCCGGCCAGGACCTGGGCCAGTGTGCTCTTGCCGGACCCGTTGGGCCCCATGACGGCGTGGACCTCCCCTGCCCTCACGGTGAGATCGATGCCCTTGAGGATCTCCGTCTCGCCCGCGCGGGCGTGGAGGTTTCTTATTTCAAGCACTGCCCACTCCGTTCCGGCGAGGGCCTGCCCCCCGCCTCGCTGGTGAAAGCCCGCTCATCCGACGCTGCCCTCGAGGCTGATCCCGAGGAGTTTTTGGGCCTCGACGGCGAATTCCATCGGCAGGTTCTGAAAGACCTCCTTGCAGAACCCGTTGACGATCATCGAAATCGCGTTCTCGGTGTTGAGCCCGCGCTGCTTGCAGTAGAAGATCTGGTCTTCCCCGATCTTCGAGGTCGAGGCTTCGTGCTCCACCGAGGAGCTCGAATTCTGGACGTCGATATAGGGGAAGGTGTGCGCCCCGCACCGATTGCCGATCAGCATGGAGTCGCACTGGGTGTAATTGCGGGCCCCCTCGGCCCGGGGGAGCACCTTCACCTGTCCCCGGTAGCTGTTGTTTCCCTGCCCCGCCGAGATGCCCTTGGAGACGATGGTGCTGCGGCTCCGGCGACCGAGGTGAATCATCTTGGTGCCGGTATCCGCCTGCTGGTGTCCGTTCACCACGGCCACCGAGTAGAACTCTCCCACCGTGTCGTCTCCCTGCAGGATCACGCTGGGATATTTCCAGGTGATGGCCGAACCGGTTTCGACCTGGGTCCACGAGATCTTGGCGCCAGCGCCGGCGCACTTGCCGCGCTTGGTGACGAAGTTGTAGATGCCGCCTTTCCCTTCCTCGTCCCCGGCGTACCAGTTCTGCACCGTCGAGTACTTGATCTGCGCCCCGGCCAGCGCAACCAGCTCCACGACTGCGGCGTGCAGCTGGTTGGTGTCCCGCCGCGGCGCGGTGCAGCCCTCGAGGTAGCTCACATAGGCGCCTTCGTCCGCGACGATCAGGGTCCGCTCGAACTGTCCGGCGTTGGCGGTGTTCATCCGGAAGTAGGTGGAGAGCTCCATCGGGCAACGCACCCCCTTGGGGACGTAGACGAAGGAGCCGTCGCTGAACACCGCGGAATTGAGCGCGGCGAAGAAGTTGTCGTTGTAGGGAACCACCGAGCCCAGATACCGCTCGACCAGGTCGGGGTGCTCCCGCACCGCCTCCGAGAACGAACAGAAGACGATCCCCTGCTTGGCCAGAGTCGCCTTGAAGGTGGTGGCCACCGAGACGCTGTCGAAAATGGCGTCCACGGCGACCCCGGAGAGCCACTTCTGCTCGGAGAGCGAGATGCCGAGCTTCTCGTAGGTCTGCAGCAACTTGGGGTCGACCTCATCCAGGCTGGCGAGGGGTTTGGCCGACTTGGGCGCCGAGTAGTAGATGATGTCCTGGTAGTCGATCGGGGGATACTGGATGTTGGCCCAGTGATGGGGCTCCTCCATCGACAACCAGCGCCGATAGGCGCGCAGCCGCCACTCGAGCATGAACGGCGGCTCTCCCTTTTTGGCGGAGATCAGGCGGATCACGTCCTCGTTGAGGCCACGCGGGATGGTATCGGCCTCGATGTCGGTGACGAAGCCGTACTTGTATTGCTGGTTGACCAGCGATTCCACGGACGATGTCATGCTGACTCCCGGGTATTCATCGGCTGCGGAAAGACCACGCGGTATTCGCAGGCGCTGCACCCTTCGAGGATGTGCGCCTCCCGCTTGACCACCGCCACCAGGACCTCCTGCAGGAACTTTGCTTCCGCGGCACAGACCTCGGGGAACCGCTCGGCTACCGCCCGGATGGCGCAGTTGTGCTCGGTCAGCCGCACCGCACCCTGCTGATTCTCCCACTCGGCCATGAAGCCGCCATCCACAAGGGCACGCCGAACTACATCGAGCCGTTGTTCGGGCGAGGCATTGGCCAGGTCGGGACCCAGCTTCGTCGCCAAGTCCACGTACCGCTGTTCGAGCGCCGAGACCAGGGCAGGGCGCCCGCCGTGCTCCACGACCCGGTCGAGCACCTCGGTCAGCACCTCTTTGTAACGCTGAGGGAACAGGGCCTCGCCGGCGGGGCTCAACTGGTAGGCGTAGGTGGGAGCGCCCATGCCGCGCTGCTCTCGACGGTAGGACAGCAGCTGACCGGCCTCGAGCTCCTTCAGATGGTGCCGAACCGCCGTCAAGGAGAGCTGGAGTCGGGCAGCCAGCTCCTTCGCCGTGGCCCACTGGGCCCGCTTCAGCTCGACCAGGATGGCCCCGCGGGGCCCCCGGTAGGCCTCAGGGAGAGGGAGTACAGTATCAGTGGTGGAGGCCAGCGTTCCCATGGGCGGAAGATTAGCGGCCAAATAGCCGATTGTCAACTAAATGATACATTTATAGTTTAAAGTGCTATTATCTTATATACCAACGCCTTGAAATAGTCGTCTTAATAGCTACTACTATCGCTGGCCCAGAGGCAGCAACTTCTGCGATGTGACCACTCGGTCGCGAGCACTCCTCGCTCTTCTCGAAAACCGGATTTCTTCCCAGATTAGGTCCGTACCCATTCTTCCGAGACGGTTCGTCGCCATGACCATCCATCGCATTCGACTGCTGGGCGATCCCATCCTCCGGACCCGTTGCGAGCCGATCGCCAAGCCGCGTTCAACGGCCGTTCGGGTGATTCTCGACGATCTGCGAGAGACGTTGCGGGACTTCCGCTCCCGATTCGGCTACGGTCGAGGGATCGCCGCGCCTCAGATCGGGGCACCGGTCCGCATGATCTACGCGGAGCTCGACCGCCCCTGGGTGCTGATCAATCCGGAAATCGTGGATGTGGGGAACGAAGACTTTACGGTGTGGGATGACTGCTTCTGCTTTCCGGATCTGCTGGTGCGGGTCTCACGAGCGTATCACATCCGGATTCGCTACCAGGACGAGCGGGGCGAGTGGGCCACGACCGACCTCGAGGGGGACCGCGCCGAGCTGATCCAGCACGAAGTCGACCACCTCGACGGCGTGCTTGCGGTGGACCGGCCTCACGGCCTGGATCCCTTCTGTCTGCGCGAGGAGTGGAACCGGCATCACGCACCGGCCGGCCGTTACGGTGAGCCGGAGGTCAGGAACGCCAGTTACGCCGCCCCCCTGGCTGGACTCCTGTAATTCCCGCGGCCGGCGCCCAGCTGGCCGCAAGCTCAACTGCAGGCCCCGGCAAACTCGTCTCGCACCTTTCCGGGGCTATCCAGGAGCCGGTAGAAATCGTCGTAATACTGGAGAGTGGATTTGAGTTGGCCCGGATCCAGCCCCGGGGCACTCCGGTACAACTGATAAATCGCCTCCCGCTGCGCCCGGAACTGGTCGAAGATCGGCGCCAGATCCTGAGCTGACCGGCATGCCCCGCGATAGAGCCGCTGCCGCACCGACTTGATCGGGAGCCGGTAGTCGGGAAACGCATACTTCGCGTTCACTACCCCCGACCAATCGAAATCGTAGGGAGCTGCGTCGTAGGGCCCGCCTTCCTGATGGACCAGCCGGATGTTGTGCAGGTAGGGCAGGGACCAGTCGGTGTTCCCTATGAAATACTCGAACACGCTCAGCCGGGTCCCGGTTTCGCGCTTGATGTCGTCCCAGGAGGCCCCCTGAGTCTTGTCGAGGGTCCCCCCGTTTCGCTTGGCCATCTTCTCATCGTCCTCGATGAAGAAGGCGAAGCGGGTGCCAATGGAACCGGTATCGCCAGATTGGCGATAGGTCATGTGCACGAGCCGGGCCCGAAAACTCACGTCCGTCAGGACGTTGTAGGCCCGGTAGGCCAGGTACTCCTGGAGGATATACTGCTCGAAATCCTTCGACTTGGTGTTGCAGTGGGTGATCAGCTTAAGTGAGCTCTGGCCCTTAAACAGGGACCCCTTTCTCTCTTCCTTTTCATCCTTCGGAAAACGAACCCGGAGCGGCGGGATGTCGCAGCCCAGGCGGGAACGCCGGAAGTGCCCGCGGAGACTCAAGTCGACCTTGAGGGTGTCGACCTTCCCGTCGGGCGAGCGAGCGGTCAGGACGGCGGGATAGGTCTTGGGGTTAAGGGTGTCCTTGTCCTTGGAAATGGCCCGGAAATCGGCGGAGAGGGCCATGGGCACCGTGTCGTTGGAGGCGAAGAGCGGAGCCACCTTGGGCTCCTCCTTCTCCGGCGGTGCCTGAGCCAACAGGGCAGGGGAGTAGAGCAGAGCTAAGCTGCACCAGCGGCTACGGGCGGCGCTCGAAAAGCCGGGCATGCCGTCAGATGGCTCCGATCGCATCCATATCCACCCGGATGACGAGGGGAGCTCCGTCGCGCGTCAGGGCTTCGGTGACGATGTGCGGGGCCATGCTCTTCCGGAATCGGACCTGATACTCCACCGCTGCCGTTCCGTCCGTCCCATCGCGGCTCCCCAGGAATTGCCAACGCTTCACGTGGCGATCCAGAATCGGTTCCACGGCGGCGCGGGTCTGGATGGTCTCGAAGCAGTGCACCAGGAGGCGAGCGTCCCACTTCGGGGGCTTGGCCACCGGGAGATCTTCCCGACTGCGCTCGCGGTGCCGGCGGACCCGCACGGCCAGGGCGTCCAATTGCTCGGGGGCCAGGGCTTCCAGGATCTCCTGATCGACCCGGGCCACGAACTGGCTGGTCCGGTTGGCCACCGCCATCGCGCGCTCCAAGTGGCGCTCGGCCCGGTCGGCCTCCAGGCGGGGCGGGGTCAGGGCAAAATCGTAATGCCACATCGCGAGCACGATGGCATTGAAGAGGAGCGAAAAAACGATGGCCACATCGACGTGCACGGCGGCCGCGAGTCCCAGACCGGTCACGGCGAAGATGAACACCGCATCCCGGCTGTCTTCGAGGGTATTGCGGAACCGTACCGCGGCCACGATCCCGGCCAGGCTGAAGGCCAGTGCCAGGCTGTTCTTCACCAGCACGACTACGCCGGCCACCGAAATCGGCAACAGGATCAGGCTTTGCGCCAGCGAGGGGCTGTAGCCGCGCTTCTGGCGGGTGAACATGTACACCCAGGCGACCGGAAGGACGAGCAGGAAGGCGCCGGTCACCGCCATGGCGGTAGTGACGCCCGGGTAGGGGGAGATCAGAGCGGTGGGGTCGATCCGGGGCTTTCCGCTGCTCCGGAACGTGTCCTCGAGGCCGGCGCTGACCGATATGCTGCGTAATTCGTTCAAGGACGTCGAGAGGACCGTTCGTACGCCTTCCGGGGCGATCAACCACAGCGCCCAGAGCATGGCCGCCACCAGGGTGTAGTAGGTGGCGAGCCGAACGAGGATGTTTTGTTCAAGCAGAACCAACCAGCGCGGACGGCGGCCCGGTTCGGGCATGGCGCCTCTCCTGGCTCAACCCTCAGGGCCATGGGTCTCTTGTAGCGGCTACCAGCGTCCGCTACGGACGTTGCCAACTCCCGCGGCGAGGGTTACCGTGGGCCGACCAATCTCCCACTTCTCACCGGCGACCACAATGGCTCGCACCTACGCCGGATATCTCCAGCTGGACGAGCTGCTCAAGCTCCAGCGTCCCCTCTCGGACGGGCCCGAGCATGACGAGTTGCTGTTTATCGTCGTCCACCAGGTCTACGAGCTCTGGTTCAAGGCGATCCTGCACGAGTTGGATCACCTCCAGGCCCTTCTGGACCGGGATGCCTTGCCGCCGGCCCTCCATACCCTAAAGCGCGTTCTCACCATCCTCAAGGTGCTGGTGTCTCAGCTGGATGTGCTGGAAACCATGACGCCCCTGGATTTTCTGTCCTTCCGGGACCGGCTCGAGTCTGGGAGCGGTTTTCAGTCTCACCAGTTTCGGGCCCTGGAGTTCGTCCTGGGTCTCAAGTCCGAGGGGGCGGTCAGTCGGTTTGAACCGGGATCGCCTGCCCGGCTGGACCTGGAGAGCCGGTACCACAGGCCCACCCTGTGGGACACTTTCCTTCATTATCTGGCCCGCGCTGGGCACCCGGTCCCCCGAGACCTCCTGACTCGGGACTCTACCAGCCCGGCCCAGCCGTCCCGGGCCGTTCAGGAGACCCTGATCGGGATCTACCGGTCCTCGCCGCTCCTGGCTCAACTCTGCGAGCGGCTGGTGGACCTGGACGAGGGCATTCAGGAGTGGCGCTATCGCCACCTCAAGATGGTGCAGCGTACCATCGGCACCAAACCGGGCACCGGCGGATCCTCGGGGGCGGAGTATCTGCAAAACACCTTGTTGCGCCCCGTCTTTCCCGATCTGTGGGCCATCCGAACCGACTTCTGAATCCATGAACCCGGCTGCGCTGGCCGCCAGTCCCAATGCGCTGGCCGCCCACTACCAGCGGTTTCGAGTAGCGGACCGCGCGCTCCTCACCGGCCACTCTCATCAAGCCTGGCCCGATTGCGCGATGGAGGGTCAGGTCGAGGCGTGGTCGGAGGCCGCCGCCTGGCTGGACGAGAAATGGGAGCGCGCCTTCGAGCGGGCGCAACGGGTTCGGCAGGGCTTCGCGAGGCTGCTGGGAGACGACCCGCACCAAATCACGCTGGGAGCCAGCACCCACGAACTGGTGGTCCGGTTCCTTTCGGCGCTTCCTCTGCGGCAGCGCCGGCGATTGATCACGACCGACGGCGAATTCCACACCCTCCGGCGACAACTGAACCGATTGTCGGAGGAGGGGATCGAGGTCATTCGGGTTCCGGCGGACCCGGTCGAGACCCTGGCGCCTCGGCTGAGTCAGGCCACCGACGATCGCACCGCGGCGGTCCTGGTCTCGGCAGTGCTGTTCGAGACCGCTCGTATCGTCCCCGGCCTCGACAGCGTGCTCCGCCGATCCCAGCAGGTCGGAGCCGAACTGCTGGTCGATGTGTACCACGCGCTGAACGTGGTCCCCTTTTCACTGGCCGATCAGGGGCTGGAATCGGCCTTCGTGGTGGGCGGCGGATACAAGTACTGCCAGCTCGGGGAAGGGAACTGCTTTCTCCGGGTTCCGCCCGGCTGCCGAATGCGACCGGTGGTGACCGGATGGTTCGCGGAGTTCTCATCACTGGCGCAGAGCAAGCCCGGCGGGCCAGTCTGGTATCCGGAAGACGCCGAGCGATTCGCCGGCGCCACCTATGACCCGACCAGTCATTATCGCGCAACCCGGGTCTTCGCGTTCTTCGAGACCCAGGAACTGTCGCCATCGTTCCTGAGGGAAGTGAGCCAGCATCAGCTCGGCGTATTGGTCCGGGTGTTCGACCAGCTGGATGCGGATCCGCGAATCGTTGGGCGTGATCGCGAAACGCCGTTGGCCCAGGTAGGGGGATTCCTGTCCCTCCGTTCGCCACATGCCCCCACACTAGGCCGGAAACTGAAGGAAGCCCACGTCCTGACCGACTACCGTGGGGAGTGGCTGCGATTGGGACCCGCGCCCTACCTCTCGGACCGGCAGCTTGAGGATGCCGTAAGGGTCCTGGGAGCGGCGCTCAAGACCGTAAGGTGAGCGCTCCCTATGCAATTATGCGGTCGCCGGAAGCATGGCCTCACGACGCCTTGTGCGCCGCGACCGGCCTCCGCAAGTTGGGGGTCCATCGCCATGGCTCTCGTCTCCACGACTCGTCGCTATCAGGGCCGAATCATCAGTCTCGATCTGGACATAGTCCGGTTCCCCGACGGCTCGACAGGCGAGTTGGAGATGGTGAGGCATCCCGGTGCGGCCGCCGTAGTTCCGATGATCGATCCGGTGACGGCGGCGGATCCCCGGGTCGTGCTGATCAAGCAGTTCCGACACGCGGCAGAAGGGGCGGTCTGGGAGATTCCAGCCGGCCGCCTCGATCCAGGAGAGACGCCGGAGGCGTGCGCGCATCGTGAGCTGGCTGAGGAGACGGGCTTTCGGGCCAGCAGGATGGTCCGGCTGACCACGATCTTCACCACGCCAGGCTTCACCGACGAACGCATTCATCTGTACCTCGCGAGCGGCCTCACCGAGGGCGACCACCGGCGGGAACCGGATGAGTTTCTCGAGTGGCACTCCCTGGCCTGGTCCAGGGCGATAGAGATGGTCCGGAGCGGAGAAATCGTCGACGGCAAGACGGTGGTGGCACTCCTGTATGTTGGAAGCTTCATGAGACCGGATTGAACGGTCCTGGTGGAAGCGGTATACTCCGCGTGCAGATGAGGGATCGGGATGGGAGGGGGCAACGAGCGACTGTGCTCGATCGGCTCCACCTGAGAGCCGGGAGTAAGAGTGGCGACACTCACGCATCGCCCGATTTGGTCGGATTCCGAAGACGGCCTGCCGGCAAGGGTCACAGAGCGGCCGCCCGAATCTCCGGCGCTGGTCGCGGCCCACCTGGCCGGCGATCCGCAGGCATTCCGTCAACTGGTACTCCGTTACCAGACGCGCCTGCTCAACTTCGTGTACCGGATGGTGGGGGACCGGGAGCGCGCAGAAGACCTGGTCCAGGAAACGTTCATCCGGGTCCATCGTCACCTGCACCGTTACGATCCCTCGCGCAAGTTCTCGACCTGGCTGTACACCATCGCCTCCAATCTGGCCAAGAACGAGCTCCGCAATCGGCGCCGGAGCCCTCTGGTCTTTTTCCAGGCGATCCGCCAGCGATGGCAGGGGGATCAAAGACCGCTCGACTTCGAGGATTCCAGCAGCCGTCCCGACCGGGTCTATGCGGCCCATGAACTTCGAGAGCTGGTCGATGAGACGATCGGCAAACTGGCCCAACACCACCGGGAGGTCTTCGTGCTCCGGGAGTTGGAGGGCAAGAGCTACGAGGAGATCGCCGAGATCGCGGGCTGTAACATCGGGACCGTCAAGAGTCGCCTGAACCGGGCCCGCCAGAGCTTCGCCGAGTTGATCA
>Ga0210073_1000025_pt1 | contig 28354 bp, 25 predicted proteins | sample Browns_ThreeSqC__2_FD_184853 | JGI IMG/M metagenome (GOLD analysis project Ga0210073, IMG submission 184853) | Wetland microbial communities from San Francisco Bay, California, USA, that impact long-term carbon sequestration - Browns_ThreeSqC_D2... | ecosystem: Environmental > Aquatic > Marine >...
CACATTGCGGCGGCACAGCGGCCAAATAATCCCCTTGGCGGCCCGAGAATCATTTTTCCGGCCGCCTTTTTTAACGGTGCCGCGAATACCCGGGCATACACGGGTCGCCGGTCTGCGCGGCCGTGTCGACATTCTCTTGTCGGAAAGAGCCGGGTGCACTTCAGTTACCTGAACAGTGGTGGCAGCAATGTCAGTTCGTGTCCAGCTATCAACAGGGTTCATCGCAGCGCGGTCCGCGTCCATGGCCATGGCGCCAACCGGAGGTATTGGCGGCAGCGGTTAGGTAACAATCATGAGGTGACCCTCTGATCTGATTCTTGATTTTATACCTGTGGTCGCTTCATGGCCTGAGTGGATACTCCGGGGTATACTCCCGTCCCGCCGGGGCAGGCTCGATTCGCCCGGCGGACCGGTAGAGGAGCGTGTGGATGACCCTGGAGGCATGGATCGCGGTGGCCGTGGTGGCGATGGTGGTCGGCCTTCTCGCTTTTACCCGGTTCGCTGCCGATGTGGTGCTGGTGGCGGGAGTTACTCTGCTCCTGGTGAGCGGGGTGCTCACCCCCGGGGAGGCGCTCGCGGGACTGTCCAACGAGGGCATGGCTACGGTCGCCGTGCTGTACATTGTCGCCGCCGGCCTGCGGGAAACGGGAGCCGTCGCCTGGCTGGTCCAGTGGGTGCTCGGGCGTCCCCGGAATCTGTTTCACGCGCAACTCCGGCTGATGGCCCCGGTGGCGGCGGCAAGCAGTTTCCTGAACAACACTCCGGTCGTGGCCATGTTTCTTCCCGCCGTGGTTGACTGGGCCCGCCAGAACCGCCTGCCGATCTCGAAGCTGCTGATTCCCCTGAGCTATGCCGCGATCCTCGGTGGTACCTGCACGCTCATCGGAACCAGCACCAACCTGGTTGTCAACGGTCTGCTGCTCAGCCGCACTTCGCTTCCGGGACTCGGGATATTCGACATTGCCTGGGTGGGCCTGCCCGCGACACTGGCGGGTATTGCCTATCTCGCGCTGCTTGGGCGCTGGCTGCTGCCGGACCGTCGTCCGGTGATGGATCCCCATGACGACCCGCGCCGCTATACCATCGAAATGCTGGTTCAGCCGTCCAGTCCCCTGGTGGGCAAGAGCGTCGAGGAGGCTGGTCTGCGCCACCTCCCGGGCATGTATCTGGTGGAGATCGAACGCGACGGCGATGTGTTCCCCGCCATCGCCCCGCACCACCGGCTGAAGGCCAATGACCGGCTCGTGTTCGCCGGTATCCTGGATTCCGTGGTGGACCTGCAACGGTTTCGCGGGCTGGTGCCGGCCACCGACCAGGTATTCAAGCTGGGAGTTCCGCGCCCGGAGCGCGCCCTCGTCGAGGCCGTGGTCTCCGACAGCGGACCCCTGGTCGGCAAGAGTATCCGGGAGAGTCGCTTCCGCAATATCTACAACGCCGCCGTCATCGCGGTGGCTCGCAACGGCGAGCGCGTGCACAAGAAGATCGGCGACATCGTGCTGCGCCCGGGCGATACGCTGCTGCTCGAGGCCGATCCCTCGTTCGTCGAACGCCAGCGTAACTCTCGGGATTTTTTCCTGGTGAGCCGCCTCGAGAATACCCACCCGCTGCGTCATGAACAGGCGCTGACCGCCCTCGTGATTCTGGCGGGGATGGTTGTTGCGGTAAGCGTCGGCTGGGTGTCGATGCTGCAGGGTGCACTAATGGCGGCAGGTCTGATGCTGGTGACCCGGTGCATCACCGGCGGAGTGGCCCGGGCTGCGGTGGACTGGCAGGTGCTCATCGCCATCGCTGCTTCCTTTGGTCTCGGCTATGCTCTGGAGAAGACCGGTGCGGCGCAGTTCATCGCGCAGAACCTGATCGGGCTGGCGCAGGGCAGTCCCTGGGGCGCGCTCGTCGTTGTCTATCTGGTGACCATGTTGTTTACCGAACTCATCACCAACAACGCCGCCGCCGTGCTGGTGTTCCCCATCGCGCTCTCGACCAGCGAGAGCCTCGGTGTGAGTTTCATGCCATTCGCCATCGCCATCATGATGGCCGCCTCGGCGAGTTTTTCCACGCCCATTGGCTACCAGTGCAACCTGATGGTGTACGGCCCCGGCGGTTACCGCTTCAGCGACTACCTGAGGGTGGGGATACCGCTTAACCTGCTGATCGCCGCGGTGACGCTTGCCATCGTGCCGCTGGTCTGGGGATTCTGAGACAACAGCGCGGCAGGATTCACCAGAAACAATACAGGTCATGCTTCTCAGGGCGGTATGGACCAGTCGGGATTCGCCGTAAATCCGTCCATGGAGGCTCGACGGCCGCATCCCTGCGGCCGACGGTCCCGCCCGGCCCATACTGCCCTGTGACCATCGGGTATGTTGATGGTCTTGACAGTGCAGTGACAAGGGGTTCCGGCGCGGGCGTTACAACAGGCTCGAGAACAGCGTGGCGATACCGAGGAAGCTGAAGAAACCGGTGACGTCGGTTATCGTCGTCAGCACGATGGTCGAGGATTGCGCAGGATCCTGACCGATCGCCGTCAGCACCAGCGGGATGGCCGCGCCGAACACGCCGGCGATGACCATGGACAGGATCATCGAAACGCCGATGACGCCCGCGAGGCCGGCTGAGCCGCTCCACACCCAGACACCCATTGCCGTGGTTGCGGCAACGGCGATCCCGTTCCAGAAGCCGGCGGACATTTCCTTGAAGACGACCCGCGGCCACTGCTGGACGCGGATTTCGCGCAGCGCCAGGCCGCGCATGGTGACGGCGAGCGCCTGCGCGCCGGTGTTCCCGGATTGACCGGCAACCACCGGCAGCAGCACGGCGAGTGCGGTGTATTTTGCGATCGTGCTCTCGAACAGACCGACGACGGAGGCGGCCAGGAAGGCGGTGGCCAGATTGATGTGCAGCCAGGGGAGGCGCTTGCGCACGGCAAAGGAGACTTTCGAGAGCGCGCGTTCGTCCTTGCTGACGCCCACCATGGTCTGCATGGCGACGGTGGCTTCGTCCTCGGCGGCGGCCATGAGGTTGCGGTAGCGCACCACGCCGATGAGGCGCTCCTCGGCGTCCACCACCGGCAGATCGGTGAGGCGGTAGCGATCCAGCAAGTCCACTACCTCCTCTTGCGGTGCGATCGCGTTGATCACCGCCCGGATCGGGCGCTGGATTTCCTCCAGCCGCGTGGTTCCGCTCGCCGTGGCGATGTCCTGGATGTCCACTTCTCCCTCGAGATGGTTGTCGGCATTCACCACGAAGAGCATGCGCACGCCGCGCCGGCGCAGCGCGCGAATGCGTGCCAGGGCCTCGTGCACCGTGGTGTCGGGGCGCAGCAGCAGCACGCGCGGATCCATCAGGGCGCCCGCGCTGTCGGCCGGGTAGGAAAGGATGGCGCGCAGTTCGTCCGCGGTCGTGGCCGGCAGCTGTGCAAGATACGCTTCACGGGACTGCGCGTCGGCCATGGTGAGCAGGGCCGCGGCACGCGGAGTGCTCATGTGGCGCAGCACCTCCGTTGCCCGGGGTTCCTCCATGGCGCTGATAGCCCGCCAGCCGATGTCGGGTGACAGCCGTTCCCAGACCGTGGCGGTGAGCGTAACAGGTTGCCTGGCGAGGACCTCGGCGATTTCCGCGGGCGGCAGCCGTTCCAGCAGTTGCACGGCGTCGTCCGGGTGGTCTTCGATCAGGTCCCGCTGCAGGACATGAATGGCATTGTCGATTCCCGGTTTCATGTCAGTCTTCCGTCTTGCGCTGTTTGGTCATGTCGCTGTTGGCGGTGAACAGCGCCGCCACACCCAGCCAGAAGATGTCCGCCAGCGCGGCGCGGGTGGTCGTTAGTTCGTTGCGCTCCGCCACCTCGGTAAGCAGATGCTGTTCTTCCGTCATCACCCTGGAGCGCGCCAGTACTCCCTGGAACAGGCCCTCGCGGTTGACCACTGGCAAACTGTCGTGGGTCAGCCACGCGGGATGGTTGGTGACTGTCTGCAGGGCCGCGCGCGCGTTCAGCACCACGGGCGCCGGACGCAGTACCCGCTGGAGTTTACTGCGGTCGCGCTCGCCGAGGAGGTCGCAAAGGTCAACAACCCCCACGAGGTGACGTTGATCGTCGAGTACGCACAGCGTGTGTCCTGCGCGCTGGCCGAGGCGACGCACCAGACGCAGCGCATCGCCCACGCGCTGATCTACGCTGAGCGTCAGGGCTTCCGCATCCACGTAGGAGCCGATCAGCGTTTCCGGATAGCGCAGGCGCAGGCGCAGCCGCGCGGCGGCCGGGCGCGGCATCGCCGAGAACAGTACCTTTACCTGGTCGGCATTCATCAAACGCAGTGCCGTCACGGCCGTCAGCGACGGAATGCGTACGAGAATCTCGGCAGCCACCCGGGTCTGCAGATGCCCGAGACAGCGGGCGATCGAGCCCGGCGTCATGTGTTCGAGCACGCTGGCGGCCAAGGGCCGCGGCATTGCCTGGAAGATGGCCTTGAGATCGCGGACGTCGAGGCGCGCCAGTGTGCGCGCCGCGGCGGCCGGGTGCAGGGTGATGTAACCCTTGGTGAGCGCGTCAAGCACGGCCGGATTCCTGTTCCTCGATAACCAGTGAAACGCTCTCCAGGAAATTACGGGCCGGGATCATCGCCTCGCCCTCCACGGTTTCCAGGATGACCGCCACCGGCGTCATTTCCAGGATCTCGCCTTCAAGTCCCTGCACGCGTACCCGCAATCCGTTCCGGTAGGTCTTGCGAACATAGTGCGAGGCCATGACGTTGCGAACCGCATCCGCGGCGCCGATGCCAAAGGCTACTGCGGCGCTGCCGAACAGCGCCGCCACCGCCAGGATGATGATGTCGGCGAACAGGCTGACATCCAGCCCGAGTTGATTGAGGCCGAGCAGCAGGGCGAAGGCAAGAATGAGCCCCGCCACCAGGTGACCGAGGGAAAGTCCGTGCTGGAAGTCGCTGGCGTCGGCGAGCGCGACGATCATGTTGCGTATTCCGCCGCTGATCAGATAGCCGATGAACAATATGAAAATACTGATCAGCACCCGCGGCAGGTAGCCGAGCAGTTCCAGCACCCAGTTGGCGAAGGTGATGAGACCGATCTGTTCCGCTGCAGCGCTGACGGTGTAGGCGAGGGTAATCCAGAATGCGACGTTGCCCACCAGATTGGTGATGGACCAGCGCGGGCGGGTGACTTCCTGACCGAGCCAGCGATGCACGACCGACATGATCGCATCCAGCCCCTTGCCGAAACGGTTGACCAGCCAGCGCACGATGAAAGCCGCCAGCCAGCCGATGATGAGCAGCGCAAGCGCTTCCAGCAGGTGGGGTAGAAAAGTCTTCAGCGCCAGGGTCAGTTCGCGCAACGCCTCTTCGAGCCACTGGCCCGGATTGTCGATGAGATTCACGCCGATTTCTTTCAGCGGTGAGGAAGGAGGCGTGGTCGGTGGGAGGATTGGCTGATCAGCCATGGTCATGTCCGGTGTGCAGGTGCTGACGGTGCAGCAACTATACACAGGCTGCGGTTGCGCACAATATGATGCTGGTCGGTTCCCTCGAAAAAAGCCGATTGGAGCGGGCTCGCCCGCGAACCGCTTGTCGCCATCACGTCCTGTTCGCGGGCACCCGATCAATCACCGGGCACAAGCGAGCCTGCTCCTGCGCGTGTTCGTTCGACTCTTTCGAGACACCTTCCTGTGTGCGAATAAATCCAGGTACTGCCGTCTCGCCGGCTGGAGAGGTGCTGTTCCGGGATGCCGCAATCGTCACGCTCGCGGCGGCGGATTATTCCCGCTAACGGGGTTTGGCCGGCGCGTTCCTTACTGCCGCAAATCATCGAATTTTTTATCGTACTCCGCCTGACTTATCTCGCCGGCTTTTAACCGTCGATCCAGGGACCTGATCAGCATCTCCTTGTCGAGGGGTTGCCGGCGTTTCGAGGCGGCCCAGAGGATGGCCGTAACGATGCCACCGATGGCCGACACCCAACACAGGATCATGGCCCAGAAACCGGTTGTTGATGTATCCATAACCGTCGTTCGTCCGGTGTGCGTCTATTGGGCAGGACGTGCGACGGTGGTTCCGGGATGCGCTTGAGACGCAAGCAGGCGGGCAACAGTCGCGCTGGGGGCGGGATGCGGGGCGCCGCCGTGGCGGCCCAGATCGTCGAGGAGCTTCCCGGCTTCGGCGAGCAAGGCGTCGCGTTCCACGCTGGTCGCGGCGAACGCTGTTTGCGTCTTCCCGTTGAGTTCTTCCAGTCCCAGTTCGAGACCCGTGCGCAGCGCGCTTATCACGGTCGTTTCCGTGGAAGGTCTGAGGCGGCGATGCAGCAGGTAGGGCAGGAGCCAGGCGACCAGCACCAGCAGGAGACTGTTGATGGCGAAGTCCACGCCGAGGTAGGCTGCCTGCCCGGTGGCGCCGTGCAGGAAGCCGGTGACCACCTGGTAGGACACCCACAACAGGGCGGCCACGGGCAGCAGGCTGAGCGCGGCGCCGGTGCCGCGGCGCAGGGTGCGCTGTAACGTCGTACCGGGGCGGGCCAGCCCCTGGCGCAGGGCTTGCTGCAAGCGCTGGTTGACCGTCTGACCGGCACTCTCGATCGCAGGCTGCAGTCGGGCGAGCAGCGGTTGCGGGGCTACGCCGATGCGTCGCAGGATGATCTCCAGGGTATCGCAGACCTCGGTCAATTTGCCCTGCGCCCAGGCGTCCCATAACGCCGTCGCCGCCTGATGTTCCAACGCCTGACGCGGCGCCGGCCGTGTTTCATCACTTCCCTGTCGTGCCGCTGACGAGGCGTCGAAGCGATCCCCCAGTAGCCGGGTCAGCAGGCCGGCATCGCGGCTGGCGAATTCCGCGGCGACCTCCTGGATGGGCCAGGACATGCCGTCCGCGATCGCCAGCGCCGCGTTCGACCACTCGCGTTGAAAGTCGCCCTGGGTTTTTTGCCAGTCAGCCGCCTTGCCGAAGTGTTGCAGGGCCGCCTGCAACAGCGCTGACAGGTCCTGCAGATGGGCCAGATGGCCGAGCCGCTCCAGTTCCTGCTGGCCGTGCTGGGTTTGCACCGCCCTGATGGATGCCTCCAGTTCCGCGAAGCGGTCATCCGGACAGGCCGTGTCGCCGCAGCAGGTGTGCAGCACCAGCGGATGGGAAAAACCGGCTTCGTGCAGGATGGTGAGCAGGTCCGCCTCCTGTTCCGGCGCGCCCTCGTCCCAGTGATTCATGACGAACATCCAGCCGTGACGATGGCCGCGCTGGCGCAGCACCCGCCAGCCGATGTCGTCGCGATACCGCTCGGGGCTGACCACGTACACCAGCAGGTCGATATGGGGCAGCCAGGCAAACACCATCTCCCGATTGGCCTGTTCGGTGCTATCGATGTCCGGCATATCGATCCACAGGACATCGCGTCGCGCCGCGTCGGCATGGCGCGCGATGTGCACCTGCTGCACGGGGAAATGTTCCGGCAGGGTGGCCAGTTCCACCGCCTCGTGCACAAAGACCGTGACTTCGTGGGAGGTCGGACGCTCCACGCCGACCCGGGCGATGGTTTGTCCGGCAAGGCGGTTGAGCAGGCTGCTCTTGCCTACACCGGTACCTCCGAAAAAGGCCACTACCAGCGGGCGTGCCGGTTGCGCCCGGCTGAACAGGTCGGCCGGGGTGTGCCGCTCCATCTGCTGCAGTGCCTGCAGTTCGGCTTCTCCGAGCCAGGCCATGCCCTGCGCCCGGGTGATCCAGGCGCCGACCTGCTCGCGCAGTTGCGAGAGCCGGTCAGTCATCATGCCACTCCGTCAGCGTCTGTTGCGCCGCCGCGTATTCCGTGCGCGAGATGCCGAACAGGCCGGGCGCCTCGAGGTTGCCGCCAAGCCCCCGCAGCGCTTCACGGACAGTGCCGCTGAAGATATCCCGTTCCACGGCGGTGTATTGGTGTTGCTTCAGTCTGCCCGCAACATGGGTCATGTAGGAGCCGAGCGCACCCTCGGTCAGCATGGAAGTCAGCGACACCATCGCCGGCGCGAACAGGAGATCGTTCAGCCCCACGCCCCCGGTTTTCAACGCGAATGCGATGCCTGCGGCGTCCGTGGTCAGACGCGCCGCGCGCAGCGTGTTGAGCAGGGCAGGCTTTTTTTGCAGGTGTTCATACAGATCATGCGCCGCACTCTCGATTTCGGACTGGAAAGCGAGGTGATGGCGATGTGCGGCGGCGGCGAACTGCGTGGTCAACTCCGCATGACGCTCGGCGAGACGCAGGCCAAGCGCCTGCCAGAATGCCATGTCCGTCGCCTGTGGCGTGCCGCGTCGCAGGGCATCGCGCGACAGCGAGGTAAGCAGGTGCTCCAGCAGATCGCGCAGGACCAGTTCCTCACCGGGCAGGTCGTGTGCAGCATGCCCCCGCAGGCGCCCCGTGAGCGTCTTCAAGCGCCGGGAATCGAGGAGTTGGCGTGCCGGCCAGGTAAGCGTCTGGCGGATGCGCGTCAGTGCCCTGGCCAGGCCGGGTAGTTCCAGCAGTTGCAAAAGTTCCAGAATGGCCAGGCGAAAAGTGTCAAAGCGCTGCGGGTGCTCCAGAAACTCTTCCCGGTAGGCGGTCAGCGCTTGTTCGATGGCCGCGTCGATGGATTGCTCCCACGCCCCGGCCGCATCGAGTTCGGCGCGCACCGGCTCCATCCAGGTGGTCCAGTGCTGCTTGACAAGGCGGTGCACCCCGGCGGCGCGCCGGCTTCGATCGTCGCTCGTCAGCGCACGTTGCAGCGCGGCGCGCAGTTCTGCAGATTCCCGGGGAGGCGTGGTGGTCACGAGGTCGTCAATGCCCGGGCAATAGGGCATGACGATGACCTCGATGGCGGCGGCGCGGGGCGTCAGTTTGGTTAGCCGTGTCCGCAAGGCCGCAACCAGCACGTCCCTGGCGTCCTCGCCGGTCTTGTTCAGGCACACTACCAGCGACCGCTGCAGGGGTTCCAGCAACTGCAGGGTTCTCCATACCGAAAGGTCCGCGTACTTCTCCTTGCTTACCACCAGGACGATCACATCGGCGAGCGCGGCGACTTCAAGCACGCCACGCTGGTAGCTGTGCGCCCTGAAGGAATCGAAGTCGGGCGTATCCCAGACCACCGTGCCGGGGGGCATGCCGACCGTGTCGCCGGGGAGGCAGCGCAGGGTATAGCAGTCGAGATTGTCGCGGCTCAGGGCCGAGGCTTCCAAGCGTTCCCAGCCAGGGAAAAAAGATGCGATCCATGCCAGGTCCTCCGCCTGCGGCGGAAGTGCGAATCCCTGCGGATGGATGGTGAAGCCCGCCAGCGGGCTGACCTCCGCCGTGCGCTGGCCGAGCAGCAGGTTGACGATGGTGCTCTTGCCGACCTGGGTCGGCCCCATCACGGCCACCTGCGGCGGGCGGGCGTCCGGGCCATCCGCGGCGTCGAGGTCGCGCAGCGCCGCCTCGGCCAGCTGCAATGCCGCCAGGCGACGGGTCAGTTCATCCGCGCTCAATGCCGGGGTGGCATCACGGTAGCGCAGCGCCAGCCTGGCGATGACCCGCGCCAGGGTTTCGCGTCCTGGACCGGATGGCGGGATTGGTATTTGCTGGGTGTGGTCAGGGTTCACAATGCGTTATTGTGCCCTATAGCCGTCGAAACGTCAGTGCGGCTTCAAATCGTCAGCGGCGCCGGTGAGTGAATGCCAGACTACGCGCGAGGGTTATTTCTGATGCGCCGTCGGCAGGTCGGGATGACCACTCGGCGTCGCCGGGTCTATTCCGGCATTGACAGGTTCCGTAATGAGCGGTTTCGCGCTCATGCGGGGCAGTCCGCTAATCAGCGACATCAACACGGCCGCCAGGTAAGGAAGTGACTGCACGATCAGGACGATGATCCAGAGCAGGAGATCCAGGGTGTCCGATCCGTGCTTCATGAATATGCCCGCGGCGGCGCCCCACAGAGCCAGCATGAACAGACATTCTTCGCGCGCGCTTGCCAGCGCCTTCACCAGCGCGAGGCTGTTTTCCAGCTTAGGCGTACGCAGGAACGGCCTGCCGCGAGTGACCATGCCCAGGAGCATGGCCTTGGCGATGGTGTGCGAGAGCGCCAGCCCGGCAAACATGGCGGCCAGTATCTGCCAGGCGGTCACGACCACCCGGGCTCCCCGGTACAGGTAGATTATCTTTGCCAGCTTGAAGCAGAACAGCGCCAGCGGCAGCACGGAGAGAATGATCAGCGGCGGATCGAAGTCCGTGGGCGCCGTGATCATTGCCAGTGACCAGCCCAGCGCGGCCAGGTTGAACAGCAGGTTCATCCCGTCGGCAATCCACGGCATCCACCCGGCCAGGAAATGGTAGCGCTGACCGGCGGTCAGCCGACCGGCGCCGCTGAACAATTGCGCGGCATGGCGACGCATGATCTGCATGGCGCCGTAGGCCCAGCGGAAGCGCTGGTTTTTATAGTTCGTGAACGTGTCGGGGATGAGGCCCTTGCCATAGCTGTAGGGGAAATAGGTCGCCTCGTAGCCTTTCTCGAAGATGCGCAGGCCAAGTTCGGCATCCTCGGTGATGCTCCATTCGCTCCAGCCGCCGACCTCGGCCAGCACCGACCGGCGCACCAGCGTCATGGTGCCGTGCTGGATGATCGCGTTGCGTTCGTTGCGGGTGATCATGCCGATGTAGAAAAAGCCGCGATACTCCGCGTAACACATCGCCTTGAAGGCGTTTTCGCCGCCGTCCCGGTAATCCTGGGGCGCCTGCACGATGGCGACCTGCGGGCGCTGGAACCGCGGCACCAGATCGCGCAGCCAGTCCGGGTCTACGAGATAGTCGCTGTCGATGACGGCGATGACCTGCGCTTCCCCCGCCGTGCGCGCCAGCGCGAAGTTCAACGCCCCGGACTTGAAGCCGGAGAGGGGGTCGACGTGGAAGAAGCGGAATCGCTCGCCGAGCAGGCGGCAGTGCGCCTCGACCGGCTGCCAGACGGCGGGATCCCTGGTGTTGTTGTCGATGACCAGAACTTCGAAACGGGGGTAGTTCAGCCGCGCGAGCGCGTCGAGCGTTTCGATCAGCATCTCCGGCGGTTCATTGTAGGCCGGCACGTGGATGGAGACCATCGGCAGGTCCGCATCGGCCATCGGCCGCGGCTTGAACAGCCGTCGGTGCTCCTTCACCCACAGCGCCTCGGCCCATTCATGCGCCTCGATCAGCAGCACCCCGATCACCCCGATCATGCCGATCAGCATCAGCAGCCCGATGAGGATGGTGCCGAGGGTCAGGTACTGATGGGTGTATTCATGGACGATCCAGACTGCAGCCGTAGCGGCGGCATAGGCGACGATCGCGAGAAAGCTGCGCCCATGACCGCTCAGGGTCTTGCTGTCGATCAGCAGCAGGGCGAAGGTGATGGCGGCGATCAGCACGGAGATCCCGGCCAGCTTGGGCCAGCCGGGGATGCCGACGATGGGTTCGGAAAAGGCGAATTTCGGCTGCCGTTCGACGTCGAATACGCCCCAGTAGGCGCCCACGGAACCCTCGGCCTGACGTACCGTTTTCCACGGTTGATCAAAGGCTTCCATGATGTAGTAAATGTAGTTTTCCTGTTCCGCTCGCTGCAGGAAACGGCGCAGGAAGATCGCCTCATTGGCGTCCGAGGCGACCGAGCCCTGGCGGGTGCGTCCATTGCTGGGCCAGCCCACCTCGGTGATCACTATCGGCTTGTCGGGATACATGACTTTCAGTTCATTGATGCGCTCGACCACGAACTCCACCGCCCGCTGTACGGGGACGCCTTCCCAGTAGGGCAGCACGTGCACCGCGAGGTAATCGACATGCTTCACCAGTTCCGGATTCTTCTTCCAGATGTGCCAGGGTTCCGCGGTACTCACCGGAATCTTCAGCTTGCCGCGCACCTTGTCGAGATAACGGATCAATTGCTGAATCGGTATATCCCCGCGCAGTATTACCTCGTTGCCGACGATTACCCGGACCACGTTGCGCTTGTACTTGTGCGCGACCTGCAGCAGCTGGCTGACTTCGGCATCATTTTTCTCGAGACGTGCATCGATCCACGCGCCCAGGGCTACATTGATGCCGTGCTTGCCGGCCAGTGCCGGAATCTCGGCCAGCGTTCCCTCGAGCGTGTAAGTACGCACGGCGTGGGTCTTTCCTTCCAGCAGCGTCAGGTCTTCATCAATTTCCTGTACCGTTGGAAAGTTGCCGAGCATTGGATTGTTGTGAGCCCGCATGGGCGAGAACGAGAAGCCCTGGATCATCGCCGGCCACGGCGGCTCGGTATCCGGACGATTGATCCACGCCCAGACACTGATGGTGACTGCCGCGATGGCCACCGTGATGATGATGTTGATCTTGTTCATGAATGGGGGGTGCAGGCCGGCCGATGATTCGTCGTGCGCAAGCCCGGAGGCGGCCACGATTTTGGCGCAGCAGGATTTCCGTCAGCGGGCAATGGGATCAGATCATACATGGCGAATTATTGTGACTTGCGGCTTGTCGGCGCCGGCGTTCTTTATACACGATACCATTCGCGCCGCCACCCCCGCCAGATCGAAACACGGCGAAGGCTTTGACCTTTTCCGGCATGATTACTGCCCGCCGGCCGACGGGCGTGCCGCGCTGCGCACTCTCAACCAGGTGACGGTCATGGCGATGACGGAGCCGATAAAGGCGACGAAGGCATCCTTCTGCGCATCCCAGATATCGCCCTGGGTACCGAGGTAGGCGGTGCCCAGATCGGGACTGACGACATCGGCGGTGATCGCCTCGATGATCTCGTAGAAGTTGCTGAACGCCAGCACGACGGTTACGGAGAGCAGGTAGGACCAGGACACACGCAAGCCGGCGGCGCGCAGCAGCAGTTCGCGAAACGGGTAGGCGATCAGCAGGCCGAAGGAAAAGTGCACGATGCGGTCATAGTGATTGCGCTGCAGGTCGAACAGGTCCTGGAGCCAGAAACCGAGCGGTGTTTCGGCATAGGTATAGTGGGCGCCGATCAGGTGCAGGCTGAGAAACACGGTGAAGAGCCCGTAGGAGAAGTTGGAGAACGCGAAGCGCCGGTAGGTGACCAGCAACAGGAACCCGTAGAAGAAAACCAGCAGGTTCTCCAGCAGCCAGTCACGTGGATACAGGGGATCGATCGCGGTGATCACCCAGAGTAAAACCAGCCAAAGCAGCATGCCCTGCAGGGGACGATTGACGCTAAATGGCCTGGGCTTCATAACGGACTCCGGATTATTGGGTGAATTGACCGCGAATTCCTCCATAAAAATCATATCACTGCAAAGACGCAAAGAACGCCAGGAAATTCTTGAACCAAAAACAATAAAGAACCCTTTGTGTTTTTTGCGGGGAGGAAATCAGGCGTGGAGTCCGCGCCGGCAATTACGGCGCCTCGTAATGCACTCTGACGATGAGGTAATGCCGGGTTCCGCCGGGCGTCTCTACCCGGACCTCGTCATCGCACGTCTTTTTCATCAGGGCCCGTGCCATCGGGGAGTCCATGCTGATCCAGCCGCGGGCGGTATCGAACTCATCCGCGCCGACGATGCGGTAGACCCGCTCCCGGCTGTCGTCGTCTTCAAGTACGACCCATGCGCCGAAAAAGATCAGTTCCGGATTGGACGGTGGACTGGACACCACCTTGAGCTCCGGCAGTCGCTTCTGGAGGTAGCGCACGCGCCGGTCGATCTCGCGCAGTTCCTTCTTGCGATAGATGTATTCCGCGTTCTCCGAGCGATCCCCCTCGGCGGCGGCGGCGGTCAGGGCGCGGGTGACCTCGGCGCGGCGTTTCCACAGGTCCTTGAGTTCCTGTTGCAGAGCCTGATGGCCCTCGCGGGTAATGTAGGGCGAGGATTTCGGGGCGGGTGGCCGGTAACGTCCCATCAGGGTGTCTCTTGTGCAGGGCCAGACAGTCGGAAACCGAAGAGATAAAGAGACGGCGAGCTTCAGTGATACGAAAGCAAACGAATATGCACTTGTGGAAAAAAGAGAATCCCTCCGCGCAAACGCGGAGGGGAGTGGTGAGGTGAAGGATCAGGCGGCGACGTAGGTTTCCTGGAAGAAGTGCTCAACAGCAGGAAGCTCATGCACGATCTGACTGATTTCATCGGCGCCGACAACGATGCTGTAGGAGGCGCAGAAACAGTCGCGTTGTCCACATCTTTCGCCGGCGCAATCCACTCTGCGGTCGAGATCCAGCACCGGGTCGGTGTTCTTGTGCAGCGAGATAGATGCGGCCTGCTCGATCTCGACATCATCTTCCGATGCCGAGCGTACCGTGAACGCAGGACCCACTGTGCAAAATATGACCCCGCCCTGCGAATCGACCTCAAGCCGTCCGGCGCTTTTGCCGAAGTGGAACACGCGGTGAGCAACCCGCGTATCCGGCGAACTTTGATACGGCAGAGGTTCTTTCGTACCCATGTAGGCACGCCTCTCGGCAGGCGCATACCAGGATTCGACGAGGCATACCACCTTTTCAGCCGTTTGCCTGAAGTGCTGCTCAAGGTCTTGCAGCGAATGAATATCACTCCCACTCACCGCAGAATAGATCTGCTTGTTCAAATCCATCTGTTGTTGCGTGAGTTCCTGCAGCAGCGTTTGCAGTCGGGTGATCTCACTCTCCACTGCGTCCCGCTGCTGTTCGAGGCTCATGTTGCTACGTGAGCCAAGGGGCGAATGTTGTAACATATCGACCTCCAATCGTTTGAAAAAGCACGCGACCATCGCGCGCCACCCAATAGTCAATAAATTACTCTACGCCGTTAATATGACCGGTCAAGAGCTAACCACCCGGGATGACAGCGGCTCAGGAAGATTGTTTACTGATCCGTGAGTATCGTCACCAGTGGCTTTCTTGCATGCGACGGTGTTATGACACTCACCGACGCTTCCGATCGAAGACTCCATAGCCACTTCGGACAGGCGCTGCATATAGTGAATTGCAGGCGGCGGGCTGTCCCGGTCAGGCAGCTGTGATGAATCAAAACCTGCGACTTCGGGTTATAAGTATATTATAAGTAATTGTATTATTTATAATAATATCGTTTATAGAAGTTGTTTGATGAGTCGCAGGATATAGCAGCTATCGATAACCAGGGACTTTCGGGTAATCACTGTCGTCCGAGCAATATCGTGAAGGTGGGCTCTACGCACCGGGAAAGACACCGGCACATCAGGGTGCGCACGGTGCACCCTCTACCCGGCCTGGTTGAGTCGGACTACTCGTAAAGTGGTTATTTATTTCTGATCACCGTGCAGGAGTCTTTGATCAACCGCAATCTCCTCGCCGAAATCTCGCCTTGTCAGGATGAACGGAATTAGAGAGTTGCGCTTGCGAGTGAAAATATATCGGATCAGGTTTCGGATGACTCCTCACCGGGCGGCTCCAGTAAGAGAGTCTGTCGTCCAGTCGTTGCCGGCATAAAGGCCGCTGGGATCGAGCTTCTCGATCAGCCGCTTCCAGATCGTTTCAGGGTTGGCGCTGAAGATCACCGCGGAATCGGTATCGATGACGTACCAGTTTTCGTTCTTGATTTCCTGCGTCAGCTGGTCGGGCAGCCAGCCGGCATGTCCGAGGTAGAAGTGCAGGGCATCGTCCGGTTTCTTTTCGGTCAGCAGCCGGTCCAGAACGCTGCGGTCGCCGCTGAGGTAAACATCATCGGCAATATGTTCCACCAGGCGACTTTCCTGTTCATTGCGAATCAGCATCGACACTGTGTTGAATTCCACGGGTCCGCCAAAAAACATTGGACGGGACGTGAGGTCCATGCCATCGATGCCGGACAGGGCGTCGGACAGATTCAACCCGCTCGGGCGGTTTATGATCAATCCCACCGTGCCTGACGGTCCATGCCGCAACAGGTAGATGACGGTTTGTCTGAAGTGGGGGTCATCCAGAGTGCGCCGGGCCACCAGGAAACGACCGGCCGCCGGTTCCGTTACCGGCGTTACAGGGTGGTTATTGGTGGAGATAAATATCGGAACCGTACTCGATGCGTCGGCACCGCCTGCAAGTGCGGTGAGCAGCAGGATACTACCGATGATCAGCGATGACCTGATTACACCCATATGTCACTATTATAGTGGCTCACGGTTGATGGTTGGGTAAAAAATGCCTGTTCGTGGCCGCCCCCGGGGCTGGTTGCTGACCGGACCGGATGTATCGCGCGCCGCGATATGGGAAAATCCATGCGCCTCCTGTCCCGCAGGGAAGGGACGGTCAATTCACTGTCAAGGACGTATCCGATGAGCCATAGCCACGATCGCCTGCTTCAGACCATCCTCCAGGAACCCCTGAGCGGCAACATTCACTGGCGCGATGTAGAGTCCCTCCTGCACCACATCGGCGCCGCTGTCGAACCCGGCCACGGCGCGCGCATGAAGATTGAGTTGAACGGGGTCATCGGCACCCTGCACCGTCCCCACCACAGCGGCGTGTGCAGCAAGCAGGACATCCGCCACCTGCGTGATTACCTGACCGCGGCGGGTGTAGCCTCGCCGCCGCAGTAGCCAAAGAATCACCCGGAGAGGCGTCTGACTCGCGGGTATGGCGGGTTGCGATGACGTGCCGGAATGCAGGATTTTGCACTGACGCGGTCCTCCCCAGAGAGATATTTGGCGGTGTGATAGCCGGCATTGCCGAGTCCCTGGATAACGACGCGTTGTCCGGTGAGTCCACCCTCGCGAAATGTCATGCTCTCCTGCTGCTTGACCTTCACGTTGGCCTCCGGGTGGCGGTTGTCCTGTGATGGATTACATTCCCTTTCCGGTTTTCCGGCTGACCGCGTCGTCGCGGAGCCGTACAATCCCCCCCATGGATACCCCTCGCGTACTCACGGATGACATCCACGCCACGCTGCGGCATGTCTTCGGCTACACCGCTTTCCGACCGTACCAGCAGGCGATCATCAAGGAACTGATTGCCGGGCGTGACGCTTTCGTGCTGATGCCGACCGGCGGCGGCAAGTCGCTCTGCTACCAGATCCCCGCGCTGCACCGCACCGGGGTGGGCATCGTGGTCTCGCCACTGATCGCGCTGATGAAGGACCAGGTGGATGCCCTGCAGGCCAATGGCGTGGCCGCGGAATTCTACAATTCCTCGCTGGATTCCGATGCGGCTCGTCGCGTCCTGGCGCGGCTGCACGCCCGTGAACTCGACCTGCTATACCTCAGTCCCGAGCGGATACTCAGTGTGGACTTCCTGGAACGGCTCGAGGACGTCGATATCGCACTCATCGCCATCGACGAGGCGCACTGCGTGTCGCAGTGGGGGCACGACTTCCGTCCCGAGTACGCGCAGCTCGGCGTGCTGCGCAGCCACTTCCCACGGATACCGATTATCGCACTCACCGCGACCGCCGATGCGCAGACCCGCGCCGACATCGTGCGCGTGCTCGGGCTGGCGCAGGCCGGGCAGCACATCAGCGGCTTCGACCGCCCCAATATCCACTACACGGTGCTGGAGAAGCACAAGCCGTTCGAGCAGCTCATGCGGTTTCTGCAACCCCGGCAGGACCAGGCGGGCATCGTTTATGCGCTGAGCCGCAAGCGGGTGGAGGAGATCACGGGGAAGCTGCGGGAGAAGGGCATCAGCGCAGCGGCCTATCACGCAGGATTGCCGACCGCCCGTCGCGGCGAGGTGCAGGAGGGATTCCTGCGCGATGAACTGCAGGTGGTGGTGGCTACCGTCGCCTTCGGCATGGGCATCGACAAGCCCGACGTGCGCTTCGTGGTGCATTATGACCTGCCCAGGCATATCGAGGGCTACTACCAGGAGACCGGCCGCGCTGGCCGCGACGGTTTGCCCGCCGATGCCCTGCTGCTCTATGGCGCGCAGGATATCGCCACCGCACGCTGGCTGATCGAGAACAGCGAAAACCCCGAGCAGCGGCGCATCGAGGCTCACAAGCTGAACGCCATGGTAGGCCTCGCCGAGAGCGTGACTTGCCGGCGGCGTGTGCTGCTCAACTACTTCGGCGAACGACGCGAACAGGACTGCGGCAACTGCGACGTCTGTCTAGATCCGCCGGAGCGCTTCGACGCCACCGAGGCCGGGCGCATGGCGCTGTCCTGCGTCTACCGGGTAGGGCAGCGTTTCGGCGTCGCGCATGTGATCGACGTGCTGCGCGGTGCGGACACCGAGCGCATCCGTATGCTGCATCACCAGCATCTCTCGACCTGGGGTATCGGCCGCGACCGCAGCGAGCAGGAGTGGACCTCCATCCTGCGCCAGCTCATCCACCGCGGCTACCTGGTGCAGGACATCGCCAGTTACTCGGTTCTGAAACTGACCGATGCGGCGCGGCCGCTGCTGCGCGGCGAGGAGTCGCTGCAGCTTGCTCGCCCGCGCGTGCGGGAACAGGTAAAAAAGAAGAAAGCGCTCCGTGCCGCAGCCGGGCAGGAGCCCTACGACGAGGTGTTGTTCGAGGAGCTGCGTATCCTGCGCAAGCGGCTCGCGGACGAGCAGGGCGTGCCACCGTATGTCATTTTCGGCGATGTCACCCTGATTCAGATGGCCCGTATCAGTCCTGTCGATGAAAGCGCGCTGCTGGGTATCACCGGGGTAGGGGAGCACAAGCTGGGAAAATACGGAATGGATTTTCTCGATGCGATTGCCGGCTACCAGGCGATGCAGAGGGAACCCACCGGGTCTGAAGAGGTCCATCTCGATTGATCTGACGATTGTTTGAAAAACCAGGCAAGCGCGTCTCCGGCGATTCGCCAAGGATCTATATTTTCCAGGCTGCACGCCTTGATTTGCCGCCCAGGGGACGGCTGTACGGACTATAATTCCCCAGCTCAGATAAAGGAGACAGTCTTGACCGGCAGCAATTACGACCCGAGCATGATCAGATACTGCATCGCCTACCTCAAAGGCCAGCGCGAGGGGGAGATCAGGATCGAGGAAATCCGCCAGACGCTGGAACGCCAGGATACCTTTGTCTGGCTTGCGCTGCACGAGCCCAACGAATACCTGCTGAAACTGGCGCAGCGCGAATTCGACCTGCATGAACTCGCGATCGAGGACGCGCGCCGCGCCCATCAACGCCCCAAGCTGGAACAGTACGGCGACACGCTGTTCATCGTCCTCAAGACCGCCATGCTGACGGAGCAGCAGGTGCAGCTCGGCGAAACCCATATGTTCATCGCACCGCGTTTTTTCATGACGGTTCGGCACGGACCATCGGTCACCTACATGAAGGTGCGGGAGCGTCTGGAAATCACGCCGGTTCATCTTGCCAGAGGACCGGCGATGGCCGCCCACGCCGTGATGGATTTCGTGGTCGACAACTACGTACCGATCGCCGACGCCCTGGAAAACAGATTCGAGCAGTTCGAGATGGATCTGTTTGCGGGTCAGTACAGCCGGGAGACGATCGAACGGCTTTACGACCTGAAGCGGGAACTGTTGGTGTTACGCGGGGCGGCTGCGCCGGTTCTGGACATTACCGACGGATTGATCCGTTTTCACAATGACCTGATCCCCAAGGACTCCCGCGTCTATTTCCGCGACATACACGACCATGTGATCCGGCTGCTTTCCACCATTGATGAAACGCGCGAAATGCTGACCGCCGCGATGCAGGTCAACCTGGCCCTGGTATCGGTGGAGCAGAACGAAGCCGTGAGGCGCCTGGCCGGGTGGGGCGCCATTATGGCCATACCCACTGTCGTATTCAGTCTGTATGGCATGAACTTCAAGGATATGCCCGAACTCACCTTGCACTATGGCTATCCGGTCGTCGTGGGGGGGGTCGCGCTGGTTTGCGTCTGGCTGTATCGTCGCCTGAAACACTACGGCTGGCTCTAGGGAGGGTACCGGTGAACGATACTTCGATGCTGCTCTGGGGCGTGGTATTCGGGTCTATCGGACTCGGGTTTTTTATCTACGGTCGGAAGCAGCAGGCCGTTGTTCCGCTGGTGGTCGGTATTGCGCTTTTTGTCGTGCCCTATGTCATATCGAACCTTTACCTCCTGCTGCTTGCCGGGATCATTCTGGTCGCACTGCCGTATTTTGTGCGACTGTGAGGCGAGCACGGGTATGTCGAGCAAACCTGCCCGGCGCCCGCAAATGACGTGAATATCAGGCGGATGCCAACACCGGAGGCTTGGCGGCAGCAAGGTTATGGAATCGCCTGCCGGAGTGAAGCCGGCAGGCGATGAGCTGGATGGAGAATGCCGCGAAATCAGGCCGTGCGAGTGATCAGAACGCCAGTTCCTCGATACGGATGCCGTATTCGCCGTCGGCGAGGGCCTTCTTGATATTGACTGGGTTACCGATATGTCCCTGGGTGTAATCGGCCAGATTGATGATCGGATATGACCCGTACGGCGACTTGTCGGGATCGAGTATCAGAACCACATTGGGTTTCAGGCGCAAACCCGGATTCTGGGAGACCACCACGCCGACTTCACCACTGCTCAGTTCGATGAGCGATCCGGTGGGGTAGGTGCTCAGTGCCTGAATGAGACTCCTGACGAGCAGGTCGGAGAAATAGCGTCCCTGCTGCTGATACAGCATATAGGTGGCATTGGAGGGTGAAACGGCCTTGGCGTAGGGCCGCGGTGAAGTTACCGACACGTAGAAATCGATAATACCGGCAATTTGTCCCAGGAAGGGTATTTCATTCCCTCTGAGAGCCGAGGGATAACCGCTTCCGTCCAGCCGCTCATGGTGAGTCCGGACGATGTCGAGGACATCGACCGGCGTTTCGGCATTTTCTGAAAGTATGCGTACACCATGTTCCACGTGGGTTTTCATCAGCGCCCACTCGTCGTCGGTCAGACGATCTGTCTTGTTCAGCAGTGCGGCCGGCAGAGCCGTCTTGCCAATGTCCATGAACAGCGCGCCCATGGCCAGGGCGTTCAGCTTGTCCCGTTCCAGTCCCAGTTCGCGACCCAGCGTCGTCGCCCACACCGAGGCGCTGAGGGAATCCTTGTAAATGTGCGAGTCGAATTTCTTGATTCGTGTAAGCCAGATATAGGCATCCGGGTTACGCTCGATGCTGTTGACCATGAACTCGATGGAGTTCGTGATGGTCTGCAAATCGAGTTCCTTGTCTTCCCTCAGGGTATCCTCGATCTCCAGCATCAGATGGGAGATTTCCTCGTGGGAGCTGTGCACCGCGCGCAGTTCCTCTCTCACCGATTTGGTGATCTCGTAGCGTTTGCGACCGATAAGGTCAGCGTAAACCGCCTCGGGTTTGCGCCGGGAGGACAGGCCGCTGAGCTCGATCTCCTCGTCAGGCACCATGATATAGACATAACGGCACAGCTTCTTCAGTTCCTCGATTTCGGCCTTCTCCCTCACCGGAAAGCCCTGGAAGAGAAACGGCGTCTCGCTCCAGGGGCGGTCCAGACTGGATACGAACATGCCAACCTCGAGTTCCACGGTACTGATTTTTGTTACCGGCATTACAGGCTCCCCATCACATGTTCCCAGTTAACGATTTCCGACCCATGGTCATAGTTCCGTATCAGGACGTTTATCAACAGGCGTCTTGACAGGCGCCTGGCATCGTCTCTGCTTATCCCTGTTCCGTCGAGCGCTGGAACGACTCTGGTGATAGCGGCATGGCATCGTATTTCTATATACGGGTAGATACCTATGGTGTCTCGGGTTGATTCCCTCCCCGCTGTCCGGGCGGCAGGGGAGGGATTATGTAGTATTCGATACGCCAGTAATTATTCAGTACCACTGACCCGGAATAAGGAAAAACTGAAATACGGCCGGGGGCTTGTGCGTGCCCGGGTCCGGAAATCGGCATCCGATCCGGGCGGCAAGACAAAAGCGCCTGCTGAACCCGGTTGATTTGCAAACCGGGCAGGTAGTATTTACTGGCCGGTTTTCCCGAAGATGACGGTTTCGCGTCCCGGGATCCCGCTTTTTTCTATCGCCTGGGCTTATACTGAACACTTTCCACGCTGCGTCTTTCTTACCCGATGACATGCAAAATTCTGCAACACCCGTTATGCACCTTCCTGTTGTGTGTGCCACTGTTTTGTCAGGCAGGCGGTGCCCCCTTGCCGGAATCGCTGGTCGCGAACGCCGGGCATCCGGAGGTGAACTGGATCAGTCTGCGCTATGCGGCAAACCGGTTCGGAGTCAGTCTGTCGACGACGCTCGAACTCGCCGAATCCTCCCGCCAGGAAATGCAGACGCCGCCTTATGCCGCATTACGCGACAAACCATTCCAGATCGTCGCCGGCAGCGTCTTGCGGCTTGATATCCATGCCCATGCGGAAATGGCGCTCGATAGCTACAACACGGAAGGTCAGGCGTGGTTTTCACCCGCGAGTCTCGCCGTGCTGCAACGCGAGCGGTTGAAGCCCGGGCCGGAAGGTTCCCGCAAGATCTATCGTTTCGCCAGTGACGGCGCTTTCAGAATCAGGCTGGAGCCGAATGGTCGGGATGAAGGCAGGCAATCGTCCACGAGCTGGACGAAGATCAAGCAGAACTTTTATCCGTATGACCTGCGGGCCGCCGGCTGCGACCTGGTAACCTCCCCGGAACTGCTGCTCTACCGCGCATCCTCCCGGGATCCCGTCAACGGCGGCATTCCCTTCTGCGTATTTGTCGACGATGCGCTCTACCGGGTGTGGATCGAATCACAGGGCGAGGCGCCGCGCCCGGTCGGCTATGCCGTGAAAACCGGCACTGCGGTGCATGAAGTCAGCGGCAACCGGAAGACCCGGAAGCTCTCGCTCCGGGTCGAGCCGATCACCCCGGGTGCCGATCCGGCGGCATTCGAACTGCTCGAACTGCGTGGCGCCATCGCGATCTACCTCGATGCCGAAAGCCGGTTGCCGGTGCTGATCACGGGGGAGCGGGCCGGTGCCGGCGAACTGGACATTGGACTGGTTGAAGCAGTGATGCGGGAGTAAGGGTACCGGTCAATCCTGACAGAAGGCGGGGACAGCGTCAGGGGATCGTGACGCCAGTTTCTTACCGTGCCATTTCCGTGCGCGGTGTTCTATGTTGGTGCAGAACCGCCCGGCTATCCGGAATTACCGGAATGCTTTTTCTATCCGCAGGCACTGTGCTATCGTAGCCGCACCCGGCTGGACCACCCGACATGCCGTCAGCCCGAGCCGGATGCGCAGCGACCCTATTGAGGTAAGGTGGATTAATCATCCTCCGTGACAATGATTCTCCGCCCATGACCGCCAGTCTCATCATGGATCCAAAGCCGACGGTGCTGCATCCTTCTGACACCGTTCGCACCGCTACACATTACATCATGCATCACCGCTACCGTAACCTGCCGGTCGTCGATGACAATGGCTGTTACCTCGGCGTATTCGGGGTGCACTGTCTGATGCGACTCATGTTGCCGCAGGCGGTGGTCATGAAAGAGGGTCTGACCACGATTCCCTTCATCCGGGAGACCTTGTCGGACCTGCACCGGCGGTTGATCGAGGTGGAGAACGGTCCGATCAGCCAGTGCATCAATGAAGTGGTCACCGTGGTTGAACCCAATACGCCGTTACTGGAAACGCTGCTGGTACTTTACAAGACCCGCACCAGCGTGCCGGTAGTCGAGAAGGCCAGTGGACGGCTGGTGGGCATGATCTCCTATTGGGATGTCACCAGAAAGATACTCGCCGCCGAGGTTTAATTGGTAACTGAAGGAACAGAAGCCGTCCGGCTGTTGCTGGGCATGGATCCCGCGTGGTTTGCCGGTGTGCTCTTCGTGATGACCTATGTGGTCATTATGACAGACCGCCTGAACCGGGCGATCGTGTCGCTGATGGCCGCGGGCTTGATGATCGCCGCCGGCCTGTTGAATCAGGAAGCCGCCCTTCACGGGATCGATTTCAATACCATCGGCCTGCTGACGGGCATGATGATCATTGTCACGATCACCAAGAAATCCGGCATCTTCCAGTACCTTGCGATCTGGTCGGCGAAAAAGGTCGATGCCAGGCCGTGGGGCATCCTGGTCATGCTCGCGGTGGTGACGGCGGTGCTTTCTGCCCTGCTGCCCAACGTCACGACGGTGCTGATGATCGCGCCGGTAACGCTGCTGATCACTGACGCCCTCAAGGTGAATCCCTACCCGTATCTCTTCGCGCAGTTGTTCGCGGCCAACATCGGCGGCACCGCCACGCTGATCGGCGATCCCCCCAACATCATGATCGGTACCGCCGCGAATCTGACCTTCAATGACTTCCTGGTAAATCTGGCTCCGCTCATGGTGGTGGTCTTTGCCGCCACGATGCTTCCCATCTACCTGATCTGGGGCCGCACCCTGACATCCACACCCGAACAGCGCCAGCGTGTGCTCGATTACCGGGAGGCCGATGCCATCACCGACAGACGCCTTCTGTGGCAGTCGCTGTCGGTCCTTGCCGTGGTAATTACGGGGTTTGCGCTTGCGGATGTTCTGCACGTGGAAGTGGCCACGGTCGCCATGTTCGGCGCTTCACTGCTGCTGTTGCTGGATAACCTCCCGCGCAGTCCCAGCGAGCAGAACAAAGTGGTCGAGCAGACCTTCGCCGAGATTGAATGGCAGACGATTTTCTTTTTCATCGGCCTGTTTATCCTCGTCTACGGACTGGGGACGACGGGACTGATGGAGGACGTGGCGCACGACCTGCTGGAACTAACCGGCGGGAATGCCAAGGTCACGGCCATTTCCCTCCTGTGGGCCTCGGCGGTCGCCTCGGCCTTCGTGGACAATATTCCCTATGTGGCCACGATGATACCGCTGATCAAGAATATGGCGCCCTCGCTGGGTGGCCCGCAGGCGCTGGTACCCATCTGGTGGTCGCTTTCCCTGGGAGCCTGCCTCGGCGGCAACGGAACCCTCGTCGGCTCGAGTTCTAACCTGATTATCGCGAGCTTCGCCGAGCGTACCGGCCGCCCGATCCGCTTCCTGCCCTTCCTGTTGATGGCCTTCCCGCTGATGCTGCTGTCGCTGCTGATCTCGACGGTGTACGTCTACCTGCGTTACCTTTGACGGCGCGGTCCCGTGCAGGCACATCCGAACCGGGATAACAGGAAGCCGAATGACGGTTCCCGGTAGCGGGAGCCAGGAAACTCATCGACAGGAGACTCATTCCATGAGCGTAGACAACACGCCAGAGAAACGTGATGAACTGCACGAACTTATCGGCGCCCTCGATATCCTGACCCTGCTGCGCGAGGAAATGGAGCAGTGGCTGGAAGAGGCGCAGGATGCGTCCAAGCAGGAGACGCTGGAAAACGTCGTCGGACACCTGGAGGTCATGGAAGAGGAATACCGCCGGCGCCGGCGAATGCTCGGTGATGAATAAAAAGGACGCAGCAATCCCTGTGTTTCCCGACAAAGGGTGAGTACGATCTGACCCGGCACTTCATCCGGGCGAGCCACGAACACGGGTCACGACAACGAGTCAATGGCACGGAATAGCTGTTGCCGTTGACGCAGGTCGGTGTGTATCCTTCCGGGTCGTGATCAACCGATTCACAGCACACGGATACGGGCCTGACAGGCTCTGCAGGCTGCTGTTCATCGTTGCGCTGGTCATCTGCCAGTTCAGCCTGGTGCTGCACCAGCTGGATATCGAGCACCATGCCGACGGCAAGCAGTGCACGATCTGTCTGGCGTCCCAGGGTCTCGATCACGCCCTCGCCACCGGTTTCCTGCCCCCGATTGTTCAGGCTACCTCCGAATCTCCCGGCGTCCTGCCGGCGAGCCTACCCGTTTCCCGCACTCCGGTGCGGCTGGTTGCACGCTCTCCACCCGTCCCTGCACTGCACGCGTAGTTTCTCCCGCTAGTTCAAACCACACCGCATGCCGTGGCGCACGGCGTGCGTGCAGTGCATGGAGGTGCATCATGAGTCCAGGCGTAAAAGCTTGTATCGCGGTATTGGCGTTGTCGTTGCCCGTCGGCGTTCGTGCGGCGTCAGCTGACGAACTGGCGGACATCCGCCGGCAAATGGAAACCTTGCAGCAGCAGTACGAGGCGCGGCTGAAGCAACTCGAAACCCGGCTGGAGCAGGCCGAGGCGCTGGCACGACAGAACCAGAACGAACTGTCCGAGGTGAAAACCGCTCCGCCGGTCGCCGCTGCGACGCCGTATCCGGAACCCGCGGAAACGGGTACACCAGCCGCCGGCAACGCGTTCAACCCGGCGCTGTCGGTGGTCCTGCAGGGCTCGGTGAACAGCTACTCCGAGAATCCCGACAACTATGCCCTGCCGGGTTTTCAGCTGGGTGACGAGGGCGGACTCGCCAACCAGGGACTCACCCTGGACGAAACCGAAGTCACGGCCTCGGCCAACGTGGATCCCCTGTTTTATGGCCAGACGACCCTCAGCCTGTCGAATCAGAGCAACGGGGGAACCGATATCAGCATCGAAGAGGCCTTTGTCGATCCCACGATGCTGCCCGCCGGACTGGACGGTCGCTTCGGGCGATTTTATTCCGACGTCGGCTATCTCAACCGGTTTCATTCCCATGCCTGGGATTTCCATGACGCGCCGCTGGCCTACCAGGCCTTCCTCAACAAGCAGTACGGTGACGACGGCATGCGCCTCGCCTGGGTGGCGCCGACCGACACCTATCTCATGATCGGCGGGGAGACCTTTGCCGGCAATAATTTCCCCGCCGGCTCATCAAACCGGGTATTCGGCGACGTGCAGAGCCTGTTCGTGAATGTCGGCGGCGATGTGGGGGTGAGCAACGCCTGGCTGGCCGGTCTGTCCGGGCTGCGGGTAAACGCCCACGATCGCCAGACCGATGTGCCGGGCAATACCAGCGACACCTTCAACGGCGACTCCAATCTCCTGCTCGGGGATTTCGTCTGGAAGTGGGCGCCGAACGGCAACGCCACGCAGCGCAATTTCAAGTTCCAGACTGAATATTTCTATCGCGACGAATCGGGTGACATAGCCGTAGACAACGCCGGCAACAGCGGCATGATGGATTACAACGGCAACCAGTGGGGCTGGTACGCGCAAGGGGTCTACCAGTTCATGGCGCACTGGCGCGCCGGGTTGCGTTACGACCGCCTGGGCGCGGACAACAACCTTAAGGTAACCAGTCTCGGCGGCTTCCCGGATAACCGGTCTGTCATCAACGCCTCCGGCCTCGACAACAACGGGCATGATCCGCAGCGCTATACGGCGATGCTGGACTGGTCGCCGAGCGAGTTCAGCCGCCTGCGGCTGCAGTACGACCGCGACGAATCCCTCATCAACCGGATCGACAACGAGTGGTCGCTGCAATACATCATGAGCCTCGGCACCCACGGCGCCCACGAATTCTAATTTGAGGATCAAACCATGACACGCTATCTGCTTTCAGTTTTGTTCGGACTTCTCCTGTTGCCGCTCAACGCGGCGGCCACGCTGCGCGTATTCAGTTGCGAACCCGAGTGGTCGTCGCTGGTGACGGAACTGGCCGGCGAGCATGCCGATGTCTTTACCGCTACCACGGCGCAACAGGATCCGCACTATATCCAGGCAAGGCCCAGCCTGATCGCGCAGATGCGGCGCGCCGATCTGGTGGTCTGCACGGGAGCCGAACTGGAAATCGGCTGGCTTCCCGTGCTGATGGCGCGCGGCGGGAATCCCAGGGTCAAGCCGGGAACCGATGGCTACTTCGAGGCGGCGAATTTCGTGACGATGCTGGGTGTGCCTCAGCATCTGGATCGTGCCGAAGGGGATATCCATCCCCGGGGTAATCCGCACATTCAGCTCGATCCGCACAATATCGAGCGTATTGCGCCGGCGCTCAGCGATCGCCTGGCCAAACTCGATCCTGCGAATGCCGCGGATTACGGCAAGCGACTGGAGGACTTCAGGCAGCGCTGGCAGGCCGCCATGCAGCGCTGGGAAACACAGGGGGCGTCCCTCAGAGGGATGCCGATTGTGGTGCATCACGAGTCCTGGGCCTATCTCAATCGCTGGCTGGGTTTGAACCAGATCGGCACGCTGGAGCCCAAACCGGGAGTTCCCCCCAGCAGCAGTCACCTGGCCGAGCTGCTCGAGACCTTGAAGGCGACTCCAGCCAAGGCGGTGATCCGGGCGCCGTACCAGGATCCGCGTGCCTCTGAATGGCTGAGCAAGCAGGTCCCCGGTCTGGTGATGATCGAAATGCCGTTCACGGTCGGGGGCAACGCACAGGCCACAGACCTGTTCGGCCTGTTCGATTCGAGCATCGCGTTACTGAAGGGAGCGCAACCATGAACACGGACGGCCTGGATCTGACCATCCTCGGTCCTGCCTTTCTAGCCGGTCTGCTGGTGCTCTCGACCCACGTGCCCCTGGGGCAGCAGGTCCTGCGGCGGGGCATCATCTTCATCGATCTGGCGATCGCCCAGATCGCCGGACTGGGCGTGCTGGTGGCGCATGCCATGTCATGGGAGGAAAACGCCCTGACGATGCAGCTCACGGCGTTTTC
>Ga0210073_1000026_pt1 | contig 28236 bp, 25 predicted proteins | sample Browns_ThreeSqC__2_FD_184853 | JGI IMG/M metagenome (GOLD analysis project Ga0210073, IMG submission 184853) | Wetland microbial communities from San Francisco Bay, California, USA, that impact long-term carbon sequestration - Browns_ThreeSqC_D2... | ecosystem: Environmental > Aquatic > Marine >...
CCCATGAAGCCGGTCAGCGCAAAGACGAACACCAGGCCGAGGCCGCTGTTGCGGAACTTCGAGGTCGCGAACAGCAGGCCAAAATAACCGGCCAGCGTGAGCAGCAGCCCAGGGTGCGGCAGGTTCAGGGCCATCGACACCCCTGCGGTTAGCGCGCTGAACAGCAAGGTCATGGACAGTAGGCTGTAGGTGTTGCGCAACACCTTGTTGGTAGCCAGCGCGCTTACCCGGGTAGCGGTGGCCTGTCTCATGATAGATGGGTTCATGTTCATATCCGTCTCCTTTGTGGTTGATAATCGAAAATACCGGTTCAGGTAACGTTTTCTGACAACGACCTGTCTGCCGGGGTGTAGACCCGGTTGATGTGGCGCCTGCGCCTCAACTGGCGCATCACGGTGCGGCCGGCCCGTGACGTGGCACGGTTGATCGCGACATACAGATCGGCCTCAGTATTCTCCACCACCACCGCTTGGCCCGGCAGCATCACCTCGAGCTGGCAGCGCTTGTCGTTGCCACCACGCGGCCCGTTGATGTCGGAGAGCCGCACCAGGATGCGGTTGACATGCCGGTAGCACCTGCCGAGTGCAAACCCCAGACGACGCTCGATGTACATGCGCATGGCGCGGGTCAGGGAAAAATTACGTGCCTGTATTTCAATCTGCATGGTTACCTCCGGGCCGGTGTCGTCTTAAATCACGATGAAGAGGGTAACGTCGATTGAAACTAAGTAATAGTCGAATATAATATATGTATTATTCGTATTATACGAAGTATAGGCGCGCGATGATCAACTACAAGCACCTGCACTATTTCTGGGTGGTGGCCAAGCAAGGCGGCATAGCGCGCGCCGGCGAGCGCCTGCACCTCACGCCCCAGACCATCAGCGGCCAGATCAGTCTGCTGGAGGACAGTATCGGGGAAGCGCTCTTCAGCAAGGCGGGTCGCAACCTGGAACTGACCGAGACGGGCCGGCTGGTGCTGAGCTATGCCGACGAGATATTTTCGGTGGGTGGCGAGCTCGAGGAAGCGCTGCGCAACCTGCCGCCCGACAGGCCGATGATCTTCAAGGTCGGCATTGCCGATGTCGTGCCCAAAACCATCGCCTACCGTCTGCTCGCACCCGCACTTTCCATGTCCGACCCGGTGCGAATCATCTGCCGCGAAAACAACCTGGCTAGCCTGCTGGCAGAACTCGCCCTGCACCGGGTGGACATGGTAATCGCGGACGGTCCGATCCCGTCCGGCATCAACGTTCGCGGCTTCAGCCACGCGCTCGGGGAGTGCGGTATCAGCTTCCTCGCTGTGCCGCACCTGGCCAATCCACTGCGCAAGAACTTCCCGCACAGCCTCAACGGTGCACCGCTGCTGATACCGAGCGAAACCAACCTGGTGCAGGCAAGACTGCTGGAATGGCTGGACAGCCTACGCATCTACCCGCGCATCGTCGGGGAATTCGACGACAGTGCCCTGATGAAAGTGTTTGGTCAGGCCGGCACCGGAATTTTCATCATACCGACACCCATTGCCTCGGAAGTGGCAAAGCAATACGGTGTGCGGATCATCGGCAGCACGGAGGAGGTGCGTGAACAGTACTACGCAATCTCAGTGGAACGCCGGATCTCCCACCCGGCCGTGTCCGCAATCACCCAAACCGCGCGCGAGTGGTTGAACTAGACATCTATACATCCTGAACTGGCAAACTTGTCAGTTGCAGTGCATGGTTGACTACGATCAGCCCTATAAAAAGGATCAATATCTGCCAATCCAACCGCCCCAGCATACGCCTGGAATGTAGCTTTCGAGCTGTCACCGACTGCAGAGATCATGGTCTTGCGGAGACCGCGTCGCATAATTCGGATCGGGACGGTGACAGTGAGACTCCCGTCACTCGCGCCAACCACCGAGGAATGCCCCATCCGATCGATAAGCATCTAGCTCGCACCACGGCCTCTTCGACGGTTTCGTCAGCTCGCACCGACTGCAGTTCCAGTGCCAGCACCTTCATGCTGTTCGGCCGGCATTTTCCGAAGGAACTAGAAGCGTCAATAAACTTCCAAAATCGGTCGACGCCCGGTTGTTTTCCCGGGTGCCTTTCAGCTCCCCCTGCCGGCTACGACCTGGGAACTTTAGACCCACTCAATGCGCTTCAGCACATCATCTTCGGCGGGACAGTACTGCGTCGGCCCTGACCTTCTGCTGGTCCGTGAGCACGCCGTAGAGGTCTTTCAGCGCCCGGGTGTAAGCTTCCTGATTGGCGAGGCGCTGCTTCATGAGGTTGGTCTGCTGCTCCTGCCACTCCAGCGCGCTGCGGGGCGTCGAGTTCCTGAACTGCTGCATCGCCTGAAAGTGCTCGTTGCGCGCCTTCGATTGTGCATTCACGGCATCCGCAAAACGCTTCCAGGGTCCCGCCTGGGCGTCCGTGATCCCCACTTGCGACTTGACCTCAGCAAGCCACCGGGTCATTTCTGCGGCCGTTAAGGGCGGCCCACCGTAGCCCATACCATAGCCCATCATGCCTGGGCCGTGCCCCCCACCGACGTACGGGCCCCGCATCATCCCGGGCCCCATCATCCCGCCTGGGCCGGAACCAGATCCGTAGCTCGATGCACTTTCCGCATAGAGACTGCCGGTCAGCGTAAGGCCAGTGGCTAGGGCGCAGGCGGTGAGCATTCTGAGCGTTTTCATAGTGGGCTCCTGTGTCGCGTTGGGGATGAGGATTTTTTGCGGTCGTGTAAAAACATAGTACACGGGTATCAAACGTCTTTGGATTGCCTGGTGGAGCGTGCGCTGGATTTTGCACCGGAACAAATTGGCGGACACTATACCGGCATAGTGATCATTTAGAGTTCGGGCTGGTCAATGCCGATTTTTCTCGGTTAGAATGCGCGCCTTATCAACCACCTCCGCTGCTCTCATGGAACGCACACTGGAAAACCTTCTCTATGCCAGTCGCTGGATACTGGCGCCCATCTATCTCGGCCTGAGCATTGCCCTGTTTCTACTCGGCCTCAAGTTTTTCCAGGAGGCATTACACACCCTGCCGATAGTACTCGGACTGAAGGAAGCCGACCTGGTGCTGGTGACGCTGTCGTTGGTGGACATGGCGCTGGTGGGCGGGCTGCTGGTCATGGTTATGCTGAGCGGATACGAGAATTTCGTCTCCCGCATCGACGTGAACGAGGGTATAGAAAAGCTGTCGTGGCTCGGCAAGCTCGATTCTGGCTCGCTCAAGCAGAAGGTCGCCGCCTCCATCGTCGCCATCTCCTCGATCCACCTGCTCAAAGCCTTCATGGAAGTGCAGAACATCAGCAACGACAAGCTGCAGTGGTACGTCATCATTCACCTGACCTTCGTGCTGTCTGCGCTCGGCATGGCCTACGTCGACCGGATGAATCGCGTCGGTGCAGACACACACCATTGATTCCGGAGCGTGTTCGCACCACGGCATCCCCGAAGGCCTGCCACGCAGGGCTTGACGCATCGGTGCAATCATCCACCCACAGGATAATCAAGTTCAAGTCCAGCACTCAGGGGATTGATATTTCGTATGACTTTAGCTTTTCTCGCCATCGCTTTTGGTCTGGCGCTGCTCGTCTGGAGCGCCGACCGTTTTGTGGAAGGCTCGGCTTCCACCGCTCGCCATATCGGCCTGCCGCCGCTGATGATCGGTATGGTGGTCGTCGGTTTCGGCACCTCCGCACCGGAGATGGTGGTCTCTGCGCTGGCCGCCTCCCAAGGAAACCCAGGGATTGCGCTGGGTAACGCCTACGGCTCCAACATCACCAACATCGCTCTGATCCTGGGGCTTACGGCGTTGATCAGTCCCATCGCCGTACATTCGCAGGTACTGCGCAAGGAACTTCCCATCCTCAGCGTCGTGACCGCGCTGGCTGCATGGCAACTCCGGGACGGCGAGATTACACGCATCGACGCCTTGGTGCTGCTCGGCGTGTTCGGCGGGCTAATGGCCTGGACCATATGGCAAGGCCTGCAGAAAAGAGCCGATGCGCTGGGCGGCGAAATGGAACAGGAGCTGGAAATTCGCGCCACGCCCATTCGGAGGGCGGTCTTCTGGCTGGTTGCAGGACTGATCATCCTGATTATCAGCTCCCGCATCCTGGTCTGGGGTGCCGTGGAAATAGCCCACGGCTTCGGCGTTAGTGACCTGATCATTGGCTTGACCATCGTTGCGGTCGGCACCTCGTTGCCGGAGCTGGCCTCATCGGTCATTGCCACCCGCAAGGGGGAGCATGACATCGCCTTGGGCAATGTGCTCGGTTCCAACCTGTTCAACACCCTGGCCGTTGTGGGGATCGCTGGCGTAATCCATCCATTGGCGGTGGGGCCGGAGCTCTTCAACCGAGACATGCTGGTCATGACCGCCTTGACCCTGTCGCTATTCGTCATCGGATATGGGTTCCGAGGTCCTGGTCGCATCAACCGTGTTGAGGGATCCGTGCTGCTGGCCTGCTACGTGGGCTATACGACTTACCTGGTAAGCACGGCTTTCGGCCAGTAAACATAGGCCCATTCGATTCCCGTTGGAAACTGAACAGGCGCCCGAAACTCCGGATGCGGAGTTGTTTGAATTTGGAGTGACCACTGACGGGAATCGTTGATAGTTCACCGCCGCGAATAGCCCGTCGGCCGTCTTGCGACGAATCGTCTCTAAAAACAAGTCGATCTCGTTCAGGTCGCGCAGCGAGATGGGCCTTCAACCGCCGCGGTTTCTCATTTCCAGGCCGCCCTCACCTGAGGATTCCCGTGCGGCGCGCATCAGTTTACGGCGTCGGTGGTAGCGCGTCAGGTTGAGGCGCCACAAACCCCGCACGGTGCAATAGCCGAGTACCGCGCTTGCTATCCCGGTCAGCAAGCTCCCCAGCAGGAATGGCTGCCAGATGAAGGCAAGTTCAGACTGGAGCCACTCCATGGAAAATTCAAAGTTGGGGGCCGGCCCCGGTTCGTTCAGGATCCAGGCCCCCACGCGGTAACAGATATAAAAGAGGGGGGGTAACGTGATGGGATTGGTGATCCAGACCAGGGCGACCGACACTGGAAGATTGACCCGCGTGACAATCGCCAGGGCTGCCGCCAGGAGCATCTGCAGCGGGATGGGAATGAAGGCGACGAACAAGCCGACGGCGAATGCGCCCGAGGCAGAGCGCCGGTTCAGGTGCCATAAATTCGGATCGTGGAGCCGGGCACCGAACACCTGTAAATGGCGATGCGTGCGCAGGGTCTGGTGATCGGGAAGGTAGCGTTTGATGAGTTTTTTTGGCACAAAGACGGCGGTTAACGAGTGACTCCGGCATATGATCCACGAAAATCAACCGCGCGGGAATAGATTTCCATAACAGCGTGTCAGACTATTGCTGTGAGCGCAGTGTCCCGCCGCAGGTGGAGCAACTTTCGACATAAGGAGTCAAAACGAGTCATCAATCCCCCCAACCCTCCCCCACTGATCCTCCCACACCACCGGCGTCCCCGCCGCCAGGTCGAATAGCGTCACCTCCGGCGGCAGCGTCTCGTCGAGAATGGCAGCAACGAAATCGGGCGTGCGCGTAGTCAGGTTGACCATGCAGTACAGATACCACGTCTCACTTTCTGCCATTGTTGCCATTCCCTGGACACGGAGAACCATGCTGATGGGTAGTGCCTGGTTGACAACCATCGGCCATCCTGACCATCTAATCGGGTTGTCGGTTGATAAACCGATAGCCGACACCGGCCTCGGTCTGAATGTAGCGCGGTTCATCGGAATCATCCCGGAGCTTCTGGCGGATCTTGCCGACAAAGTTGCGTAGATAATGTGTATCGCGCATATGTGTCGGTCCCCAGATCTCCCTGAGGAGCTGGGTCTGAGTAATAACCTGATCGGGGTGGGTTATCAGTGTCTTGAGAACGGCAAATTCCTTGCGCGTGAGATGCACGGTGTCCCCTGCTACGGATACCTGACGCCTGGCAAGGTCAATGTGCAGGTGGCCGTCATCGTATAAACCCACGTCCGCTCCCGCCGTACTCCCTGGCAGACGCAGCACGTTGCGTACGCGCGCCAGAAATTCCTGAATACCGAACGGCTTGGTGACATAGTCATTCGCCCCGGCATCGAGTACCACGACCTTTTCGCTCTCCGTTTCCCGCACAGACAGGATAATCACCGGGACCTTGGACCAGGTGCGCAGCTGCTTGAGAACGGTTTCGCCGTCAGCATCGGGAAGCCCAAGGTCCAGCACGATGACATCGGGCGACTGCGTCGCAGCCAGCACCAGGCCCTGCGCAGCAGTTTCTGCCTCCAGGACCTGATAACCCTGGCTCTTGAGGCTGATGCGCAGGAAACGGCGAATCTGCACCTCGTCGTCAACGATGAGGATGCGTGCCGCAGACGTGTTGTTGTTCACCCGCGGTCCTCGTTATCGTGAGCGGGCGGCTCGGTCCGCGGAAGGTGGATGGCGATGGTGGTTCCATGGCCATTTGGGCCCGGAAGTGCTTCGATTCGTCCGCCATGCGCTCCAATCATGCCGCTGCAGATGGCGAGCCCCAGTCCGCTGCCATACATGCCGCGGTCCCCTTCTCCGCCGGTAAAAAACATGTCGAACACCTTGACCCGTTGTTCGGTCGGAATGCCCGGTCCCTCATCCGAAACCGTGATCAGCAGCTCACGGTCTCCAGCCGTGGCAGCGATGCGAACCTCACCGCCTTCGGGCGAAAACTTGGCCGCGTTCTCAAGGACGTTGACCAGCGCCTGCTCGATCAATGCCGGGTGCACATAGAGCAGCGGCAAGTTCGGCTCGATGTGCCTGACCAGCTGACGGCCGCGCAGCAATTCACGCGTGCGACGCAAGGCGGCATTGACGATGTCGTCAACGCCGATCCAGTCCCGTTCCAGCTTCAGGGCCCCCTGCCCGAGGCGGGTCATGTCCAGCAGATTCTGGATGTAGCGGTTGAGCCGCTCCCCTTCACTGATCACGGAATCCAGGAGCTCACAGCGGTCGTCTGCAGAGAGCGCGTGGTCCAGTGAGCGCAAGCTGGTGGCCGCGCCGATCATCGATGCCAGCGGTGTGCGCAAATCGTGGGAAACCGATGAGAGCAAGGCCGAACGCAGGCGCTCGGTCTCTTCCGCCATCTTGGCCTCCTCCAGACTTGTAGCAAGCGTCGTGCGGGCCAACGCGAGCGTCATGTGACTCACCAGTGCATCGATGGCGGCGAGTTGTTCACTGCTTACCGTTCCCTCTCCGAGGCGAGACACGCCAATCACCCCGAAGCACTCCACTTCAATGGCAAGCGGAAGGAATCGCCAGGCGATTTCCGACAGCGTATCAGTTTGAAACCCACTCGGTTGCCGGTGATCGAATGCCCATTGCGCCGCCGATCGCGTTTTGTCCTCCAGATTCTGCCCCTTGTGCGAGGCTGCCGCTTGCGTTAGTTGGCCACTTTCGCCAGGCGCCAGTACCACAACCGGCACGTGCAGGTACTCGGCGATGGCCGTGGTGGCCTCACGGTAGACGGTCGGGACGTCAACCGCCGCGGCAAGGCGACGGCTCAGGGACAACAGGGCCTGGGTCTGCTCATTGGTGCCGCGCAGCGCGAGCACCTGGTTGCGCAAGCGCCCTGCCAATTGACCTCCGATCAATCCCATGATGAGAAAAAAGGCGACCGTCAGGAGATCGTCGGTATGATGGATGGCAAATGTATAGCGTGGTTCGGTAAAGAAATAATTGTAGGCCGCGGCGCTCACCAAGGCGGCGAATAGCGCCGGGCGCATGGCGGTGCGAACCGCGACAAGCAGCACGCCCGTCAGGAACACCAGGGAGAGGTTGGCTAAGGGAAGCAGCGGCTGAATGGTGGCGGCAATCACCACCGCCGCCATAACGACCGCGAGTGCAAAGGCGTAGTAGCGTGCCGGGCCGAGATAGAGCAATCCGATATGCCAATGGCGTTCATGCGCCGCCGATGAAGGCACGAATGTGATTTCGAATTCACCAGCTTGACGCAACAGCCGCTGAGTCAAGGTGCGGCCAACCATTCCTGCGAGTGAACGGCGACGGCTGCGGCCGACTACCAAGGTCGTGGCATTGTGCTCGTGGGCGAAGCTCAAGAGTTCGGCAACGGGATCGTGACCACGCAGGATCAGGGTTTCACCTCCGAGCCGCTCGGCGAGCGCAAAGGCACGCTCGACCTTTACGCGCCGTTCGGGTCCGGTATCACCCGGGTCGACGAACACGACACTCCAGTGGGCGTGGTGCCGTTCGGCGAGACGCCACCCCACGCGTACGACCTCGTCGCTCGTGCCGGTTCCGTCTATGGCGACGACGACACCGGTCCATACGGGCCATGACCCTGTCACTCCCTGGTTTTGCATGACCTCGCGCACATCGCGGTCGATGCGCTCCGCCACGGTTTGCAGGGCCAACTCGCGCAGTGCGGCAAGACTGGAAAGGCTGAAGAATCCCGCAAATACCACTCGTAGCTGCTCTGGCACATCGACCTTGCCCCGATGCAGGCGTTCGATGAGCTCCCGCGGAGTGAGGTCTATCAGCACCACATCGCGTGCCGCGCTGAGCAAGGCATCCGGAACCGTCTCGTGCATGCGAACCCCGGTAATGCGCGCCACCATGTCGTTCAGGCTCTCAAGATACTGAATGTTGAGGGTTGTCCAGACATTGATGCCGTGTTCGAGCAGCTCCTCGATATCCTGATAGCGGCGTGTGTATCGGGTCCCCGGAACATTGCGGTGAGCCAGGTCATCCACCAGCACCACACCCGGTGAGCGGTTAAGAATGGCGTCCAGATCCATCTCCCAACCGTGCGCCCCGCGATATTCGATCTGAAGAGGCAGGACTTGCTCCAGCCCTTCACATAGGGCGTCGGTCTCCGGACGCCCGTGAGTTTCGATGAGACCGATGATGACATCCATACCCTCGCGGTGAACCTCCCTCGCGGTCTCCAGCATCCTGTAGGTCTTGCCCACGCCCGGCGAGGCGCCGAGGAAGATTTTCAGGTCCCCTTGGCGCTCTCGCCTTATCCCGGACGGCAAGGTCTGGGGGACCGGCCGACTATCGGAGGTAGTGTCCATGGACCAGTTATAGCGGATTGCGCGGAATTCGTCGCTGCTGCTTGAGAATCACCAGCGTATGGTAGAAGTGACACCTGGGAACTCATGCTGGCTACCGGTGAACGTGCACACCACATGGTGAAAGACGGCCCGGCCGTCTACCGCCAGAATTCCCGCGAGAACATCAGCAGTAACGGAAAGACTTCGAGGCGCCCGAGGAGCATGGCCAGCCACAGCATCCATTTGGCAGAATCATTCAGTCCGCCGAAGCTGGAGGCCGTTTCGCCCAAACCGACCCCCATGTCATTGAGGCAGGCGGCCACTGACCCGAAGGCGGTAACCAAGTCGACTCCGGTTATCGCGACGCCCAGAGAAAGCAGACAGTAGGCAAAGATATACAGGAAGTAGAAACCCCAGACGGACTCCACCACTCGCTCGGAAAGCGCCTTCCCACCCACCTTGACAGCGATCTGGGCGGCCGGGTGGATGAGGAGGCGAACCTCGCGCACACTCTGGCGGAACAGAAGCAGGAAGCGGAACGCCTTGATGCCGCCGCAGCTTGTCCCGACACTACCGCCGAAGAAGCTCCCGAACACCAGCAGCAAGGCGATGGCCGGTGGCCATGCAGGATAGCCTCCCGTGGTCAGGCCATTGGTCGTGGCAATCGATACGGCCTGGAAGAAACCATGGTAGACGGACTCCCGTGGACCGAAGGTTCCTGAGAGCCACAGCATGAGACAGGTGACGATGATGATCAGCGCCATCACCGCAGCGTAGAGCAGGAACTCTGCATTTCGCAGAATTGGCATGAGGCTGCCCTGCCGCCAGGCCAGATAGTAGAGCGCATAGTTCACGCCCGCCAGAAGCGAGAATACCCCGCCAACAACCTCGATGTCCGGGCTATGGAAGAAGCCGATGCTGTCATTGTGAGTCGAGAAGCCACCGAGCGACAGGGTCGAGAAACTGTGGGCCACGGCATCGAAGACGTTCATACCGGCCAGCCAGTAGGACAATGCACAGACAATCGCCAGTCCCACATACACAAACCACAGGTGTCGCGCCGTCTCGCGAATCCGCGGGGTCAGCTTTTCATCCTTCATCGGCCCGGGTGTCTCGGCACGGTACAACTGCATTCCGCCAATACCGAGTAGCGGCAGAATCGCGACCGCCAGCACGATGACCCCCATGCCGCCGAGGAAGTTCAGCTGTGCCCGATAATAGAGAATGGAATGCGGCAGCCCGTCGAGATTCGGCAGCACCGTCGCCCCGGTCGTGGTCAGCCCCGAGGTGGCCTCGAAGACCGCGTCGGTGAAGTGCATGTGCGGGTGTTCCGCAAGCATGAATGGAATCGCGCAAAGCAGCGATGCGGTAAGCCAGAAACCGACGACTACCAGGAAGCCCTGTCGTTTGCGAAGATCGAGATTTCTACCCCGCGTTGGCAGCCAGCAACCCAGACCGACTGAAATGGTCAGCAGGAACGTATAGAGGAAAGGTGTCGTTGCGCCATCGTCGTAAAGCAGTCCGACGAAAAACGGTGGCAGCATGGTGAGACTGAAAAGCACGAGCAGGCGCCCGATCATCACGATCGCCGCCGCGCGGGTCCCTGCCTGCCGTGTGACTGCCAAAACCGGTTCTGCCACTACCATAGGTGCACCCGTGTTCTAGTTCGCTGCATATCACAGAAAAATACACAACCGTTTGATTCATCGGGAGGCGAGAACCGTAAAGAAATCGTAATTTTTTCATCTAACATATGGTACCAAGGCCAGTCGGTTGGCTACGCTTAATCCTACTGCTGGCCATCGAACTGGATGCGGGTGAAGTCGAAATTCTGCCGGGGCGGAACGTCATGCGAAAAGAGACGGTGGCGATCGAACGTACCGTGTGCACCTCTTCCATGTATGTCGGAAAGACCGTGTACGACCGGAATTTCCCGCGTGGTGCTGTAGTGCATCCTTACAACGCATGCATCACCCCGAGTGCCAGGGCGGGTATTCGCACCAGTGACCGGATGGTGTCTTTCGTCGCGGAGAATTGTTTCACGCAGCGTGAGTCCGACATTCTTGCCACGGCCAGCGAGGCATAATGCAACCCGCAGTTGCGGATCTCCGTATTGTTGGCTGGTTGCTGGGGCAGTTCGTGACGGCCCTCGCCGTCGTCATGCTCGTCCCCCTCGGCTACAGCCTGCTCACCGGAGGCGCAGAGCTTCGGACATTGGCGCTATCCGCCGTGATCACTGCTGCTTCGGGAGGATTTCTGCTCGCACTCTCGCATCGCCGACCGGCGCGTGAGCTCAAGCAGCGCGAGGCCATCCTCGTGGTTGTCGTGGTCTGGATCTGTATCTGCTTTTTCGGGTGCCTTCCGTTCTACTTCTCACCCTGGTACCCGGAATTCACCGATGCCTTTTTTGAGGCCGCATCCGGTTTCACGACCACGGGAGCGACGGTGCTCGACCGGGTTGAGGTCCTATCGCATCCTATCCAGCTGTGGCGCAGCCTCTCCAACTGGCTGGGCGGCATGGGCATCGTGCTTCTCGGCTTGGCGATCCTACCGCTGGTCGGGGAAGGCGGCATGCATCTCTACCGTGCCGAGTTCTCCGGCGCCAAATCCCAACGGCTCACACCGCGAGTACTCGAGACCACGAAAGCCCTCTGGAAGATCTACCTCCTGCTGACGCTGCTGGAGATATTTGCTCTCTGGCTGGCCGGTATGGATGGCTTCGAAGCCGTCTGCCAATCATTCGCGACCCTGAGTACCGGTGGCTTTTCCACCCGCACGGCGAGCATTGCTGGCTTTGGCAGTCCGATCATTGAGTATATTGTCATTATCTTCATGCTCTTGGGCGGCATGAGTTTTATTCAGCATTACCGCATCTGGATCGAGCACAAGCCGCGCAACGCGTGGGGTGACTATGAACTTCGTACCTACCTCTACCTGGTGATCACGACAACGGCGGTCGTTACAGCGGTGTTGCTTTGGAAGAATCACTTGCGCGTGGAACCGGCGCTCCGTGCGGCGCTGTTCCAAGTAACCTCGATTATCACGACCACCGGCTTCGTCACCGATGACTATGCCAACTGGTACCCGTTTTGCCAACTCACGCTGCTCATGCTCATGTTCGTAGGCGGCTGCACCGGTTCTACCTCTGGCGGAATCAAGGTGGCGCGCACGCTGTTACTCAGCCGGGTTGTCAATCGTGAGTTCCGCCGCATGGTTGAGCCGCAGGGAAAGTTTCCTATTCGTCTTGGCGGCGAGGCTACCCCCGAACTGGCGGTGAACGGGCTGCTCAACATGGTGTATCTTGCATGGCTGGTGATCATCTTCGGCTGGATCTTGGTCGCTGCGGCTGGGGTGGACATCGTCACGGCGCTCAGTGCGGTTGTCACCTGTGTCTTCAATTGCGGTCCGGGTCTCGGCGGAGTTGGACCAACGCAATCCTTTGCCCACCTTCCTCGGCTCGCCAAGTGGGTCCTGAGTTTTTCGATGATTATCGGCCGGCTGGAATTCTACACACTGCTTGTGGTCCTCACGCCGCCGTTCTGGCGACGCTGATGGCGTCTTGACCGTGGCGTGCGATCAATCCCCCTCAACCCTCCCCCACTGCTCCTCCCACAACAGCGGCGTCCCCGCCGCCAGCTCGAACAGCGTCATCTCTGGCGGGAGCGTCTCGTCCAGGATGGCGGCGACGATGTCGGGCGCCAGCGTGGTCAGGTTAAAGTATGAGTTCGAACAACTGACGCCTGCCAGGAAGATACGAATTACTTGGCTGGTTTTCAAATCTTGGAATCCATGCGCCCTGAATTGCCGAAGGTTACTTAGGCACAAGCGTCAGTGTACCGGTTTGTTATCTTTTCCACTTTCCCTCCCGCATATCCACAATCAGCCATGCAACGCTCGCAGGATGGGTGTCACCAAGAGAATGCCTCGAGAAGTGCCAATTCAATTCCTCAAGCTGCTGGCCCAATGGGATTCGCGTGATCTAAAGCAGATCATGCAGTAGAAGTGAGAGCAGGTGCGGCTCGTGCGGTTTTACTGATTATGTTGAATGTGTTGTTGAGGTCCGTTTTGGTAGTGGGTCGTTATTGGGATTGAGACGGAATCTGACGCGATCTGAGCGGGAAGCTATTGGTGTCCGGTCACACCACCGAGCAAGACCCCATACGACTGCAAGAACTCCACTATGCCATGGAAAATCAGCCCAACCCCCATGGCCGAAACAAAGAAGCCGACAATCCGGGTCGCAGCATCAATACCTTGCGGTCCAATCTTCTTCAGAATGGTTTTTGCGTAGGCCAGCGACAGATAGGTGACGAGCATGACGGCGGTAATGGCCAGGGATACCGAACAAAACGACAATAGGGCGTGCTCGGAATCCTTGATGGTCGAGGTCAGACCGATCACAGTGGCAATCGCTCCAGGGCCAAACATGATCGGCATGGCCATCGGGATAAAAGAAATATCCTGACCGGCCGCACCGCTAGCCGGTATCAAATTGCTGTTGGCAGATGGGGCAAATAATTCGAAGCCGATGCGCATCAGGATCACGCCGCCCACCACCCGCACCATGCTCAAGGGCACTTCAAACAGCCGCAACAGGAGATTGCCAAACACCAGAAAGAAGAACATTAGCAACAAGGCATATAAGCACGCCTTGCGCGCCATCAGGCGGTGCTCGGCGGCGTCCTTGCCTTGCATAAGACCGAGGAATACCGGAATCGCTTCGAGTGGATTGATGATCGCCAGCAAGGTGGTGAACATGCTGACGAACAGGGTGACAGACGGATCCATGGATTTCCCTTTTTAAACTGGCTTTTGATTGAAGCACATGAGGATGCAGATGCTCACTGTTTATACATCAAGACAAGGGTTATTAACGGCCCGTTCGCCTGGCTTTTAGCACTGATCACTGCACATATCTTGACGAATTATGTCGTCATCTCACCGACCAGCGGTGAAAAATACTTAATGACCCTGAATGGCCATTGGGTCGACTCCCGTTATTTCGGGAACATCAACTGCGCCTGCAGACGCCAGGTCCAGTCCGCGCCGAACTCGGGTTTCTCGACGTTGTAGAAGGCCTGGGTCTGGAAGTTCACCGGCAGTCTTCCGAAACGCACGATCTTGCCCACCCCGCCGCCCAGCGGCACGGTCCAGCGGTCGCCGCTGTCCGCCTTCCAGTCGGCGGTGATGATCGGTGACGAGGTCAGATACAGCCCGTCGTGAAAGTTGTAGTTGATGAAAGGCTGGAGCAGGAAGTTGTTGTAGCTCGGATCGGTATGCGAACTGCTGACCGACCAGAGGTTATTGGCAAGCGCGCCATACACCCAGTGACCCTCGATGCGCAGCACCACCGCGGAGGGGCCGATGCCCCAGCGGTCGTTACCCAGGACCTTATCGGTATTGGTCGGTAACTGTGCGATCGGTCCCACGCCCCAGATCAGCCCTTTGGTCCTGTTCGGCGACAGGAAAGCGGTGAACTGGGTATCGCCCAGCCCGTTGGTGCGGCCTTCCTCAGGGAAAAATTCGGGCTGGGAGACGACCGGCAGGATGGTACGGGTGATCAGGTTCCAGTCGGAACCCAGGCTGACCGGGATGACGGGCTGGATGTTCAGCAGGTTCTGGGTCTTCTCCTCCGGTCCGTAGTTGAAGTTGATGTTGTCCTGAAAGGGCACGCTGATGAGGTTGGCGACGGGGTTCTGGGCCACCTTGGCCAGTTCCTCGGCGCTCAGTTCGGCGTGCGCAGGCGCGGTCGCCGCCATCGTCGCTGCCAATGCGGCGGCAGCCAGCCATCGTGGTGCAGGTTTCGTCGTCATATAGCGCTCCCTTTATTGAAGTGATCGTCAGTTTCGAAAACGCCGCTATGCCATTTTGTGAGCCCGCCGTCAACGACAGCCCAGCGTTGCGTCATGATCGCGCTGTCGCCCTGAGGTACGCGGCTCACGACCAATCCCTCGCGGGGACAGGCGAAACGCGCTGCCGGACGCGTTCTCCGCTCGTGGCCAAGTTGCGAGTTGAGGTCAGTTAATCCGTTCAATGTCCGACAACCTGAAGCTCTTGTCGAAGATCGTAGACCGCCTTCTCCGGACCATACAGACGGAACCACGGGAACCATTCCTGAGGTCACCCTATCCAGGCGCTGCCAAGCCTAGGGCACGCGGCTCACCACCGGAGGCTTCCATGTGCCGTCGAGGATTGCCTGGTCGGGCCAGTACGCGCGCAGCCATATCGAGAACTCCCCGGCCGGCGCCGGCAGCCAGTTGGACTCCTTGTCCTTGCCCGGCGACTTGTTGCCGAGGTAGATCGTCAGACCGCCGTCGGCGTTGTACTTCAGCGTCTTGTTCTTCGTGCCGAGCGCGTAGCGCTTGAGCGCGTTCGGGTAGAAGAAGTGCGCCGGGTTGTACATCGTCAGCGACCAGAAGCCCTTCACCGGCGGGAGCTGGCCTTTCGGGATCGTCACCGCATACGACGACTTGCCGCTGAGTTGCCGCCCTTGGGTGTCGTTATCGGTGTAGAAATACATCGTCTCGTTGCGCTTGTTGTCGTAGGGGTCGGCCAGCACAGCGCCCATGCGGTGGATGTAGTCGGTGCCGAAGGCGCCGTTGTTGACCGGCGATGTCCAGCCGTTGCCGGCGGGCTGGCCGTTGACGTTCCAGCGCATCATCGGCGCGACCAGCTCCTTGTCCGCTGCGACGGCAGCCGCCTGCAGCGTCTTCATTACTTCCGGGTCCTTCGCGGCCGCATCGAGCACACTGGCTATCCACTTGTAGAGCGCCTCTTCGCCGGGCATGGGCGGCACTTGCCTCATGACCGCCGGCAGTTCGTTGTAGAAGCTCGCCGGGTTGACCCACGGGTTGGCCGAAGTGCGTGGTTTTGATTTGGGCGCGGGGACGCTGGGGAGCTTGCTCCAGTCCTTCGTTTTCATCTTTCCGTCGAACTGGCTCAGCGGGTAGAACTGAATCTGACTAAGCGCGGGCTGGATCGCCGCGCGATCCTCCGGGTTGTCGTTCATGAAAATGCGCGGCATGGTCACAGCGAAGTTGGTGGTCGAGCGCACCACGCCGGCAATGCCAGCCGGCTTGTCGCCTTGCCAGTTCGGCCCCACGACCATGTAAAAACCCGGCTTGGTGCCGTATTGCTGGCCGAGCTCGCTGATCTGGTCGGTGCGCGCGTCGTACACCGGGACGGTCCAGAAGCGGTCGCCGAAGTCGGGGACCTGGATGACCACGGGCTCCTTTTCGAGGGACAGATAACCCAAGCCGTACACCACATCCTGGTTCGGGTCGGCAATGAATGTCTCGCCCGGATCGACGTAGCCAGTCAGCATCCCGACCTGGTTCATCGGGCTGATCGGCATGACGCCGGCAAGGAGGACGGTTTCGGGGACGTTGGTGAGCGCGGTCCGCTGGTTGACCACATAGACCAGCGGCCAGCCCCAAATGTAGGCCATGCGGCCCACCATCTCGACATAGGCCTTGGTCATCGGGCCCGGCGCCGGGCCGCGCACTTCGGCGGCTGTCGTCGGGATCGGAACCTGCTGCGCTTGCGCGTTCGTGAGCGCCAGCGCACCAAGGAGCGCGGTGGCGAGGAAGGCTCGTAGATGCGGGCTTTTCAGTTCAACTCTCCTTATTTTTTTGTTCTCACGAGTTCGTCTACGGGTCGGCTGTGCTCCTACTGAGTAGGCGCCGACCCGATCTTCGTGCTGTGATGTCAGTACGCCCGCACCTTGCCTATGCGCGGCGGCTTCACCGGGGCCGCCACACCATAGATGACGGTGAAGCCCGAACCACCACCCCAGGTCGAGGTCGGGCGTTTCGGATCGGGGGAAGCGGCCGCTTCGAGACTGTTCCAGTTGTTCGCGACCCAGACGTTGCCCGCTGGGTCAATGGACACGTCGGTAACCATCTGGATGCTGCCGCTCTGGAAGATATGAATCACATCGCCAGCCTTGGTGCCGGCGGGATGTCCCTTGGTGTTGTCCCCAGCCAGTAGGGCTGCCGAACGACCCCACATGTTGCCGACCCAGACGTCGTCGTTACCGTCCACATTGATGCCCCACGGTAGACTTTCGGCGGGACCGGTGAAACCTTGCGGCGCTGGCTGGGTGCCATCCGGACGGATCATGTTGACCTGACCGGTGACGCGTGCCGGCGGCCCCATGACGTACTTGATCGAGGCATCAGTGAGGATCTTGAATTGCTCCATGATGGACGCGTTAGCGGGAAACTTCGGTACCGGCATTTTCAAGTCCATGTTGTTTGCCACCCAGACGTTTTCCTTAGAGTCTAGGGCTAGGGCGCGGACACCGCGCCCTACATGGAAGGTATCCACCTTGGACGGATCGGTCATGGGGAACCGCACGACGGTGTCCGACGATGAATTGGCGACCCAGACACGATCCTGGGAGTCGATGACGATGTCGAAAGGAGACACAAGCCCCGCCGGTTTTACGATCTTGCCCTCTTTGATTCGTCCGCCCGGGAAATAAAGCAACTGGTTGTCGGAGCCATCGGCGATCCAGACGTCCCCATTCGGGGCAACGCCGATGCCCATCAGGCCAAGGAATTTCTCCTTGAATGGGAAGTCGCTTTCACTGGCAACCGGCTTGCCGTTGAAATCCATCACCAGAATCTTCCCGTTGAAGCTGCTGATCCAGACGCGGTCCTTCGTCACGGCCGTGCCCCAGCCGACGCCGTCGATACCCATGCCGGTGAAGCCGGTGATCGGCGGGGAGAGCGCCGTTCCGTTGGGACTAAATTTGATCACACCGCCGCCGGTGCTCTTGTTGACGCCGGACTGCGAGCCGGGCAGCCAGTTCTGGCCGCTCCACAGGTTACCTTCCGTATCGAACATGAACCGCCCATTGGCATAGTCCCCGCCGCCTGAGAAACACAGCGAGAGGGCGAAATCGTCCGGGACGTAGACGAGATAGGGCGCGAAGGGCGCGCTGCGCCGCGCATCGGGTGCCGGCAGCGGATAGGCCTCATCGAACAGCGCGTAGAGTTCCTTCGGCGCGACCCACGGGGCGCGGGCAATGCCGGCCATCGCTTCGAGCGTGTTCTTCGGCGTGGCTGCACCGGGAAGCGTAGCCGCCTTGAAGAAGCGGGCGCGCCAGTCGTCGTTGGCTACGGTGAAGGTGGCCGTGATGAGAGCGCCGAGCGTGTCCAGGTTAGCCATCGTCGTGGTCATTGAACTGTTGAGCGGGTCAAGCAGTACCTTGCCCCATTTGCCGGTGGTCGGATCCACCAGGTTTGGCACGTTGCCAGCGGCAATGCGCAGCCCGAGCGGATTACCGGAGATCGCTTCGCCGTTGATGAAGCGCGCGGCGGTAAACGCCGAGGCCACGGTCGTCAGTTCGTTGACCGTGACCGTCTTGGGCAACGAGCTACCGAGCATCGTCATCAGCGCGATGGCATTGTTGGGACCCTTGTCAGCTGCGGCTTTCGGCGTGCCGCCTTTGGCGATGAGGTAAAGGACAGCGTCTCCCGATGCGTGTTGGGCATTCAGAGTGAACGCGCCATTCGCGTCGGTTTTACTCCGGGCCAACTGGGTGGGAGCACCCGCGCCTGCCGCGTATAGTGTCACCGTTGCTCCGGCGATGGGACTGCCCGCGCCCAGGACGTGGCCAGTGAGTTCATCGGATGCGCGGGGAGTTTCTGCCTCATCCGCCACCGGGGCTGACGAGCATCCGGAGGCAAATGCGAATGTAGCCACGGCCATCAATGTGGCCAGACTGTGTTTTATCAGGCGGTAATTCACGCTTGTTCTCCTTTCGTTGGATTTTGTTTCGCTTGGTTCGGCTCCGTTGTTCGGCGCCGGTAGTGTCTCCAATGCCGGCGCCCGGCCCGCTGGTCCTATCCCTGATCCACTTGCTGCTGAATGGAATCCAGCTGGCCATCACCGTTAAAGTGCAGGATGTAAATCCCCTGCCCCTGATTCGAACGGTCATACATCCAGTTATTGCCATCTTGCGACGTCGGCGGCCCGCATTGCTGGAGGATCTGTTCCGTGGATTGCCCTACGTCCTGATCATCGGTGATGGTCGCGTCGCCACAGGTAATGGATCCCGCCTGCGCGGTCGTAGCCAACAGTAGCCCCGCGACTACGGTGATATGACAATGAGTGTTTTTCATGGTGTTTCCTCCGGTGCTGATTGACTACTGGTCACTGTCCAGGGATGTGGGGTAGCCGGCATCCCGATTACCGATTCCAGGACTCACGGAAGCGCGCTTGCTTGTCCACGGCGATTAATCGGACATAAGCAAGCGCGCTCTTACAGAAAAAATAGCAGATAACCTAATAAGTACCGCTATTCCAAAGTGATCTTCAGTCCCTCCACCCCAAGATCGAGCGCAATGCCCTGCGCAGCCGCCTTAAGGTGCAGGACCACGCCCTTGTCGTTCTTCATGACGAAATCGCCCTTGCTGGCATTGCCCAGGGTGACGCCTGCCTCGGCGACACCATAGATGCCCGCGAAGTCGGCGGCATTTTTCAGATCATAGACGTCGCCGGTCAGCTTGACATGGTTGACGCCGAAACCGCCGAGCTTGAGGCCATCGGTCTTGAACTTGTAGGATTTGCCCTGGAACTGCAGGGTGCCGCCGCCGATATCGCCGCCCACGATCCACATGATCTGGGTTTCGTCGATGACGATGGTGCCGGAGGGTGTCTTCTCCTCGGCCATGGCGAGTCCGGCCGACAGCAGTAAAGGAACAACCAAGAACCAAACAACATGTTTTACCAGCTTGTTCATCTGACTTCTCCTTGTGGTTTTAACGATAACGTTGAGTAGGAAATAGGCATCGTAAAATAGATTTTTAGCTACAGGAGTGTTTTCCAGTTTGCGTTCATAACTCACGTGATTTAGAAAAAAACCGACCTTCCCCGTGGCGGGTATGGCGCGCCGATTGAAAAGCCGCTAGCCGCCACTGCTGTTCAGGCCGCTTTCACCCTGGCTGCGTTGCGGGCGGCCAGGACAGCAAACACGATCCCGCTTAAGGCTCACGCGCCGGTCCGATCTGCGGAGCGCGCACTGGCTTGGCCATACCGTAGAAGATGGTCACACCTTGGCCGCCGCAGCGCGTCGAGAGCGCTTCGGGCGGATTGCCATAGCAGCTGTTGATGTCCTGCCAGTTGTCAATCACCCAGACATCGCCGGCTGGACCGATGGCCAGATCGGTCTGCATCTGCAGCCCACCGCCCACGTAGCCGCCCGGCGGCGAGATCTGGTCACCGGTCTTGAAGCCCGGCGGACAGTTCTCAGTCTTCGCGCCGCACAGGTGCGCGATCCGACCGACCGCGCCCGCGAAGTTCGAGATCCAGACGGTGTCGTCGCCGGCGATAGTGGCAGCCCAGGGACCAGGCAGACTTGCGCCGTAGAAGGGAGAGCCCGGATACTCCGTGCCGTCGGGCCGGAAGAGCGTGACACTGCCACCGTCCGGGCCACCCTTCTGATCGAACATGGTATACGCGAGCGATCGGTCAACCGGGCCACCGACCAACATGACGACGCCGAGCTTTAACATCCGTTCCAGACCGTGCACGCCATTGCCAAACCGGTTCGTCACCCAGACGTTGCCCTGGCTGTCGATGCCGAGCCCGCTACCGCTGTAGCCCGACTTGAACTTCTCGACCTTGCTCGGATCGCTGGCCGGAAAGCGGACCACGTAGTCACCGGCTCCGTTGGTCACCCAGATCCGGTCCTGCTGGTCGATGCCCAGGTGGAACGGCATCTTGAACGACTTGCAGGGTTCGGCACTCTCGCCCTCGCAGAGCAACTTGCCCTTGGCGAGATCGCCTTTCGGGAAGAAGACGAGCTGGCTCTTCTCCACGCCCAGCACCCAGACATCGCCGCTCGGGGTAACGATCACGCCTTGCATGAGGCCGAGCTTGCCGTTGAAGGTGATACCATCCGACGGCGTCAGTGGCTTGCCGTTCTTGTCGAACACTGCGATCGACTTGCCGCCGTAGCTGGTGAGCCAGGCGTTGTCCCTGGAATCGACGGCGGCGCCGAAGGTGCCACCCTGCATCCCGCCGCCCGCGAAGCCGGTGGTCATGGGCGAAAGTGGCTTGCCGTCGGGCGCGAACTTGGTGGCATTCCCCTGCCACAAGTCGTCCTGCCCCTGCCAGCCCACGGTGAAGTTGTCACCGACCCAGAGGTTGCCCTCGCTGTCGAACATCGCCTTGCCGCCGGCGCGGAAGCCGCCGCCCGTCACCTTCAGCGGCAGGACCCAGGCGCTCGGCGAGAATTTGAGGTACGGCATGTACGGCACAGCACGCATCGTCTTGCCCTTCGGGATCGCATAAAACTCATCAAGCAGGGCGAAGAGTCTCTCGGGTTGGTACCACGGGTCGCGCGCGATCGACTGCGCTACCGTCAGGGTGTCGGTCGGAACGACGCCCTTGGGCGAGGTGGACGCCGCGAAGAGCTTGGTGCACGCATCGGGCGTTACGCGGTTGACACAAGCGGAGAGCAGATCGGCCAGAGTCGCGAAGTTCGCCATCGTGGGCGTCTGGCTGCTGTTGAGCGGATCCTGAATGGTGCTTCCCCAACCGCCGGTCGCGACGTCGACGAAGTTGGGCACGTTACCGGCGGCGATGCGCAGACCGAGCGTGTGACCGCTGATTGCAGGACCGTCGAGGAACTGAGCGTGGGTCCAGACGGAGGCCACGGTCGTGAACTCGTTGATCGTGACCGTGGCCGGCGTCTGGCTGCCGAGCACGGTGATCAGCGCGATCGCGGGATTGTCCCCGCCGGCGGCATTGGCCGCGGGCGTGCCGCCCTTCGCGACCAGGTACAGACTGGTGTCTGCCATGCGCGCGGCCGGAACCGTCATCGTGAAGCGGCCATCGGCGCTCGTTCGTGCCTCCGCAAGCACCTTCGGCGCACCCGCGCTCGCGGCCCGCAGGGTAACCGTTGAGTTGGCTATGGGAGCGCCTCCGCCGAGGACCTGACCTTCAAGGCTGCCGGCCACGGTAGCCATAGAGGCCGTCAAGAGCAGGACCGTGCAGGTGGCTTTTCGCCCGGTGTTGAGCGTCGATTTCAGAATCGATGGTTTTTTCATACGTGGATACCCGCTGATTGGTTGTTAATTGGCGCCTCATAAAGGCTGTGACCCCTGGTAAGGAAGCGGGCGGCCCTTGCGTGCCGCCCGCCCTGAAGGCCATTCCGGTTACTGGCCGGTGCCTTTGCTCGCCGCCTCCGCCTCGGCCATCCGCTTCGCCATCTCGGCTTTGATGGCGTCTAGATTGAAACTCGCTCCCCGCTGCATCGGCGGGTAATCGAGGAAGGTCTGGATCTCCTTGGCCATAATCTGCTGGACGAACACGAAGCGCCAGAATTGGTACTTGAACCAGTCGAAGTATTGCTGCGCCCCGTCTTTCGTTCCATTGCCAGGCCAGCCGGTGCGCTCGAAGGGATCAAGGCGAAGATTGGTGATGTAAGGCACGTCAGGATGGGTCTTTTCACCCAGCCAGCCCTGGGGCTGGTCGATGAAGCGGAACTTGTAGTCGTCAATGCGCACCGCGCCGACCGTGCTTTCACCGAGGTAGAAGATTTCGTGACGCGCGGACGGCCCTTTGCCGGTGATGGCGTCCAGCTGGTTGTAGCCGTCCAGATGGTTCTTGTACGTCCGGTCGCCGATCATCTTGCCCTTCAGCAATTCTTCGGTAATGTTCGGATTACCGGCCGCCGCCACGAAGGTCGGCAACCAGTCCATGCCGGAGAAGATGCCGTTCTGCACCGAGTCCGCCGGCACATGGCCGGGCCAGCGAAGAATCGCCGGCACGCGGAAGCCGCCCTCGAGGACAGTTCCCTTGGACTGCGCAAACGGCGTCTGACCGCCGTCGGGCCAGGTAAAGACTTCGGTGCCGTTGTCGGTGGTGAAGACGACGATGGTGTTGTCGTCCACGCCCATGTCCTTTAACTTCTGCATCACCAGGCCAACGTCGTCATCGAGCTGGGCCATGCCGGCTTCCTCTTCGGACCAGCCATTCTCCGCGTTGCGCAGTGCTTCATACTTCGGGGAGAGATGCGTGACGATGTGCATGCGCGTCGGGTTGAGCCAGACGAAGAAGGGCTTGCCGTCCTTTTGAGCCTTGTCCATGAAATCGATGGCGAGGTCGCGGATCTCATCATCCACCGTTTCCATGCGCTTGGGATAGAGCGGGCCGGCATCCTCGATCTTCTGCTTGCCGATCTTGCCCCAGCGCGGCATCACCGTCGGGTCATCCACATCCGTCGCCCAGCTATGAACCATGTTACGCGGGCCAACGACATTCAACAGGTTCTGCGGATAGTTGGGATGCGCCGGGTCTTCCATGGCATCGAGGTGATACAAGTAGCCGAAGAATTCGTCGAAGCCGTGGACGGTCGGCAGGAACTCGTTCTTGTCGCCAAGGTGATTCTTGCCGAACTGGCCGGTGGCGTAACCCATCGACTTGAGTACCGTGGCAATGGTCACCGCTTCGGCCGGCAGGCCAACCGACGCCCCAGCTTGGCCGACCGTGGTCATGCCGGTGCGGATCGGCAGCTCACCGGTGATGAAGTTCGCGCGACCCGCCGTGCAGCTTGCCTCGGCATAGTAGTCGGTAAACAACATGCCCTCCTTGGCGATCTTGTCGAGGTTCGGCGTCCGGCCCGCCATCATGCCGCGGTGGTAGGCGCCGATGTTCCACATGCCGATGTCGTCACCCATGATGACGATGATGTTGGGCTTGCTCCCTTCGGCCGCATCGGCAGTGCCGCTGATGGTCACCGCCATACAGGCAGTCAGGGCCATGACTGAGCAGACGGCCTTTAAGCCTGTGGTAAAGGACGCAGTCAGGAGCGATCGTTGTTTTATTGGCATTTGTAACACCCTCCTCGGGTCAGATTTAACTACCATTTGTGAAACGCTTCGTGGCTCTGGTTGGGGGAACGCGGCTCGTGCTTGCCCGACGGGATCGGGATGCCGCGTTCACTGCGACATCGCGCTTCCCATTGCCGCCCTGATCACATCGAGCAGTGCGGTGCCGCAAAACGGTTTGGCGAGATAGGCCGCCGCCCCACACTGCGCCGCTTCCTCGCGCACTCCCGGCGCATCGTGGGCCGTGATCAGGATCAACGGCGATAACGTGCCCCGCACGCGCAGCTCGGCCAGCAGATCGAGGCCGGACATCCCCGGCAACTTCAGATCGCTCACCACGCACGCGGCATTCCTGTCGGTCCTGCCCGCCAGCGCCGCCTCCGCCGTGGGGTATGCGGCGGTCTGGAAGCCGGCGGCATGTAGCAGACGCTCAAGCGCTCCGCGCATGCTGTCATCATCCTCGACCACCATCACCGTCGGGCCGGCGACCCCCATGTGGCGTACCCCTCTATCAGCTGAGTGACCAACGGGATGGCCGTGCGGCGGATAGTCGCACCAACAGGGCGACGGCACCATTAGTAAAAGGGGCAACGGGAATTGCCCGAAAGGGCAATGGAGTTTGCCCGAAGGGGCAAATGGGGGGCGGACCCGGACGCGACCGGCGTCAGTCGGGCAGGTTTCCCAGTCGCTCGTCCAGCCGGCCGAGCTCGACCGGCGAGCCGACGCCGAGCTTCGCCATGAGCTGTGCCCGCTGCAGCTTGACGGTGCGCTCCGCGATGCCCAACTCCTCGGCGATCTGTTTGTTCAGCCTGCCCAGGACGACGCGATCGAAGACCGCGCGCTCGCGCGGCGTCAGTGAGTCGAATCGCGCCCGCAGCTGCCGCCCGTCGTCACGGGCTGCGCGTTCGAGCGCGTCGCGAGCGAGGGCCCGCCGGAGCGCGTCGAGCAGCGCATCGCGCTCGATCGGCTTGGACAAAAAATCCACCGCACCAGCCTTCATCGCACGCACGCTCGAGGCGACATCGGCGTGTCCCGTGAGAAAGACGATCGGCAGGGCGACGCCCTGGCGCAGCAGTGCGGCCTGCAGCTCCAGACCCGATGGGCCCGGCAAGCGCACGTCAAGCAGCAGGCAGCCGTGGCGGTCGGGCGGCGGATGCAGCAGAAAGTCTCCCGTGGAGGCATAGCCGCGCGCCTCGAAGCCGGCCGCATCGAGGAGGCGCAGCAGTGCGGTGCGCAGGGACTCATCGTCATCGACCACGTGGATCAGCGGTATGTTGCTCACGTCCGCCCCGACAACGGAAGGTCCGCGGCACACGCCGCGGGAAGCATGACGTAAAACACTGCGCCCTGGTCCGGGGCGTTCTCTGCCCGGATGCGCCCACCGTGCGCCTCGACAATGGTGCGCGCAATCGACAGCCCGAGCCCCATGCCCTGGTGCTTCGTGGTGAAGAAGGACTCGAAGAGCCGCGGCAGGTGCTCAGGCGCGATGCCGTGACCCCGATCGTGTACCGCCATCGCGATACCGCCGGCAACCGTCTCGACGGACACGACGACCGCGCGCCGGTCATCCGGCAGGTCGGCCATCGCGTCCATGGCGTTGAACAACAGATTGATGAGCACCTGCTGGATCTGGATCCGGTCACCGACTATCGTGGCAGAACTCGGCGCCGAGCGGATGTCGAGTGTCATCCGACGTCGCCGCGCTTCGACGCTCAGCAGGGTCGCGACATCGCTCACGGCCGCGTTGAGATCGAACGGTTGCCGTTCGATCTCGTGCTTCGCGAGCAGCGCCCGCAGCCGCTGGATCACTGCGCTGGCGCGCAGGTCGTCGCGGCGAATGTCGGCGAGAATCGCCCGCAACTCGGTGCGACGGTCGGCACCGGATTCGAGAATCAGGTCGGCGGCGTCGGCGTTGCTCAGGATCGCGCCGAGCGGCTGGTTGATCTCGTGGGCGATCGAAGCCGTCAGCTCACCGGCGACCGCGAGCCGCGATGCATGGGTTAGCTCGAAGCGCGTCTTCTGTACGGCCAGCTCGGCCAGGCGGCGCCGGCGGCGCTCAACCAGCAGCCAGCCAATCAGGCCGCTCTGGAACAGGAACACGACGGCGGCAGCGCTCGCCTCCTGTCGGTGCTCCTCCAGGAACGTCGGCGCTCTGAAATGGATGACGGCATCGCCCGGGATCGCATGGGGGTCGATACCCCAGCGGCGTACCTGGCGCCAGTCGATGTTCAAGGCCGACGGCATGACCTGCGGCAGGTGTAGCGCGGTCGGCGCGACCCCGGTGAGTAACACCCTCACCGCCTCTCCCGCCTGATGTCCGATGGCCGTGAAGGTCGGCATATAGCCACCGACGATACCCGTGCCAATGAAGGTGTCGAACGGCCCGTACACCGGCGCCCTGGCGGCAGCGACCATGGCCTGAACGGCCTCGCGGGGGGCGAAGCCGCGGCCCGCACCGTCCTGGAAGTAGCCGGGGGTGACCACGACAGCGTCCTTTCCCAACTCACCCAGCCGCTTCAGCACGGCAGCGGTCGGCAGACCCGCGAGGTATTCGGCCGTCGCGCGGTCCTTGAAGTCGGGGACCACGTCACGCAACCGGGCCTCGAACTCGCGGTCCAGCGGGGTCGTACCTGTTACCAGCAGCAGGCGCCGGGCGCGCGGGTGCAAGCGTAGCGCCAGGTCGATGGTCGCCGAAAAGTTGTATTCGAAAGGGACACCGACCACGTTGGCGGGGAGCGGGAGCAGCGACCGCAGCGAGGCACTGGGGATGCCCATGTGAACCACAGGGACCTGCGGGAACAGCTCGGCGCGATGGTGCAACAGAAACTCGAGCGCGCCCGGACCCCCGGCGATGATGGCGGCGGGGGCGTGCGCGGCATACTTCTCCTGTAAGAATCGGGTGAAGGCGCCGAGGTAGGCTTCGCCGGTGAAGCGCGGATAGTCGAGAAATTCATCGCTCAGAACAGCCGCATTCGAGATCGCCTCGCGCAGCCCGGCGTCGGCAGCGACGTTCGCCGGCAACAGCCGGTCATTGGAATAGAGCACCAGGACCAGCGGGATCTCCCCGGCCATAGCAGCCGAGGCCAGCAGGAGGCAGCACGCAGCCAGTACCCGTGCAAGGCGTGATGCTGCATTGAGGCCGTCGGTTGTCATTGTCGCCGATATTCTACGCGGTGAGTCGCTTATTGAGATACGACCATACGCTCGGGGGGGGGGCGCTCAGGCATGCGCCGATATTACCGGTACGCGCGTAGACTCCGCCATTGTCACCGTCCGAAACCCCTCGCAGTGTTGTGGCCCTTTCCATCCGAAAAGCCCGGCAATACCCTGTCGCAGCACCCAGGCATGCGGCGACTGGATAGGCTGGATCAGAAACGCCAAACGTCTGTTTCGGTTCATTTAGCCACTTCAACCCTCCCCCGCTGCTCCTGCCACCGCGACGGCGTACCTGTCGCCAGCTCGAAAAGTGCCACCTCTGCCGGCAGCGTCTCGTCCAGGATGGTAGCGACAATGTCGGGTGCAAGCGTCGTCAGGTTGACCATGCGGCTCACATAGCTGTCGTCGACTCCCTCCGCCGGGCGATCTCCTTCATCGAGCTGACCTCACCCGATTCCAGCATGGCCAGCCAGCGGTGCCCGCGGGCGAGCGCAAGCTGGAGCGGCGTCGGCGTAGTATCCAATGGGCGAAGTGAAATAGCATAGCCGTCCGGCAGGGTCACGACTTTGCGGAGACCGCGACGCTTGATCCGGATCGGGACCGTGACGGAAAGACTGCCGTCACTCGCGGCAATCACCTCGGGCTGACCGGTTCGATCGATGAGGATCTCGCTCATGCCACGGCCTCCTCGATTATTTCAGCGTCAGGCGCCGAGTTTAGCTCCAGCTCCAGCTCCAGCTCCAGCCCAGCACCGACTACCACGTATCACAGCCGCAGAACGCCGCCTAGGGTTTTTCGGTCAGCTTCGCGAAAGCCCGGGACATGGCGGTAACCGGAGCCGGTCTGGCGGGCTGTTGCCGCTGGCGCACCTTGCCCTGCCGGGCCTTGCCACGCGGTGGCGAGGTGTTCTTCTCACCCTGGGCCGGTTTGCGCACCACCTCATCGCCGAGCCGCATGCTGAGCGCAACGCGTTTGCGATCGAGATCAACCTCCAGCACTTTCACCTTGACGATGTCACCGGCCTTGACCACCTCGCGCGGATCCTTCACAAAGCGGTCCGACAAGACGGAAATGTGCACCAGGCCGTCCTGGTGAACGCCGATGTCGACGAAAGCGCCGAAGTTGGTCACATTAGTCACCACGCCTTCCAGGATCAGACCGGGAGTCAGGTCCTTGAGCGTCTCG
>Ga0210073_1000028_pt1 | contig 27620 bp, 19 predicted proteins | sample Browns_ThreeSqC__2_FD_184853 | JGI IMG/M metagenome (GOLD analysis project Ga0210073, IMG submission 184853) | Wetland microbial communities from San Francisco Bay, California, USA, that impact long-term carbon sequestration - Browns_ThreeSqC_D2... | ecosystem: Environmental > Aquatic > Marine >...
GATTTCCGTGTGGAAGCGTTCCGCGTGCAGACGCATGTTCTCCATCAGCGGCGGCCCCTGCAACTCTTCGTCGCCACCGGGCCAGTTTTCCACTTCGGTCGTGGTCATCAGCTGGCCACCCTGTTCCAGGCCGGTGATCAGGACGGGCTTGAGGTTGGCGCGTGCCGCATAGATGGCCGCCGTATAACCGGCAGGGCCCGAACCCAGTATCAGAAGGCGGCAGTGCTTGACTTCACTCATGTATACTTGCTCCCTCTTGATGGTTTTGCAGCTGACGGTCGGTTTCGCGTAGCGATTCAACAGCCCGCCTGAAAAGTCAGGGGTTATGGTACGTAAGTTGTCAGGGTGGGTAAAGCAAGCATGCGCATAGGAATTCCGCGAGAAATTAAACCCATGGAAGGACGGGTTGCCATGATACCCGAGGCCTGCAAGCAATTGCTCGGCGCCGGCCATGCCGTCGTCCTTGAGCAAGGCGCAGGCGCCCTGTCCGGATACGGCGATGAGAACTACGCGGCGATCGGTGTCGAACTGGTGGACGGACCGGCCGAGCTCTATGCCACCGCACAACTGATTCTCAAGGTGAAGGAACCCCAGGCCAGTGAACTGGTGTTGCTGAACAGGGATCACCTGTTGTTCTCTTTCCTGCACCTGGCCGCGGAGCCGGAATTAACACGGCGGCTGCAGGAGATCGGGTTGACCGCAATCGCCTTCGAAACAGTCGAGGAAGAGTCTGGACGGCTGCCGCTGCTCGCCCCGATGAGCGATATCGCGGGGCGTATCGCCACCCAGGTCGGAACGACTCTGCTGCACCAGTCCCATGGCGGCAAGGGCCTGTTGCTTGGCGGGCTGCCGGCTGCCGAGCGCGGGCGTGTCGTTATCATCGGCGCCGGTACAGCGGGCGGCAATGCCGCTGTGCTCGCCGCCGCGGCCGGCGCCGAAGTGGTGGTATTCGACATCAACCGGGATCGTCTGGCGGCCATGCGTGCCCTGGGTAACAACGTGACCGGGCTGTACCCTTATGAAGACGCGGTGGCGCGTGAAGTGAGCCGCGCCGATCTCGTGATCGGAGCCGTATTGAAGACCGGCACACGCGCGCCGCATGTCGTTACCCGGCAGATGATCAGCCGTATGCAGGCCGGCGGGGTAGTGATCGATATCTCGGTCGATCAGGGCGGCTGCGTGGAGACTACGCGACCTACCACCTACGAGAACCCGACCTACAAGGAAGAAGGCGTGATCCATTTTGCAGTCACCAATATGCCGGGGGCGGTGCCGAGGAGCGCCTCCCAGGCGTTGTCGGCCGTACTGCTTCCCTATGTTCTTGCGCTTGCCGGGCCGGACTGGAAGACCTGTAAGCCCTTGACCCGCGGGATCAATATCGAGGCCGGCGAGGTTAAACATCCGGCGCTTAAAGAAACGTTTGCCTGAGTTGTTAAAGGCAATTAAATTAGCGCATTGGCGCATATAGTTACGAAAGAGGATTATTTTGGCTCAGGCACGACGCAAAAAGGAAGAAAAAGGCAAACTGGCTCATCATGTCACGCGGGGCTTGCGCGAAGGAGCGCTGCTCCTGCTTGGTACACTGGGTATCTATTTGCTGGTGTCTCTTGCCAGCTATTATCCGGGCGATCCGGGCTGGTCACACAGCAGTTCGGTTGCTGATATCCGCAACGCCGGCGGGGTCGTCGGGGCCTGGCTGGCTGACGTCCTGCTGTACCTGTTCGGCTACCTCGCCTATCTGCTGCCTGTCATGGTCGCCTACAGCGGCTGGCTGGTATTCAGGGGACGCACACCCAGCGGCGGTATCGATCTGCATATACTGGCGATCCGCTGGTCCGGATTCCTGCTGACGGTCGGCGCCGGTTGCGGCCTGGCCATGCTGGAATTCGGATTGCTCGCCGGGGTATTGCCGGCTGGCGCCGGTGGCGTACTCGGCAAGGTGGTGGGATCCGGCCTGGCGGAGCTTTTCAGTCTGGTTGGTGCGACCCTGTTCCTGCTGGCGCTGTTTCTCACCGGCGTCACGCTGTTCACCGGACTGTCCTGGCTCTCGGTGATGGACTTTACCGGTAAATACATGCTGGTGGCGGCGGACACGGCGTATGCCATGGCCGGTAGGGTGCCGGAATACATCATCGGCTGGCGTGCTCAGCGTCAGCGCCAGGAGCATGTAAAGACGATCCAGGAGAAAACCGCCAACCGCAAGCCACCGCGCATCGAACCGGTGATCAAACCGGTACAGAAAAGTGAACGCCACGAACGCGAGCGGCAGGTACCGCTGTTCGACCCGCCCCCGAATACCGAGTTGCCGCCCCTGGCATTGCTCGATCCACCACGCCCGTCGGGGGACGGTTACTCACCGGCGGCGCTGGAGGCCATGTCGCGCCTCGTGGAGATGAAGCTGCTGGATTTCAACATTGAGGTGCAGGTGGTGGAAGTTCACCCCGGTCCGGTCATCACACGCTTCGAACTCGATCTGGGCGCCGGCGTGAAAGTCAGCCAGGTGTCCAACCTGGCCAAGGACATCGCGCGCGCGCTCTCGGCGATCAGTGTACGTATCGTGGAAATCATTCCCGGCAAGTCGGTCATCGGACTCGAGATACCCAATGAACACCGCGACATCATCAGCCTGAGCGAGATTCTGAGCTCGGAGGAATACGACAGCTCGCATTCGCCACTGACGCTGGCCCTGGGCAAGGATATCGGCGGGCAACCGGTGGTGGCCGATCTCGCACGGATGCCGCACCTGCTGGTTGCCGGAACGACCGGATCCGGCAAGTCTGTCGCCATCAATGCCATGATCCTCAGTCTGCTCTACAAGACACTGCCGAAGGACGTCCGGCTCATCATGATCGATCCGAAAATGCTCGAACTTTCCATTTATGAAGGCATTCCCCACCTGTTGACGCCGGTGGTGACCGACATGAAGGAAGCCGCCAACGCCTTGCGCTGGTGCGTGGGCGAGATGGAGCGGCGCTACAAGCTGATGGCGGCGCTCGGCGTGCGTAATATCGCCAATTACAACCGCAAGGTGAAGGATGCAGAAGAGGCGGGCGAGCCGATCCCCGATCCGCTGTTCAATCCCGAGGAAATGCTGGAGGGCACCGAGCACCCGGTGCTGCAGCCACTACCCTATATCGTGATCATCGTCGATGAACTGGCCGACATGATGATGGTCGTCGGCAAGAAGGTGGAGGAACTGATCGCCCGTCTGGCACAGAAGGCGCGCGCCTCCGGCGTACACCTGATCCTCGCGACCCAGCGTCCCTCGGTGGATGTCATCACGGGCCTGATCAAGGCCAATATCCCGACCCGCATCGCTTTCCAGGTCTCGGCCAAGGTGGATTCACGCACTATCCTCGACCAGATGGGCGCCGAGGCCTTGCTCGGCCATGGCGACATGCTCTACATGATGCCGGGGACTTCCGTGCCGGTGCGCGTCCACGGCGCCTTCGTCTCCGATCAGGAAGTGCACAAGGTGGTCGGCCACCTCAAGGGCCGCTCCGAACCGGATTACATGCCGGAAATTCTGGAGTCCTCCTCGGAGTCGGTCCCCGGATTTTCGCCCACGGATGGCGAGAGCGACGACACGGAGTCGGACCCGCTGTATGACCAGGCCGTGGCCATCGTTACCGAAACCCGGCGTGCCTCCATTTCCGGTGTGCAGCGCCGCCTGAAGATCGGTTACAACCGTGCCGCCCGCATGATTGAGCACATGGAGGAGACCGGCATCGTCGGGCCGGCGCAGTCCAACGGCAGCCGCGAGGTGCTGGCGCCACCGCCGGTCGATGCCTGATGCGCACCCTGCCACGTTTGCAGCGACTCCTCCTCGCTGCCGTTTCCCTTCTGGCGAGTCCGCTGCTGTGCGCGGGCGGTGCCCTGGATACCGTCAATACCTTCTTCAAGGATCTGCATACCCTGGAAGCGGACTTTCATCAGCAGGTCCTTACCAGCGAAGGCAAGCTGCAGCAGGAGTCCGACGGCCATGTCTGGATCCTGCGTCCGGGGAAATTTCGCTGGAATTACCAGACACCCTATAAACAGCAGCTCGTGGCGGATGGCCGGCGTCTGTGGTCCTATGACGAGGATCTGGCGCAGGCCAGCGTTCAGCCAATGGACAAGGTGTTCAGCTCCACGCCGGCCATGCTGCTGAGCGGAAACGAACCGCTCGAAAAGGTATTTCACATGCAGGAACAACCGGCAGATGACGGCCAGCAGCAGGTTCTCCTCACGCCAATGAGTGATGACAGCAGCGTCATCGAGGTGCGTCTCCTGTTCTCGAAAGGCATGCTGTCACGCATCGTGGCGAAGGACAACTTCGGGAATACTACCTCGTTTACCTTCAGCAAGGTGGTACGCAATGGTCCGGTGGACAAGAACCTCTTCAACTTTGTGCCGCCGCCCGACGTGGATGTCGTCGGCGACACCGGGTAGCGGTGTGCCGCGGACAAAAACGGCGGGCCGATGCCTGGATAAATGCGGAATGACACGGAAAGATTCTGACGACTGTGATTTCGTGAACATCCAATAAGTAAACTCACCGCAAAGGCGCAAAGAACGCAAAGCGATTTAAGGAACATTTGATTATGTCATCCCCGCGAAAGCGGGGATCCAGTATCTCACTGATTCTGCAAAGACTGGATTTCCGCTTTCGCGGGAATGACAGGCTTGATCAGACCGTCTTTAATTGCTTTTTGTTAATCGGGTTCTTTGCGGACTTTGCGTCTTTGCGGTGAATATCGCGTTTATGAGCGGACACTGTTTTGCACATCACCGCCTAGACTGTGGCTTGGTTGCCAGATGAGCTATGAACATGGGAGCGCTAAATAGCACTGATACGTGGCGTCCCCTGGCCGACCGGATGCGACCCCGAACGCTGGACGCCTTTACCGGCCAGTCGCACATCCTTGGACCGGGTAAGCCGCTGCGTCGCGCCATCGAGGAGGGTCACCTGCATTCCATGATCCTCTGGGGCCCGCCGGGCACCGGCAAAACCACCCTGGCGAAACTGCTCGCCGAACAAACCAGGGCCGAATTTCTCACCCTCTCGGCGGTCATGGCCGGCGTCAAGGATATCCGCGCAGCCGTCGAGTCCGCGATGCGCCTGCGTGATCTGGAGGCGCGCCTGACCCTCCTGTTCATCGACGAAGTGCACCGTTTCAACAAGGCGCAGCAGGACGCCTTTCTCCCTTATGTGGAAAACGGCACGATCATCTTCATTGGCGCTACCACCGAAAACCCGTCCTTCGAACTCAACAGTGCCCTGTTGTCCCGAGCGCGGACCTATACCCTGAAGCGGCTGGACCACGAGGCGTTGCGACGCATCGTCGATACCGCTCTCGAGGACCGTGAGCATGGCCTGGGGGATCGCGGGTTGGAGCTGGCGGAAACGCTGCGTGACCGGCTGGTGCAGACCGCGGACGGCGATGCACGGCGTGCGCTCAATCTGCTCGAGATTGCCGCCGATCTCGCGGAATCGACAGGGGATCATGGCGTCATCCCCGAAACAGTCTTGAATGAAGTCATCGCCGGGGGGATGCGTCGCTTTGACAAGGGCGGTGACGATTTCTATGACCAGATCTCGGCGCTGCACAAATCGGTGCGCGGGTCCTCGCCCGATGCCGCTCTCTACTGGCTGGTGCGCATGCTGGATGGTGGCTGCGATCCACTCTACATCGCACGACGGCTGGCGCGCATGGCTTCCGAGGACATAGGCAATGCCGACCCGCGCGCCCTGGGCCTCGCCCTGGATGCCTGGGATGTCCAGGAGCGTCTCGGCAGTCCGGAAGGAGAGCTGGCGCTGGCCCAGGCCGTGCTCTATCTCGCCTGCGCCCCCAAAAGCAACGCCGTCTACAGCGCTTATAATGAAGCCCGTGCCGATGTCGGCAAACGCGGCTCGCTGGAAGTGCCCGTACATCTGCGCAACGCCCCCACGCGCCTGATGAAAGAGCTCGGCTACGGCAGGGCTTACCGCTACGCCCATGACGAACCCGAGGCCTATGCTGCGGGCGAGCAGTACTTCCCCGAGGGCATGGCGCCGGTGCGCTATTACCGTCCGGTCGAACGCGGACTGGAAATCCGGATCGCCGAGAAACTGGCCCATCTGCGGGAGCTGGACCGCAAACACAAGGGATGAAATACGGCGAGAGCGGCGTCACCGGTGTCCGGCCGGTTGAATCGTCCGTGTGAACGATGCACATACTGCGGCCTGCGTGTACCATAACCGGCCATGAACCCTGAGACGACGGCATGATGCAGTGGCTGGCGATTGCGGCGGGCGGCGGCCTCGGCGCGCTGCTGCGTTACTGGGTGTCGAGCGGCACCCACGCGCTGCTGGGCCGGGGGTTCCCCTACGGTACCTTAACCGTCAATGTCATGGGCAGCCTGCTGATGGGCTTCCTGTATGTCTGGCTGCTTGACCGTGTCGTCACGGGACCGCTCGTGCGCGCCTTTTTACTGATTGGACTGTTGGGCGGCTTTACCACATTTTCGACCTTTTCCATCGAGTCCCTGAACCTGATCGAGGCCGGGCAGGTACTGAAGGCATTTGCCAATGTCCTGCTCAGCGTGACGGTTTGTATTTCCGCCGCCGGACTGGGCGTGCTGATTGCGAGACAACTATGAAAGCACTGGATGTCACTTGTGTACGCGTTTATCTGACGGAGGCGGAGGGCAAGCTCGAACACCTGCTCGAATGCCTGCATGATGACCAGAAGGTTCTTGGCGTGACCGTATACCGCGGCATCAGCGGCTTCGGCAAGCACGGCAAGATGCATTCCTCCTCGCTGCTGGATATCTCGCTGAACCTGCCGCTGGTGATCGAATTCTTCGATACCCCGGAGAAAACCGTCTCGATCATCAAGTACCTGTATACGAAACTGGACCCGGGACATATCGTGAGCTGGCCGGCCACAGTCTACGTTTGAGTCCGCCCCTGATAACGGCTGCTTGAGTCATTTCGTCATCGCCTGAAGAAGAACCATGCTTGATTCCAAATTGATCCGCACCGACCTCGACCGGGTCGCCGCCGCGCTTGCCCGCCGCGGATTCGTTCTCGACACCGCGCGCCTGGAGGAACTTGAGGAGCAGCGCAAGGCCCTGCAGATGAAGGCCCAGGAGTTGCAGACACAGCGCAACCGGCGCTCGAAGGAGATCGGCAAGGCCAAAGGTGCGGGTGTGGATATCGGTCCGCTGCTCGAGCAGATCGAAGGACTGGGGAGTCAGCACAAGGCGGCCGAGGCCGAACTGGCACGGCTGCAGGAAGTGCTCGGCGACGTCCTCATGGGTATCCCGAATATTCCGCATGAATCCGTGCCGGAGGGGCGCAGTGAGGAAGACAACCTGGAGATTCGTCGCTGGGGCGAGCCGCGCGCACCGGGTTTCGAGCCCGTGGATCACGTCGACCTGGGTGAACGGCTCGGTTTGCTCGATTTCCAGAGCGCCGCCAGAATTTCCGGGGCTCGCTTCAGTGTGATCCAGGGGGCGCTGGCACGTCTGCACCGGGCGCTGATCCAGTTCATGCTGGACACGCACACCCGGGAACATGGCTACACCGAGGTGTACGTACCGTACCTCGTGAATGCAGACAGCCTGCGCGGAACCGGTCAGCTGCCCAAGTTCGAGGAGGATCTGTTCCGTACCTGCAGCGATCCGGCGTATTACCTGATACCGACTGCCGAGGTGCCGGTCACCAATCTGGTGCGCGGTACCATTACCGAAGACGAGGCGATGCCCCTGCGCTTTGTGGCGCACACTCCGTGTTTTCGTTCCGAGGCCGGCTCCTATGGAAAGGACACCCGCGGCATGATACGCCAGCACCAGTTCGAGAAGGTCGAGCTGGTGCAGGTGGTCCGCCCCCAGGACTCCTACGAGGCGCTGGAAGCCCTGACCGGCCATGCGGAAACCATCCTGCAGCGCCTGGAACTTCCCTACCGGGTGGTGGCGCTGTGCAGCGGCGACATCGGCTTCTCCTCAGCAAAGACCTACGATCTCGAGGTGTGGCTGCCGGGTCAGCAGAAATACCGCGAGATTTCCTCCTGCAGCAACTTCGAGGCGTTCCAGGCGCGGCGCATGCAGGCACGCTGGCGCAATCCGCAAACCGGGAAACCGGAACTGGTGCACACGCTGAATGGCTCCGGTCTTGCGGTCGGTCGAACGCTGGTCGCGGTCATGGAGAATTACCAGCAGGCCGATGGTTCGATACGCATTCCTGCTGCACTGCAGGGCTATATGGGCGGCCTGGAAACGATCGCTCCCGTGTGATGATTGTGCGCGATGGCTATGGCGTCTGGCGGGGAACGAAAAGCAGGGTACCAGTCGCTCCGTCCTTCTGCCAGGTGAGGGCGAGCCTGCCGGTCAGAAAGCTGTAGCGCGTCACGTTACCCAGCGCCTCCAGATAGCGATTTTCCAGTGTCATGACCTCTTCCGGACAGGCCATGCGGGTGCCGCCGATGTTGCTCACGTGCAAATCGCCGGGCAGTTCACCAGTTTCCTTCACTCCGGCAAAATAACGGTTGCAGGCGCTCTTGCCCGAGATGCGATCGCCCTCGATGACCAGTGTGATCTCGGGTTGTGCCGCCAGTGGCTCGTTCGCATCCAGGCGGCTCAGCACCCATTCCGTGCCGGCGAGATCGGCCAGTGACTGTGTACCGGTGATTCTTGAGGTATTGACGTGCAGTCCCGCTGCATCGAGGGTCCAGTAACGCGTGGAATTTTGTGAGGGGCAGCAGGCGGCGTCTCCGGGTCCCTGTTGAACCACATCGAGTTCGATCCTGTTGCCGATTATGCGGCCGGCCCGCACCTGTACGCGCTCACCGATCAGCGCCGTGCCCAGATTATAGGGTTTGCCATCACGCAAGCCGGTTACCGCGATGTAATTATAAGTGCCCGATCCGCCGGTACTCTCCCAGAGAAGGACAACGGCCTCATCGCTTCCGTCGGCATCGAGGTCTCCGGTCAGGATGAAATCATCAACCAGTCCTACAGCAGGACGGGAGGCGCCGCCGGTCACGAAAGGATCACCCTCCCAGCGGCCATTTGTCAGCGTTATGGCTTTTTCGTAGATGCCCGTATAGGCCATGTTGGCCAGTTGTTCCGGGGTGGGGGCGGCGCCTGCCGGTGTTGCTGCAAGGGCGCCCAGGATGGTCACGCCGGCTGCAATAAGATACTCGTTGATACGAATCATCGGACAACTCCTTGATGCGTGATGGCGCGCCTGTGTGATGTGACCATGTTGTCAACACGACGGGCGGCATTTCTCTCATTGTTTCTGCAACATGAGCAGCTTTCGCCGCAATTGTTCCGATCTCGGCAGCCGGTAATCGAATCCGTAGGGCGCCGCCTCCCAATGTCCGTACATCGGGTTTGGAAACACAATCCATTCACGGCCCCATCGTTGCGCATATCGCTTCGCCAGTTCACTGCGGACGGATGGATCGGCCCTTGAGCCGGTTACGAAATCCTCCAGGTTGTCTCCCAGCAGGAGCAGGATGCGGTAGTGTCCCGCCACACCGGAGCGGTAATCAGACTTGCTTTTGCCGTCAGCCAGTAACAGCCGCGTTTCGTCGGGAAAAGGCAGCTGCAGATAACGTAGATTCCTTGTCGTGCACTCACGCAATGACTCCTTGCGTGCGCTGTAATAAAAAACGCTGACCCCGTGAGCGACGGCATAGTCCAGAAACTCGCGCGCACCGGGTATGGCAGGGGCATCCTCATCCCGGCACCAGTCTGCGAAACTCTCGGGACTATAGCTTCCGAGCCACCGTATGATCCGGACTTCATAGCTCGTGTCATCGAGGATGGTTTCATCGAGATCGGCGATGATCGCCGGCGGCAGACGGGTGGCATTTCCTGTCTGCTCCAGTGCGGCGGTCCACTGCGGGTCCGCCAGCGCCTGATCCAGATTCATACGCGCCAGGTAGTAGGTCTGCCGGGCGATGGCCGGGTATTCGGCCGATGATTGCCGCCAGAGGGCGGCGTTCAGCATCTCGTGAGAATCGGATTCCTTCCCCGATTTGGTGCACCCGGACAGAACCGTACACAGCACGAGCATCGTTACAGACAACCCGTGGCAGATGCCGTGAGTCCTCTCCGCATGATTCCGAATGTCGATCCGGGGCAGGAGATCTCTCCAGGCGGCAAATCGCGCCGGGATGCAGTGTGCTGAGAAAACAGGCGACATAACACGGAACCTCGGGAATATGAAACAGGCTTGCGTCCACGCAAGTTGCAACCCGCTCCGGGAGGCAACAACGTGGCGTCAGACCTGCGCAGAGTTTACCCGGGCTTGCTGGTCATCGCCAAGTTTGGCAGTCGCTTCCACCCATCGGCTGATATCAGCTCAGCGGGTTTATGCAGGTCCGGGTTATACGGGGTATTGGAGACAGGGACGGAAACTTGCGGTTCGAGAGCGACCGCCGGCGGTGGAGCTTGGGTAACTTCAGTGGTCGGAACTGGTGGCCAGACGGGTAGGCACCATAAACTGATGTACAGGCTGGATCAGGCGGCTCAGCCATGTCCCACCGTCGGGATCTTCCGCCAGCGCTACAATGATGTATTTGTGACCTTCCGCCTCGACGATGGCGCTGTCTGCATGCCACTGCCGCCAGGATCCCGACTTGCGATAGATCTTTGCATCGGGATAGTCGGCGAGTCCCTTCACGAATTTGTGATGGATCCCCGGGTTGCCCAGCATGGACTTCATCTCGCGGGTCAGCCTCGGTCCCACCAGTCTCCCGGTTTCCAGCAGATAGTAGAATCTCGCGGTCTGCATGGCGGTCGCGCCGTGTGACAGATTATGCAGGGGATCACGCTGATAGGCTGCTGACCTGCCATATTCCTTTCCGACCCACAGTCCGCCATTCACTTTCGGATCATACAGATCATATTTCCTGGATTGGAGTATGCCGAGCAATCGCTGTTTGCCTACCCGGTTCAGCATGCGTGTGGCGTCTTCGTTAGACGATACCCGTATCATGCGGGTAAGTGACTCACGGGTGTCCGTGTCCAGCTTCATTTCGCCCTGTTCAATTTCCACGAATGCGCCAAGCAAGATGGCGATCTTGGGAAGACTGGCGGCGTACTGCATTTCATCGCCGTTGACTGCGGCTACGCGGGGCTTGTTCAGACGGGTAATGTCCACCAGTGCGACGCTCAGCTTCTTGTTGCTCACTGCCTTCTCCAGGCCGAGTCGCGTCAATGTTTTGTCAAGCTGCCGCTGCAGACTGCTGTCGAAGCTTTTCCAGAGGGAGGGGGGGGAGGAAGTCGTCGCGTCGGCCATTACCTGGTTCGACGCGACGAGTGCGGTTAGGCCAAAAAGGGCTGCACGGATCAGACGCATATGCGGTAGCATGATATCAGTCACCTAAAAGCCGGGTCAATCAGCAGATCACATTATTGATGCATTCATAAATGGTTGACATTTACTCGTTGTTATTAATGCCGTGCAAGTGCACTGTGCGCGAGCCGCAGTACAGGAGCCTCAAGAGGTACCTGTACAATCCACTTTCGCGGGAATGACGGCAGTTAAATGCGACGTGCGTCACGTATTTATCAAGTCTCAATAATGTCGACGAATTCCAGTACAGCGAACCACGGAGGGACTCCTGTCCAGTCCTTCAGAGTCCGTTCCATCATTCTGTTCTCAAACTTTTTCCTGATCATTCTCGCGTATTATCAGGTCAAGTCGGCGAGCCGTTCCCTGCTTATCGAATACTGGGGCTCGGAAAACTTTCCCTGGGTGTGGATCGCCTCGGCACTGGTCCTTGGCAGCTTTATCGGCCTCTACCACCGGCTGGTTGAACGTTACAGCCGCCTGGCAGTGGTGCTGGGTTCCTGCCTGATGTTTATCGTCCTGCTGGTGGGTTTCCGGGCGGCGCTTTATTGGCAGGGTACAGCCACTTCCATTGCCTTTTATATATTCGTCGATATTTTCAGTGTCATTCTGGTGGAACAGTTCTGGAGTCTCGCCGATTCCGTTACCGAAACAGATGCGGGTCGCAGATCCTACTGGTTTATCGGCAGTGGCGGCCTGCTGGGCGGCGTCATCGGTGGCGTGACCGCGACGGCCATGCTGGAATTCACTCCCATGCGGACACCGGACCTGCTGCTTTCGTGCGCGGCTATCCTGATCGTCACCTTCCTGCTGAATCTGGTCATGGGTCGCATGGGACTTTATCGAGAAGTCCCTGGCGAGGGACAACCCGTTGTCGTCACCGGCGGGTGGCGTGCGCTGATAAAAAGCCGCTACCTGATACTCATCGCCTGCGCCTTGCTGTGCTCACAGCTGGCGCAGCCGGTTGTTGAGTACCAGTTCATCAAGGCAGTTGAGGCAAGCTACACGACGCTTGATGCGCGTACACAGTACATCTCCAGTTTTTTCAGCCTGCTCGGCGTGGTTTCTATCGCAATCAACCTGCTGGTCACGCCGTTCCTGCATCGCTACCTCGGTGTCATGTGGGGCATGATGACCCAGCCGATCGTACTTGCCCTGTCATCGCTAGCCTTCATGGCGCAACCCACACTCATGATCGCATCCGTAATGAAGATCGCAGACCGTGGATTGTCTTACTCCATCAACAGGGCATCGAAGGAGCAACTCTATATCCCCGTGGATCCGGTGCGCACCTACCAGGCAAAGGCCTGGATCGACATGCTCGGCTATCGTCTGTTCAAGGTATTGGGATCGGCGCTGATTCTGGTGCTCGCGAAATGGCTGCCGCTGGGTGTAAATGCCGGGCAGCTCGGCTGGCTCACGCTGCTTATCTGCGGCGCCTGGATCATCGTGCTGGCGCTGCTGGCCAGGGAATACCACGCCTTCGTAAACGAGACTCCCGTAACAGCCTGATGGCAAACGTCAGACACACCGATGCGGCCGCACTGGCTTTCGCCCTGTTTGCAGCGACCACGATGATCGCGCAGCAGGTGGCCGGCAAGGCGACCCGCGATGCGCTGTTTCTTTCCAATTTCGACGTCACCAACCTGCCCAAGGTGATGATTGCTTCGGCTGTTGCCTCCATGGCGGGTGTGCTGATCATGTCGCGCCTGCTGTCACGGTTTTCTCCTTTCGCGCTGGTTCCCGCCGTCTTCGGCGTTAGTGCGATTCTATTTATCGGCGAGTGGTTGCTGCTGGGTTCTCATCCGGGTTTCGCCTCCGTCGTCCTGTATCTGCACATGGCGGTATTCGGCGCCATCCTCATCAGTGGATTCTGGTCCATCATCAATGAGCGTTTCGACCCCCATTCCGCCAAGCAGCGTGTCGCGCGCATCGCAGCCGCGACGACGTTCGGCGGCGTCGTCGGAGGGGTGCTGGCAGAACGGGTGGCCGCATTGCTTGACGTGCGTACCATGCTTTTGTTCCTGAGCGGCTTGCACATCGTATGCCTGCTCGCGGTCAGGGGCATCGGGCAGCCTGCGCGCGGGATTCCGATCGATCAGAACGTGAAAACCCGCTCCGCCTTCAGCGTCATCTCCCGCACGCCCTATCTGCAATGGATGGCGATGCTCATGATTCTGATCGCCGCAATGGCGGCCTTGATGGACTATGCCTTCAAGGCCGAGGCCTCGGCCCACTTCACTGACAGCGAGTCACTGGTCGCATTTTTCGCGACCTTCTACGCCATCGTCGGCGTACTCGGTTTCGTTCTGCAGACACTGTTCGGAAAACGCGTGCTGCAACGCTTTGGAATCGGCATCACCATCGCGGTTCTTCCGGCGGCTGTCGTTCTGTTCGGCGCTATCGCCAGTGCGTTTACCCAGCTCTGGACGATGGTGATGCTGCGCGGCGGTCAGGCGGTTTTCGTGAATTCCTTTTTCCGGTCCGCCTTCGAACTGCTCTACACGCCGCTGCCACCACACAAGAAACGGCCCACCAAATCGATCATCGACGTGGCAAGCGACAGGTTTGGTGATCTGCTGGGCAGCGGTCTTATCCTGCTGCTGCTGTTTGTTACGCCGCATCTGCCGAATGCCGTGGTCGCAGGCTGCGCAGTCATCATCGCACTGCTCGCGTTGTATGTGGTGAACCGACTCAACCGGGGCTACATCAACCAGCTCGCACTCAGCCTGCGCAAGGGTGTCGTGCGTATCGAGGAGGGGGATATCGTGGACGCCACCACGCAGCAGATTCTGGCGGAATCCCACGCCTATTCCGAACGCGACTTTCTCAAATCCAAGATCGACGCCATGCAGCAGCGTCACAACTCCGCAATCGTGGATGACCCCGAAGTGGAGGGGGAGGCCGCACGGTTCGCCTCAGTCGTGACCGATCTCTGTTGTGGAGATACCGCCCGTATGCGGCTGGCACTGAACAGTTCGCTTATTGATGTCCGCCTGACACCCTACCTGATCCCGCTGCTTGGTCATGATGAAATCAGCGAGGATGTTCGCACCGAATTGCGCTGGCTGGTTCCCAGAATCATCGGCCAGCTGACCGATGCGCTGCTGGATCCGGACCTGCCACTGCGGGCGCGACAGCGTCTGCCCGGTGTGCTCGAGGCGAGCCACAATCCGCGCGTCATCGAGGGACTTCTGCTGGGCATGACGGACCACGCCTTCAACGTGCGCTACAGTTGCGCAAGGGCGCTTGCACGCATGCGCTCGAGAAACGCAAAACTGCGGATACCCCGGCAGAAGGTATTCTCGGCAATAAGGGACGAACTTCATGTCAGTCCCGAGAAATGGCAGGGGCGGGATCTGGAACTGACCCTGGAATACGACCCCGTTGAACCGCAGGCCCATCCGCACATCGACCGGGGTCTGGAACATGTGTTCACACTGCTGGCGCTCACGCTGGATCCCGATGCAGTGCATCTGTCCATGCAGGCACTGCTGAGCCCTGACGATAATCTGCGTGGCACCGCGCTCGAATACCTCGAGAATGTACTGCCGGCCGATCTGTATGGTGACCTGCTGGTGCATCTGGATAACAGGGAGGAAGGTCGCACGGGAATGCGTTCCCTCGTCGATATCATCACCGAGTTGAAGTTGGTTGCAGAGCCATTACCCCATAAACCAGAAACGCGGAGCTGACCTTTCAAACCAGGTCGCTTTATAGATGGTAATGAAACGCATAAGAACAATAATGCTCGAACTACAAAACATGCGCAGCATGTGAAGTACCGGAAATTCCTTAAGTATTACTCGTTGGTGTTAATCGTCGCGCGGATCAGGGCATAGTCCTCCTTGCGCGCCGATCGCAGCAGATCCTCCACGTCGTCACTCGTGATGCCCAGCGCCTCCAGTGCCGCCGCGCCCAAACGCAGGCTGGCCTCGAGGGCTTCGGGTAATGCCAGGGTAGCGCCGGCTTCGACGAGCAATCCGCTGCACACCAGGTCGCGGGCGCGGGCAATCACCGACACCCGCGGATAGTCCGTGCGGATGTGTGAAACCGCCCGCAGTGCGGTCGACACATCATCCACCGTCACGATCACCAGATCGACCCGCTCGACGTGCGCGGCCACAAGCAGCTGCGGGTCACCGATGTCCCCGTAGAAGACCCGGAAGCCGTCCTGCTGCCCCTGGGCCACCCGTACCGGATTCGAGTCGAAGGCAATGAACGGCACTCCGCTGCCGTGGAGCAGTACCGCCACAGTGTGGCCGACCCGACCGTAACCTCCGATGATGACCCGGACGCCAGAGACCTCTCCTTTCAGGTCATAGGACAGGGTGCCGGTGCCCGCTTCAAGCAACTCCTGGCGCCGGGCCAGACGGTCGCCCAGTCGTATCAGCAGGGGCGTAAGGAGCATGCTGACCGAAATGACGCCAACCGATATCGCGAAGGTGAGGTCGGTGATTACGCCCAGCGCCTTTGCCGACCCGAAAAGCACGAATCCGAACTCGCCGCTCTGGGAGAGCAGGAATGTCACCCGCAATGCCACGCTGCGTGCGAGTCCGAAGGCGAGGCACAGGGCGAGCAGCACCAGGATCTTGATGCCCAGGATGGCCATGACCCGTACGGAGAAATCCAGGGGGTGCGCGACGATGGCGCCGATATCGACGGACATGCCCACGGCCACGAAGAAGAGACTCAACAGCAGTCCCTTGAAGGGCTCCACGTGAGCCTGAATCTGGAGGCTGAAGCGGGAACCTGACAGCAGCATGCCCATGAGAAATGCGCCCAGCGCCATGGAGAGGCCCGCCTCGTGAGTGGCCCATGCGGAAAGAAATACGGCCAGCATGATGACCAGGGCGAAGGCTTCCCGGTTGTTCTGGCGCACCAGACGCTCCAGGGCGAAGGGCACCACGTAACGGCCAAAACTCCATAGCAGCAGCAACATGCCAACAACGACACTCAGCTGCTCCCATAAAGGAATACCCCGCGAGAGGACATGGGTCTCGGACAGAAACGGCACCAGCGCCAGTAGCGGGACGATCGCCAGGTCCTGCATGAGCAGAATGGCGAACGCGGTTTTGCCATGGCGGCTGGCGACCTCACCGCGTTCCTGGAGCAGTTGCATCACGAAGGCCGTTGAGGACAGCGCCAGTGACAGTCCGTCCAGTAGCGCTGTCTTCCAGGAAGCCGCATAGGTCAGGGCGTAGGCGCCGATGGCCGCTCCCGAGATCAGGATCTGCAACGATCCCAGGCCGAAGACCTGGCGACGCAGCGCCCATAGCTGGCGGGGCTTCATATCCAGCCCGATAACAAAAAGCAGCAACACCACACCCAGTTCGGTGAAGCGGCGTACATCCTCCACGTGGGTGGTAACGTAAGGTCCGGGCGAGTAGGGACCCACCACCATGCCCGCCACCAGCAGTCCGATCACCGAACCCAGGCCGAGATGTTTGAACAGCGCAACCGCTACCGAGGTGACCGCCAGCAATATGACGGCCGAGACCATGAAGCTGTCCAGATCCATTGCGATCGGTTCATTCCGCCTGAGCGGGTAGCGCTGGCAGGTTTTTTTCCTGAGTCGGCAACGGGTGCGCCGCCTCGATGAGTCGGTGGATGCGCGTCGCCAGCGTCTGATGATCCACGGCAGAGTTTTTGCGCAATACGTTTGAAATCAGCGTGACCATGTAGTCGAGCCGATAGTCGCCGGCGGGGCTCTCGACGATCGCCACCGAGTTCATGTAGTTCCTGACATTGCCCCGGTACTGACCGCACGTGAAGCCTTCCTCTTTCTTGCATTCATAGAGGGAGCCGGATTTGAAATAGACGGCGGCATCTTTAAGTGCCGGGGAGGCGGCGTAACGGATGCGACGCTCTGTCATGTACAGCAGACGCTTGATTTCACGGCTGGAGAACTCGTCCACCAGGCGACCCTGCTCCATGCGCAGGATATATCGCATCAGCTCGTGTGCGGTTCCGTAACTGCTCCCGGCGCCCGGTACCCGTCGTTTGCCTTCGGCGGTAAAAAAGCTTCCCTGGCGCAACAGCTCCAGGTCCAGGCCGTTGCGCGTGACCGGATCGTAAAACGTGCTCCGGAACAGCTCGGTCAATTCCTTGCGGGGCGTCTCGCGGAAAAACCGCTGGATCTCGAGCTCGGACGGCGGGTAGTCCCTGCCGTACTGACGCAACAGCATGACTTCGCGCATGAGCATGGCGGCCGCCGAATTGGAGCTCGCGGAGAGCGCCCAGTCGAGGTACTCCCACAGCGAACCGCGATCGCCATCGCGCAGGCTGCGCCGGGTAAGTTTATTTGTGGCGACATCGAAGATACGGATGGTGTGATGATCCCAATGGCTGAAGCCGTCGGCCGTGACGATCGTTTCCCGGAGGATCTGCCGGCGTTTTGCCGTATCATCGGGCCAGATATCCGCCAGCGCCTGGAAGAGGGCGAGCGCCACGACCAGTTTACCGACGCTGCCGACGTTCTGCCGGTGGTCACCGCGATGTTCGGCATAGCGCGGGTGCGCCGGGTCGGTGAGGTCGAGGACCGCCACGCCGTAACTCTCGGCAGTACTTCCCAGGAGATTGAGGATTTCTCGCGTGAATACTGGATCCGGGCTGGGGAGTTCCAGGTCCTTGTGATCGAGCAGTCGCAAGTCCACCTGTGCAGTCGTGAGTAGCGCACCCGCCGGTTGTTTGCTCCCGGGTATAACACCCTCGCTGGCAAGACGCGCACCCTCGACGCGCCGGATGCCGGTCTCGGCGTAGCCATCGAGCGGGTAGGCGTCGATCCGGGCCATTCCCGCAATGGCAAGCAGCAGGACCAGCGTCGTGAGCCATACGGTTTGCCTCATGGTGGAACCTCCTGCATATCGACACCAGGCTCATTGCCGACCTTCAATGCCTGGTCCATCTGTTTGAGGTACGCGCTGCCTCGTGCCTGGCGGCTCTCGAGGAAGGGACGCAGCTGAAAGAGCTGCAGTTTTCCGTCTAGAAAGCCGAACTCGATGTCCGCGGGCCTTGGGTTGCCCGCATCATCGGTGATGGGCGGGAAGCGTTGCGGCAATTCCCTGGCGAACTGGATGAGCTGCCGGATCTCGTCAGGCTGCAGCACGGTTTCATCGCCACTTACCGGCAGGGTTTCGATCCCGCCACCGGGTGCGGGCATGCGCCGCCAGGGCGCCGTGGCCGTTGCCAGCACCCGCACCGAGGCGTCGCGTGTGTCGATACGCAGCGACTCGGCGGACTGGCCGTCCACCGCACCGCCCACGCCCTCGTTAACGGCCACCGAGAGCACGGCAGTGTCGCCGCTGTCGATATCGGCGGTGACCATGACGCCGGACTTGTCGTTCGGTACCGATTTGAGCAGCAGCACGGCCGGATAGACATCTTCTGGATGTTCCATGTGCGATTGACGCCAGGCGAAGGCGCGCGCCGTGAACGGCGAGGCCCAGACCTGCGCTATACCCGCGACGATATTGTCGAAGCCCACCACATTGGGAAGTGTGAGATTCAGTCCGGCGCCAGTGAAACCCGGAAGATCCTCGACGTTGGTATCCGAACGGATAAACACGCCCAGACCGTCCAGGCGGCCGAATGTCCTGGTCATGGCTGCACGCAGACGCTCCTGGAATGCCGGATCGAGCCGGGCATGCGCAACCAGGTCGTAAAGTTCGGCGCGGAACGCCTCGGTCGTTTCACGCCGTTGTGCCGAGTCGGCCGGCAGGGCTTCAATGCGACGGTATTGTCGCACCATCCAGTCGAATACCGTTTGCTCCGTGCCGCGGTAGGGCTGCTCCAGCACCACTTCACGGAACACGCCGAAGGGTATCGCCAGTCCGGGGGCGACCGCTTCCGGAAAGTGGCTGCGCAACTCGCCCAGCTTGGCCGCCTTGGGACCGACGATCCGGCCGGAATCACTCGCGCGCAGTTCGGCAAGATCGATGAAATCCCTGACGTTGAGATCGAGTTTGTCCAGATCCGGCCGGATTACCACCGCCTGTTGCGTACTGTCCTCGCCGAACACGGCATTCCAGCGTTCACCGTCCTGCGCCAGTTCGACCAGCCCCGCCGGGCTGACGGCCAGGACGACCTTCTGACCATCGTGCGCTGCTATTTTCGGTAGTAGCTCCTCGTCGACACCTACGTTGGGAATGCCGAGGTTTCTCGCCAGCAGCTGTACATGGGACAGCGGATTGCCTTCGCCGGCCGTCAGGATGCCGGTCACCGGCGGCAGGTCGGTGATGGTTTCCGGCAGCAGGTAAATACCGTGCGGATCGAAATCATTGTTCGTGCCTGGATTGGAACGGGCATGTAGAACGCCACGCGCGAGGCCGGGATTGAGGGCGCGAAATCCCACGCCGATTTCTTCACCGAAGAGTTTGTGTCGCATGCCAGACTGCCGGTTGGCATCGCGTAACAGACCGTCCAGCACCTGTGAATAGAACAGCAGCGGACTGCCGCGCAGCTGATCCGGAATGAAATGCAGCGCCATGGGTTCTATCTCCGCCAGTTTCTGCATGGCGGCGTAGAACTGAAATCGCAGCGTCTGGGCGGCCCATCCAGGCACGCGCGCAAGATATCCCAGTTCCTGCTGGTAGACCGCCAGCGGTACACGGTTTCCGTCGAGGCGGGCCAGGGACTTCCTCAGTTCGATGCGACTGCGCCGGTTGAGGAGACCGGTTCCATAGGCTGCATCGATGCCCGCGCTCAGCCAGTCAAGCCGTTGTCGCCGGGTGGCCTGCGCCAGTTGACCGCGGAGTTCGGCGCTGGCGCGAAAATATTCGGCCTCCACCTGCAGGCTGAGATCCAGAATACGCAAGCGGGCTACGGGCTGCCGGATGTTCGGCAACGATTCACGCAGATCGGCAAGCAGTTGTGCAGTGGTCGCCAGCCGATTACTCGCCGAGGAGTCCCGACTATACGAGTCGGCTGACGTGCGCAGTAGTTTCTGCAACCAGACAGACCGGGTGAAAACGCGGGCGTTCTGTTCCAGCAGTTCCGGCAGCGCGACGCTCGTGTAGACGTGGTCGATTTCGGCCGCCAGGGTCTCATATTTTGCCTTGAGTTCCGGGTCTTTTACTGCGGCGGCATAATCGCGCACACGCTGCGCATCCCCGGCGTCGGGCGTGCCGTGGACCTTGCCGCGCAGCGTGACGAAGCCGGGATCTTCGTCCGATAAAGACGCCGAGAGTTGCCGCACCCGCTGTACCGAGGCGCTGTCCTTGCCGTGGGGAATCAGGGAGGCGCCGATGCGCAGTGCCGGATAACGCAGTGTGATCCATTCCGGTTTGCCGCTCAGCGCCACCAGCAGGTCGCGTCCCCCGGCACGCTCGTCCTCGTCCTGGATGGCCCCGCGGTAGAACAGGGCGCGGCGCAGGATCCAGCCATTATCGACACTGATAAGGAACCGCTCGATCAGCAGCTGGTTGTAGCTATCGACAAAATCAGGTTGTGCCGCAAACGTCTCCGCATCAATGCCGGCCAGGACGTTGGCTATCTCATAGCCGCCGGCGCGCAGTTCACGGCTTCTATCGCTCCACTCGCCGTGCTGATGGCCGCCCTCATGTTCGGCACATCCAAACGGCTGGGGCGGCAGGACCGTGCCATCCTTGCAGAACCAGCGCAGCCGGGAAAACGGGCCGCGTTCCGAGGTTTTCATCTCCCTGATCCATTGCTGGTATTTCGCGGCATTGTCCGAGCCGGTGGTTGTCGCCGGAACTGCGAGGGCGGCCACAGTGGTCAGCACCAGCGGGAGCAGAAGGAGTGCTAAACGGGTGTGAATTGATATCTCCATGGCAGAATCATTAAGGTTGTCTCTGCCCGAAGCATATCAGGACCGCCCCGGTTTCGCGCCCGATCCTGTGCGCAGCGTAGTCGAATTTGCGGGCGTGCTAGAAGACGCGGATCGGCAAACCGGCCACGAAAGGTCGGCGGTAAAACAGCAGGCGTGCGCCACCGGGATCCTCCAGCACCAGTTCGGTATCGTTGCGCGCGAACTGATAGATATTCACGGCGCCGGTCTGAGGTGTGTACATTTTCACCCGGTTATCGTCGATATCGAGGGCGCCTGCCAGGGAGGTCAGGCCATTTCGCAGCACGAAGCGGTTGCCCCTGACGTCGAGAATTTCCCCGCTCGTTCCGTACCACTTTCCATTGAGCGGCGATGCCCCGGGATAAGGATTCCAGGGGCCGGGAATGCCTCCCCATGACTGACCCGCGGGTACACCGTAACCACTTCCGGCGAAGGGATTAATTCCCAGGGGCGAGGCCCAGGGATTGCCTGCCATGGGGAGTGTCCAGGGTGTGGCGCCGAAACCACCGCCGGGCCATCCACCCAGCCCGGACATGCCATTCACAAGCGGCCATCCACCCATGCCGGACATGCCATTCATGAGTGGCCAGCCGCCGGCGCCAAGGCCGTAGGAATTCAAAGGTGAATTCCAGGAATTCGAGTTGTTCATGGAGTCTGACATGATGTTCATCATGGTCAGCATCATTCGAAACATGAAACCAAACATGTCTCCCATCCCGTCAGCGGCAGCCGGCATCGGCAGCGACAGGGCGCAGAGCAGTACGACAATGGCCCGTTTGTTTCTCATCCCAAGACTGGCGAGTTCCCTTTAGGTAATCCCCATGAAATAAGTGTAGGAGATCATCGGTTCGTTATTGCCGGCAGACATAGAATACTATATCTAGTAAATTGCATTCAAATTTATACGAGATTTAGTAGTTTGATGCGGGAAGATTAGTATTGGGTTCAGCTTGCGATTCCAGCATATACGCTGAGGTTTCATGCTCAACTTCATGCAGGTAATAAACGACGTCCATGTTAAACTTCACAAGATAAACTTATTTGCCTGAAAGACATGAAAAAACTACTGAAATTGCTGGATGAAAGAATCCTGTTTCTGGATGGCGCCATGGGCACCATGATCCAGCGCTACAAACTGGCGGAGGCCGATTACCGCGGAGAGCGTTTCGCAGGCTGGGCATCAGACCTGAAGGGCAACAACGACCTCTTGACGTTGACCCGGCCGCACGTCATTCGCGAGATCCATGACGCCTATCTCGAGGCGGGTGCGGACATCATCGAGACCAACACCTTCAACGCCACCCGCGTCGCCATGGCTGACTACCACATGGAGGATCTGGCCTACGAAATCAACGTAGCTGCCGCCCGGCTGGCGCGCCAGGCCACCGATGCGTTCACTGCCCGTACTCCCGAAAAGCCGCGCTTCGTCGCCGGTGTACTGGGTCCCACCAACCGTACGGCGTCGATATCCCCGGACGTGAACGACCCGGGTTTTCGCAACATCCATTTCGACGAACTGGTCGCGACCTACACCGAATCCGCCCGTGGTCTGATTGAGGGCGGCGTCGATCTCCTGCTGATCGAGACCGTGTTTGATACCCTGAACGCCAAGGCGGCAGTCTTCGCCGTCGAGTCGTTTTTCGAGGAAAGCGGCGCCCGTCTGCCGGTGATGATTTCCGGCACCATAACCGACGCTTCCGGCCGCACGCTCACCGGTCAGGTCACCGAAGCGTTCTGGAATTCACTGCGCCATGCGCGGCCGATCTCCATCGGACTTAACTGCGCGCTGGGCGCGAAGCAGCTGCGTCCCTACGTGGAGGAGCTGTCGCGCCTTGCGGACACCCATGTTTCCGCGCACCCGAATGCGGGGCTGCCGAACGAGTTCGGCGAATACGACGAGACCCCGGAGGAGATCGCCGCAGAGCTGTCTGACTGGGCGGCCCACGGCTTTATCAACATCGTCGGCGGCTGCTGCGGCACCACGCCCGAACATATCAGGGCGATCGTCGCGGCGGTAGGCGGGCACCCGCCGCGGCGGATTCCCGAAATCGAACCCCAGTGCCGGCTGGCGGGACTGGAACCACTTAACATCGGGCCGGACTCGCTGTTCGTCAACATCGGCGAGCGCACCAATGTCACCGGCTCGATACGTTTCAAACGTCTGATCATGGAGGGCGATTACGAAAAGGCGCTGGAGGTGGCGCGCGAGCAGGTCGAGAGCGGCGCACAGATGATCGATGTCAACATGGACGAGGGCATGCTGGATGCCGAAGCCGCCATGGTGCGGTTCCTGCATCTGATCGCGGCGGAACCGGACATCTCACGCGTGCCGGTGATGATCGACTCCTCCCGCTGGTCGGTGATCGAGGCCGGTCTGAAATGCATCCAGGGCAAGGGCGTGGTCAATTCCATCAGCCTCAAGGAAGGGGAGGCAGAGTTTCTGCACCACGCCCGTCTGCTGCGCCGTTACGGCGCAGCGGCCATCGTCATGTCCTTCGATGAGCAGGGCCAGGCCGATACCCGTGCGCGCAAGCTCGGGATCTGTACCCGCGCCTACCGTTTGCTGACCGAGCAGGTCGGCTTCCCGGCCGAGGACATCATTTTCGATCCCAACATCTTCGCCGTCGCCACCGGCATGGAGGAACACAACGGTTACGGGCTGGCCTTCATCGACGCGGTGCGTGACATCAAGGCGACGCTGCCCCACGCGCTCATCTCCGGAGGCGTCTCCAACGTGTCCTTCTCGTTCCGCGGCAACAACCCGGTGCGCGAGGCCATCCACGCGGTGTTCCTCTACCACGCCGTCCAGGCAGGAATGGATATGGGCATCGTCAACGCCGGCCAGCTCGCCATCTACGAGGAGATACCGAAGGCGTTGCGCGAGCGGGTCGAAGACGTGATTCTCAACCACCGGGACGACGCCACCGAGCGTCTGCTGGAAATCGCCGAACAATACCGTGGCGAAGGCGCCGGCGCGGAAAAGAAGGAGGAGCTTGAATGGCGCGGCTGGGATGTCAACAAGCGCCTCGAGCACGCGCTGGTCAAGGGCATCGCCGACTTCATCGAGGCCGACACCGAGGAAGCGCGCCAGGTCGCCGTGCGTCCGCTGGATGTCATCGAGGGCCCGCTGATGGCCGGCATGAACGTCGTCGGCGACCTGTTCGGCGCCGGCAAGATGTTCCTGCCGCAGGTGGTGAAATCCGCGCGCGTAATGAAAAAGGCGGTCGCCTACCTGCTACCCTACATGGAGACGGAGCCAGGCGATACCGCGCGGACCAACGGGCGCATCCTGATGGCGACGGTGAAGGGCGACGTGCATGACATCGGCAAGAATATCGTCGGCGTGGTGCTGCAATGCAACAGCTACGAGGTGATCGACCTCGGGGTGATGGTGTCGGCCGAGACTATCCTGCAGACGGCGCGTGAGCGGCAGGTTGACATTATCGGCCTGTCCGGCCTGATCACGCCTTCACTCGATGAGATGGTGCATGTCGGCAGCGAGATGCAGCGCCAGGGATTCACTGTGCCGCTGCTGATCGGCGGCGCCACCACGTCGCAGATACACACCGCGGTGAAGATCGACCCGTCGTATCAGGGCGCGGTCGTCTATGTTCCGGACGCCTCGCGCGCCGTTGGTGTGGCGAGCAGCCTGCTGAGCGCAGACAACCGCGAGGAGTACATTGATGGCATCAAGCGACGCTACAGTGAACTGCGTGAGCAGCGCCAGAGCCAGCAGAAGACGCGCAAACTGGCCACCCTGGCGGAGGCGCGCGCAAACCGCTTCCAGGCCAACTGGGACAAATACCAGCCGGCCAGGCCGGAATTTCTCGGCACCCGGGTGTTTGCGGACTATCCGTTGCCGGAACTGGTCAACCGTATCGACTGGGGACCGTTCTTCAAAGCCTGGGAGCTGTCAGGCAAGTACCCGCAGATCTTCGATGACAAGACGGTAGGGGAGGAGGCGCGACGCCTGTTCGAGGATGCGCAGACGATGCTCGAGCGGATCATCCGCGAGAAATGGCTGACCGCGCGCAGCGTCATCGGTTTATTCCCCGCGAACAGCGTCGGAGACGATGTGGAACTCTACACCGACGAGTCACGCGGCGCGGTGCTGACGGTATTCCACTTTCTTCGCCAGCAGATGAGCAAACGGCGCGACGCACCCAACCTGTGTCTCGCGGATTTCATCGCGCCGAAGGAGACCGGCGTGGCCGACTACCTTGGGACGTTCGCAGTTACCGCGGGGATCGGCATCGAGCACAAACTCGCCGAGTTCGAGGCCGACCACGACGATTACCACGCCATCCTGCTGAAGGCGCTCGCCGACCGCCTCGCCGAAGCCTTTGCGGAACGATTGCATGAGCGCGTGCGCAAGGAATTCTGGGGCTATGCCATGGGTGAGAACCTCTCCAACGAGGAGATCGTCAAGGAGGAATACCGTGGCATCCGTCCCGCGCCCGGCTATCCGGCCTGCCCGGATCACACCGAGAAGGGGATACTCTGGACCCTCATCGACCCGATCGAAAATGCGGGTATGCATCTCACCGAAAGCTTCGCCATGCTGCCGACCGCAGCGGTGTCCGGTTTTTATTTTTCACACCCCAAGTCGCAGTATTTCGGCATCGGAAAAATCGGCCGGGACCAGATCGAGGACTATGCCCGGCGCAAGGGCATGACCGTCAGGGAGGCCGAGCGCTGGCTCGCCCCGGTGCTGGGTTACGAGGTTTAAGGAAATCAATACGGGTACTGGTTGAGACCGATGAGGACACTATTCCTCGATAAACACCGTTTTCACCGCAGAGACACGAAGGATGCAGAGAAATTCCTATACGAAAGCAATTGATCAGATTGTGTTCTTTCGGCAAGCGCTCCCTGCCTCACCTGAAGAACCTGCTTGACACGACCAGGCATCGGGCGATGCGTCGGCTAAATGCCCCTGGCCGACTCAATCACGTACAATACGAACATGAAAACACCGAGCTTCAAATCGGCCTGTGCCACAGGCACAGACTGGCGCATCATCGCCGAACAGTGTCTGGCGGAACTGGGATCCGAACCCGAATCCGCCCGTCTTGGCCTGATCTATATCACCGAACCTCTGGCTCCTGACCTGGAAAGGCTGCTTGAACAGTTGCGCGCCCGCACCGGTGTGCGCGACTGGATCGGGACTGTTGGCAGCGGCATCTGCTGCACCGGGCGCGAGATCTACGATGAACCTGCCGCCGCCGTCATGCTCGCGGCATTGCCCGAAGACAGTTACCGCCTGATTCCGGCCGGCCTCGATGCGCTGGCGGAAATGCTCACCCTCAACCGGGAATGGATCTCCGCACATGAGGCCCGCTTCGGAATTGTCCATGGGGATCCGCGCAACAACCACGTACCGCAAATCATCGAATCGCTGTCGCTGGAGCTGGACCCCGGCTTCCTGGTCGGTGGTCTGTCTTCGGCCAGCTCCGGGGACCACCAGATCCAGATCGCGGGGGCACGCTACGAGAACGGGCTCTCGGGTGCACTCTTTTCCGCTGAAATTCCGGTTATCAGCGGTTTGACCCAGGGGTGCACGCCGCTCGGGATGAAACACACCGTTACGCGCAGTCAACGCAATATTCTGGTCGAACTTGACGGGCGGCCGGCCCTGGACGTATTCAGCGAGGACATCGGGGAAGTACTCGCGCGTGACCTGTCACGAGTCGCCGGCTATATCTTTGCCGGTCTGCCCGTGCCTGGTTCGGACACCGGCGATTATATGGTGAGGAATCTGGTCGGGATCGACCCTGCTCAGAAGCTCGTGGCGATCGGGGACCTGGTTGAGGAGGGAGATCCCGTCATGTTCTGCCGTCGTGACGGCGAAACCGCGCGTGAGGATATGCTGCGCATGCTACGCGATCTGGGTAAGCGCGCCCGGAGCGGTATCCGCGGCGGTGTGTATTACACCTGCCTTGGCCGCGGACGCTATCAGTTCGGTGAACAGTCGGAAGAATTACGAATGATCCAGGAAGAGCTGGGCGACTTCCCGCTGGTTGGGTTTTTCGCCAACGGCGAGATTTCACATAACCGCCTCTATGGCTATACCGGGGTGTTGACGCTGTTTCTCGCACACTGATTCCTGGTAAGTAGTGTTCATCCCTGAACGCCGTTATCACCGCAGAGACGCAAAGGACGCAGAGAAATTCAATTACTAAAATAAGTAATACCTATCTCAAAATTAACCATGGGCTTCCAATAGGAGCTTCGTACAAATAACAAATGCCATATTTATCGGGAAATATTGAAATTTCATGTTCGGTAGCGTGTAACTCTTAGTCCTGGCGTTAATTTTGAGACAGGTTCCAATCACTTTGCGTTCTCTGTGTCTCTGCGGTGAGTTTATTTCTTTGTGGATGGATGCCAACGGGATGAGGCACCGCCAGTATCCGTGCGCCGGAATGGTGTTTCTCGTCATCGCAGGACTGCTTATTGGTTCTACCTGCACGGCAGGCACCG
>Ga0210073_1000029_pt1 | contig 27194 bp, 28 predicted proteins | sample Browns_ThreeSqC__2_FD_184853 | JGI IMG/M metagenome (GOLD analysis project Ga0210073, IMG submission 184853) | Wetland microbial communities from San Francisco Bay, California, USA, that impact long-term carbon sequestration - Browns_ThreeSqC_D2... | ecosystem: Environmental > Aquatic > Marine >...
GAGATCACCACTTTCCGGCCGGAGCGCGCAGGCCCGACCAGATCCTCGGGTCCGACCCGACGCCCATCCGGCAAGGTGATCGTCTCGCCCTTGTGCAGCCGACCCCAGAGCGGCCCCTCGGGAATGCCCAGCTCGCGCGCGCGCTCGGGATGGAATCGTCCCAGTCGGGTGTGTTCCGCCAGGGCGTAGCCCACCGTCTCGGCCCAGCCCCCGTGGTTGGTCTCGAAGACGACCAGGTCATAGTCGCCACGGTTTCGGACATCGCCCGGCTTCAATTCCACGATCTCAACCGGAAACTTGGTACGCTCGATCCCCACAGAGAGCGCCGAGCTCAGCACGCGCTGAGCCCCCTTGGGACCGTAGAGCGTGAGACCGTCCTGGCGATCTTCCTGGCCGACCACGTGGAGCAGACCCATGGTCCGGACCAGCCCGGTGAGGCCGAGCATGTGATCGGAGTGGAAGTGGGTGAAGAAGATCTCCCGCAGTCCAAAGCCCACGCCGTAACGCATCATCTGGCGCTGGGTCCCTTCCCCGCAATCGAAAAGCAGCGTCTCCCCCTCGCGCGTTACCGCGAGGCTGGCGACGTTGCGGTCCACGGTCGGACACGCAGCACCGGTGCCGAGGAAGGTGATGGCGAGCATGGGGGGAAGGTAACGGGGAACGGGAGAACGGGAGAACGGGAGAACGGGAGAACGGGAGAACGGGAGAACGGGAGAACGGGAGAACGGGAGAACGGGCCGAATCTAGCGGGAGAATCGGTGGCGCTTCAAGAGACCATCAGCAGCCGCTGGCTCCTTCGGCAGTTGTCCAGCAGGATGCCGCGAAGCCTATCCCCGCCAGCCCACCAACTTCCCATCGGACAACCGCTACACCGAGCAAGTAACCTCTGGCCGGAGCAGTCCTGTTCCCCTGTTCTACCTTCTCTAGAAGATCTTGACTTGTATAGTGAGCTTTCCGGGCTTCTTCGAAATCGTGTCGAGGAGCGCCTTGAGCGACTGGCTGGCCGCGCGGGCGTCGGTATAGAGCCCGCTGTCGGTGGCCAGCTTACCCAGCGTCCCCTGGCCCTTGTTGAGGTTGGTGAGCAGCGTGTCGAGCCGGGCACCGGTGGTGGTGAATTGCGCGGTCATCCCAGAGAGGTTCTGAGTCAGCGTGTCGAACCGGGTGATCGACCGGTCGAGCGCCGGGTTGGACAGGGTGGAGTCGAGATGCTCGGAGAGCCGGCGCATCGCGGCCAGGGCCTTCTCCGCCTCCGCGCTGGGCCCGGGGAGCGATTTGTTCAGGGTCGCGGAGAGGGTCTGTATTGACTGCATGGTGGCGTGGAGGTCATCCGCCAGCCGGCGGTTCACCACTTCCTGGATCCCCAGCAGTACGGTGTCGGCCCGGTCGGCCAGGCCGCTGGCGCGATCGAAGAGGCCGGTGTCCTGCCGGCCCGGAATGATGGCATCGGTCGGAAGCGGCTCCGCCGCGGTCCCGGGGAAGAAGTACAGGATCGCCTCGCTGAAGGCGATGCTCTCCACGATGGTGGCGTGCGCATCCACCTTGGGTACCACCTTCGGAGGCAGGGTGAAGGTGACCACCACGTCCCCCACATCGACGAACTCCACCTTCTCCACCCGGCCTACCTTCACTCCCGAGATCTTGACGATCGAGCCTTCCTGCAGCTTGCCCACGTTCTCGAAGCGTGCGCGGAAGGTGGGCTCGCGCTTGAACGACTTGCCGCCCAGCCACATGCTGCCCGCCACGAAGGCCGCGATCCCCAGGATCACCAGCCCGCCCACGGCTACTTCCTGTTTGTAGTGCAGGTCCATGGGGCGTCAGGCCGCGAAAGAGGGGGTCTCGAAGTCACGCTCGAGAAAGGCCTTGACCTTGGGATTGAGAGAGGCCCGGAACTCGTCCTTGGTGCCTTGGGCCACGATCTTCCCGTCGGTCAGCAGCGCCAGCCGGTCGGCCACCCGAAAGGCGCCACGCACGTCGTGCGTCACCATCACGTTGGTGACCCCCAGCGTCTCCGCCAGGTGCACCACCAGGTCGTCGATGATGTCGGCGTTGACCGGGTCAAGACCCGAGGTGGGCTCGTCATAGAGGAGATACTTGGGACTCCCCGCGATGGCCCGCGCGATCCCCACCCGCTTCCGCATCCCCCCTGACAGCTCGGCCGGATACTTCTGCGCCACGGTGGCCTGCAGGTTCACCAGCTTGAGGCACTCCTCGACCCGCTTCTGGCAGTACTCCATGTCCCCGTAAAGTGCCTGGTCGGTAATGCCCAATCGAATGTTCTCGAAGACGTCCATGGAGTCGAAGAGGGCGCCATTCTGGAAGACGTAGCCGATCTGGGTCCGGAGAGCCGACAGTTCGTCCCGCTTGAGGTGCACCACGTCCTTGCCATCTACCAGGACGGTGCCCGAGTCGGGCCGAATCAGCCCGATGATGTGTTTGAGCAGCACGCTCTTGCCGCAACCGGACGGGCCCATTAGCGCGACCGTCTCGCCGTCGCGGACCTCGAAGTCCACGCCATCGAGCACGACCTGCTCGCCGAATCGCTTATAGACGTTCCGGAGCTCGATCATGCCGGGTGAAGCAGGATCTTGGCCAGCAAGGTGTCCAGCAGCAGGATGACCACCGAGGCGCTGACCACCGCGCGGGTGGTCGCCTGGCCCACGCCCTCGGCGCCCTGCTTGGCATTGAAGCCGACATAACAGGGGATCAGCGTGAGCGCGCCGGCGAAGAAGAAGGCTTTGGTGATCGAGTAGTAGGCGTCGAACGGCCGCCAGAAGAATTGCGCGCCGTAGGCGAAGTCCGCGTTGCTTACTGGCAGCACCGCCTTGACCGAGAGCCACCCCACCACGATCCCGATGATGTTGGCGAACACCACCAGCACCGGAATCATCAGGAGCCCAGCCAGGACCCGCGGAATGATCAAGTGTGAGGCGGGCGAGCGGCCCAGGCTCTCCAGGGCATCGATCTGCTCCGTCACCCGCATGGTGCCCAGCTCGGCGGCGTAGCGGGCCCCGATCCGCCCGGCCAGGACCAGAGCGGTCAGCACCGGGCCCAGTTCCAGGACGATGCCTTCCGTAATGAGGGAGCCCACGATGTAATACGGCAGATTGGAGGAGAACTGGTAGCCGGTCTGGAAGGCCATCACCCCGCCGGCGAAGCCCGAGATCAACAGCACGATGAACAGGCTGCCCACGCCGATGTTCCAGGCCTCCGTCATGGTCCGCGGCAACCAGATCCGCCACTCCGCCAGCCCACGGCCCAACTCCATCACCAGCAGACTGACGCGCCCGATGTGCGCCAATCCCTCCAGCACCACCCGACCCAGAAGGCGGACGACGCCGGAGGAGCCAGTGGTGACCACTGCGCGTGCCAGGGAAAAAGGATCTTTGGGCATGGGGCAAGGGAGGCGAGGACCCTGTATCTTGCCCCCCCATGTCCCCCAAGTCCACCCCTGTGCCACTTGGCGCCGTTCAGTTCCGGCGTTGCCTGCTGCGCTGGTACCGCCGCCACGCACGCGATCTTCCCTGGCGACGGACGCGCGATCCCTACCGAGTGATTGTCTCGGAATTCATGCTGCAGCAGACCCAAGTCTCACGCGTCGAGTTGTTCTACCCGCGATTCCTCGACCGCTACCCGACTATCGGGCACCTGGCGCGAGCCCAGGCGAGCGAAGTCCGGGAGACCTGGGAGGGTCTGGGGTACTACCAGCGCGCGGCCAACCTGCATCGCCTGGCTCGAGTGGTCGTCCGCGAGTTGGATGGCGTCATACCCGACGACCCCGCACGATTGCGCACGCTGCCCGGGGTCGGACGCTACACCGCCGGCGCGGTCGCCTGCTTTGCCTACGAGCGGCCGGAAGCGACCGTCGACACCAACGTGGCGCGGGTGATCCGGCGAGCCTATCACCCCCGCCTCCAGGGACCCGGGAGCGCGAAGCGGATCTGGGCCACGGCTCAGGCCGTCCTGCCGACCCGCGGGCGCACCGCGTGGGCCTTCAATCAGGCGCTGATGGAGTTGGGAGCGACGGTGTGTACCGCGAGGGTGGCGCGCTGCGAGATCTGCCCGGTGCGGGCGGTGTGTAAGACGGGAAGGGGGAAAGGAGAAAAGGGAAAGAGGCGGTAACTAAGGGGAACAGGGAACGGGAACCGACCCAACACCCGTTCTCCCGTTCTCCCGTTCCCCCATTCTACCGTTGTTACGGTCTCCCCATCGCCCCGGCGACCAGCGACAACACCGCCAACACCCCCGCGATCGAGCTCACGATCGCCTGCCGGCGACGCAGCGCATCGAAGAGCACTGCTGTACTCCCTACAGGATCGACCCGGCTCAGCTGGCGAGCGGTCGGCCAGGCGACAAAGAAGACCAGCGCGGCGGCCAGGAGCCCGGCGATCTGCATCAGCATCAGCCAGGGCGAGGGAGCCGACAACGACCCCTGCAAATCGAAGGTCAGTGCGATCCCGCTCAGCGCCGTAATCATGGCGCCCGGCCCGATCACCAGCTGCTGGACCGCGGCTTGAAGCCGAGCCACGGTCGCCAGTGCCGCGCGGCTCTCCCGCCGACCCGTGACGCCCATGATGAAAGCGGCGATGGCGCCCCCCACCCAGAGGGACTGACCGGCCAGATGCAGCAGGAGCCAGAGGTGTCGCATGTTAGTGTTTGGTCACGGTGGTGGAAGCGAGACTCAACTCGTCGATCGGCTGGCGCCCCGCGAACCCGCTGTCCAGCTCATGCCAGTGGGTAATCCCCGGTTCCCCCAATCGCCAGCAGAGAAAGACCAGGCGATCCTCGCGAAGCGAGTAGAAGTCCACCAGGCCGGCATCGAAACCCTTGAACACGCAGCCGATCCGCTCCAGTTCCTGCAGATATTCGTTGATCGTCCGCGCGTGGCTCGAGACCGCGTCCCGCGCAGCCACCAGCTCCGGCGTCTCCCCCTGGTCGGCCCGGACCCCGGCGGCCAGCATCTCGTACTGGCCGATCGTCTCGCGCCAGGCGGGATAGGCGGCCACGATATCCTGGACGATCCGCGCCACCAGCGGCAGCGCGCGCTCCGCCTCCTGAACCGTGAAGATCCGCGGCTCAGGCATCGGTCCGCCAGAGAACCGTGAGCCCCGCCACCAGCTCCGGATGGCTGATGAACCCCACCACCCGGTGCTGCCCGTCGATCACCGTGATCGTGGCCCGCAGGTGGGACTCCTCGGGATCCTGGTCCATGTGGAGCACGAACCCGCTCAGCTCCTGGTCCGGCCCCACCACACAGGAGTCGGTCCGCATCAGCTGGTCCGCCCGCGTGTTCTGGGGGTCGTAGCCCGCCGCAATGCACCTGGTCACCAGGTCTCGATCACTCAGCACGCCCAGAAACCGGCGCGAGCGATGGTCGTCCACCACTGGCACCACGGAGATGTTGCGGTGACGGAACATGATCGCCACTTCGCTGGCAGCCGCACCGGCCACCGCGACGTGGGGATTAGAGACCATGATTTCAGAAGCGCGCATTGATTTGCCGGTAGCGGTGAGGCAACTCTCGCAGTCCTCAGTCCTCAGTCCTCAGTCCTCAGTCCTCAGTCCTCAGTCCTCAGTCCTCAGTCCTCAGTCCTCAGTCCTCAGTCCTGAATTTGCACCCCGCCCCTCCCACTTCGCCAGCGCCTCCGTCGCCGCCCGCTCACCTTCCGCGGCATACCGTCGCAGCAGATCGGGACGGAAGGTAGCGCCTCGCTCGACCCGGGGCCGCACATAGATCAGGGGCGGCCGACCCGGCGTGGCCCGCCAGAGCGCCATGGTCAGCGCCGTACCCCCGGCCATCAGGATCCTGGTCGCTTCGTCGTGCGCCGCCACCAGCGCGGGCTGCCTGGCCGGGGTTCCCGTCTCGTCGAACCCGGGGCCGATGTCCACCGCGAAGACCAGATCCGGTGCGGGTGTCAGCGCCAACTCCAATGGCAACACCGCCCGCAGCCCGCCGTCGGCGTACCGCCGCCCCGAAATGACGCCTGGCGAAAAGAAGACCGGGAGCGCGCAGGCCGAGTAGAGCACGTCCAGCAGAGGAGCGTCCTGGCCGCCGGCGCCGAACCCGACCAGCGCCCCCGAGTCCAGGTCGGTCGCGGTCACGGTAAGCGGCAGCGAGAGCTCAGCGAAGTGACGCACCGGCACCAGCTGCTCCAGGACGGAGCGTAACCGGTCACCCTTGAGCACCGCCTGCGCCCAGACTCCCTTTAGCAGCGCCAGCGGGTCGGGCCGGCCGATGCCCGCCGCCTCGACCCGCAGCGCGCGAGCCAGCACCTCGTCGGGAGAGAGTCCTGCGGCGATCATCGCCGCGAAGACGGCGCCCATCGACGTGGCCACCAGCCGCGTCGGCTTGATCCCCGAGGCCGTCAGGGCCTTGAGAGCCCCCAGGTGAGCGGCGGCTTTGGCTCCACCCCCACTCAGCACAGCCGTTACCCGCTGAGGCGTCATGATCGCGTGCGGGATTCCCGGTGCTGGCGGGCCCGTTCATAGCGCTCATGCTCCTCGGGCGTCTGCGGCTCGAGCCTGGGAACCCGCTTGGGCTTTCCCATCTCGTCGATGGCAACGAAGACCACGTGCGCGGTGTGGGTATGCCGCCGCTCCCCGGTGGCCACCTGCTCCGAATACACCTCGACCGAGACGTCCATCGACGAGTTGCCGACGAAATCCACCGAGGCGACACAGGTCACCAGGGCTCCCACCGGAATTCGCTCCCGGAAGTCCACCCGGTCGATGCTCGCCGTCACCGCCGGTCCTCCCGCGTGTCGGATCGCTGCGACCGCGGCGGCCTGATCCACCAGCGCCATGAGGTGCCCGCCGAAGAGATCGCCCAGGACGTTCTGCATGTGCGGCATCACCACCGTGGTGAGCTCGGCCCGCGAGAATGACATCGGACGGGACGGAGGAATCATGGCCGGGGCTCTCAACTAGTCGGGCGTCAAGGAGACGAGCGGAATCGCCATTCGGATCAGAAGTCGACCGGCCTCAGGTAGTACTCGCCGATCGCGGTCTGGCTCAGCATCGCCACCGTGGGCAATCGGCGCTTCCAGTGAGTGGACTCCAGTCGGCCGCGCACCAGCTCGACCTCCTGCGCCGTGAACCCCAGTTCGACGATCGCCTCCGGGCGGTAGCCCGAAAGCAGCCAGTGGAGAATCAAGTCAGCCTTGGGATACGAGACGCCGAAGTCTCCCTCGTCGGTCTGTCCCGTGATCAGGTCCGCGGACGCGGGCTTGGCGACGATCACGGGAGGCACCCCGACGGCCCGGGCCAGGGCCCAGACCTGGGTCTTGAACAGATCGCCGATCGCATTCACCGGCGGCGAGTCGTCGGCGTGCCAGGTAAAGTAGCCCAGCAGACGTTCGCTCTTGTTCCCGGTACCCAGCGGGAGCGCGTGCAACGCCGCGGACAGATCGAACAGCACGATCATCCGGGTTCGCGCCATGATGTTTCCGCGTCGAGTGGGAGTCGTGTCCCCCCCGATCGAGCCGACCAGGGCGTCCACCGCTGGACTGATGTCGACCGTCTGAGACTCGATCTTGAGCGCGTCGATGACCAGTTGCGCGTGGGCCAGGCTCTCCGGATTGGAGGTCCGATAGGGCATCCGGACTCCGACCACATTGCCCGGTCCTAACGCTTCCGCCGCCAGATATGCCACCAGCGCGCTATCCACTCCACCGGAGAGGCCCACGACCACCCGCTCGAACCCGCGGCGGCGGCGGACCTCGTCCCGGATGAATTCAACCAGCCAACGTCGAGTCAGGTCAGCGTCGATCGCCAGCGGATTGGCGGCAGCTCCGATGGCCGGACGAACGGCGGGACGGGGCGCCGGAGGTGCCTTGCCGGCCGTTGGTGCGGACCGTTTGGCGGCCTGCGCCTTTCCGGGGAGGCTCTCCACCAGGTACGGCAGCCTGGCCTCCAGATCGGCCAGCAGCGGGGATTCTGCACGCGCCCGGGTGATGTCGTCCAGGTCGAGCGTCACCCCGATCACCGCCTCCTCGAACAGCGGAGCCTGCACCAACAGGTGGCCACGCGGATCCGCCACCACCGACCCACCCGCGAATCCCTTCCCACCCTCGAAGCCCACCAAGTGCGCCACGATGACGAAGAGCCCGTGCTCCTCCGCGATCCCCTGGGCCAGCCGGTCCCACCGGTCGAGGTTGGCCGGCCGCTGCAACCCGACCTGCGGCGCAATCCCGCGGGCCGGGGTGGCGCTCGGGACGATGATCAGCTGCGCGCCATCCAGCGCCGCCAAGGTGGGCGTCAGTGAATGCCACGCATCCTCGCAAACCAGCATGGCGGCCCGGCCCCATCGGGTATCGAAGGCCTGGACCGAGCGGCCCGGGTCGACGAACCGCTCCTCGTCGAACACCCCGTAGGTCGGCAGGAAGATCTTGCGGTGGACGTGCCGGATACCGGCCTCCGGCCCCCCAAGCGTGGCATACAGAGCGGAATTGTATAGGCGATTCCGATAGACCTCGTAGAAGCCCAGCGCCAGGTCGAGCGGAGGCGCCTTCGAGGCAGCGTGCGTTTCCGAGAGGTCGTGGAACAGCTGCTCGGCCGACACCGCCAACTCACGCACCCCTCCCTCCAGGAAGTACCCGGTGAGCGCGCTCTCGGGACCGATGAGCAAATCGGGTGGCTGTGGCCAGGCGGCACACTCCCGCATCCGATCGCCCAGCCGCTTGAGGTTCTCGGCGTAGGCGGCCTTGGTCGGCCTGAACTGAGCAATCGCGACGCGAAGCATGAGTCGATCGTTTCTACGCTTTCTTGGCTGCAGCCTCGGGGCGGTAGACGATCACCTTCACTTTCTCGAGGGTGATCAATCCCCCACCAATCATCTCGTCCAGCTCGGGCAGGATCGCCTCGATACGCTCCTCGGTGTCCACGCACTCCACGATGATGGGCAAGTCCAGCGAGAGACGGAGGACCTTGTCGGTATGCAGCCGAGCCGTGGCCCCGAAGCCCATGATCGCGCGTACTACGGTGGCCCCGGCGTAGTGACGCTCCCGCAGCATTTCGACGATGGCCTGATATAGCGGCCGGCCCTGATGCCGGTCGGACTCCCCCAGGTGAATCCGCATCAGGATGCGCTCACCAGTCAGCCCGTGCATGGCCACCTCCTAGACTCATCACCGATCACGACGACGCCTTTCAGTTACGCCCCGCGGCGGAGGACGAGGAGCTCCCTCGCCAGCAGGGACCCCAGGAATACACCGAGCAGAGAAACAATTACGCTGGCCGCTACGTACCAGCCGGCACGCAGATACTGCGCGTCCTCCAGCAGACTCAGGGTTTCATAACTGAAGGTCGAGAAGGTAGTGTACCCGCCGCAGATCCCGATGGTGAGGAACCCCCTCACCTCCGGACTGATGACCGGGGTCTCCAGGGCATAGCGGAGAAGCAGCCCCAGGAGGAAGGAGCCGGTCACATTGATGACCAACGTTCCGGTCGGGAAGGAGCCCCCGAAAAGTCGCTGAATCCAGCCGCCGAGGAGGTAGCGGGTGACTCCCCCGATCGCGCTCCCAATGGCGATGTACCAGATCATGAACGATGGAGACGGTTCGCGGAGAACCGACGACCGGGCAGACGGCCTGGGGGTGGTTCCGTCGGAGAAGCACTCATTCGGCCTGAAAGATATTCGATTTGGGGATTCTGGGCGGCCTTCCATGTCCGGGGTTGGACATCATCTTTATGACCGACCTATCAACCCCAAAGACCTCATGCCCACTCCGCTGGATGCCATTGCCGGCGTCGCCAACGCCTGCCAAGCCACACCCACGCTGGTGACCGGCGGCCAGCCGGAGCTTCGGCACCTGGAAGCGCTCAAAGCGGCGGGTGCGAGTCTGGTCCTCGACATCCGTGATCCGATGGAGCCGCGGCCGATTGACGAACCCCAAGCTGTCCGCAAACTCGGCATGGAGTACGTGAACATCCCGGTTCGCCATGGTGCGCTGAACGACGAGCCTCTGACCAGGATCCTTGATACGCTCCGGGACGCCGGCGGAAAGATTGTCTTCCTTCATTGCGCCAGCGGGAACCGTGTCGGGGGCGCGCTGCTTCCTTATTTCATGCTCGACCAGCAGGCGGAGGAGGAAGCCGCGATCGATCAAGCCATGCGGGTCGGCCTCCGAAGCGTCGACCTTCTGGAGTGGGGGTTGTCTTACGCCCGACGCAAACTCGGAACCACCTGAACTGAGGAGAGAGACGACAAACATGACCCTTGGTACTCGTGCGATCGCCCTCCTGGGCTGTCTTGCCGTTGCGGCGGGGACCGTATCCGCTCAGGCCGACCATCCGAAGCCCCTGGATCGTGCCAACACAGACACTACCTGCGCGCCGTGCAAGGACTTCTTCCGTTACGCCAACGGCGGGTGGCTGGACCGGAGCACCATTCCCGGCGACCAGTCCCGCTGGGGGAGCTTCAACGAGCTGTACGAGCGTAACTACGCGGCGCTGAAATCCACCCTTGAAAAGGCGGCCAGCGAAGCCAAGACCGCCAGTGATCCCGACACCCGCAAGCTGGGTACCTACTACGCCGGCTGCATGGACTCGGTCGCCGCCGACAAGGAAGGCGTGAAGCCCCTCGAGGCCGACTTCAAGCGGATCGACAAGATCAAAAGTCGCTCCGACCTGATCGGGGCCTGGGTGCGCCTCCAACAGCTCGAGGTCTTTGCGCCGGTGGTGTTTCACTCGACGCCGGACGCCAAGAACAGCGCGCGGGTCATCGGGGATCTCTACCAGGCAGGCCTTGGCCTCCCCGACCGCGACTACTACACCCGGGACGACTCGGCTTCGGCCGCGCTCCGGGACAAGTACGTCGAGCATGTAACCCGCATGTTCGGCCTGCTGGGCCAGGATCCCTCCAAGGCGGCGGCTTCGGCCAGGACCGTCATGGGGATGGAGACCGCGCTGGCCCGCGCCTCGATGACCCTGGTCGATCAGCGCGACCCGGAAAAGACCTACCATCTCACCAAGGTGGCCGACCTGAAGACGATGGCCCCGTCTATCCCCTGGGAATCGTTCCTCGATCAGCTGGGAATGAAGGGGCTGGCTGAGGTCAATGTCTCCCAGCCCGATTTCCTGCGCGCCGTCGACTCCCTGGCCGCGAACGCATCGACCGACAGCTGGAAGACCTATCTCCGCTGGCAGCTCCTGAATGGCAGAGCGGCCGTGCTGAGCGCGTCCCTGGTCAAGGAAGACTGGGAGTTCCGGCTCCACACCCTGCGGGGAGTGAGCGAGATGCAGCCTCGCTGGAAGCGTTGCCTGGCCCAGGCGGACACCGGCCTGGGTGAGATTCTGGGGCAGGCCTACGTGGCGACCAATTTCTCGCCTGAGGCGAAGCAGCGGGCCCTGACCATGGTCCAGAACATCCAGGCTGAGTTCCGGCGCAGGCTGGAGAAGCTCGACTGGATGAGCGAGGAGACGAAAGCCAAGGCTTTCACCAAGCTGGACGCGATCATCAATCAGATCGGCTACCCGGACAAGTGGCGCGACTACAGCACCTTGAATGTCACGCCAGGTCCGTTCGCGGAAAACGTCTCCCGCGCGGCCACTTTCGACTACAACCGTGACCTGGCCAAGATCGGGAAGCCCAGGGACAAGTCCGATTGGGGGATGACCCCTCCCACGGTGAACGCATACTACAGCCCGCTGAACAACAAGATCGTGTTCCCCGCCGGGATCATGCAGCCGCCCTTCTACGATCCTGCCGCGGACGACGCGGTGAACTACGGGGGCATGGGAGCGGTGATTGGACACGAAATCACCCACGGCTTCGACGACCAGGGGCGTCAGTTCGACGCCGATGGCAACCTGAGCGGATGGTGGCAGACGGAGGATGAAGAGCGATTCAAGCAGCGCGCGGACGTAGTGGTTCGTCAGTTCGACGGCTACGTCGCGATCGACACCCTCCATGTCAATGGAGGCCTGACCCTGGGAGAGAACCTGGCGGACCTGGGCGGTCTCACCATCGCTTACGGGGCCTATCGCCGCACGCTCGAGGGAAAGCCGGAGCCGGCTCCTATCGATGGATGGACCGGCGATCAGCGCTTCTTCCTGGCCTGGGCGCAGATCTGGCGGCAGTTGCAGCGCCCGCAGCGAACCCGCCTCCAGGTGCTCACTGACCCTCACTCTCCGGGGATCTTCCGGGTCAACGGGCCCTTGTCCAATCTGAGCGAGTTTTCCAAGGCGTTCGGATGCAAGGCGGGAGATGAGATGGTCAGAACCGAGCAGGCGGTGGTCTGGTAGCTCAGCGACAACAGACCTGATCCGGCCACGAAAAAGGGGGAAGGGTCCCGAGCGACCCTTCCCCCTTTTCTTTCGACCTTTGGCGATCCTACTATCGTCTCCGGCCTCCCGAGCCACCGTGTGACGACGGTGCCGACTTGCCTCCACTCATCCCACGACCACCACCACCGCCACCGCCACCACCCTTGGGTGCGCTGTTCGATCCGCCGCCACTCTTGCTCGGCGGGCTATACGATCCGCCGCCACCACCTCTCCTAGGCGAGCCGTAAGATCCACCGGAGCCCTTGCTCGGAGCGGGGGCGGTGTAGGTCCCACCGTAGGTCCGACGCGACTCTCCGCCGCCACTGGAAACACGCGGAGCGTCCGGCGCACTGCCCCCTTCCCTGATTCTGGGCTGGCTGGCACCGACCTGTGGCCTGGTTTCCGGGCGAGCGCCAGGTGCAGTCGGGTTAGCCGTGCGTCGATAGGTGTCCCCGATCAACGGATTGTACCGAGGACGCGCATCCACCTTCCCAACCGGCCGGCGATCCATGATCGGCGTGGTCACTCCGGTCGCACCGTTGGCCCCGCGGGGACGGAACCCAACCGGGGTGGTATTCACCCAGCCGCCCGACCAGCCCCGGGGCCGATATGGAGTCGTCGGAGGCGTGAGGCCCGGCTTCCCGACGTAGTGCGGATATCCACCGGGGTATCCGTAATAGCCGCCGTAGTAGCCGCCATAGTAGCCGTGGTAGTAGGGGTATCCATAGATCGGATAGTTGGGATAGCCGTAAACCGGGTAGCCCCAATACGGGTAGTAAGCCGGGTAGTACCACGGGAACCCGAACGAGATCCCAACACTGATGCCTGGGCCGTAGGAGTAGCAGCTCCAGCAGCCATACCAGGGGCTATAGAACGGCTCGTAATATCGAACATACGAGTCGTAGGGCCGGTAGTCGTGGGCGATAGCGCTGGGGACGTCGTACTGGACCAGGTCGTAGGAGAAGTGTGCCCCTGCGGCCATCCGGTCCGTCAAGCTGGTCAACTGCTCCTCGGCGTCATCGGTGACCCGGTAGCTGGAAAGTGCCTGATAGTCCCAGTGGTCCCCGCGGACGAACTCGGTGTAGTTGAAGGGGTCTGGGGAGAGCGCGGCGTAAACCGTCCCGGTGCCGCCTGGATCATCTACCGTAAAGGCTTCTCGATCGCCCCTCCCGTGGAGCTCAATGGTCCGGCCGCCACGGATGAAGTTGTCGTCAGATGGATCCAGCGGGAACAAGACCCGAACGCGGCCCTCGGTGGTGGCTCTAAACACCATCAGGTACCCGTCGTGGGCCGCCTTCACCTTGACCTGGGCCGTCTCCCCTCGGGCGTAGGTATCCTCATCCAGCCAGACCCGTATAGGGGAATCGCCTGCCATACCAGTAACGGGCGCCAGCAAGAGGGCGCTCGTTACGACCGGGAACATCAGCAGGGTTTTCATAGGGCCTCCGGCGTGGTGGAATTACAAGAAGCCGGAAGGTCAATGGCGAAACATATGCCAGCGAGTGAAGCTCTTGTGGGACTTGGCATTAGGTCTTGCCCCCACGACCAACAACGGAGCCCTCTGAGGACGCGATTCCGCTTGCGGTGTCCTCCTGTGGGACCAGCCCAATTTACCTCCGATGCCAGTACATGCGCATCTCCCCGATCAAGTCGCCAACGGTCTCACAGAACAGGGCGCCCCGGGCCTCCACCCATTCGCCAGTCCGACGGCGGCGGAAGCTGCACCTGAACTCGGTAGCGAACCAGGGCCCAGTGGTGAAGATCTCTCCCGAACGGAAGCGGACCTCCGACTGATGGAGCGGCACGTCAGCCCAGTACTCCCGGACTTCTTCCTGGCCGCGTCGGGGCTCTGCGAAGGGAGCGTCCAGAAAGACGATATCGGGAGCGAACACCGACATGATGAGATCGGGGTTTCCCTTTTCCCATCCCTTCCCGAAAGTGTCCACCAACTGGCGACCCAAAGCCCGGCAATCCTGCACCCCGGTCTCGCTCATTTGCGCGTCACCCTCCGCCTCGCCAAAGTCATGGTTTCCACGACCGGACATCCACCTTCGCATCTAATCATACCATCCCACCGCCCGACTGCAGGGATGCCCATGCGGCCTTAGAGGTCGCCGAGCCGCTCTCGAAATCAGCGGCGTCACCGCTCTGGCGCCTCTCTCTCATTGGCGCAGTGCACTGGGCCCCATTATCGTAGGCACGGAGTCCAATCCTACGCTCGGAGGCCTGCATGACCAGGTTCGAGCAGCCCAGGGTCGCCATCATCGGGGCTGGTGAGATCGGCTGCGGTTGGGCCGCGTTGGCCATTGGGGCCGGCTGGCCAGTGGCGATCTACGAGACCGACACCACGCATCTCCATCGGGCGGTGGATGAGATCTCGCGCCGAGTGGATACCCTGGTGGGTCTGGGGCGAGCGGACCGCGTGGTGGCCAGGGAAGCCCTGTCCAAACTCCGGACGGGGCGGAGTCTGCTCAATGCGGTCAACGACGCTGACTGGATCATCGAGGCGCTGCCGGAGGACTTGAGCGCCAAACAGAAGCTGTACGACCAGCTGGAACCGATCGCCCGGATGGCGGCCATCATCACCAGCAGTACAGCAGGACTTCGACCCAGCGATCTCTGCGCGAGGGTCCGGCGCCCGGAACGATTCCTCGTCGCCCATCCGATGCGGCCGGTGGAGTACCTGCCAGTGGTGGAGGTGGTGCCCGGCCCCGCCACCGATTCCGCCTGTATCGAGGACGTCCGGTTCTGGCTTAGCGTCCTTGGCCGAGTACCGATCGTGTTCAAGAAGGAGATTCAGGGCAACATCGTCGCCCGGATCGAGGCAGCGGTCTACCGAGAATGCATTCACCTGGTGCTACTGGGTGTGGTGGACGTGGACGACATCGATCGCGCCATCGCCCTTGGACCGGCTCTCGCCTGGGCGGCATCCGGGCCACAAGCCAGCGAGGAGCTCCGCCAGGGCGAGGCCGCCGCGATCGACATCTTCATTCCTACCTACATCAAGGAATGCGAGGAGCGCTGGGCCTCGCTGGCCCAGTGGCAGACGCTTTCAGCGGAAGAGCAGAAGAGGCTGATCCGGGCAGTGGAGAAAGCCTACCACGGAAGGCTGCCGGAACTGAGAGAAGTCCGGGACCGGCGTCTTTCCCGCTTCATTCTGGCGGCTACGACCGACTGGCCGGCCGCCTGACCAGCACTCGATCCCGCCTCAACCAAGCATCGGGCGGAAGGTTGCGATCAACAGCCAGGCGTTCAGGCCGATGATGCCCGCAGCGACGAGCCACGCCGTCACGGCCAGCGGCTTGCTGTTGGCGAAGGGTCCCATCTTGCTCTTCTGACCCGTGAAGTACACCAGCGGGACCACCGCGAAGGAGAGCTGCAGGCTCAGGATGACCTGGCTCAGTATCAGCAACTTGCCGGTGCCCTTCTCTCCGTAAAGCGCCGTAACCACTACGGCGGGAATGATGGCGATCAACCGGGTGATGAGGCGGCGCAGCCAAGCCGGCAAACGGATGTCGAGAAACCCTTCCATCACGATCTGACCGGCCAGCGTGCCGGTGATGGTGGAGTTCTGGCCAGAGGCGAGAAGCGCCAGGGCAAAGAGCCCACTGGCGGCCGCGCTACCGAGTAGCGGGGTCAGCAGCTGGTAGGCATCGTGGATATCCGCCACGTCCTGGTGCCCGGTGCTGTGGAAGGTGGCGGCAGCTACGACCAGGATGGCCGCGTTGACCAGGAAGGCGAAGAGCAGAGCCGCCGTCGAGTCGATGGTGGCGTAACGAATCGCCTCCCGTTTGGAAGCCTGGTCCGCCCCCACCTTACGAGTCTGCACGATCGAAGAGTGCAGATAGAGGTTGTGGGGCATCACCGTCGCACCCAGGATCCCGATCGCGATGTAGAGCATGGCCGGGTTGGTCACGATCTCGGCTCTGGGCACCAGGCCACCCAAGACCTCCCGGGCCGCCGGGTGAGAAAGGACCAGCTCCGCTCCGAAGCAGACGGCGATGGTGACGATCAGGGCCAGAACAAAGGCCTCGAGCCAGCGAAACCCGCGTTGCTGAAGGAGCAGGATCAGCAGCACGTCGAGAACCGTCAGGCAGACGCCCCACAGCAGAGGAATCCCGAACAGAAGGTTGAGCGCGATGGCCGAACCGATGACCTCCGCCAGGTCACAGGCCGCGATGGCGATCTCGCAGAGAACCCAGAGTACGAAGCTTACGGGGCGGGAATAGTGATCTCGACAGGCCTGGGCCAGGTCCCTCCCTGTCACGATCCCCAGCTTGAGTGAGAGGGCCTGGAGAAGGATCGCCATCAGGTTCGAAAGCAGGATCACGCTGAGCAGGGTATAGCCGAATCGGGCGCCACCGGCCAAGTCAGTGGCCCAGTTGCCCGGATCCATGTAGCCGACCGCCACCAGGTACCCCGGGCCCGCAAAGGCAAGCAGCTTGCGCAGGACCCCGGCCCCGGGACCGCGGGGGACCGCGATCGAGTGGTAGGACTCAGGAAGTGTGGGCCGGGGGCGGCGGTACCGCCAACCGGTCAGGTGCTCGAGCGGGGGCGTAGAGGTCGTCACGGATGGATCTCGGGCCGAGCGCAGAGAAGCAGCTGACCCAACTCGTCTCCGATGACCTGCCGCTTGCCGCCCACTTTGATCGTGATGGGACCGTTGAAGGGCTCGCGATGCTGAATCGTGACCCGCGCGCCAGGAGTCAGACCGCGGGAGGCGAGATAGCGGAGGCGTTCCGGCTGGCTGGTGTCAACCTGGCGAATTTCGGCGGTCTCTCCGACGGGAATCTCCGCCAGCGAGGTGTAGACCAGCTCGTGCACCGAGCCGTCCGCATCGGGAATCGGATCACCATGCGGGTCGAACCGGGGATTCCCCAGCGCCTCGGCCATGCGTTCGATGAGCGCGTCGGAGACCGCGTGTTCCAGGCGTTCCGCTTCCTGATGGACCTGCTCCCACCCGTACTTGAGGAAGGCGACGAGGTAGGCCTCGATGATCCGATGCCGGCGCAGCATGCGAAGCGCCACCCGGCGGCCTTCGGGGGTGAGCTCGACTCCCCGATAAGGAACGTGAGCCAACAGTCCCTGCTCCGAGAGGCGCTTGATCATCCCGCTCACGGACGGAGCGGACAGTTCCAGGCGCTGGGCGATCTCGCTGGTCGTAGCAGGCTGACCCTTGAGCGAGAGGCGGTAAATCGCCTTGAGATAGTCCTCGACGGAGCGAGTCAGGGGCTCGTAGGTAGCTGCCGCGCTCATGGTGGCTCCAACCGGTGATAATTAGTTCAGCCTAATCTAATAATGTTGTTGGGCTAACGTCAAGGTTGTTTTACCCTAATTGCCACCGGCGGGAGGGGTTAGGCCCTGGAGGGGCTAGGGGAGCAGACCCAGGAGGGGGGTCAGGATTCTTTCGGTGAGCCCCCAGACGATGTCGGAGCCCAGGTGGTAAGCGGGATAGGTCCGAGGCTCTCCCCGAACCATCAGGGTGGTGGGCCGGAAGGTCTCGGGTCGACGAAGGTCCGCGAGGGGTGTCCAGAGTACGCGAGCGACTTCCAGGTTGGGTATCAGGGAAGGACGCAGATCGAGCGCGAACACGAAGGGGCGGACCAGAACCGGCACGGGAGTCGGCGTCAGCGGGGCCAGGTCGTCGAGTTGCCCTATCTGCGTCCCGGGTGAGAGGCCGAGTCCTACCTCTTCGGCCGTTTCCCGAACGGCAGTGGCTCGAAGATCGAGATCATCAGAGTGCTGTCGCCCGCCGGGGAACCCGATCTGCCCGGACCATGGATCGCCGGGGCGCTCTGCCCGACGAATAAGCAGAATGGAGTCGGGCCCGGGGACCAGGATGACGGCAACGGCGGCGGGCAGCCGGCCGGCAGTGTCACCCTGTTGTGGGGGTCGTTGCGCGAGAAGCGAGGCGAGTTGTTGCTGAAGAGGGCTCAGTGACAGCCGCAGCCACCTCCACCACAGCAGCCACCGGCGGGTGGACCGAGCCTGCTGTAGTCCGCTACCGCGGCCGAGCCCGCCGGCCGCGCGGGAACCGAGAAGAGCTTGCTGACCCGGCGACCCTCGCACGACGGACAGGCGATGACGGTGTCGGACCTGACCAGCAGCTCGAATTGCGAGCCGCACTGATCGCAGCGGTATTCGAAGATCGGCATGATGTTGAGATTGTCAGGGGCAGCGAAACGGGTCAAGGCCCGCTACTGCACCTGGAATGTCCCAGACGCGATGGTCTTACCGTCGACAATGCAGCTCACGCGGTACTCACCCACCTTCCAGTGACCGGCCTCGTGCCACCCCTTTCCGCCGCTGTGGCTGGAACCGGTCCACCCTGGCTCAATCTGGCCGTCGACCTCCACCGGCGAAGTAGTGCCGTCGGGCCAGGTATAGTTGCAAACCATGGTGAAGGTCCGGGTGGAGTCTACAGGCGGGTGATCGAGGTCAAGTTGAAAGGCGATGAACTGCGATTGAGCCGCAGGAAACGCGGCCGCGTATTCCCGATTGGCCACGGGCACGAATTCCGGTCCGCTGGTATAAAAGCGCAGCTGCACCACATCGGCCTTCAGACTGGGGATGGCGTATTCCTTAGGAGCGGCGGGGGCGGAAGCAGGCGCCGCGACCGCGCGGTCGAGCTCGGCCAGTCGTTGACGCGCCTGATCCGCCTGCAACTGGGCCACGCCCAGCTTGCCGCGGAGCCGCTCTTCTTCCTTGGCCTGACCGGCCTGATCGACTCCGCGTCCGACTGCGCTGGTGAGGTTGGCTAGCTGGCGCTGGATGTCCTGTTGATCCCGTGTGGCTTCATCGAGAATCCGTTGCTGCTCGGCCCGGCGTTTGGCCAGCTCCTCCGGGTTGGTTGCGCTCCCCGCCACCGCGCCTGCCGCGGCACCCAGCTGGCAGTCCGGTTGAGGGTCGGTGACCTGTGAGCCCGATTCGAGGGCGGACGCCACCGCTTCGTCGAACGCAGCCCACCGCAAGTAACAGCCCTTCTCGTCGGCAGGCGCCTGCTCGGCGGCCTTGCGGAGTCCGGCTGCCGTCTCCCGGTAGGTCCGGGCCGCTTGACTCACGGACTCCCGGCCAGGGGTCGAGCCTTGGGCGTGCGCGGGCCCGCCCACACTCTTCTTGCTTGCCCCCATGTCCATGCTTGCCTCGTTGCTGGGAGCGGCATTGGCGGCGGGGGCCTGAGCCACGAGCGACGAAGCCATCCCGAGCATAGCCAGGACGCCCATCATGGCCCGTTTCAGTCGGTGCAGCTGGTTGGCCGGCATGAAGCAAGTATGCTGGGGTGACCTAGGCAGAGCCAGGGGTAGCGCCGGGGATGCCGGTGTCGATCAACCGAGCGCCATGTTCAGCCAAGCGAGCGTTTCATCCTGAGCACGTTCGAACTGGGGTGTTGAGCCTTGATAGGGATGCCGGGTCCCAAAGGTGTGATCCCCGTCGGGGATCAGAAGGAGCCGCCGGAACGGCGACGCGCCAGCAGCGGCGAGACGCTCTCCCTCCTCGGGTGAGACCGACGTATCGGCGGCGCCATGGACCACCAACCAGGGTGTGGTGAGTCGGCTGGCAGCGGCCAGGATGTCGAGGGTGCCGGAGCGGTTCCGCTCTACGTCATCGAGAACGTCGGTATAGAGAGGCAGGACTTGCCCGGTTCGGGAGTTGAGGATGTCGAGGTGACCACGGGCTCGCCATTCCCGCTGCTGCCCCGGCCATCGGTCTACCGTCGAGATGGCAGCCCAGGTTACGAGAGCCCTGACTCGCTCATCCCGTTCCGCCAGCAGGATGGCGACACCGCCTCCCCTCGAGTGACCCACGATCCCGAGGCCGGGCGGCGGCGCGAATCCGAGGCTTCCCGCCGAGACGGCGTCTACCACGGTCGCGAGATCGGTCAATTCGCCTGAGAAGGTGTTGTGGCCGAATCGGTCGGGCCAGACGAAGTTCCCGGAGTCATCGACCCCGCTCCCGCTCAGGTTCACCGAGACCGCCGCAAATCCTGCCCGGGCCAGCCGCTCGCTCAAGGGCGGAAACATTCCCCAGTCCTTGAAGCCCTTGAAGCCGGGCGCCACAACGACCGCCGGGCGCGGCGAGGATCCGCCGGCCGTCCTCACGTCGATCAGGAGTTCGCCCAGGACGCCCGGAAGCCGGTGTCGTTTCAACATTGGGGTGGCCATAGCGTTTACCAATCATAACCCGAACTCGGAGGCCGTCCGGGTCAGGTCTTGTGAGCGCTTGATGGCCCGGGTATAGATTCACCCGCGCACGAAACCGGGGAAAACCAGCCTTGCGCGTCTCCCACCCATCATTGCTCGCCGCAGGCCGTGCCATGGCAGAAATGCGCGACGCCATGGTCGCCCAATGGGCCGCCCGGCTCGGTGAGCGCATGACCGCCGCCCCAACGATTCCGCGCTCTACCGTCGAACGCCAACTTCGCCTGCTGGTCGGCACGCTCGCCGAGATGGTCGGGCCGCTCCGCCGAGAGACCCGCGAGATCTGGTTCCAGGGGTGCGAGTTCTACGGGCGCATGGGAACGGCACGGGGGCTGGCGGCGGGCGAGGTCGTCGAAGAGATGCAATTCCTGCGAGAGGTGCTGATCCGGAGGCTGGCGCCAGTGCTGGCCCTGATGAGGCCTCGCCAAGCGATGGCCATCATTCTTCGTCTCAATGCGCTCCTCGACAAGGGGATCGCGGTCGCTGTCGTGGGGTACACCGATTCGCTGGTCGCCACACTCTTCTCGCGCAACGGCGTTCCCAACGAGGACCGCGAGGTAGACGCCGTCGAGGTGGACCGCCAACTGGAGGCGATCGAGGGCCAGCTGGCCGCAGTGACTCGGGCCCGGGATTGAACCGGGCCCTTCTCATTGTCTATCTCCTGCCGTGGTTGAGCCTCCTCCGGATCGGCCTGCGCAAGCCCCGACTGATTGACGATCCGCCGCGCCGCGGGCGCCGGGTCAGTGTCATCGTCCCCGCCCGCAACGAAGCCATCAACATCGCCGGAGTCGTCCAATCGATCCTGGAGACCGACTACGATCCCTTCGAGGTTATCGTCGTAAACGATCGGTCGACCGACGACACGGCGGCGATCGTGCGAGGGGTGGCGAGCCAGGACGTCCGGGTGAGACTGATCGAAGGCGCGGAACTGCCCGAAGGATGGTTCGGGAAGCCGTGGGCCTGCGCGCAGGGCGCCAGAGAGGCGACTGGTGAGTTGCTGCTCTTCACCGACGCGGACACCCGCCACCACCCGGGGCTTCTGGGACACGCCGTCGGAGGATTGGAGCGACACGGCGCCCAACTGCTGACCGTAGTCCCCCGCCTCCAATGCGTGAGTTTCTGGGAACGGCTGGTGATGCCCCAGATCGTCTTCCTCCTCTCCCAACGGTATCCACCGCGGGAGATCAACCGTCCTCGTCGCCTGCGCGATGTGATCGCCAACGGGCAATTCATCCTGGTGACCCGAGAGTCGTATGATCGGGTGGGTGGCCACGGCAAGGTCCACGCGTCGGTGGCCGAAGACCTGGCGCTGGCGCAGGCCTACTACCGAAACGGCGAGCGGATCTACTGCGCGTTTGCCGCCGACCTCATGGAGACCCGGATGTACCGGGATCTGAGGGGCCTGATCGAGGGCTGGTCCAAGAACATCTTTCTCGGGAGCCAGGCTTCCTTTCCGGACGAACCCTGGCGGCGGGCCGCGACCCCGCTCATGTTGGTGGCCGCGATGCTCTTCTGGCTGGTGCCGCTGGCGCTCCTCGGCCTGAGTGGGCTCGGCGTTCCCGGTCTCCCGGACGCAACGGGTGCGGCGGTGAGCGCCACCCTGTTCTGGGTCGCGGTGACCACCGGGATGCGCATTCCCCCCTGGTATGGGCTGGGTTATCCCCTGGGAGTGGCAATGAGCGTATACATCGTGACGCGTTCGATCGCGCGGGGCTCGCGACGGGTCGAATGGCGAGGGAGGGTGTATTCCAGCGCGAGCGCCGGAAGCGCAGGCGCCGGGCCGCGCGTCACCTGAGCGAGGGGGCCATGAATCTCAAGATCACGCGAGCCATGATCGACGCGCTCGAACAGGCGAAAGACAAACCGGACTGGCTGATCGAGCGGCTGGCCCGGCTCAAGGCCGGGACCGAGCCGTACATGCTCCATCTCGCCAACGAGGAGAGCACGGCACTGGAGGAACTGTGTGCCATGAACATCAGGTTCGACGCCAGCGACAAGGTGCTTCCGCAGCATCAGCCGCTCGAGGAGTTGTCTCTCCTCATTCTGCAGAACTACTGAGCGGGCCCCGCGCCTTCCTGTCGGCTGACGGTGATCTGCTGAGCGGGGATCCCGCCCCCCTCGATCTCCCCTTCCGGTCCCACCCTCAGGCGAAACTGCACCTGGCCGAGCGTCACCGTGGCCGAATCTGAGCCGATTCGCTGCACGGAGCCGAACGCGGTCTGGCCTCCACCGAGGCTGAAGAACGGGACGGTCGTCGTGTCCCGGGCCAGGCGGAAGGCACGCATCGTCGCCTGCTCCAGGAATCCGAACGAGAGGTTCAGGTACGGCACCGCCCCTTCCCTGGTCGGGTAGACGAGGGTTGTCGAGCCGGTCTGCGTGATGTCGTCGATGGCGACACTGTCCGCCTTGAAAATGATGCGGGTCTGCTGCCGAGGCGGCTGCGCTGCGGGGTCGCTCAGGCGCCAAGCCCTCACTTCGACGAGAGGCGTGGTCTCGTCGGGGGCGATCACGAAGTGATAGGACATCCGCTCCCCCTTGCTGGGGTATCGGATGGTGCCACTGACCTCGGTAGAGGTACGGGAAACCGATTCGACCGCGACGGTGTCGGCATTGTGGAGAACGGTGAAACCCGAGAGGACGGCAGCTCCGCTGCTGTCGGCGCGGGTCTGGGCTTCGAGAGCAGTGCAAACGCCTGCAAGAGCAACCGCGGTTGCGAGCAACGTATGGGACCGCATGAGTCGTAGGGTTCGGTTGGGGTAAGGTTGGAGTTTTTCCCACCAGACTGCACGAAATCGGTACCAAGATAACAGGGTCGGCCCGATAGCATGGACCTCCTCACTTGAAGAGGTCCCAATGACGCTCGCCGAAACCCTCCGCGCCGTGGAGGGGCTCGAACAACTCGCCCATCTGGTAGCGGCCCTCGGGTATCGGCCGGCTCTGGAAGAGATCTCGGTCGAATCGTGGCTTGGCGAAGTCGGTGTTGCTCGCGGTATTCGGCGGGCGGCCGTCGTGGGTCGGAGCGAGGGTTTCACCTGGCTCGGCCTCGACGCCGGCGATCCTGGACAGAGCGCAGCTGCAGTCGCGGGGCGTCTCCTCGCTCGCGGCGAGGTCGGGGGCGTGTTGGCGCTGAGAAGCGGGACTCGCCGACTGGCGGTGAGTATCGCCTTCGGCGATCTGGCTTCGATCGAATTGGGGCTCGATGGGCCCGACGCCGTTGCGCTGGCGTGCCTCGAACGGGTCCGGGCGCGCTCCGGCATCAGCGGGCTGGCCCAGGCAGTACTGATCGCCGAGGCGTTGAGCGGCGAAGGGGTGAGCCGCCGGTTCTTCGAAGGCTTTCGATCCACGCTGGCCCAGGTGAGCGACGAAGTGCAGGGGGCCAACAACGAGAGGGAGCGGCACGGACTCGCCTTGCTGCAGCTCACCCGGGTTCTCTTCCTCTATTTCGTTCAGGCCAAGGGGTGGCTCAACGGCGAGCCGGACTTCCTCCGGCGGCGGATCGACGGGTGTCTGGGACGGGGCGGCTCGATCCACCGCGATCTCCTGCGACCACTCTTCTTCGGCACCTTGAACCGCCGCATCGGCTCACGTGGCCGAGCCGCGCAGTTTGGCCGGATTCCTTTCCTCAATGGCGGGCTGTTCGAGCCCCACTACCTGGAGCGAAGGGGGCAGGACTTCTCCAACGCGGTCTGGCAGGCCGCCTTTGACAGACTCTTCGAGCGGTTTCACTTCACCGCCAGCGAGACCGGCGGACGAGCGGCGGACGGCACGCCCGCGGTCGCTCCGGACATGCTGGGCCGGGTGTTCGAGGGGGTGATGGCGCCGGAACAGCGCCGGCGGAGCGGGACTTTCTACACCCCGGCGGCCCTGGTCGGAGAGCTGGTGGAAGCCGGGTTGGTGGCGTTGGTCGCCAGTCGGTTTGAACTGGGCGACCTGGAGGCGTCGGCCAGATTGCGGGAGGGAGGGCCCGAGCTATCGCGGCTGCTCCGGGACCTGACCATACTGGATCCCGCCGTGGGATCGGGTGGATTCCTGCTCGCGACGCTGGAACGACTAACCCGGTTGCGCAGTCCGGGAGCGCGACCGAGCAGCATGCTCAAGCGCGAGGTGCTTCGTCGCAATCTGTTCGGCGTCGATATCAATCCGATGGCGGTGCGGCTGGCCGAACTGCGCCTGTGGCTCGCGGTAATCGCCGACGATCCCGAAGACCGGCCGGAACACGTCCTTCCCCTCCCCAACCTCGACTGCCTGATCCGCCAGGGCGATACGCTGGCCGACCCGATCGGCCTGGTGACGAGCTGGCCGTTACGGCCGGTCCGGGCCGGAGCGATGGTTGCGGCGATCCGCCAGCGGCTCATCCTGTCTACAGGAGAAGAGAAGCGAATCGCGGCTCGAGCACTCCGCGGCGCGGAGATCAACGCTGGACGCGAGTGCCTCGAGCTGGCGGCGGAGCGGCTCGAGCTGGATCTGGCCGAATGCCTGGGCGCGGCCCGGGCGCCCGACCTCTTCGGAGAACGGCGAGGGCTGACCCCGAAGCTGGCGGCACGCCTGCGTTCGCTGCGTGCCGCGTTGCACCAGATTCGCGGGGCCCGGCGGCGACTCGACCGCGACGGCGAGCTCCCCTGGTTCCAGTTCGAGAGTCATTTCGCCGATGTCTTCGCCGAACGTGGCGGGTTCGACCTCCTGGTCGGCAATCCTCCCTGGGTCCGAGGTGAGCGGATCCCACCCGCGCTGCGCGATCGGTTGAAGCGACGATACCGGTGGTGGCGCACGGCCGGCGGGGAGACGGGGTACGCTCACCGCCCGGACCTGGCCGTGGCGTTCCTGGAGCGAGCCTTTGAACTCACCGCGCCGGGCGGCGCGATGGCCATGCTCCTCCCCTCCAAGCTGGCCACGGCGGGTTATGCCACCACCGCCCGGCAGGCGCTGGGCAGTCAGGCGACACTGCATGCGGTTGCGGATCTGACCGAGGAGCCGGGGGCGCGGTTTCAGGCGACGACCTACCCGCTCGCTCTGGTGCTCTCCAAGCGGACGCCACGCTTGCGCGGCCTGGTGCGAGATGCGTTGAGCGCGACGGCCCCGGCGCTCACTCCCCAGGCTACGCTCCTGGGCGGAGCGCCCTGGGTGTTGACGCGACCGGACGTCCGAGAGGCACGGGAAGCCATCGCCGGACGGCATCCGCCGATCGCCGCCCACTACCAGCCGCAATCGGGAGCCAAGACCGGAGCCAATCACCTGTTCCTGAATCCCGAGGCCCCAATCGAGCCGGCTCTGATTCGCTGGGCGATCCGGGGCCGTGACGTGCGGCCGTTCCGGGTGGAGCTCAGAACGCGAATCGTATGGACGCACGACGCCGAGGGACGTCCCTGGCGCCGGCTCCCGGCGCAGGCGGCCCGACACTTCCACGTCCACGAGGCGCGGCTTCGAGCCCGAGCCGACTTCACCGGAGGACCGCCCTGGATGGTATTCCGGACCGCGGCGCTGACTGCCGCCGGCAGAGTGGTGTGGGCCGACCTCAGCTACCGGCTGGCAGCGGTCGCGCTGACCGGCGATCCAACCCGCGATCCGATTCCGCTCAACAGCTGCTACGTCCTCCCGACCGGATCCAGCGATGAAGCGCATCGACTCGCCGCCTGGCTCAACGCCAGGTGGCTCACCGCCCTGGCCCGGTTGACCGCGATGCCGGCCAGCGGGGGCTACGCGCGATTTACCGCGAGTGTCATTGCCAGTCTCCCGCTTCCCAGCAGTGCGATCTCCGATTCCGACCTCGCCACTCTGGGTCGAGCGGGTGCGGCGGGGCATGCCATTCAGGAGGAACTCGATGAGTGTTGTGCCCGTCATCTCGGCCTCACCGCCAGCGAACGATCCGCGCTGGCGATGGTGGGCCACGGTCCCGAGGCTTCCGGCTGAGGCGCTTCGGCGGGTGTGCGATTCGCTGGAACCGATACTCCGGCTGGGACCACCGGCTGCTCCGGCGGCGGTCGCCACCGCCCTCGCGCATTCGCTGGAGCCGCACCGATCCGATGCAGAGCCTCCAGCCTGGCTGCGGGTGGATCAGGTCACAAGCTTTGCGCGGGTGCTGGCGAGCCTGGCCCGCTACCGCGGGGTCATGCTCGCCGACCGGGTGGGAACCGGGAAGACCTATGTGGCCCTGGCCGCGGCTCTCGAGATCAACGGGCCACAGCCCGCGCTCTGCATTGTCCCGGCTGTACTGGTCTCCCAGTGGCGACGGGTCGCCCAGCGACTCGGATGCCCGGTGCAGCTCTTCTCCCACGAGCGGCTGAGCCGCGGCCAGCCCCCACCGGAATCGCAGGGCCTGGTGATCATCGACGAGAGCCACCACTTCCGAAACCCGGCCACTCGCAGATATCGCGTGTTGTGCCCCTACCTCCTCGGGAGGCCAGGGCTCCTCCTCAGCGCAACACCGGTAGTCAACCGACTCTCCGACCTGGCGGCCCAACTCCTCCTCTCGATTCGGGACGATGCCCTGCGCTGGCACGGAGTTCCGTCTCTGAGCGCCTTGCTGCGGCTGAATCAATCGCACCCGGCCCTGGGCGAACTGATGGTCGTGAGTCACGATTCGATCGGAGAGGGTCGGCCCAGAGCCGTCGCTCGAAGCGTACGGCCACCCTCCGAATTCCCGGCAGAGATCTACACCATCATGGACGCGCTCGAGCTCTCTCGGGAAAGGGGAATCACGGCGCTGGTGCGCAGCGTCCTCTGGCATGCGGCCGCCTC
>Ga0210073_1000031_pt1 | contig 26815 bp, 32 predicted proteins | sample Browns_ThreeSqC__2_FD_184853 | JGI IMG/M metagenome (GOLD analysis project Ga0210073, IMG submission 184853) | Wetland microbial communities from San Francisco Bay, California, USA, that impact long-term carbon sequestration - Browns_ThreeSqC_D2... | ecosystem: Environmental > Aquatic > Marine >...
TGACCAGAACCGCGCAAACGAACATGGATGATCGTGATTCCCTGATAGAAGCGGAGTTGAACACCCTGTACCAGGTAAGCCAGGTATTGAGCCGTTCACTGCAACTGCGGGAGACACTCGACGAAGTACTGAAACTGCTGGATAGTTGTGGCCTGTTGTCCTGCGGCATGGTCTGCCTGCGGGAAGAGGGCAGCGGTGAGTTGATCGTCTGTGCATTGCACGACAAGTGCTCCCAGCCGAAAGAAAGCGTCCGCTATCTTCCGGGTGAGGGCATCATCGGTGTGATCATGGAAAGCGGCGATTCCATCGTTGTGGAGAATCTCTCGAACGAGACACGCTTTCTAGATCGTCTGGGGGTCTACAACACGGAGCTGCCGTTTATCGGCGTGCCGATCCGGATCGGTGAGCTGGGACAACCCGCCGGTGTGCTGGCCGCCCAGCCGCCCAGCCGCAACCAGCTGCCGGAACAGGCCAGGTTCCTGGTCATGGTGGCGAACCTGATCGGCCAGACCGTGCGTCTGTCGCGCAAGGTCGAAAACGAGCGACACGAGATCGAGGCGGAACGCGACAAGCTGCGCCGCGAGGTCAAGGCGGAACACGGCTTCGACAGCATCGTCGGCCATACTTCGGTCATGCGCCGGGTGTTTACCCAGGTGCGTCAGGTCGCCAAATGGAATACCACGGTGCTGATCCGGGGCGAGTCGGGAACCGGCAAGGAACTGATCGCCAATGCAATTCACTACAATTCGCCGCGCGCCAACGGATCTTTCATCAAGCTGAACTGCGCTTCTCTGCCGGACACCCTGCTGGAATCGGACCTGTTCGGCCATGAGAAGGGCGCCTTCACCGGTGCGGTCAGCCAGCGCAAGGGCCGCTTCGAACGGGCCGATGGTGGCACGCTGTTCCTGGACGAAATCGGTGAGATATCCGCGGCCTTTCAGGCGAAGCTGCTGCGGGTACTTCAGGAGGGCGAGTTCGAGCGCCTGGGCGGACTGCGCTCCCTGAAAGTGGATGTGCGCGTTATCGCGGCGACCAATCGCAACCTCGAGGAGGAGGTGGAGAAGGGCCACTTCCGCGAGGACCTTTACTACCGTCTCAATGTCATGCCGATCCGGATGCCGGCCCTGCGTGAACGCATCGAGGATATACCGGACCTCGCCCGGTTCCTGGTGACAAAGATCGCGGGGCATCAGGGGCGGCCGCTGAACATCATGGACAGCGCCATCCGCCTGCTGATGCGTCACAGCTGGCCGGGCAACGTGCGTGAATTGGAAAACTGTCTTGAACGCGCCGCGATCCTCAGCGAGGACGGCGAAATCGATCGCGACATCATCAGCATCACCGGGCTTGACGAGAAACTGCAACCGGTGGAAAGCGCACTCTCGCCGCAGCAGGTCGATCTGCATGATCCCGACATGGACGAACGCGAGCGCGTGATCGCCGCGCTGGAACAGGCCGGCTGGGTACAGGCCAAGGCCGCGCGGCTGCTGGGCATGACCCCGAGGCAGATTGCCTACCGCATCCAGACGCTGGACATCCAGGTCCGTCAGCTCTGATCCACCTTCCGTTCCGCCACCCGGCGTCGTTCTCTACCTGCCGGGCGGCGCACTGTACTCCGCGACGTGTCGCCCCGTCATCGAGCCATACCGGCGGTTTGTCGCAATGTTTACAGCCCGCCTGATTCTGACTGTGTGATTCCCGACATTGCCGTATCCCGGTCTGTTCCCCATAACCGGAAAAACATTAGGAATCTGCAGGATGTGGCTGGGATTCCATCCCGGCACGCCCCTTGCACTGTGATTATGGCAAAGGGTTTTCACGGGTGCTGCGCGCAACCCGTGCGTGAGGGAGAACATTTGATGGAACTGAAAGTACCGGGTCAGACAACGCAAGCGTCATCAGGCGGCGGCTGTTCATCGGGCGGCTGCGGCAGCAACGGCGACCAGCTTGCGCATCTGCCGGAGGCGATCCGTGACAAGGTGAAGAACCACCCCTGCTACTCGGAGGAGGCGCATCACTACTACGCCCGCATGCATGTGGCGGTGGCGCCGGCCTGTAACATCCAGTGCCATTACTGCAACCGCAAATACGACTGCGCCAACGAATCGCGCCCGGGCGTGGTCTCGGAGCTGCTCACGCCGGACCAGGCGGTGAAGAAGGTCATGGCGGTGGCCGCCACTATCCCGCAGATGACCGTGCTGGGAATCGCCGGCCCCGGCGATCCGCTGGCGAACCCGGAACGCACCATGGAGACGTTCCGCCAGTTGAGCGAAAAGGCGCCGGACATCAAGCTGTGCGTCTCGACCAACGGTCTCGCCCTGCCCGAACAGGTAGAGGAACTGTCCCGGCACAACATCGATCACGTTACCATCACCATTAACTGTGTCGACCCGGACGTCGGCGCAAAGATCTATCCCTGGATATTCTGGAACAACCGCCGCATCAAGGGGCGCAAGGCAGCGAAGATCCTCATCGAACAGCAGCAGAAGGGCCTGGAGATGCTGGTCGCGAAAGGCATCCTGGTGAAGGTCAACTCGGTGATGATCCCCGGGGTTAACGACGAGCACCTGAAGGAGGTGAGCCGCGTCGTCAAGGCCAAGGGCGCCTTCCTGCACAACGTCATGCCGCTGATCGCCGAGGCCGGGCATGGCACCTTCTTTGGTGTGATGGGCCAGCGCGGGCCTACCCATGGCGAGTTGCAGGCGCTGCAGGATGCGTGCGCCGGCGACATGAACATGATGCGCCACTGCCGTCAGTGCCGCGCCGACGCGGTGGGCCTGCTGGGTGAGGATCGCGGCGCCGAATTCACCCTGGACAAGATCGAGGGCATGGAGATCGACTACGCGGCCGCGATGCAGATGCGCGCCGATGTTCACGCGGCCATCGAGGTGGACCGTGAAGCGCAGCGCCGGCAGGCCGCCGAAATCCAGGTGCCGCTGGCGATGTTGCAGGGCGTCAGGGAAACCCGGCCGGTGCTGATGGCGGTGGCCACCAGCGGCGGGGGGGTGGTCAACCAGCACTTTGGCCATGCACGCGAGTTTCTGATCTATGAAGCCAGCCGCCAGGATGTGCGGTTCATCGGGCATCGCAAGGTCGATGTGTATTGCTCCGGTAACGATACCTGCGGCGCTGCAGAGACGGCGCTGCAGAAAACTATCCGCACCCTGGAAGGCTGCGAGGCCGTGCTCTGTTCCAGGATCGGGTATGAACCCTGGGGTCTGCTGGAGGAAGCCGGCATACAACCCAACGGCGAGCATGCCTTGGAACCCATCGAGCAGGCCGTGACGGCCGTGTACCGCGAGATGGTGGAGGCTGGCCGGCTGGATTCGCCGGCGCCGCGCGTTTCCAGGGCAAGGGCCTGAACGGAGGAGATTCACGTGGCGTATTCCATTCTTGAGAGCTGTGTGAATTGCCGGGCCTGTGAACCGCTCTGTCCGAGCAAGGCTATTCTCGCGGCGCTGCCGCATTTTCTGATCGACGCGGGCAAGTGTACCGAGTGCGAGGGTTTCTACGCCGATCCACAGTGCGCCAGTATCTGTCCTGTCGAGGGCGCCATTCTCGATGGCTCGGGAGCTCCGGCCAATCCGCCGGGTTCGCTGACCGGCATTCCGCCCGATCGTCTGCAGGCGGCGATGGCCGAGATTCAGGCGCGGTGATGAGACAGCGCGAGCACGCGGTCTGCTCTGGCGGCAGGTAGTGTGATGAAACCACATCCAAACGTGGCGGATGCCCGCGGGGCGGTCGAGTTCGCGCCGCAGGTCTACTGGATCGGCGCGATGGACCCGACCCTGCGCACCTTCGACATCATCCTCAGGACCGCAAACGGGACCAGCTACAATGCCTACCTGGTCCGCGGCAGTGACGGCGTGGCGATTATCGATACCGTCAAGGAGAATTTCTCCGACGAATTCTTTCGCCGCCTGGAGTCGGTCGCGGATTATTCCGAGATCAGGGTAATTGTCCTCAATCACCTGGAGCCCGACCACAGCGGCGCGCTGCCGGAGCTGATGACACGCGCCCCGCAGGCACAGTTATATATATCGCAGCGGGCTACCTCCATGCTGAAAGGCCTCCTGAAACCGCGGGGCGAGGCCTTCAGCTACCGCACGGTGGGCACCGGCGACACGGTCAGCATCGGCGACCGCACGATGCGCTTCCTGCATACGCCGTTCCTGCACTGGCCAGACACCCAGTGCACCTATCTGGTCGAGGAACAGATCCTGTTCTCGGGTGACGTGTTCGGCTGTCACTTCTGTGACAGCCGGCTGTTCAACGACAAGGCCGGCGATTTCCGCTTCTCGTTCGATTACTACTACGCGCACATCATGCGTCCCTTCAAGCAGCACGTGCTGAATGCGCTCGACCTGATCGAGCCATTGCCCCTGCAGATCATCGCGCCGACCCATGGTCCGATACTCAGGGACCGGCCGGAGCGTTATGTCGCTCATTACCGCGAGCTGTCCACGTCCAGCCTGGCCGGGGAGATCAGTGCGCACGAGAAGTCGCTGATCATTTTCTACATGAGCTCATACGGCAATACCGCCCGCATGGCGGAAGCGATCTACGCCGGTGTCGAGGAGATCGAGGGTGTGCGGGTGTCGCTTTATGACCTGGAAGGCGGTGAGGTCGAACCGTTCGTCGATCTCATCGAGGAGGCGGATGCCCTGCTGTTCGGGTCGCCGACGATCAACGGCGACGCCGTGAAGCCGGTCTGGGACCTGCTGTCCTCGCTGGCCGTCGTCAACCTGAAGGGCAAGCTCGGCGCCGCGTTCGGCTCCTACGGCTGGACCGGTGAGGCGGTGCGCATGATCGAGGATCGCATGCGCGGTCTCAAGATGCGGGTGCCGGTCTCCGGCCTGCGTGTGAAGCTGATTCCAAGCGAAGAGGAACTGCAGGACTGTCACGCGTTCGGTCGTGATATCGCCGCAATACTGACCGGCAGGCGCGATCCCCGGCCGGTGCTGGATCTTGCCGATCTGGCGTGAACGCGCATGGAACCATTTCATGAATGACATCAACAGAAGGAGTACGTGTTATGCCAAAAGCAAAGATTACGTTCGCAGATATTGAACAGACGGTGAGCGTCCCTGTTGGAACGCGGGTCATCGAGGTGTCCGAGCGGGTCGGCTCCGGGATTATCTACGGATGCCGGGAATGCGACTGCGGGACGTGCATCATGCACGTGGAGGAGGGCTGGAACAACCTCTCGGAACCCTCGGTGCTCGAGGAACGGGTTTTGCGCGATAACATGGCCAGCCGGCATGACCGCCTGGCCTGTCAGGCGCAGATCATCGGTGATGTCACCGTCAAGCCTGCCTGAGGCCAGGCCCGAATAATTTTTCACAAGGAGATTACCACCATGGCGTTAATTACTTTTTCCAGCCCTGAATACAAGGACAAGACCGTGTATGCGGTCGCCGGCAGTCATACGGAAACGATCCTGAAGATTGCCAAGGAGTACAAGGTGCCCATCAATTTCAACTGCGAGAACGGCGAATGCGGCAATTGCGCCGTTCGCGTCACCAGTGTCGATAAAAAAGACCGTATGGGTCATCACCTGACCGAGAAGGAAAAGCAGATCCTGCGTGAAATGGGCAAGATCAGCAAGGAGGAACTCGAACGCGCCATCGTCGATGACCTGCCGAGTGAATGGCGGCTGGCTTGCCAGATGATCGCGCGTGACGAGGACCTGCTGGTGGAATACTGACGTGGTCAGGGGTGTTCCTGCTACTGGAGCGGTGCGGTCCGTTCTCCATGCTCGGTTGATGGTCTGCAGCCGCGGTCTCCGCGCAGACGATATCCTGGCCCGCATGGTTGCGACCTGGGCGACCGGCGGCGGCGCCCTGCCGGACTGGTGGGGCTTGTCGCCGGTCGCCTTTCACTCGCTGTTGTCGCTGCATTACCCGGGTTTCGAGCCGGACTCGCTGCCCAATCCGGGGCGGGCGCTGGACGATAGCCGTCAGGCGGAAACCATCGAACTGGAGCAGTTGCTGCTGCAGGGGAGCACCGCTGACGAGCCGGAGGCGGAGCTGATTGCCGGTGTCGTTGCGGCGGCCTGTCTGGGCAGCGATCACCTCTGGCAGGATCTGGGTGTATGGAACCGGGCTGACCTCAGCGACCTGCTGACCCTCTATTTTCCGCGTCTTGCCGCGCGCAACACGAAGGACATGAAGTGGAAGAAGTTCTTCTACAAGCAGCTTTGCCAGGCAGAGGGTATTCACACCTGTCTGGCGCCGTCCTGCGAGGTCTGCATCGATTACCAGGCCTGCTTCGGCCCGGAAGACTGAACGCTCGCCACGGTTCGGCTTTGGGCTGGCAGTGGAGTATCTCTGCCTGAATCTCAGGCGATCAATGCCACGCTCTTGACCTGTGCATACAGATGCATCCCTTCATGCAGTCCAATGGCCATGCCGGACCAGCGCGTAATGCGGGAAAGCAGGGTTTGTCCGTCAGCCAGTTCGAGGCGCACGAGCAGATGACTCGGGTTGATTTCATGCGTGTCGATCACCCTGGCGGGCAGGATATTGATAATGCTGGTGTCGAAATGCGCCTTCAGGGACAGGCTGACATCCCGGGCCAGGATCTCGACCCGGGTGCGTTTGCCGATGGGCAGGTCATCCCGGGCCACGGCAATGCGTCCCCCGTGCATGCTGATCCACGTAAGATGATAGGTGTGGTCATGCGTCGAGACGCAGCCTTCGAGTATGGAGGCGGCGTCATCATAGCCTGCCAGCGGCAGGTCGAGGCGGGTCATCAGGTCGGCGGCGGCGCCTTGCGCAACGACGCTACCCTGATCAAGCAGAACCATATGATCCGCGAGCCGGGCCACTTCATTGGGGTCGTGCGAGACATAGAGTGAAGGCAGACCGAACTCGTCGTGCAGGTTCTGCAGGTAGGGCATGATGGCCTGTTTTGCGTCATGGTCCAGCCCGGAGAGAGGTTCGTCCATCAACAGCAGGCCGGGGCTTGTCAGCAAGGCGCGGGCGATGGCCACCCGCTGACATTCCCCTCCGGAGAGGCGATGCGTGGCCCGTTCAAGCAGGGGGCCAATGCCCAGCAGTTCCACGACACTCGCGAAGCTGACGCGTCGCTGTGCTTCCGGAACCCGTCGCCAGCCATATTCCAGATTGCGCCTGACCGAGAGATGAGGGAACAGGTTCGCCTCCTGAAACACGTAACCCACCGGACGCTGATGGGCTGGCAGGAAGCGCCCGGCGTCCTGCCATACCTCGCCATTGAAGCTCACTCTGCCACTGGAGGAGTGCTCCAGTCCGGCCACGGCACGCAGAATGCTGGTTTTCCCCGAGCCGGATCGACCGAAAAGTGCAGTTACCCCCTTCGCGGGTATGGCAAAGTCGACATCCAGCCTGAAGTCTCCCAGGCGGTTATGCAGGCGAACTTCAAGGCTGCCCATGATGGCGGACGAAGCGTTTGTTGAGCAGAAAGAGCGCCACCAGAATGGTGAATGCGAAAACCAGCATGCCGGCGGAGAGCACGTGCGCCTGCGCGTATTCCAGTGTCTCCACATGATCGTAGATTGCCACCGACAACACTCTGGTCTCGCCGGGGATGTTGCCGCCGATCATTAACACCACGCCGAATTCGCCCATGGTATGGGCGAAGGCAAGCACGGCCGCCGTCAGATAGCCGGGCCGTGCCAGGGGTATCACCACGGTCATGAAACGGTCCCGGGGCGAGGCCCGCAGGGTTGCCGCCGCCTCCAGCGGCCGACTGCCCAGTGACTCGAAGGTGTTCTGCAAGGGTTGCACCACAAACGGCAGGGAGTAAATGACCGAGGCGACCACCAGACCCCCGAAGGTGAAGGGCAGCGTGCCGAGGCCCACGGCCTGGGTGAATGCGCCCACCGGACCGTTTGGCCCGAGCAGCAGCAGCAGGTAAAAGCCCAGCACGGTTGGTGGCAGCACCAGCGGCAGGGCCACCACCGCAGCCAGCGGTTGTTTGTACCATGCGTTGGTACGTGCCAGCCACCAGGCAAGGGGTGTGCCCAGCAGCAGCAGGGTGACCGTGGTGATACCGGCCAGCATGAGCGTCAGCCAGACAGGTTGCCAGTCGAAAGCCATGTTTTCTCCGATACAAACGTGATCAGGGCGGGATCGCCCCCTGGACGTATTATTCCACGTCGTAGCCAAAGTGTTCGATTACCGCCCGGGTGGAATCGCGCTTGAGAAACGCCAGAAATGCCCGGGCAGCGGGATTGTTTTCACCCCGTTTGAGCAGCACGGCGGCCTGGTCGATGGGATCATAGTCGTCAACCGGGATTCCCCAGGTCGTTCCTGGCGTGCCCTGCCATGCCTTCACCTGAGACCAGGCGACAAAGCCGATTTCGGCGTTGCCGGTGGCCACGAACTGGAAGGTCTGGGCAATGGAGTCGCCGCGAACCAGCCGGGGCTGGAGTGCCTGCCAGATTCCCAGGTGCTCCATGACCTGCCGGGCGGCGAGCCCATAGGGCGCGGTTTCCGGGTTGGCAATGGCGGCGTGCGCAAATTCGCCTTTTTTCAGAAATGACTCTCCCGCTTCGAAGGCGCCTTGCTTCGCACTCCACAGCACCAGTTTTCCTCTGGCATAAATAAAGCGGCTCCCGTGGACCGCCAGCCCTTCGGCCTCCGCCTTGATCGGACGGTTCGTATCGGCGGCCAGAAAGACGTCGAAGGGGGCGCCGTTCTCGATCTGGGAAAAGAGCATGCCGGTAGAACCGTAGCTGATTTTGGCGGTGTGGCCGGTGGCCTGCTCGAACAGCGGGACGATCTGCCGGGTGACATCGGTGAAGTTGGCCGCGACTGCGATGCGAACCTCCCCGGCGTAAAGCCGGCCGCTGATCAGTGCCGTGGCCAGGAGAATCGAGAGAATGAGTATTCGGTGTTTTCTCATGGTGACATCCCTGATAGGGGAAATACTAATGAACGACGGACGTGACATGGTAGTCCCTGATCCGGGTCCGCAATATTCTCACGGAGGATCACTATGCGGGTGTCTTCCCGGTTTTGTGTGGTCAGCCCGGTCTATCGCGTCATGGCGGGCGACTGCGCCACCTAACATCCGACCGTGTTGACGCACTCCATCAGGGTGTCGCTGTCCCGTGTGCAGGCCAGCAGATCCTCGATATCCGTTTCGATGATTTCGATACCGAGACGCTTGCAGAAACGGCGCTCCTTGCCGGTCGGGTCGGGAATCAGCGCCCAGCCGCCCGGCGTGTCTGCCGCATGGATGATGTCCGCAAGCACCATGCGCTCGGTATCGCGATTCAGGCGCATACCGAGCAGCAGGTACTGCAGTCCCTTGCGCCGGTTCTTGAGAAAGTCGGGAATCGCGAATCCTCCCATCAATTCGGTGATGTAATCCACGTAGTCGGCGTCCGAGGCGATGTAGACCGGGTTGGGCAGTGGGCTGCCCATGGGTTTGAACAGGATCGGCAGTGACGGATCGACTTGTTCCTGCGATATCTCGTGGTAGTCGTTGCCGTCATGGGCGTGAATACAAAAGCGGTAGTCGGTGCCCGCGATCCGGGATATGCCGCGGATCAGGGTGTGTGGTGTATCCGCCCAGGCCTCCTGAAGCTGGGTGTCGCGGTTGATGTCGACGATATAGGGCGCCCTGATCGACGCCAGCCACGCATGCACCCGTGATCGTGTCCAGTCGGTGTGCCCGTAGGTTTCGGTCAGAAAGCGCGTGACCGCATTACGCCCGCGTTTCAATTCCATATCCATCGCGGCACGGGGGAACTCGTACATCAGGCGCGATGAAACCGGCCTGCCTTTATTCATCGCCAGTATCAGGCTGTCACTGTCAGCCGGTATCTCTGTTCCACTGGCACGATGCCGCACGCCGTTGAGGGCGCCGGGACCCAGGTAGGGCACCAGTTCACCTTCCAGCAAGCGCAACGCGAGTTCGGTAATCGGTATCTCGGACATGATGTGTTCTCCTCTGCTGATCACCATTGACATAGCAAGACCGGGGCCAGGTCCGGACGATGATGAAAAAACAGGTGGTTAGCAAACGTGTCTCGTGCAGCAACAGCACGGATTGTCGCAAAACGCACAATTCAGCCTGCCGAAAACACGAAAGCAGAAGCCAGACCACGTTAATTGTTTCCAGATACCTGATTCAAAACCACTCGCAGAAAAAAAGCGTGATCTGACCCCTGATTTCGTGTCGTTATTCACACAGCGCCTGGCGTTTTGTCATGTATCCAACCAGATGTGATGACTTTCAACGGGTCCTTAATTGCATCACGAACAGCGGCTTAGCGGTCTCGAACACACATGGCATGGAGCTTGCTGTACACGGGTTGTCCAGCAACCCGTTTTGGCTGAGGCCTCTACAAATCGAGTACTGCAAACAGTTCAAGGAGATTAATTATGGCATTGCGTCAATGTGCAATTTACGGGAAGGGTGGTATCGGTAAATCCACGACTACCCAGAACCTGGTCGCGGGACTGGCCGAACTGGGAAAGAAAGTGATGATCGTAGGCTGCGATCCCAAGGCGGACTCCACCCGTTTGATCCTCCATGCCAAGGCGCAAAACACCATCATGCAGATGGCATCCGAAGCCGGCTCGGTGGAAGACCTGGAGCTGGAGGACGTGCTCAAGATCGGCTACGGCAACATCGCCTGCGTGGAATCCGGCGGCCCCGAGCCGGGTGTGGGCTGCGCCGGCCGCGGTGTGATCACCGCCATCAACTTCCTGGAGGAAGAGGGCGCCTACGAGGACGATCTCGATTTTGTCTTCTACGACGTACTCGGCGACGTGGTGTGCGGCGGTTTCGCCATGCCGATTCGCGAGAACAAGGCACAGGAAATCTACATCGTCTGCTCCGGCGAGATGATGGCCATGTACGCGGCCAACAACATCTCCAAGGGCATCGTGAAGTACGCCAATTCCGGTGGCGTGCGTCTGGCCGGTCTGATCTGCAACAGCCGCAACACCGCCCGCGAGGACGAGCTGATCATGGAGCTGGCGCGTCAGCTGGGAACACACATGATTCATTTCGTGCCCCGCGACAACGTGGTGCAGCGTGCCGAAATTCGCCGCATGACCGTCATCGAGTACGACCCGACCGCCAGGCAGGCACAGGAGTACCGGGACCTGGCGCAGAAGATCATCGACAACAAAAACATGGTGATTCCCACGCCCATCACCATGGATCAGCTGGAAGAACTGCTGATGGAGTTCGGCCTGATGGACGAGGAAGACGAAAGCATCATCGGCCAGAAAGCGGTCGCGGAGGCCTGAGTGTGAACGGCGCCGGTCGATAGCGTCCGGCGCCGACCCTTGTATTGTTCACCCAACTGCTGTCCACGGATTAGTGGCGGCGCCAGAGGAGAAGCGTCATGACTAGCATGACACGTGAGGAAACCGAGGCTCTCATTCAGGAGGTGCTCGAGGTATATCCGGAGAAGGCCAAAAAGGATCGCGCCAAGCATCTCGCGGTCAACGATCACGAGATCGAGCAGTCCAAGAAGTGCATCACCTCTAACCGCAAGTCCATGCCAGGCGTCATGACCATCCGTGGTTGCGCCTACGCCGGCTCCAAGGGCGTGGTCTGGGGTCCCATCAAGGACATCATCCACGTCTCGCACGGGCCGGTGGGCTGTGGCCAGTACTCGCGCGCTGGCCGTCGCAACTACTATGTCGGCATCACCGGCGTGAACACCTTCGGCACCATGAATTTCACCTCGGACTTCCAGGAGAAGGACATCGTATTCGGTGGCGACAAGAAACTGGACAAGATTATCACCGAGATAGAGGGTCTGTTTCCGCTCAGCAAGGGCGTTTCCATCCAGTCGGAATGTCCGATCGGTCTGATAGGCGACGACATTGAGGCCGTAGCGAAAAAGAAATCCCGTGAGATCGATAAACCGGTGGTGCCGGTGCGCTGCGAGGGTTTCCGTGGCGTGTCCCAGTCACTGGGACATCACATCGCCAACGACTCGATCCGTGACTGGGTGATCGGTAACCGCGACGGTGACGAAAGTTTTCAGACCACACCCTACGACGTGTCCATTATCGGCGACTACAACATCGGCGGCGACGCCTGGTCTTCCCGCACACTGTTGGAGGAGATGGGCCTGCGTGTGGTAGCGCAGTGGTCCGGCGACGGCACGCTCTCCGAAATCGAGCTTACTCCCAAAGTCAAGCTCAACCTGATTCACTGCTACCGCTCGATGAACTACATCTCGCGCCACATGGAGGAGAAGTACGGTATTCCATGGCTGGGGTACAACTTCTTTGGACCGACCAAGATCGCCGAGAGCCTGCGCAAGATCGCCACGCACTTCGACGACACGATCAAGGAAGGCGCCGAGCGCGTAATCGAGAAATACCGGGCCGAGTACGAGGCGATCATCGCCAAGTACCGTCCGCGGCTGGAAGGCAAGCGCGTCATGCTCTACGTAGGCGGCCTGCGTCCGCGTCACGTCATCGGGGCCTACGAGGATCTTGGCATGGAAGTGGTCGGCACCGGCTACGAGTTCGCGCACAACGACGACTACGACCGCACCATCAAGGAGATGGGCAACGCAACGCTGCTCTACGACGACGTGACCGGCTACGAGTTCGAGGAATTCGCGAAGCGCATCAAGCCGGATCTGGTCGGCTCCGGCATCAAGGAGAAATACATCTTCCAGAAAATGGGCATTCCGTTCCGGCAGATGCACTCCTGGGACTACTCGGGTCCCTATCACGGCTATGACGGCTTCGCCATCTTCGCGCGTGACATGGACATGACGATCAACAACCCGTGCTGGAAAAAGATGGGAGTTCCATGGAAAAAGGCCGCGACCGAAGCAGGTCAGGCCGCCGCCGGCGCGTAAACCGATCCAGGCAGGCCGGATCCGTAATTGCACGGACCGGCCTGCACAAATCTCACCATGACCGTCGTCCACGGATTAGTGGCGCGGGAGGAGAAACGACCATGAGTCAGACAGTTGAAACCATCAAGCCCAGTTACCCGCTGTTTCGGGATGCGGATTACAAGGAAAGTCTGGGCAAGAAGCAGGAGATGTTCGAGGAACGTCACCCGATGGCAAAGATCCAGGAAACCTTCGAGTGGACCACGACAAAGGAGTACCAGGAGCTCAATTTTGCGCGCGAGTCGTTGACGGTCAATCCCGCCAAGGCCTGCCAGCCGCTGGGTGCGGTGCTGTGCGCTCTGGGTTTCGCGAAAACCCTGCCGTACGTGCACGGTTCGCAGGGCTGCGTCGCCTATTTCCGCACCTATTTCAACCGTCACTTCAAGGAGCCGGTGTCGTGCGTATCGGACTCGATGACCGAGGACGCTGCGGTGTTCGGCGGACAGAAGAACATGTTCGACGGCCTGGCCAATGCGAAGGCGCTGTACAAGCCGGACATGATCGCGGTCAGCACCACCTGCATGGCGGAGGTCATCGGCGACGACCTTAACGCGTTCATCAACAACACCAGGAAGGAAGGTCATATTCCGGACGACTACCCGGTTCCGTTCGCGCACACGCCGAGTTTCGTGGGTTCGCACACCACCGGCTGGGACAATATGTTCGAGGGTATCCTGCGCTACTTCACCCTGAACACCATGGAGGGCAAGGAAGTCGGCAGCAACGGCAAGCTCAACATCGTGCCCGGCTTCGAAACCTACCTCGGAAACTACCGCGTCATCCATCGCATGCTGGGCGAGATGGACGTCGACTACAGCTTCCTGTGCGACCCCACGGAGGTTCTGGATACTCCGGCCGACGGCGAGTTCCGCATGTACGCTGGCGGAACCACCATGGACGAGGTGAAGGAAGCGCCCAACGCCATCGACACGCTGTTCCTGCAGCAATGGCAGTCGGTCAAGTCGAAGAAATTCGTCAAGGGCACCTGGAAGCAGCCGGCCGCCGAGGTTGAAATCCCGATGGGACTGGAGTGGACCGACGACTTCCTGATGAAGGTTTCCGAGCTGACCGGAAAGCCCATTCCCGAGTCGCTCGCGAAGGAGCGCGGCCGTCTGGTGGACATGATGACCGATTCGCATGCCTGGCTGCACGGCAAGAAGTTCGCCCTCTACGGTGACGCCGACTTTGTCATGGGTATGACAAAATTCCTGCTGGAACTGGGCGCCGAACCGACTCATGTCCTCTGCCACCACGCCAACAAGCGCTGGAAGAAAGCAGTCGAGGAGATGCTGACCGGCTCGCCCTATGGCGTCAACGGCAAGGTCTATACCGGAGCCGATCTCTGGCACATGCGCTCGCTGGTCTTCACCGACAAACCGGATTTCCTGATCGGCAACAGCTACGGCAAGTTCATTCAGCGTGACACCCTGCACAAGGGCAAGGAGTTCGAGGTGCCGCTAATCCGCATCGGCTTCCCGATCTTCGACCGTCATCATATGCATCGCGACACCACACTCGGTTACGAGGGCGCCATGTACATGCTGAAGACGCTGGTCAACGCCGTACTCGAGCGCCTCGACGAAGAGACGCGCGGCATGGGGACCACGGACTACAACTACGACCTGATCCGCTGAGGTTATAACGATGTCCCGGCCCGGCAGGCCGGGACATCCAGTCCGGGAGGACTATTCATGCCGAATGTGATGATCCGTCGCAACAGGGAAGGGCTGCTGTCCTTTTATGTTGCGAAGAAAGATCTGGAAGCGACCGTAGTGTCCGTGGAAACCGATACCGGCGAGGCCTGGGGCGGCGCCATCGAACTGGATGACGGTTCGAGGTATTACATCGACCCGGTCAGTCCGCCGCCCGAGTTCCCGACCACCCTGCGCTTCAGACGGGCGTAATCCGATTGATACTTGACCGGTACGGGTCTTGCCAGATTTCGGACCGGTTTCTTACAGGAGAGTGAATCATGGCCTTACAAATCGTTCGTGATGTGTGTACCGCGTGCGGGGATTGTGAACCTGTGTGTCCGACCAAATCCATAGGTCCCTGGAAGGGCATCTATCGTATCAACCCGGAGACTTGTACCGAGTGCGAAGGCAACTACGATTCGCCGCAGTGTCTGGATGCCTGCATGGAAGATGACTGCATCATCCCGTTGAACAGCTGATGCTGTTTGTAGATGGTTACCTCTCATTGCCGGGACGGCGGGTACAAGCCCATGCCCGCTCCCGGCAGGGGAGTCAGCGTGACAGGTGTGAGCCTGTCCCCTGAGGAGAAACATACGATGTCGGATGCCCCCCTGTCCCGTGAAATTGCGCTGCGTATCGCACTGGCTGCCCGCGTCCTGCCGGATACGGACGCGTCACGCCTGCTGAACGTGCTGGCGGATGCCATCGGCCTACCACCGACCGAAGACTCGATTTCGGATCTGAGCGTGAAGCAGCTGCAGTCGGCGGTGGACGGCGAACTCGCGGACATCGACAAGGAACTGCTCAAGACGGCGCTGGGATATCTGAAGGGTCATGGCGAGGTGCCGGCCGAGGCGTTGCCGCAAACCCAGACCTGGAGTGAGGGCGACATGCCCGATGCTATCCGGGTGGCCTGCGCCTCCAACAATGGCGAGGAACTGGACGGCCATTTCGGCTCCTGCAGCCGTTTCCTGGTCTACCAGGTTTCGAAGGATGAAATCCGTCTGATCGATGTGCGTGACGCTTCCGGTTCCGAAGCACAGAACGACAAGAATGCCCGGCGCGCGCGTTTGATCGCCGACTGCCAGGTGCTGTTTGTCGCTTCCATCGGCGGTCCGGCTGCCGCGCAGGTAGTCAAGGCCGGCGTACACCCCGTCAAGGATTCGCTGGGCGGCAATGCGCGCGTTCGGCTCGGGGCATTGCAGGCCAAACTGACAAACGCTCCACCGCCCTGGCTGGCCAAGGCGATGGGTCATGCCGCGGAGGACCGTGTCCGCTTTACGGCCGGCGAAACCACGGACTAAGCCGATGCTGGAGGCGACCACCATCGATCGGATCGTCGCGCGGGTCACCGCGCAGGGTCTGGACGAGACAACCCTGCAGGCACTGCGCGCCGACTGGCCGGAACTGCGCTTCACCTACTGTTCCGATGACGACATCTGCGGAGCGACGCCATATCTGCAGGCGGAGGCGTTCAATCTCTACCTGCTCGATGTACGCGAGCATTGCCCGGCGCTTACCGCTGATCCGTCCGTTGCGAGCGGGGTGGTGCTGGCCGACGTGGAGCGCGATGGCCAATGATACCCCCGCACCGATGGATAAACGCCTGGATACGAAGATTACCGCAGTGAGACAACACGACATGAATATGCCGGCCTTCGATTTGACACGCATTGCCGACACCTGTGCCGCGAGTAATCCGGCGGGAGGTGGGCATGAACTGGTGGAGAAGCTGAGAGACCTGTGTCCGGAACTGGGATTCCGCCCGGTGCTGGTGCGGGGAGGGTGGCATCGTCCCGGAGGCGTGGTCGATCTGGAGAAGCGGCGTGTCGCCGAGCGCCTGCGCGAGTGGGCCGAGCGCGAGTCGGACGGGGATGTTGCAATGCTGATGAACAAGTACGACGGCCGGCAATTGTTTGCCACCTGCCTTGCGGGAAAGACGCATTACCTGGTGGCAGCGACGGGCGAGCGTGCCGCCGACTTCGTGCAGCTCGAGGTCGAGGAACTCCAGGAAGTGCTGGACCATTACCTGAATGATCCCGACTGGCTGCCGGACAGCCTGGAAGAATTCATCGATCCGCTCGATTACCCACGCCTGGAGCCGGAACCCGTCGCTGCGCCTCACTTCGTGTTCCGACGCCTGCTGCCAGTCGCCGGACTGATCAAGGAGCTGCAGGACAACAATCCCGCGCAGGACCGTCTGTTGCGATTTACCAGGGAGTGGGATCAAAGCAGTGTCGCCGGCAAGGCAAGGTTCTGTGATCACTGGGTACTGGCGGTACGCGAATACTTCGACCAGTACGGCATACCGCATACCAGTGCCAAGCCGGTTGCAACGGATAACCACACGCTGCCCAGGCCGGCGGCCGGTGAAGTGAGTCGCGGTGCTGAGCTTGCCAACCGGCTGCACGGCTTCGACCGCGACACCGGTTATCCCATGGCCTGGTACTTCCACCTGCTGGCGGCGCCGGGCGAGGCGCTGCAAATCATCCCGGCCGTGCTGGAAGATCATGCCGCCGGCTACGACTACCTGCCGCCCGCCGATCTCGACCTGCTGCGCGGCTGGCAGGACGATCCCTACGCGCTGGTCTGAGCCGATTCTTGTCGGCTCCCATGCAATTTCACCGGATTGTCGTGTTTGCGACAAGCGGCATGACCGCTAAGCGCATGAGCCACAAGCTTCTTCCCGTTGGCACATGAGTTGCAAAGTGTCGCATATCCATAGACTGCCGAATGCCGCCCATGAAACAGAAAGACATCGCCGCACTGCTGGATGAGCCGGCCTGCGCGCACAACGCCAAATCGAAATCCGGCTGCGCGCGTCCGAAGCCGGGCTCGACCGCCGGCGGCTGCGCCTTCGACGGGGCGCAGATCGCGCTGCTGCCGATCGCCGATGTCGCGCACATCGTGCACGGCTCCATCGCCTGCGCTGGCAGCTCCTGGGACAACCGCGGCGCCCGTTCCAGCGGTCCGACGCTATACCGTATCGGTATGACCACCGATCTCACCGAACAGGATGTCATCATGGGGCGCGGCGAGAAGCGTCTGTTCCATGCTATCAGGCAAGCCGTCGAGAGTTACGCTCCGGCGGCGGTGTTTGTCTACAACACCTGCGTCCCGGCGCTGGTCGGGGATGACATCAGCGCCGTCTGCAAGGCGGCGCAGGAGCGTTGGGGCGTGCCGGTGGTGCCTGTCGATGCGGCCGGCTTTTACGGCACCAAGAACCTCGGCAACCGCATCGCCGGCGAGACCATGGTGAAATACGTCTGCGGCACGCGCGAGCCCGACCCGCCGCCGCCAGCGTCGGCGCGTGACGGCATCACCGTGCACGACATCAACCTGATTGGCGAATACAACATCGCCGGCGAACTCTGGCACGTGCTGCCCCTGCTCGACGAACTCGGCCTGCGCGTGCTGTGCACCCTCTCCGGCGACGCGCGCTATTGCGAGGTGCAAACGATGCACCGCGCCGAAGTGAACATGATGGTCTGCTCCAAGGCCATGATCAATGTCGCACGCAAGTTGAAGGAAGCCTGGGGCACGCCCTGGTTCGAGGGCAGCTTCTACGGCGTCGGCGACGTCTCGCAGGCGCTGCGCGATTTCGCCCGCGTGACCGGCGATGCGGATCTCGGCGACCGCACCGAGGCGCTGATCGCGCGCGAGGAGGCGCGCATCCATGCAGCGCTCGAGCCCTGGCGCGTGCGGCTGCGCGGCAAGAAGGTGCTGCTCTATACCGGAGGAGTTAAGTCCTGGTCGGTGATTTCCGCGCTGCAGGACCTCGGCATGCAGGTGGTCGCCACCGGCACAAAGAAATCCACGGAAGAGGACAAGGCGCGAATCCGCGAATTGATGGGCAGCGACGCCCTGATGATCGAGGACGGCAATCCGCGCGCGCTGCTGAACATCGTGCGCGAGCAGCAGGTCGACATCCTGATCGCCGGCGGGCGCAACATGTACACCGCGCTGAAGGCGCGCATTCCTTTCCTCGACATCAACCAGGAGCGCGAATTCGGCTATGCCGGCTACACCGGCATGCTGGAGCTGGCCCGCCAGTTGGCGCTGACGCTGGAAAGCCCGGTCTGGGAGGCGGTCAGGCGGCCCGCGCCCTGGAGCATTCCGGCCGCAGCGGCGGAGGCCTGAACCATGGCGCAGATCGTCAAACGCAACAAGGCGCTTTCCGTCAGCCCGCTCAAGGCGAGCCAGACCATCGGCGCGGCGCTGGCTTTTCTCGGTTTCCGGCGCGCCATCCCGATGCTGCATGGCTCGCAGGGCTGCACCGCGTTCGGCAAGGTATTTTTCGTGCGCCACTTCCGCGAGCCGATCCCGCTGCAGACCAGCGCCATGGACCAGGTCAGTACGATCATGGGCGCCGACGACAACGTGGTCGAGGGGCTGAAAACGATCTGCGCAAAGTCAGCACCGGCGCTGGTGGGCGTGCCCACCACGGGACTCGCGGAAACCCAGGGCTGCGACGTGCGCCTGGCGGTAAAGACCTTCCGCGACCAGTGCCCGGAATACGCGCACATTGCCGTGGTGCCCGTCGCGACGCCGGATTACAGCGGCTGCATGGAGACCGGCTTCGCGGCCGCCACGCGCGCGATCCTCGATGAACTGGTGCCGGCGGCGGCGCAGGCCGGCACCTCGCCGGGGCGCCGCCGCCGGCAGGTCAACGTGCTCGCCGGCGCGCACCTGACCCCGGGCGATCTGGAGAGACTGAAGGACCTGGTCGAAGCCTTCGGCCTGCGCCCGCTGGTGATACCGGACCTGTCGGATTCGCTCGACGGTCACCTGACCGACACGGACTTCAGTCCGCTGACCATCGGCGGTACGCCGCTCAACGAACTCGCGACGCTCGGGGATGCGCGCGCTACGCTGGTGATCGGCGCCTCCCTGTACCCGGCGGCGGATCTGCTGCACGAGCGCACCGGTGTCGAGGATTTCCGCTTCGATCACCTGATGGGACTGGAGGCGACCGACGCGCTGATCCAGGTCCTGCAACAGCTCTCCGGCGCGGAGGTTCCGGAGAAGCTCGTGCGCCAGCGTGCGCAACTGCAGGACGCGATGCTCGACACCCACTTCATGCTGGGCCTGTCGCGCATCGCCATCGCCGCCGATCCCGACCTGCTGAACGGTTTCAGCCGGCTGCTGGCCGGCATGGGCGCCGAAACCGTGGCCGCGGTCACGCCAGCCAATGCCCCGGTGCTCCAGCGGGCGGCGTGCGAAGCGGTCAAGATCGGCGACCTGGAGGACTTGCGCCTGCTGGCCGTTGATCACGGCGCGGAGCTGCTGATCGGCAATTCGCATGCGGTGGAAAGTGCCGCGCGGCTTGGCATACCGCTGCTGCGCGCGGGATTCCCGCAATACGACCGGCTGGGCGGTTACCAGCGCACCTGGATTGGCTACCAGGGCACCCGGCAGACGCTGTTCGAGCTGGCGAACCTGTTGCTTTCGATGGAGCGCGGAGAGATCCACCCCTACCGCTCCATTTATGCCTGCAAACCCGATCACCGTGAGGTCAGCGATGCCGCTGCAACGCCGCCTGAAACTAATCGCCTGCGCCACTGAGGATGAATGGATGGACACGGCAATCAAGGTCGCTTTCGCCAGCACGGACCTGAAACACGTCAACCAGCATTTCGGCGCCTCGCAGTCCTTCGCGCTGTACGCGGTGGACCGGGAGCGCGCGCGGCTGATCGAGGTGGTGCAGTTCGGGCGCCTCGCGATGGACGGCAACGAGGACAAGCTGGCGGCGAAGATCAAGGCGCTGGAGGGCTGCGTCGCGGTCTACTCGCAGGCCGTGGGCGCTTCCGCCGCCGGACAGCTCAGGACCATGGGTATCCAGCCGGTGAAGGTCTCCGCCGAGGCAGGGGTGCAGGATCTGATCGTGTCGCTGCAGGAGCAACTGCGTGACGGCCCCGCCGCCTGGCTGGCGCAGGCGATCGAACGGCAGAAGCCGGCCGATCCGAACCGCTTCGCCACCATGGAAGCCGAGGGTTGGGAGGAGTAGGCGGTGATCGAGGTCGCGGCCACGGTAATTTCGACCGAAGCGGGCTACGCCTGGCTTGAGACGCGGCGCGAAAGCGCCTGCGGCCACTGCGCCTCGGCGCAGGGTTGCGGGGTGTCGACCATCGGGCAGGCGCTGGGCGCGCGACCCGGCCGGCTGCGCGTTGTGGATACACTGGCACTGCGCACGGGCGAGCGCGTCGTCATCGGCATACCGGAGGAGCGCCTGCTGGCGGCAGCGTTTAGCGCCTACATGACGCCGCTGCTGTGCATGGTAGGCGCCGCGCTGGCTGGTGTGCAACTCGGGATCGGCCAGTGGGGCATCGGCCTGTGCAGCCTCGCGGCGCTGGCGGCAGCGCTGGCCTGGCCGGGCGCCCGCGGACGGGCCGCGGCCGCGGACACGCAGCCGGTGCTGTTGCGCCGGGCGCGTGACGGGAAACCGAATGTCGGGGTGTAGGCGCCGGGGGGCGCATGCGGATCGCCGGGGAACGGCAGCACTTATGGCGATTAAAGCGGGGAAAAGCCAGGCAGGCAAAGGGCGCCGGGAATGCGGGGCGGCGTGGAAATCGTGAAAGACCATTGATATCGGGAGTCGACAGATGAGTGAAGCTGCAGCAGTGATCAGCGGGGACGGAGCGGTCCTTGATTCGGATTTTGCCAGGGAAATGGTGCGCCAGATGCGCGCCGTCGATTCCTACGGCACCTACGACGAGTGGCCGGTCGCGCGCATCCTCGCACCGTTCGTGCTCACCAAGGACATGAAGCGCGAGATCCCCGTCATCGGAGATCCCGACGAAGTGACTCTGTCGCGCATCAAGGCTTTCTACAACGGAGTCGCCGCGCTGATCGAGGCGCGCTGCGGCCTGATGGCGGTGCCCGCGGTGAATCTCACTCATGAAGGCTTCGGCCGCGCGCTGATCACGGTTGGCAAGCTGGTCGTCATGGACCGTACGCTGCGCGACGTGCACCGCTTCGGTTTCTCCGACCTCGGCAAAATGAAGGAGGAGGTTGACAAGCTGGTGGACAAAGCCGAAGTACTGATCGACAGCTGGCGTGAAGTAGCGAAGCTGTAGGAGGCGATGATGACACCGGAAGAACTGAAGGGCCTGCAGAAGGAAGTGCGTAAGGCAAAACGCATCGCCACGGAAAGGGCCGGCGAGCTGCACGACCTGGTGGAGGACCGCCTGCCGGCAGCCTTTGAGGATATTCCCGTCATCGCCCAGGCTACCTATGAGGCCTGCCAGGCGTGGGCGGAAGTCAACGCCCGGCTGGAGGTCGCGGAAGCGGCCATGACCGAAACGAGCTGAACAGGAGATCTGCCATGAACCCGATTACCGGCCTGACCCGCGGCGGGGTCGAATGGACGCCCGCCTTTGTCACCGACCTCAACCAGGGCACCTGCATCGGCTGCGGCCGCTGCTTCAAGGTCTGTCCGCGCGACGTGTTCGAACTCGTCGCGCGCGAGGGCCTGGACGCGGCGGATGAGGATCTCGACGATGACGATTACTACGACGACGAGGACGACGGGTTCTCCGACGACACCTCGATGGTGATGAGCCTGAAGAACCTCATGGACTGCATCGGCTGCCAGGCCTGCTCGCGGGTCTGCCCGAAGGACTGCCTGGGCCACGAATCCGCGGCAGCGGCCTGACGCGGAGTCGAGCACCATGCCCAGACCGGAAAAGCATGTGTTCATCTGCACCCAGGCGCGCCCGCCGGGACACCCGCGCAGCTCCTGCGCCGATCACGGCTGCGCGGGCCTGTACGAGGAGTTTCTCTGGCAGCTGCAGCAGCGCGACCTGTTCGCGAAGGTGGCGGTCACCGTGACCGGCTGCCTGGGTCCGTGCAGCGAGGGGCCCAACGTGTTGGTGTATCCCGAGGGGATCATGTACGCGAAAGTCCGCAAGGACGACGTGGATGAGATCGTCGAGCAGCACCTGGTGCATGAACGTCACGTCGAACGCTTGCTGATGTCCGAGGAATTCTGGGGTCGCACGGCATGACGGCGCAGGCGGAATACGAGGAAGGAGTCATCGACGAGCGGGTAGGGCGGCGGCTCGCCGAGCGTCGCCCGCTGGTGCAGGCGGTGTGCACGGCGCTGGCCGCGGAGATCGACAAGTTGGCGTTTCCCGCCGGAGCAATCAAGCCCGAACCGCCGGAAGTAGGCGTTTACACGCTCTCGCGCGATCCGGCCTCGGGCGGAGACAGCCTGGTCGGCGTGTGGCGCGATGCGCGAGGGCGCAAGTGCGGCACGCTGCTAATCCATGCCGACGGCAGTTTCTTCGCGGAATACGACGTCATCCGGGAACACCCGCGCGACGCGCACTGGTTCGTCGAGGCCGTCACCGCCTGGGGGCGCGGTGAGATTATCCGCTCCGAGCCGCGGCTACTGCCGGTGGCGAGTTGAGGCGGCCGGATCGACTGTAGGTGTCTGGGAACGCCAGGACACGACATGCCCATGGCTAAAGAACACAACTGCTACGGGGTTGCTGGTTGGCGGCTACCGGCCAGAAATTGCATTCCCTGCAAACAAGGAAACGGCGACCGAAGTCGCCGCCGTTAATTCATCAACCTCGTGGTCGGTATGCGTGCTTGCCGTGTGCAACACTTAGGCAAAGCAAGCCCAGCGCGAGAAGGATAAGCGTGGAGGGTTCCGGAACGCTGGCTTCATGTTGCGACTCTTGGGAAGTGTATTCAATGATACCATTATGAGTCTGGTCGTTGAGAACGAGATTATTGGGATTATTCAACCTGGCCAGCAACAGACTGTCCAGCAAATTCCTGCTATCAAGTAATTGCAATAGACGATCTTCCCGATTCAGTAGTTGATTTGCCTGCTTTGCGTTCAGTTCTCGGATTTCAGCCTTATTCTGCAGTTTGGTGATTTTTTTCTGATAATTATTGATATTCTTTACAAATATTCTGTCACTCTTGGAGAGTAGTTTTTTCCCGGCTTTGGTGTCCGGTGTGATGTCTGAAATGATCTGCCAGATGTCGTCCTGGTTAAATTCGGTATGCACTCCATTAATTGTGCCTGTGATCATGGTGGCGATAGCGCCACCGGAACTTGCCAGCATGACAAACACTATAATCGACCTAGTTATTACGTGCATGGTTTCAGTCCCCGGTTATGATCAATGAACTTATTTTCTAAACGCATATAGATGGTAAAAAAACCCGTCAATCGGGACATTAAGAGTAAGCATTCACCTTTGATACAAACATAAAATAGAATTCGGTGCCTAACTATTGTACTCATGTCCAATATGTCGCAGTTACGCACGCACCCAAACGAATCGTAGCCAGGAGAACGTCTCCGGCATCCGGGCGGATTCAGTGGATTGTGATTGCAAAAAACCCGTTAGCCAGGGCCAAGACACCGTATGCCGTCCAGATCAGCCGCGACGCCAGGTGAATGCTCTTCACCGATTTCACGCTATTGGTTGCCGTCTGCCGTTAGGCTGAGTGTCGTCCGTTTGCGGGCGTTCCTCTCGACGATGAATTTAGCTCAGCATTCTTCTCGACGAAGATTTGTGCTTGAGCAGTCGTAATGCCAAGCGCACGGGAAGCCAGGGTCGTGGCTTCGATTTTTCTGCCATTCTGAGCAAGACTGGCAATACTGTCTTCTAGCGTGTCGGATATTCCGACATTAAGGAGTTGCTGGAGTTTCTTGGCATCACGCATGGCCTGCTGCTTGCTAACGTAAAGATTATGCGTGATTGGCACGCTGCGATTCTTACATGCCAGGGCGAGAGACCAGCGTTCTTGCCATCGATTGGCCGGCATTAAATCTTCGTCGTAATCTAAAGTTGCAATCAAAATAATTTTATCAATGCTATCAAAGCTTACAGTCTCTTTGGATGATTTACGGAATCCTTTGCTGGTAATGGTTATTATCCGTCGCAAGGGGTCAACTTTTATTTTATGTGTTTGAAAGACAAAGCCGCTAAAACCGAACAGGATAATGCCCGCCACGCAGCCTATTACTTTCCCGAAATCAATAACAGGCGTGCTGAGGAAATTTGCGGTCAAAAATGATAATCCAATAGCGCAAGCCCAAAGCACATAGCGGAACCATTCGCTGTTTTCACGTAATGTCATTTGATGTCCCCGCGGCGATATTCAATTGAATAAGCATAAACAGTTGCGGTGAACTCTGAAATTGCTGGTTTCCCGATGGCATCACTATTCCGCCATCTCACGGGGTACTGAAGCTTCAACCAGGTATGGTCTTTGGAAAAATAATACCAACTGATATTTGTTGATAAAACCGGGAAACGCTCATTTCGGCTGCGCTGGTTTAGCGGCAGATTGTTTGATGCGCCACTGCCATAATACAGCTGCAATAATTAAAATCAGAGCACCACCGACTTGTATCACATAACCCAATAGGTCACTAGACCACATGAGGTCTGTGGTAATTGGCCTCTGAGTCTCCTATGATTCCTCGCATGCCTATCAATGTCTACGTCATGCCGCTGGTGCTTTATCTTGCCGCCAAGATCGAGCCCGTATTGTTAACCGAGGATGTGGAACAGCATGACGGTGCCAGCCATCAACAGGCGGAAGAGCGGGTAAAGGCCATTCAGGAAAGCCTGACACAGACCCTTGGGGTGGAAGTGCGATGGCTCGACGAGGGCGGTGTTGCGTTCATCGAGAGCACGGAGCAGCGCATGCTTCACGCGCTCCGCTCGCTTGCTGCGTGGCATGAATATCCCATGGAGAAAGAGTTTGCGTTGCTTGAAGACCCCAGAGACCACCCGAGCCTGTTGAAGGTCTACCGCGGTGAACAGACGCGCTATCCGCACATGATGCGACACTCGGACAACCGGGGGTTCTGGTTGCCAGTAGACTATCCTGAACCCGTCGCATCCAGTGAGGCTGCCTGGTGGCGTATCGGCAGTAGCCAGAGTCTGGGTCGTGAACTTGAAGAACTCACCCCGTTGATTGAAGCCTTGCCCCCGGGGTCTGATCGTGAGTACATGGAGCAGGCGCATGCCTTCTTCGTTCGCGCGGTGTCAGCAGCAAACGAACACGAACTTCCTGTCATCATAGAAGGAACCTGACCAGATCATCCAGGCTGGAACGCTGCACTTCCGGAATGGGTCGGAATTCGTCGTTTGAGACAAGACCGGGGAATGACCGTTTCCAGTACTTTTGAGACCAATCCCAGAACATGGGGAGTGTCTCGAGTAGAGCCGCATTCGGTCCTTTAACATTCTCTTGCATACCTATCAGACCCGCCTGACAGACCATCTCCGCACCCCATATCAGACTCGAGGCATGGGCCTGAACAAATATGCCCCCCAAGCGATCGAGGTCCTGCTGCGGGTACAGGCGCTGCGCTGATTATCCAACCCTGTCATGCATGACAACTCTGACATATTTATTTTCTGAAAGCCTGTCATTTATGACAGAGGTGTCATGCCGATGTTTATGAATGTGATTTAAGATAATGCGATAAGCCACTGTCTTACAGAATGAAGCAATACTGCGGTACAACTTTTGCAACAAGCGATGTACCAAATGCTCTTGGTAGCGCGCGCGTTCCTCTTGGCTTGGCGTATAACCAGGGATTTTTAATCCATGCACGAGGATTAATAAATATCCTCGTTTATTTAACCTTGAGAGAAGACTGAAATGATACCTGCTCTTCTGCTTCGCCCTGAAGCCGTGGCACGCATCACAGGCTACACCGACCGCCGGGGTCACTGGATCATCGTCTGCAGGCGCCGCCATTCCCGGGTTTACCGCGTCGCGCCTGAACGCTACCGCGCTGTAGTGGAGGCACTGGCCGAGCACCACGGCGTCATGCAAGGGTCGAGGCGGCGGGATGCGTTCGCCTTCCGCGCCCTCCTGACTGATACGACGGGGCTCTGGGCCTGCCTGCGCTGGGGACACGCAGTGTGAGTGTTCGTGAGACTATGCACACGGGGCCTTCGGTACCGGGCATGGCAGGATAACTGAATCCGTACCCGCCAGGTTTCCATTCAGTGCAACAACGGCCCGACCGGCGCCATCCGCGCCGGCAGCCGGTAGACACGCGCGTACCTTTCCGACCAGTAATAGTCGAATGTGTGGTAGCGGTACTGCAGTTTGCTAGAGCGGCTCCATTCCCGGTATGCCTGGACTTGCAGTTCTCTGGCACTCATGACGCACCTCCCGAGTTGTCTTGACGCTCCGGGGATGCGCCACCGTCTGCCATCCCCTCCATGGTTATTAGCCTAGGCACGACATGTTTCAGGCG
>Ga0210073_1000032_pt1 | contig 26283 bp, 20 predicted proteins | sample Browns_ThreeSqC__2_FD_184853 | JGI IMG/M metagenome (GOLD analysis project Ga0210073, IMG submission 184853) | Wetland microbial communities from San Francisco Bay, California, USA, that impact long-term carbon sequestration - Browns_ThreeSqC_D2... | ecosystem: Environmental > Aquatic > Marine >...
GTGGTCACCACACCCTCCACGCAAACGGCCCAGCGTCACATGGGCGTCATACGGGCACCGCTCACACGTCCTTCGTCTGGCGGCGCAACACGGTCCACAGACACAGGACGAACAGCACCGCGATGTAGGCCCACAGGAAAGACGACGACCACGCCACCTCCAAGTCGGTGCCCTTGAGTTGGGCGAAGGTCAGGTACAGCGGGCTCACCCATGCCGCTGACCACCCTACAACGACCGCCGGCCACACCTCGTAGCTCAAGCTGAGGATTCCGAGTACCGTCCCGCTCAGTATCAGAACCGACCACCCCTCGGCAGGCGCCTGGAGCAGCACCGCCACGAGTACGGCCACCGTTTGCGCGGCTACCCAAAACCGGAATGCCGCACCTCTGCCGGGTGGGATGCCGGCCGGTCTATCGGGCCCCTCCCGCGGCAGACGCCGGAGCAGTGTCACGCCGGCGGCCGTCGCCAGGGCCACGAGCACGACCGAGGCGAAGAGCCGTGACGCGAGCATCTGGGAGGTCGCACTCGCGAGGCTCCACCACAGGAACGTCGGAGCGACAAGGCCGAGCAGGATCCCGGACCAGGTCGAGCGGCGCAGACCGAGCCATCCGAGAAGGGCCCCGGTGAGAGTGAGGAAGACCCACAGTGTCCAGGTCTTTGCGTAGAACAGGCCTCCCACGGTGGAGACGGCGCGCACGATCCACGGGGATGTGGCTCCCAGCAGGATGCCTGCCAGTTGAACGAGCGTGAGAACCTCGATCGCTCGACGGCTGAAGAAGTCGCCGGCGGCCGTCAAGGAAGCTTTCGCTCCCGCTCGAGTGATCGGTGCGGAGGGTGTCTGCGCTGCGAAATCAGCGCTGCGGTCACCTACCCGAAACAGGTCGCCGTCGGGACAGCGCATGTGGAGCACCGGCGTAGCCCACTCGACCGACTGCGGCAGCGCAAAGCTGACGGCCTTCCGCGCCTCCGCGACCGCCGCGTCCACGGGGTATCCGAGTGCCAACGCTCGATAGAATTCCCGTGCGAACTGGACCGCCGCCTGATCACTGATCTCCCGCTGCATCGAGACCACCGCGGGGAGACCGCGGCGTACCAGGATGGCAGCGGTGCTCGAGAAGAGGTCGTTGCCACCGCTCCGCGCCCCTTCGCACGCGTTGAGCACCGCGAGACGCAGGGATTCGTGGTCTCCGAGCAGGCGACTCAGCTGCGTGGCGGTGAAGTGGCTGCTGGCCCCTTCGTCCGTTGCCAACGCGATGTGACCTTCGTTGGTCCTGGGATCGAAGCCGCCGTGACCGATGAAGTGGAACACGTGCCACGGACCGCCACCGCCTCGATCCATCGCCCCAGCGAGGGCCTGCCAGGTCTGGCCCGCCAGCCAAGTGATGTCCACCGCCCCCTCGCGGCGCAGCTCGGCGAGGGCCTCCTCCATTTGCGCTTTCTCCCGGGCGACGTCGAGCGCCGGCAGGTCGGAGGGACTCGCAATCATCCCCAGAACGTGGAGCGGCGGTGCGACGGCGAGCGGTTCCGGAGGGTGTGGCGTCTCGAGGTAGCGCACCAGGGGGGTGGCGTTCGACAGGCAGACGAAATCGCCGCGGCGCCGATCGTGCAGGAGCTCCCAGGGCAGAACGGCGAGTTCCGGTGCCGGGGTGCGCAACTTGATGCGGAGCCCCCGGCCGGGCTGCTTCCGGGCCTCCCTCAGGCTTTCGGCGTAGATGTGGCCGACCTCGCCCGCGAAGAGGAAATCGAACAGCATCCGGCCGAAGTCGCGGACGGCTTGTTGACCGGCTTGGGTGGCTTCCTCCGGCACGGCAACCACATCGCGAGTGCCGCGCGCGAGGACCAATGCGTGGTGGAGCGTTTCGAGCCGTTGCTGCAACTCATCCGGACCGAAAGGGAACCGCGTCGTTTCCCGCGTTTCGCCAACCGGCGAGCGGAGGACGGCGACCCGATACTCGCCCGGACCGCCCGTGTCGATCGCCATCTCGAAGTCGAGGTATTCCGTCGTCGGACTCATTCAGTGCTGAGCCGCTCGGCGCAGGACGAAGGGCCGGACGACTGTGGTCCAGTCCTCCTCGCCCAGTGGCATGCTCGCGTCAACGTCGCGCACAGCGGCCTGCCCAACCGCGGTGTCCCACAGCAGCCTCAGCGGCGAGCTCCCGGCGGAACGCACACCCTGCTGCGTCAGGAAGTCGAACTCCGCTTCCCCCGTGGTCACGAAGAGCTTCAAGGTCTCGATCGCCGCGACCGCGGCGCGCCGCGCTGGACCGTCGGCAAAGGGAAACGCCTGCGGGATGCGCAACGTAAACGTGGGCCCGCCGGGTTGGGTGCCGATCTCGAACGTGGCGCCGGGGACGAGCTTCTCTTTGGCGCCCTTGGCGGGGTACACCAGCGACACCGCGCCGGTCAGCCCGAAGTCCAGCAGGTTCACGAATACCGGCGCATCATGGCGGCTCGTGATCCGGAACGCGATCACCTCGCCCTCCTCGAACACCACCTGTCCCCCTGCCGCCTCCGCCTCGGCGACGATCCACTTGCCATCGTTAGCCCGGCGCAGCAGTTCGAGCGAGCACTTGCCGCGTAAGGCGCTCGCGGTATCCGGATTGTCGAGCGCCAGGGCCTGGCGGTAGCGTGCTCGCCTCTCGAGGGTCTCCTTCACATCCGCGTAGGCGTCGACCCCCTTCGGCGGCATCATCAGCTGGCCGTTCTCCGTGACCACCGCCCAGGTCGGCGCCCTGAGCGCGCCGAGCTGCGGCACCGGCGCGGTTGCCGCTGCCTCCTGACGCGCGGCCAGGAGATACACCCGCGCGGCGGCCGGCTCGCCCTCGCCCACCACCGTAAGGAGTCGGGATTCCTGCAGCTCCCGCTGGAGTGCCGTGAGGCTCGCCTCGAAGCCCGCTGCACCCACCAACTCGACCCTGAGCCGCAGATCACCGTACCTGTGGACCGCTTCGACCGCCCGGGTGCCCTTGGCGACGACCCCGGCGGTTGATTCCTCGACGACGCGCGCATCTGAAGTGGTTGCGTGCACCGCGGCGATCTCCACCTGGCCGAGTGGCTTGACGCCGTCCGTGCGTTTGGTCCCCTGCGCGTACACCGACCAGGCGGAGCCCACGGTCATGCCGTGGGCCGCACCGGCAGCCATGGTCACGGTGTCGCCGGAGCGGACGGCAACGCGGACGAACTGCATCGGCTCGAGATCGGTGACGCCGAAGAGTTCGCGGTCTCCCCGACCCTCCATTTGCGGGTGCTGGTTTCCATGGACGGCGTTCACCTGGGCGGCCGCCCGCTCGAACACGTCGCGGTAGCTGGTCCCCGGGATGGCGCTGCGTAGTTGTTCGCCGAGGAAATACGTCAGCGCGCCGTGCACAACCGTCCCGCCCCCCTCGGGAGGACGGTACTCGAAGGAGGTCTCTTCGTCCCGGCATCCCGCGAGCAGGACGTACTGCTCCGCCAGAGGCAACCAACCGCTTGGTCCTCGCTCGTGCACCGGAGATCGCCGCCCCGAGGGGATGGGCGAGGGCGGGAGCTCGGAGACGGGGCGCGTGTCGGGTTCCATCGACCGCGATTTCTCCCCGAAGGCATCGCGCGTGATCGTTCCGGAGTGGCAGGAGTCGAATATCAGGGTGATGTGGGGAGTCTTCCTGCCCAACTCGAGCAGACGCAGGTGGATCTCGTCGTCCGTGATGTCCCGATTCACTCCCCAGCGGCCCTCGCTGTCGAACGGCATGATCGTCTCGTCCATGCCGTCCGGCTCGTTGCCCTCGCGGTCGGTCATCTGGGAGCCGTGACCGGCGTAGTGGACCACCACGATGTCGCCTTGGCCCGCCCCATCGACCAGGGCGTCGAGGGCGGCCAGAATGCCGTCTCGGGTTGCCTGAGCGTCGGTCAACAGCGTGACGTGTTCAGGCAGGAACCCGAAACTCTCCTGGAGGATGCTCCGCATCAGCTGGACGTCGTTCACGCACCCCGTGAGCTGGTTGAGCCTGGGGTACTTGTCGATGCCGATGAGGAGGGCGCGCTTCACGCCCCCGTCGCCCCGGCGCCGGGCGTAACCTCCCGCGTACTCAACCCTCGCGGCCTGGTGGTGGCGGCGGTGGCGGCGGTGTGCCCTCACGGCCTGGTGGCGGCGGTGGTGGTGGCGGCGTGCCCTCGCGGCCTGGTGGCGGTGGCGGGGGCGGCGGTGTGCCTTCGCGGCCCGGCGGTGGCGGCGGCGGTGGCGGCGTGCCTTCGCGGGGCTTCTGTGGTGAGCCTGCCATGGAGCACCTTCTTTCAGTGAAGGATTACGACGCAGCAACCACTCGATCGGCGCTCAGGGCGGCGAGCCGACCACGGAACCGCTCCTCCAGCCTGGCGTCGCCGAGCGCGGCGGCCGCTTCGGCCCTGAGCTTCAGACTCGCCGGTAGATACAGCGTGTAGATGAGCGGCCATGGAGAGTCGAACACGCTGGCGACGTCAATGGCTCGCTGGAATTCTCCCCGTGACATGAGCAGGCGGGCGAGCGCGAGCCGTTCACTCCCACGTGGGCCTAACTGGTCCCAGGCGAGCAGTTCTCCGGGTATTCCTTCGGAGAGCACCGCCGTGAATCGTCGCAACGCTGCGGAGGTGTCCCCACGCGCCTCAGCGGCATGTGCCAGCAGCGCGCTCGCGCTCAGCCGATCAACGGCCGACCCGCTCTTGCGCGCTCGCTCCTCGAAGTCGTGGCCGATCGCGGCGACGACGTCAGCGCGGCCAGCGTGAGCCTCCCAGAGTCCCAGGATCCACAGACGAGTGTTATAGGGGCAGTCCCGGTAGTTCGCGCCGAACGCCAGCGCATCGCGACCCGCGATCTCGGTCGCCCGATCTCCGAGGCCAGGAACCGTGGTCGCCGCAAGCAGGTAGATGGTCGAGCCACCCAGCCCATGCGCGATGGCCGAGTCCAGGCGTTGGCGGGCGTCCGCCACACGGCCCTGCGCGAGGAGAATCGCTGTCAGACCGACCAGGGCATTCCAGCGCCGAGCTTCTCCCGCGGCGTCCGTGGCCGTATCGCTCTCCCATACGGACGTGAACGCCGACAGTGCGCAGGGGAGCTGTGATCCGGCACCTTTCAGCGTATTGCCTGCGATGAGCAGCGCGAGCGGCTGCGTCCTGGCGAGGCGTCGCCAGACGTCGGCGGCCGGGGGAGACCGCACGCACGCGTCCATGATCCTGAGTTGTGCGGCAAGGACGGTGTCCGGGTCCGTGGCCAGGAACCGACGCAACATCGGTTGAGCTTCGGCGACCTCTCCCCGACGAAGCCGGATCTCGATCAGATGGAGCAGCACATTCGTCGCTTGAGGATCGAGACGAAGCGCCTCTTCGAATGCCGCCTGTGCCAGCGAATCGGGATTGCCTTCCTCAGGCAGGAGATGCGTGTAGACCTCGCCAAGCTGCATCCAGGCCACGGTCATCTCCGGGTCGATCGCGAGCGCACGACGCAGCTCCGCGGTCGCCGAGTCGGCCCGACCCATGAGGTACGCCTGGTAGCCGCGGGCGAAGTGCCCGTATCTCGGGGACATCTCGTGCTCGATGGCGATCTGAATGAGCGAGGCGGCCTCGCCCGGACGGTGGTTCCAGGTCGCCGCCCGCGCCGCGCGGATCGCGGCCAGTCCGAACGTCGAATCGGCCCCGACCGCGTCGCGGTAGTGCTCGAGCGCCTCGGAGAGCTGCATCCGACGGAATGCGGACTCGCCGAGGAGGAAACTCGCGACGGCCGTGGGATTCCGATCCTGCCAATCCGCCACGGCGTCCGGCGCACCGGTCGGGATGAGCGTGGGCAGCACCTGGTTGACCGCGCGCAATGCCAGACGCCACGTCTCCGTGGCCGCGCCCGTGGCCGACCCGCGGGCAACGATCGAATCACCCCGGACGTCCTGGAGTTCGAGGTAGACGTCGTTCGAGTCCCCGCGCGCCACGAGCCGACCGGTCACGAAGAAGCCGCACCGTCGGGAGCGGGCAAGCGAGCGGGCCATGTCCAGCGTGACCGCCCGGATGTTCTCGCGATGCTCGGGATCGAGCAACGGCCACGCGTCGATCCAGCGCAGCGGGCCCGCTCCGTCGAGTGCGCTGCCGATCATCGTGGCCGCGTCTTCACCGATTGTCGCATGCCCCTGGAAGTCGGCCGGCACCACCAGTGGGTACACCATGACCCGATTGGTGTCGAGCGCGTGGTCGGCGGCGACCAGGAGGCGCCATGCCAGAGCGCCCGCGCCGACGACGGTGGCCACGCTGGCGAGTCCGGCCCCCGCGACCATGGCGGGGCGCCGCCACCATGGCTGCAGCGCCGGTCGCTCGACCGTCAACACCGGCGCGGCTTCCAGCGCCCGGGCGAACTCTCCCGCCGTCGCGAAGCGATCTGCCGGCACCCTGCCCAATGCGGTTAGAATCGCCGCTTCGAGCGCCGGTGAGACTTTGGGCCGCACGGTGCGCAACGGGGGCACGGGATCGACCGCGACCCGCGCCGCGATGGCCTCGGCCGTCGGGCCCATGAACGGCGGGTGCCCCGCCAGCATCTCGTACACGACGCAGCCGAGCGAGTAGACGTCGCTGCGGGCGTCCAGCTCCCGCGTGCCCGACCACTGCTCGGGGGACATGTACGGCGGGGTGCCGATGGCCAGATTCACGTCCGTGAGCGTGGCGTCCGTCGCCGATCGTCGGACCGCCCGCGCGATCCCGAAATCCGCTATCACCGCGGGCGCGCTCGAGAGCAGGATATTGCCCGGCTTCACGTCGCGGTGCACAATCCCCTGAGCGTGCGCGTGGTCGAGTCCGGCGGCGACTTCGGAGGCAATGACGATGGCATCCGAGATCGGGAGCTGCTTTTCCCGCGCGATGCGCTCCTTCAGCGACTCGCCGTCGACGCAGGGCATGACGTAGTAGAAGAAGTTGCCGGCCTCACCGGAGTCGAGCAGCGGCAGGATGTGGGGGTGATGGAGCTGCGCCGCGAACTGGATCTCGCGCAGGAAGCGCGCGCGCCCGACGGCCGCAGCGAGGTCCTCGTTCAGGACCTTGATCGCAACGAGGTCGTCGGACTGCAAATCCCGCGCGAGATACACGTTTGCCATGCCGCCGCGGCCGAGCTCGCGCTGGAGGTCGTAGCGGCCGCTCAACGCTGTCCGGAGGTCCTCCGGAACGTCGGCCATGGCCATCACAACATGAGGCGCGCTCACGACCAGAGTAAGGGGCTCGGAAGGCCCGGCCAGCGGGTCTTCCTGTGGCCGGCACGTACGGCGCCCGTGAACCGGCCTTCCTGAGGGATTCAGTCGCTTTTCACGAACCCCCCGCGAACGTGCCGGGGACCTCCTTGGGAGCCTCCGTGACGCGCCGTTCGATACCCCGCGGCAACGCGCTGCTGAACGATCCCCTGCGCAACAAGGGCACCGCCTTCAGCGACGCCGAGCGCGACGCCTTCGGCCTGCACGGCCTGCTGCCGCCCCGGGTGTTCTCCCTCGAGGAGCAGGAGGGGCGGGTGATGGAGAACTACCGCCGCAAGACGACCGACCTCGAGAAGTACATCCATCTGATCGCGCTCCAGGATCGCAACGAGACGCTGTTCTACCGCACGGTCCTCGACCACGTGGACGAGATGCTGCCGATCATCTACACGCCCACCGTGGGCGAGGCGTGCCGCAACTTCGGCCACATCTTCCGCCGCGCGCGCGGCCTTTATGTGTCGGCTGCCGACAAGGGGCGGATGCGAGCGGTGCTGCGCAACTGGCCCAACCGGGACGTGAGCGTGATCGTCGTGACCGACGGCGGACGCATCCTCGGCCTGGGCGACCTGGGCGCGTTCGGCATGGGCATCCCGATCGGCAAGCTGTCGCTCTACACGACCTGCGCCGGCATCGACCCGGCGCGGACCCTGCCGGTGATGCTCGACGTGGGGACGGACAACGCGGCGCTGTTGACGGACCCGCTGTACACCGGGTTGCTGCAGCCGCGCGTCCGCGGCGATGCATACCTGTGGCTGGTCGAGGAGTTCGTCACCGCGGTGCAGCAGGAATTCCCGCAGGCACTGCTGCAGTTCGAGGACTTCGCGACCGGCAACGCGATCAACCTGCTGGAGCGGTTCCGCCACCGCGCCCGCACCTTCAACGACGACATCCAGGGGACGGCGGCCGTCACCCTCGCCGGGCTGATCTCGGCCGGGCGCGTCACGGGGCGGCGGCTGGCCGACGAGACGATCCTGTTCTACGGCGCGGGCGCGGCGGCGACGGGGATCGCGGATCTCATCGTGTCGGCGCGGGCGCGCGAGGGCGAGGCGGCCGACGCCGCGCGCCGGCGCATCTGGTTCATGGACTCGAAGGGACTCGTGGTGGCAGGGCGCACCGATCTCGAGCCGCACAAGCAGCGGTACGCGCACGACCACACGCGCGTCACCGACCTCGCGGCAGCCGTCGAGGTCGTGCGGCCCACGGTGCTCATCGGCGTGTCGGGTCAGGCGCAGGCCTTCTCGGAGCCCGTGGTGCGGGCGATGGGGAAGATCAGCGACCGGCCCGTCGTGATGGCGCTCTCCAACCCGACGGCCAAGTCCGAATGCACCGCCGAGCAGGCATACCGCTGGACCGACGGGCGGGCGCTGTTCGCGAGCGGAAGTCCGTTCCCGCCCGTCGACCTGAACGGCCGGCGCTTCGTGCCCCGGCAGGGGAACAACGCCTACATCTTCCCGGGCGTCGGTCTCGGCGTGACGGCGGTCCGCGCGCGCCACGTCACCGACGAGATGTTCTACGCGGCGGCGCGCACCCTGGCGCATCAGGTCGAAGCAGCGGACCTCGCCCTGGGCGCGCTGTTCCCGCCGCTGACGCGCATCCGCGAGGTATCGGCACGGATCGCGACTGCCGTCGCCGAGACGGCGTACGACGCGGACCTCGCCGACATTCCGTGTCCCGCGGACCTCGCGACCCACGTCCGGTCGCAGATGTGGGAGCCGGTGTACCGGAGCTACGTCGGGGACTGATCCGCCGAAGCAGGCAGATGGCTGATGGCAGATGGCAGACCGGTCGGGCCCCCCTGCCAACAGCCATCTGCCATCTGCTATCGTTGTCCGATGTCGTCGCTCGACCCTCATCGCCGTATCCTCCTCGCCGACGCCGATGCGTTCTACGTGTCGGTGGCGCGGCTGGCCGATCCCGAGGGCGCGGGGAAGGCGCCGCTGCTGATCGTCGGCGGCTCGCCCGAGCGCCGCGGCGTGGTCACGTCGGCGTCCTACGAGGCGCGCGCCTTCGGCGTGCACTCGGCGATGCCGATGGCCCGCGCGGTGCGGCTGTGCCCCCAGGCGATGGTGGTCCCGGTGCCGTGGGAGACGTGCGCGACGCTGAGCCGCGCCATCCGGGACGTGCTGGAGGACGTCTGCCCGGTCGTCGAGCAGGCGTCGAGCGACGAGTTCTACGCCGACCTGACCGGCACGGAGCGCCTCTTCAAGGACGAGCCGCTCGCGGCCACGGCGCACCGCATCCGCGAGTCGGTGCGCGAGCGCACCCGGCTCGGCGTGTCGATCGGTGGCGGCACGTCCAAGCTCGTCGCCAAGCTCGCCGCCGGGGTGGCCAAGCCGCGGGCGGGCGCCGTGGGGGCGGGCGTGCACGTGGTGGGGCCGGGCACCGAGCAGGCGTTCATGGCGCGGTTCGCCCTCGCCGAGATCCCGTTCGTGGGACCGAAGTTCCAGGAGCGGCTCGAGCGCCACGGATTGAGGACGGTGCGTGACGTCCTCGCCCGCGACCGCGACTCACTGGTGCGGGCGCTGGGCGGGCGCGAGGCGGAGTGGCTGTGGGAGCGGGTGCGCGGCATCGACGACTCGGTCGTCGAGCCGTGGCTCGCTCCCAAGTCGATCTCGCGCGACGAGACGTTCCCCGAGGACCTGGACAGCATGGACGAGCTGTGCCGCGAGCTGCTGCCGCTGGTGGACCGCGCCACGGCGGACCTCCGTGCCGAGGGGCTGGTGGCGCGGACGGTGACGGTGCGACTCCGGGACGCGGACTTCCGCACCCGGCAGGCCGGTCGGACGCTCCCCGAGCCGGTGCAGTCGGATCGCGCGGTGTACGCCGTGGCGAAGGAGCTGCTGGCGCGGCTGCGCGGAGAGCGGCGCATCGCCGCCCGGCTCATCGGGGTCGGGCTCTCGGGGCTGGTGCGGGTGGGGTCGGTGGACCAGCTGACGCTGTTCGAGGTCGAGGGCGCCCCGTCGCTCGAGACCGAGCGGGACCGCGTGCTGGCGCGCGTGCTCGACGAGATCCGCGAGCGGTTCGGGGAGCGGGCGTTGCGGCGCGGGGCGGTGGGACTAGGTTGAGCGCGTGACCGACCCCCTCCTCGCCCGCCTCGAGCCCGCGCTCGCCGGGCGATACACGATCGCCCGCGAGCTGGGCCGCGGCGGCATGGCGACCGTGTTCCTGGCGCACGACGTGCGGCACGACCGTCCGGTGGCGCTCAAGGTCGTCCGCCCCGAGGTCGCCGCCGCGCTGGGCGCGGAGCGGTTCCTGCGAGAGATCAAGGTCACCGCCCGGCTCAATCACCCGCACATCCTGCCGCTGCTCGACTCGGGCGAGGCGGGCGGCTGTCTGTACTACGTCATGCCCTACGTCGAGGGGGAGTCGCTGCGCGAGCGGCTGGACCGCGAGCAGCAGCTCCCCGTGGACGAGGCGCTGCGCATCACCCGGGAAGTGGCGGATGCGCTCGCCTACGCGCACAGCCGCGACGTGCTGCACCGGGACGTGAAGCCGGAGAACATCCTGATCACCGAGGGGCACGCCCTGGTCGCCGATTTCGGCATCGCGCGGGCGATCACCGCGGCCGGGCCGGAGCGGCTCACCGAGGCGGGGCTCGCCGTCGGCACGCCGGCCTACATGAGTCCGGAACAGTCCACTGGCGTCGAGCGCCTGGACGGCCGCAGCGACCTCTACAGCCTGGGCTGCGTGCTCTACGAGATGCTGGCCGGCGAGCCGCCGTTCACCGGCCCGACCGCGCGGGCGATCATCGCCAAGCGCCTGGCCGATCCCGCCCTCGGGGTCCGGCGCCTGCGGGACGCCGTGCCGGCGGGCGTCGAGCAAGCGCTGCTGACGGCGCTGGCGCGCGTCCCGGCGGATCGGTTCGCGACCTGCGCCGCCTTCGTCGAGGCACTGGCGGCCCGCGTCGAGGCGCCGCCCCGGCAGCGGTCGATCGCGGTGCTCCCCTTCGCGAATCTGAGCGCGGATCCCGAGAACGAGTACTTCGCCGACGGGATCACCGAGGACGTGATCGCGCACCTGTCGAAGATCCGCACGCTCCAGGTCATCTCGCGCACCTCGGTGATGCCGTTCAAGCAGCGGCAGGCGAGTCTCCGGGAGATCGGGTCGACGTTGGGGGTGGCGACGCTGCTCGAGGGGAGCGTGCGGCGCGCCGGGGATCGCGTGCGGATCGTGGCCCAGCTCATCGACGCGGAGACCGACCGGCACCTGTGGGCCGAGACGTACGACCGCCAGCTCACCGACGTGTTCGCGATCCAGACGGACGTGGCCCTGCAGATCGCCGCGGCGCTCCGGGTGGAGCTGTCGCCGGACGAGACCCGCCGACTCGAGCGGGAGCCGACGCGCGACCTGGAGGCGTACCAGCTCTATCTCCGGGGTCGCCAGTGCTACCTCCGGTTCACCCTGGAAGGGATGCGGCAGAGCATCGGGTACTTCGAGCAGGCGATCGCGCGCGACCCCGGCTACGCCCTCGCCTACGTGGGGGTCGCCGGCGCGCACGTGGAGCTGGCCGAGACGGGATCGCTCGAGCCGAGGCGCGCTCACCAGGCGGGGCGGGATGCCGTGGCGCGGGCCCTGGCCCTGGATGAAGGCCTCGGCGAGGCGCATTGCCTCCTCGGACAGCTCAAGTCGATCAGCGAGTTCGACTGGGCCGGGGCCGAGCGGGAGTTCCAGCGTGCCATCGCGCTGAGTCCCAGCAGCGCGGACACCTACGACTTCTATGCCAGGTTGTGCGCCGCGGTCGGGCGGCACGACGAGGCTATCGCCCTGTCACGACGCGCGCACGAGCTGGACCCGCTGGCACACCGATCCGATGCCGCCAACGCGCTGTTGCGGGCGGGGCGTCTCGCGGAGGGCCTGCAGACGGCCCGACGCGCGGTCGAGCTCGATCCGCACTACGACCGCGGACATGCCACGTTGGGGTGGGCGCTCCTGATGACGGGTGCGGTCGAGGAGGGAGTGACCGAACTGGAGCGCGCGGTGTCGCTCACCGGGAGCAGCACCGTCTGGCCGGCGCAGCTGGCCCAGGCGTACGCCATGACCGGCAGGCCGGAAAAGGCGCGGGAGTTGCTGCGCCAGCTGGAGGAGCGTGCGCGGCACGGATACGTCGCGCCGTATCACATGGCCTACGTCTACACCGGGCTGGGGGAGCTCGACACGGCGATGGACTGGTTGGAGCGGGCGTACGCGGAGAAGTCGGGTGCGATCTACGGCATCAAGACCTCGTTCCTGTTCGCGCCGCTGCGCGGGCATCCCCGGTTCACGGCGCTCCTCGAGAAGATGAACCTCGCCTGAGCGCGCGCTTGGTCGGTCGGCTACTTCAGCGGGGAATCGGGACGAGGGGGTACCGCTGCCGCACCAGCACGCGTATCGGAATCCGCTCCAAGGTTGCCGGGTGGAACCGACTTTCCCTAATCAGGTATTCCACGAGGCGGTCGATATCTGCGTTCACGTAGGGCGACAGCGTGAGCCGACCCTCGGCGCGCCCGGTCGTGTCAATGACGAACTCGGCGGTCACGGTGGTGGGCGCGCGCAGGCCGCCGTCGTATAGTGCGCGTCCGATAGCCTCGCTGCTCATCAGTTTCGCGATGACGGCTTTGTTCCTGAGGGCGGGAGCGCATTCTTCGGTATTCCCCAGGGCGAAGCGCAGCGGTGTCGGGCCGTCGATCCGAAGGCGGAACCAGCGACTGGGGACCGGCAGGAGGCTGCCCCGGGCGGCGGCCGTAACCGCGGCCGTGACCGAATCCCCCTGACCACTCTCCAGCATCCGAGCTTCTCGACGGGTGGCGGTCGAATCGATCGCCATGGTCAACAGGACATGCCGCCTCTTGTTCCCCGCGGCACGCCAGAGCGGCTCGGCCTCACCGCGCAGGCGTGCGGTGTCGAGCACCTCCGCGATGGGCGGCGCGCGATTGAGCGTGTCGTCGCCACACCGGACGCCCGGCGGAGGCAACCAATCGCTGAGGGTGACGGCGCGACGGCTCTGGCCGAGGGCAGGGGAGACCAGACCCATGAGGATCCCGACGAGCCCGAACTCATGGCGCATGCGGTTCACTCGCGGCTTCGACCCTTTCCCCGCAGGTAGTCCACCACCACGTGCGCCATCGCCCGCATCCCCACCGGGATCGCCGCGTCGTCCGCCATGAAGGTCGGCGTGTGGTGGTCGCCCGAGACGGTGCCGGGCTTCTGCACGCCGAGGAAGAAGAAGAACCCCGGAACGACGTTGGCATAGTAGGAGAAATCTTCCCCGGCCATCCAGGGCTCGACGCGCCGCGCGTTGGCTGCGCCCACCACGCGCTGCAGCGTCGGGACCATGCGCGCGGTCAGCACGGTGTCGTTCACGGTCGCAGGCACGTAGCGGGTGTAGGTCAACTCGTAGGTCGCGCCCGCCGCCGCGGTGGTGCCGTCGAGGATCTCCCGCATCCGCCGCTCGATCGTGTTCTGCACGTCCTCGCGGTAGGTCCGGACGGTGCCCTGGAGCTCGACCTCGGCCGGGATGATGTTGTTGCGCGTCCCGCCCCGGACCATCCCCACCGTCACCACGCTCGGCTCCATCGGCGACAAATTGCGCGACCGGATCGTCTGGAACGCGAGGATGACCTGCGCGGCGGTGACCACGGGATCGATCGACAGGTGCGGGGCCGCGCCGTGCGCCTGGCGGCCCTTGATCACGATCCGGAACACGTCGCTCGCCGCGAGGGCGGGGCCGGGGGTGTAGCCGATCAGGCCCACGTCGAGCGACGCGCGAGTGTGCAGACCGAAGATCGCCGTGGGGCGGGGGTTCTCGAGGACCCCTTCGCGCACCATCAGCTTGGCCCCGCCCTCTTCGCCCGCCGGCAACCCCTCTTCGGCGGGCTGGAAGATGAACTTCACCGTACCCGGGAGATCGGCCCGCATCCCCGCCAGGATCGATGCCACGCCCAGCTGTACCGCGGTATGGACGTCGTGGCCACACGCGTGCGCGATACCGATGTCCTGACCGAGATAGACCCCCCGTTTCGTCGACCGGAACGGGTAGGGCGTGTCCTCGGTCACGGGCAGCGCATCCATGTCGGCGCGGATCGCGACCACGGGGCCGGGCCGGCCGCCGCGCAGGATCGCGACGACGCCCGTGTGGGCGACGCCCGTGTCCACCTCGAGTCCCAGGCTGCGGAGGTGCTCGGCGACGAGCCGGGCCGTCTCGAACTCGCGATTCCCCAGCTCGGGGTTCTGGTGGATGCGATGACGCATCTCGGTAATCGCGGGGGTCAGCCGCGTCACGGCGGCGTCGATGCGGGGATCCTGGGCGGCGGAAGGCGCCGGCAGCAACAAAGCGACCGTGACGACATGCGAAGTGCGCAAGGAAGGAACCCGGAAGAAGTTTCCGGAAGATGTCGTCAGACGGGAGGTAACGCTACTGACACGCTCGGGACCCTGCGCGACGGCCACCGAGCGCGGCGTCGCCGCAGGGTCCCGGCGTGTCCCAGGGGTTATTCGCGCATCTGCTCCAGCTCGAACTTCAGGTCACCCGCCAGCGTCTTGACCTGTTCCAGCTCCGCGGCCATGACCTCGAGCTGCTTCACCCGGTGCTCGATGGTCTCCAGCCGTGCCTCGAGCTCATCGAAATGGCGTGTGAGCGCAACGTCCGTCGCTGGTTGCGTCGCGATCGCGGGCATAGAGCCTCCAGGTGGGGTGCACCGGAAACCTCTCCCGTCACCGCTGAGGAATCCCTGAAGCGCGGGTGAAGCTCCGCGAGCGCGCTCGAGGCCCGGCGTGGCGCCGCGCTATCTTCCCCGGTGATGGATCTCCGCTCGCTGGTCACGCCGCTGCTCCTGGCGACGCGGGTCGCCGCACAGGAGGCGCCCCCCGACACGACGCGCATCCGCGCCGCGGTGTCGCGCGCCGGTCCGACGGTGCGTGCCTTCTATGCGGCGAGAGACTACGCGCCCGCGTGGACCGGCGGGGATCCCGCGGCGCCGGTCGCGCGCGAGCTGGCGGCCGCGCTGCGGGCGCTCGAGCGCGACGGTCTCGAGCCGCGGCGCCTTGGCGTCGCCCGGATCGACCGGCTGCTCGCCGGCGCCGCGGACTCGAGCGGAGCGCTCGACATCGCGCTGACCGCTGCGTTTGTCACCGCCGCCCACCACCTCGCCCTGGGGCGGGTGGATCCCGCCACGGTGGACTCGCTGTGGCGCCGCGTGCCGGGGGGCGCGGACGTGACCGCCGCGCTGCGGCGTGCCGCCGAGCAGCAGCGACCGGCGGCCGAGCTCGCCGCGCTCGCACCGCCGCATCCCGCCTACCACGCGCTGCGCGAAGCGTTGGCGCGCTATCGCGGGGTCGTGGCGAGGGGGGGCTGGCCGCGCGTCGGCGGCGGGCCGGTGCTCGCCGTCGGGAATACCGGTGCCCGCGTCGCGACGCTGCGCGAGCGCCTCGCCGCCGAGGGCGATTTCGCCGCCGTGCGAGGGAGGCAGTTCGACCCGGCCACCGCGCAGGCGGTGCGTCGGTTCCAGCGCCGGCACGGCCTCGACGAGGACGGGCGGGTCGGGCCGGCGACCGTGGCGGCGCTGGACGTGTCCGCGGCGCGGCGCGCCCGCCAGATCGTGCTCAACCTCGAGCGGTGGCGCTGGGTGCCGCGGGAGGCGGGGGCGGCCCCGATCATCGTCAATTCCGCGGCGTTCACCGTGACGCGGCACGCGCCGGGGGGCGAGTATCAGTGCCCCGCGGTCGTCGGACGCCCCGACTGGCCGACACCGATCGTCGCCGGGCCCGTCGTGAGCGTCGTCTTCGCTCCGGCGTGGCACGTGCCGCGTGACATCCTCGTGCAGGAGGTCCTCCCCGCGGCGGCCGGCGACACCGGGTGGTTCGCGCGCAACGGGTTCCATCTCGAGGACTCGACCGGTGCCATCGTCCAGGGCGACGGCGTCAGCTGGGACGCGCTGGCCGACTCGACGCGTGGCCTGGCGCTGGTGCAGGCCGCGGGGCCCCTGAACCCGCTCGGCGGCGTGAAGATCGTGTTCGCGAATCCGTTCAACGTGGGCGTGCACGGCACGTCGGAGCGCGGACTGTTCGAGCAGCCGATCCGCACCTTCAGCCACGGCTGCGTGCGGGTGCAGGGCGCGCTCGAGCTGGCCCGGGCGCTGCTCGCCGACCGCCCCGAGTGGCCGGCCGACTCCATCGCCCGGGCCGCCGCCGACACGGTCGAGCGGGTCGTGCCCGTGGCGGACGGGACGGTCATGGTGCTGGGCTACTGGACCGCGTGGGTGGCGGACGACGGCGCGGTGTACTTTCGCCCCGACGTGTATGGCTGGGACGCGAAGCTCGACGGGGCGCTCGGGCGCTGACGCGCCCCGGGGCGCCGAGCACGAGCTGCTCGCGCACACCGCGGAGGTGAAGCTCCGCGTCCGCGCGCCGGACTTCCCGACGCTCGCGGGCGAGGCGGGCCGCGCGCTCGCCGCCCTGGAGCTGGCGGGCGACGTGCCGCCGGCGACGGGCGACGCCCGCGAGATCGTGCTGCGCGCGGGGGATCAGGGCGCCCTGCTCGTGGACTGGCTCAACGAGCTGATCTACCTCGCCGAGACGGAGCGCTGGGTCGCGACCGAGTTCGCCCCGGAGGCGGGCGGGGCGCTGGAGCTGCGGATGCGGGCCCGGGGCGTCACGGTGGACATCGCGCCGTCGCGGGTGAAGGCGGCGACGCATCACGGTCTCGACGTGCGCGCCACGGCGGACGGCGTCGAGGCGGAGGTGGTGTTCGACGTATGACGACCGAAACGACGGCGGGACTGCCGGTGACGCGCGGCGCGTGCTGGTACGACGTGCCGGCCGGCGCGCGGCCGGGCATGCGGGTGCCGGCGCGGGTGTACGCCGACGCCACGCTGTGGGAGCAGATCTCGAAGGACCGATCGCTCGATCAGTTGCTCAACGTGGCGACGCTGCCGGGCGTGGCCGACCGGGTGTACGCGATGCCCGACGTGCACGAGGGGTACGGGTTCCCGGTGGGGGGCGTGGCCGCGATGGACGCACGCACGGGCGTCATCTCCCCCGGAGGCGTGGGCTACGACATCAACTGCGGCGTGCGGCTGCTCGCGACGGAGCTCGAGGTCGAGCGCGTGGGGGACCGCCTCGAGGCAGTGGTGCACGACCTCAGCCGCAGCATCCCCTCGGGAACGGGGCGCTCCGGGCGGCTGAGCCTCGCCGCGGACGAGCTCGACCGGGTGCTCGCCGAGGGCTGCCGCTACCTCGTGCAGCGCGGTGAGGCCACCGTGGACGACCTCGAGGTGATCGAGGCGCACGGCAGTCTGGCGCGGGCGGACGCGGACGCCGTGTCCGATCGGGCCAAGACGCGGGGCCACGACCAGCTGGGGACGATCGGCTCCGGCAATCATTTCGTCGAGGTGCAGGCGGTGGACGAGGTGCTCGACGAGACGGCGGCGGGGCTCTACGGCCTACACCGCGGGCAGCTGGTCATCCTGGTGCACACGGGATCGCGCGGCCTCGGGCATCAGGTGTGCACCGACTACGTGCGTCTGATGGACCAGGTGATGCCCAGGTACGGGATCACGCTCCCCGACCGCGAGCTGGCCTGTGCGCCGCTGCGCTCGCCCGAGGGCCAGCGCTATTTCGGGGCGATGTGCGCGGCGGCGAACTTCGCGTTCGCCAACCGGCAGATCATCACGCATCGGGTGCGCGAGGTGTTCCGGCGGGCGTTCCGCGACCAGGGGGACGTCCGCGTGGTGTACGACGTGGCGCACAACATGGCGAAGCTGGAGGAGCACGGCGGCCGGGAGCTGTGCGTGCATCGCAAGGGCGCGACGCGGGCGTTCGGACCTCATCATGCGGAGACCCCGCCGCGCTATCGTACGGCCGGGCAGCCGGTGTTCATCCCCGGAAGCATGGGGACGGCGTCGTGGGTGTTGGCCGGCACCGACGGCAACATGGAGCTGAGCTTCGGCAGCACCTGTCATGGCGCGGGCCGGGCGATGAGCCGCCACGCGGCGAAGCGGGTCAAGTCGGGGAGCGACGTGCGGCGCGAGCTCGAGGCGCGCGGCATCGTGGTGCGCTGCGGGTCGACCGGCGCCCTCGCCGAGGAGGCCCCCTACGCGTACAAGGACGTCGAGCGGGTGGTCGGGGTGGTGCACGACGCCGGCCTCGCGCGCCGGGTGGCGCGGCTCAGGCCGCTGGGAGTGGTCAAGGGCTAGGTCGCCCGAGCCTCCACCTGACCTGTTCCTTTGTAGCGGCGAGAATCCCCATCATCGGAGGCGCTCCATGCGGGTAGCGTTCGTGAGTCTCGTGATCATGGTGGCGGCGGCATTCCCGGGCGTCGCCCAGGGATCCGCTCTCGGTAATCTGGCATTCATGGCGGGGTGCTGGAACGGGGACGCGGGGCGGGGCCGCGTCATCGCGGAGTCCTGGACCCCGCCGACGATCAACGTAATGCTGGGCACGACCCGGTACCTCGCGGGGGACCGCACGGTGTCGTGGGAGTTCACGCTGATCGAGGCCGATTCGACGGGGGTCACGATGACGCCTCACCCGCGAGGCCAGGCGCCGACGCCGTTCCGACTGGCACGGCTCGCGCCCGACACGGCCGTGTTCGAGAACCCGGCGCACGACTTCCCGCAGCGGATCATCTATCGGCGCGCGGCGGACACGCTGATCGCCCGGATCGAGGCCGACACGCCGCGGGTCCGCGGGACCGAGTGGCGGATGATGCCGGCTACCTGCCCCTGACGGGCGTGGGGCCGGAGCGGGCCCTCCGATCAGGGTCACCGCGCCAGGATCAGACCTTGACCTCGATCACCGCTCCGCGCTTGTAGCGCACGTAGAGCCATGCCATCGGGATGACGAGCATGCCCGCGGCGAGCACGGTGAGCCCCAGGAGGAGGGCGGAGAAGAGCACCGCGCGCTGCGAGGTGGCGGCCGCCTGGAACATCGCCGAGTCCTGGCGCGCCAGGAGCACGATCATCGCCTGTCGGGCGTCGGCGGTCAGCTCCACGTCGCCGGTGGCCAGGCCCTCGAGGATCGTCCGGACCATCGCCGAGTCGGTCGCGTCCTCGAGCCCGGCCTGCAGCGCCGAGAAGTTCTCGGTCAGAGCGGTCCGGATCGAGTCGCGCATCCGTCGCGCCTCCGGTCGCTGGAGCAGCGAGTCGCCGCCGACCGTCATCCCGCGCCACACCTCGAGGGCGGCGTTGTAGCGGTGCAGGGTCTGCGCCGTCTGGCCGCCCTGGCGCACCGTGCGGGCGGCGTGGCCGAGCGAGCCGATCAGCAGGACGCCGATGATCACGGCGGCGAGCAGCGTCGCGGCGGAGATGGTCACGGCGATGCCCGGGCGGATGAAGGTGTAGTCCTTCATCGCGATGGCGAACGAGGAGCGCCCGACCGAGGGACGCGGCGGCAGCGGGGGAGTCGTCATCCGGGTCGACCTGTCTCGAGAATGTGAGGACGCAAGAGGGTATCCGCCCGGGCGGAGGGTGTCAATGCGTTCACGACGGGTGGAGCTCCGCTCCGGCCGGCGGCGACGCCGCGCTCGGCGGCCGTCGCGGGGCTCCACCCGTCGTCGACCACATCGGGTACACCTACTGCACGGTGACCGAGCCGGTCATCCCCACGTGATTGGTGCACTCGTACTGGAATGTGCCGAGCGTGTTGAACGTCCGCGCGAACGACCCGGTGGTGGCGTTCGGGATGTTCGCCGGAGCGCCCGCGGTCTGGAACGTCACGTTGTGTATGTTGCTCCCGCTGCCGGGCCAGTTCCACGTGACCGACCCGCCCACCCCGATCGTGACGGCGGTCGGATTGAAGAAGTTGTTCCCGACACTGACGGTGGCGGGGGGCAGTACGGTGGCGGTCGTCGTGAACGTCACGGTGTCGGGCGTCGGCAGGTTGTTCGGGGCGATCGCCGTGGCCGTGTGCGAGCCCGCGGTCCCGCTCAGCGTGCGGGTGGCGCTCGCCTGGCCATTGGCGGCCGTGGTATTGCTCGGCGGGGTGATCGACCCCCCGCCCGAGCCAACCGCCCAGTCCACCGACTGGCCCGACCGTGGATTCCCGTGCCCGTCCTGCACGGTCGCCGTGTACGTGACCATCGAGTTGACGTTGCCGGTTCCACCGTCCCCCGATGTCTTGAGCAGGACCGCGGGATTCCCGGCGTTCGCCGTGGCCGTGAACACCACGGGCGAGCCGGCGAGTCCCACCACCGCCGCCTGCGCGGTCTGCGCCCCGGCCGTGACGCCGAGGGTGCGGGACGCCGTGGCGACACCGGCCGCATCGGTCACGCTCGTCGCCGTGATCCCGCCCGCCAGGGCCGACCAGGTCACCGTGACGCCGGCCTTGGGCGCGTTGGTGTGGTCTCGGACCAGGACGGCGTAGGGCGTGGCGAGTGTGGCGAGGACGGTGTCGGTCTGGCTGTTGCCGGACGGTGCGGCGAGCGCGATCTGGGTCGCGCCCTGGATGGTGGCGGTCGCGCTGAACGTGATGGGAGATCCGGTGAGTCCGGAGCGCGTCGCGGTGGTCGTCTGCGTGCCGGCGTTGGGGCCGAGCGTCCGCGTGATCGACGCGATGCCGTCGACGCCGGAGGTGCTCGTCGCCGAGCTCACCGATCCGCCGCCCGTGCCGAGGGCCCAATTCACCGTGACCCCCTCGACCGGGGCGTCGGACGCGTCGCGCAGCAGCACCTGCAGCGGGGTGAGGGCCGTGCCCGCGGCCGCGACCTGATTGTTGCCCGACTGGATCGAGATCTGTGTCGCGGTGGTGGTCGACGTGGAGCCGCTGTCGCTGCCGCAGGCGACGGCGGCCAACAGGAGCAACGCGCCCGTCGAGGACGAATGCAGGGTCACGGTTCACCTCCAGGTGGGTCGGGAAGCGGCGCGGATGGGGCGTCGGCAGGCGGTGTGGTCTGCCCGGGGAACTTGACGCTGCCCCCCCGCGTCCGCAATTGTAGTAGCGTCCGGGGCCCCGAGCGGGTTCCGACGCCCCGGGCGGCGGAGCGGGGCGGGTGCCGTTTCACGCTGTCACGCCCCGGAGCGAGCCGTTGCAGCCACCTGAAGGCTTCCACGACGAAGCGGCCGAGATCCTACGCTGCGCGAGCGTCGCCCTGGGCGGGTCCCCCGTGACCGTCTGGGAGGCGCAGGCCAGTGACGGGCCCCACCTCCACCCCCTCGTCGGGCCCCCCTCCAACCACGACAACTCGGCCGATCTCGAGAACGTGCTGTACAAGTGGCGCGTCCCGGTGAACCGGGGCAGCCGCTGGATCACGGCGCGGTCGGGGGACGGGCAGTGGGTGATCGCCCCGGTGCGCAACCGGCCGCCCGCGCCGCCGCCGGACGGGAACGAGCGGCGCTCGAAAGCCCGGCTCACGCTCGAGCTGGCGGGGCTGTGCCTCGGTCTCGTGGACCGCCGCGATCGGCCCAGCGCGTCCACCGCTACCCTGCAGGAGCTCGCGGGCCTGCCGGCGATGATCGCGCACGAGGCGGGTAACCCCCTCACAGCGGCGCGCGCGGGCCTGCAGCTGACGCTCGAGACGCTGCGGTCGCCGGCGGACCTGGCGACGGTGCGCGGCGAGGTGCTCGAGGACCTCGCCCAGGTCCTGGACGACATCGACCGCGCCGTGGCGTTCCTGCGGGCCGTCCAGGACCGGGCGCGCGGCGCCTTCGCCCGCGTGGAGCGGTTCGATCTCGTGCGCGTCGTCCGTTCGTGCCTCACGCTCGAGCGGCGGCTGCTGCAGGACCGCCGCGTCACGCTGCGCCTCGAGACGTCGGTCGAGTCGGCGTACCTCACGGGCGACCCCAATTCGCTGTTCGAGCTGGTGGTGAACCTGGTGCGCAACGCCGCCGACGCGTACGAGGGACGCCCCGGCAGCGTGGACGTGGATCTGTCCCGCGAGAACGACCGGCTCAGACTGCGCGTCGCCGACCACGGCAGCGGCATCCCGCCCGAGAACCTCGCGATGGTGTTCGAGCCCGGATTCACCACCAAGGAGTTCGGGAAGGGGAGCGGCATGGGCCTCGCTCTAGTGCGCAGCGTGGCCCAGGAGGTCTTCCACGGCTCGGTTCACATCGACTCGACGCTCGGCCAGGGGAGCACGTTCACGGTGAGCCTGCCCGTTCCCCCGCAGCGAGCGGAGCGGGCGTAGGGACTGCCACAGCTCGTTGTGCCGTCCGGCGGCCCCCGGATACCTGCCGTCTGATACCTGCGCCCCTGTAGATTGTCGCCCATGAATTCCATCCCGAAGACCCCAACGCCGGTCAACGAGCCGGTGCTGTCTTATGCGCCGGGCACCCCCGAGCGCGCGACGCTGAAGCAGGCGATCCAGGATCTCGCCGGGCAGGTGGTCGAGATCCCGGTGATCGTCGGCGGCCAGGAGATCCGCACCGGAAAGGTGCGGGAGTTCACCAGCCCGCACCGCCACCGGCACGTGCTGGCCCGCGTGCACCAAGCCGGCGCGGCCGAGATCGACGGGGCGGTGACCGCCGCCCTGACGGCGTGGCGGGAGTGGTCGCGCTGGTCGCTCGAGGACCGGGCGGCGGTGTTCCTGCGGGCGGCCGAGCTGCTCGCGACGAAGTATCGCGCGACGGTCAACGCGGCGACGATGCTCGGGCAGAGCAAGACGGCGCACCAGGCCGAGATCGACGCCGCGTGCGAGATGATCGACTTCCTGCGCTTCAACGTGCACTTCGCCGAGCGCATCCACGCCGAGCAGCCGCTGTCGTCCCCCGGCCAGTGGAACCGCATGGACCACCGGCCGCTCGAGGGGTTCGTCTACGCCATCAGCCCGTTCAATTTCACCTCGATCGGAGGCAACCTGTCGTCCTCGCCCGCCATCCTCGGGAACGTGGCGGTGTGGAAGCCGGCGGCGACGGCGGTGTACTCGAACTGGTTCCTGATGAAGTTGTTCCTGGAAGCGGGTCTGCCCCCCGGGGTGATCAACTTCATCCCCGGCTCGGCGGCGGAGGTCTCGGCCCGTCTGCTCGCCGACCGCCATCTCGCGGGCATCCACTTCACCGGCTCCACCGAGGTGTTCCAGTCCCTGTGGAAGCAGGTGGGGCAGAACCTCGCGAGCTACGCGGGATACCCGCGGCTCGTGGGCGAGACCGGGGGCAAGGACTTCATCGTGGCCCACGCGTCGGCCGACGCCGATGCGCTCGCCACGGCGATCGTGCGCGGCGCGTTCGAGTACCAGGGGCAGAAGTGCAGCGCCGCGTCGCGCGCCTACGTGCCGTCCAACCTGTGGCCTCAGGTCAAGGACCGCGTCGTCGAGATGCTGGCGCGGGTGCGGATGGGCGACCCGGCGGACTTCCGCAACTTCATGGGCGCCGTGATCGACCGCCCGGCGTTCGACAAGATCAAGGGGTACCTCGACGAGGCGCGCCGGGCGCCGGGGGTGACCGTGGTGGCGGGCGGGGCATGCGACGCGAGCGAGGGGTACTTCATCGAGCCGACGCTGCTCCAGGTCGAGGACCCGCGCTACCGTACGATGTGCGAGGAGATCTTCGGTCCGGTCATGACGCTGCACGTCTATCCCGAGGCGCGCTGGACCGAGACGCTGGCCCTGGTCGACGGCACGTCGCCATACGCACTCACCGGGGCGGTGTTCGCCGAGGACCGCCGCGCCGCGGGCGAGGCGCTGGCTGCGCTGCGGTTCGCCGCGGGGAACTTCTACATCAACGACAAGCCCACGGGAGCGGTGGTGGGGCAGCAGCCCTTCGGCGGCGCCCGCGCGAGCGGGACCAACGACAAGGCGGGCTCGATCCTCAACCTGCTGCGGTGGGTCTCGCCGCGGTCGGTGAAGGAGACGTTCGTGCCGCCGCGGGACTTCCCGTATCCGTTCATGGCCGAGGGCTAGGCACCACGACGAAGCGCCCCCGGCGTGACCCGCCGGGGGCGCTGTGCGTCCGACCAGGCCTGGCCGCCGGCTACTTGGGCGGCAGGATCTTGAACATGCCCGTGCCGCAGACGGGGCACTTGCCCTTCAGCGCGGGGCGACCGTTGGCCATCGTCACTTCCTGGCCTTCCGCGATCTCGCGCTTCGCCTTGCACTTCATGCAATAGCCTTCATTGGCGGCCATCGGGGCTTTGTCACCCTTCGCCATCTCATTCCTCCGTCTCGGGGGCTGGGCAGGGACCTGGGGGCGCCACCACGGGCGTCCGGACCGCCCCCAACATACACGGGGGCGTCACCGGGCGGGAGGCGCCGGGGCACTGAAGCCGTTGCGCTTGTGCGACCCGTCGCAGAACGGCTTGGTCGCCGAGCCGCCACAACGGCACAGCACAACGACTTGCGCGGGCGAGCCGTCCTTGCGGGGGGGCACCGGGATGTCCTGGCCGTCCGGTGTCTCGAGGCGGATCGGGAGCTCGACGACGAGCGGTCCGTCGGGTTTCACGGTGATGTGTGCCATGGCCGGGAAGGTTAATGCCGAGCGCGCTGGTCGGCGCAAGGGCCGGAACGCCGGGTCCGACGTCGGGTATCTTTGAGGGCATCCCCATGCCATCTCGCACCGCCCTCACCCTGACGGCGACCCTGACGGTCGCGGCCTGCGTCACCGAGCAGGGCCCGCTCACCAATCGCATGGACCAGGCGACCACGGGGTACCTGTCGCGCGCGGCGCGCCAGCCGGTGCGTTGGCAGCCCTGGGGCGCGGAGGCGTTCGCGCTGGCGGCGCGGCTGGACCGCCCGGTGCTCCTGGTGGTCGGGATCGACGACTGCCGTCCGTGCGCCGAGATGGACCGCGTCTGGGACGATCCGTCGCTCGCTTCGCTGGTCAACGCGCTGTTCGTGCCGGTGCGCGTGGACCGGGAGGAGCGCCCGGACGTCGCCCGCCGCTACCAGTCCGTGGTGCGCACGCTCGCGGGGCTCGAGGGATATCCGCTCACCGTATTCCTCACCGCGGACGGCTCGGCGTTCTTCGGCGGGACGACGTTCCCCGTGGACGATCCGGTGACCGGCCGCGGCCTGCGGCAGATCCTGCCGGAAGCGGCCCGCGAGTACCGGGAGCGGCGTGGCGCGGTCGAGCGGCAGGCGGCGACGGCGCAGGAGCTCGCGACAGGCGGCGCCGTGGCCACCCACGGCCTGGTCGAGCGGTCCACGGTCGAAGCCGGGGTCGCGGGAGTGCGGAGCGCGTTGGAGGACGAGCGCTCGCCCGACCGCGCCGCGCTGGCCCGGGGGGCGGAGCTGCTGCTCGGGTGGTTCGCGGAGACCGGCGACTCGGGAGACCTGCGCCTGGCCCAGGCCACGCTGGGGATGCTCGCCGCGGCGCCGGGAGACGGCGACGGCGAGCCGCCCGCCCTGGTCCGCGCCGCGCTGGTCCGCGCGTTCCTGCGGGGTTGGGTGGTGACCGGGGACTCCGGGCTGGCGCACCGCACGCGCGATCTCGTCGTCGCGCTGCGGAGCGACCTCCCCGCGGGCGGCGACGAGCCGGTGTTCACCGACGCCGGCGCGTTCGTCATCGGCGTCGCCCTGGACGCGAGCGTCGCGGTGGGCGACAGCGGGACGTCCCGGCGGGCGCGGTCGGCGCTCGACTCCCTGTTGCGACGGGTCTACGCGAGCGATCTCGGGGCCCGCCACGCGACGGTGGGGTCGGTGCGCGGTCTGTTGCAGGACCAGGTGCAGCTCGCCGGGGCGTGCACGGCGGCGTTCACCGCGACGGGCGACCCGCACTACCTCGCGATCGCGCGTGAGCTCGCCGCCCTGATCGAGCGGGACTACGAGGATCCGCTGGGGGGCTACTTCGATACCGCCGCGCCCGATCCGGCGGCACCGGCGCTCGCGATCCGCACCAAGCAGGTGCTCGATGACGCGCTGCCGGGCGCGAACGCGTGGGCGGCGCGCGTGCTGTCCGACCTCGCCGCGGCGACCGGAGAGGGGGCGTACCGGCGCCGGGCGGACGCGACCCTCGAGGCGTTCGCCGGGATCGCGGCGGACGGCGGATTGCTGGCGGCCGCGTACTTCGACGCCGCCCGTGCGGCGGTGATGGCGCGGCGGCGCTAGGACGTGTAGTCGGCGTTGATGCGGACGTACTCGGCGGAGAGGTCGCAGGTCCAGACGACCGACTCCCCGCTGCCGATCCCCAGATCGAGTCGCAGGATCACCCAC